>Ga0307469_10000971_pt1 | contig 10623 bp, 9 predicted proteins | sample atmos_gasesAM2C__FD_203084 | JGI IMG/M metagenome (GOLD analysis project Ga0307469, IMG submission 203084) | Hardwood forest soil microbial communities from Morgan-Monroe State Forest, Indiana, United States - atmos_gasesAM2C_515 | ecosystem: Environmental > Terrestrial > Soil > Temperate forest...
TCGCGGCGGTCGTCTTCGACAACGTGCAAGAAGGCCTCATCAAGATCGACCGCACCGGCAAGATGGTGCCGTGGCTGGCCGAGCGCTCGTACACGAGCGACAACAAGAACTACACGTTCTTCCTGCGCAAAGGCGTCCGCTTCTCGAACGGCCGCGAGATGAAGGCGGCCGACGTCAAGTTCGCGCTGGACCGGGCGGTGAACCCGGAGACCAAGCACCCCTATCGCGTGCAGTACGAGGCGATCCAGGACGTCATCGTGAAGGACGACTACACGGTGACGGTGGCGCTGAAGAAGGTGGACGCCACCTTCCTCTACACCATGGCGCGCCAGGGCTCGGTGATCTATCCCCGCGAGGCGGTGGACAGCCTGAAGAGCCAGCCGATCGGCACCGGGCCGTTCACGGTGTCGGAGTGGGTGCGGGGCGACCGCATCGTCCTGCTCCGGAACAAGGACTACTGGGTGAAGGGCCTGCCCAAGCTCGACCGGGTGGTGTTCCGGTTCATCGCGGATCCCAACTCCACCCTGGCCGCGATCAAGTCCGGCGACATCGACGTCTCCGCCTTCGGCATCGGGCCCGAGAGCGTCGACGAGCTGAAGAAGGACGCGCGGCTGCAGGTCATCGTGGGCGACACCACCAACGACGTGACGCTCTCGATGAACAACAGCAAGAAGCCGTACTCGGACAAGCGGGTGCGCCTGGCCATCACCCACGCGATCAACAAGGACGAGGTCCTCAAGGGGGCGATGTTCGGCTACGGGAAGATCCTCGGCTCCAACGTGGATCCGACCAACCCCTACTTCGTGGACGTCTCCAAGCGCGTGGCCTACGACCCGGCGAAGGCCAAGAAGCTCCTGGCCGAGGCCGGGTATCCGAACGGCTTCGACGCGGTCTTCAAGGTGGCGCCCCAGTACTACTACACGGTCCGCTCCGCCGAGGTGGTGGCGAGCCAGCTCGCCAAGGTCGGCATCCGCGCCACCATCCAGCAGATCGAGTGGGGCCAGTGGCTCTCCCAGGTCTTCTGCCTGGCGCCCTGCCAGACCCCGGACTACGACATGTCGATCATCGGCCACGCGGAGGCCTGGGACATCGGCAACTTCGCCAACCCGAAGTACTACTTCCGCTGGGACAGCCCCGAGTTCCAGAAGATCTTCCAGGACTCGCAGGTGACGGCGGACGACAAGAGCCGGCGCGCGCTCTACGTCAAGATGCAGGAGATGCTGGCCGACGAGGCGCCCGCGGTCTGGCTCTACATGCACCCCCGGCTCGTGATCACCAAGAAGGGGGTGACCGGCTTCTGGAAGGACCTGCCCGCGCCGGTGCAGGACCTCTCCGAGGTGGCCTGGCAGAAGTAGTTGCAGCGGTACGTCGTCCGGCGGGTCGGCGCGCTCGCGGTCACCCTCTTCTTCGTCTCCCTGCTCGTCTTCGTGGTGGTCCGGGTGCTGCCCGGCGACCCCGCCCTCATCATCCTGGGGCTCGAGGCCAACGCGGACTCGGTGGCGCGGGTGCGGCAAGAGCTCGGGCTCGACCGCCCCATGGCGGTCCAGTACGGGCAGTGGGTGGGCCGGGCGCTGCGCGGGGACCTGGGGCGGTCGATCCAGTACGATCTGCCGGTCTCGACCCTGATTCTCACCCGGCTCACCGTGACCCTGCCGCTGACCCTGCTGGCCGCCGGGCTCATGATCGCGGCGGCGATTCCGCTCGGCGTCTTCGCGGCCACCCGGCACCGGCGCTGGGGCGACTACCTGACCATGACCCTGTCCCAGCTCGGGGTCGCGGTGCCCGGCTTCTGGGCGGGCCTGCTCCTGATCCTGTTCTTCTCGGTGCACCTCGGCTGGGTCCGGGCGGGGGGCTTCGACGGCTGGGGGCAGGGGTTCTGGCCCGCGCTGCGCTCACTCCTGATGCCCGCGGCGGCGCTCGGTCTCTTCCAGTTCGCGGTGCTGGCCCGCACCACCCGCTCCGCGGTGCTGGAGGTGCTGCGCGAGGAGTACGTGAAGACGGCGCGCGCCAAGGGCCTGGCCGAGCGGCGCGTCCTGTTCCGCCACGCGCTGCGCAACGCGCTGATCCCGATCGTCACGGTGGCCGGCGTGCAGCTCGGCCAGCTCCTGGCCGGCAGCATCATCCTCGAATCCGTGTTCTACCTGCCCGGCCTCGGCCGGCTCACCCTGGCCGCGATCAGCGCCCGCGACCTGCCGGTGGTGCAGGGCGTCGTGCTCTTCGTGGCCTCGATGATCGTGATGGTGAACGCGGCGGTGGACATTCTCTACGGCCTGCTCGACCCCCGCATCCGCTATGGCTGATCGTGCGTAGACGCCCCGGCCGGCACGTGACCTTCGTGATCGGCCTCGTCATCACCCTGGTCCTGATCGCCACCGCCGCGGTGAGCCTCGTCTACACGCCCCGCGACCCGCTCGAGATGTCCATCGCGGGCCGCCTCCAGGGCCCGACCCTGGCGCACCCGCTCGGCACCGACCAGTTCGGCCGCGACCTGCTCTCGCGGGTGATGCGGGGCGCCATCACCGCGATCCTGGTCGGCGTCATCGCGGTGGCCATCGGCATGCTGGTGGGTGTGGCCTTCGGCATGCTCTCCGGCTACTTCGGGGGCTGGCTCGACGAGGTGTTCATGCGGCTGGTGGACGCCATCCAGGGCTTCCCGGCCATTCTCTCCGCGCTCCTGCTCGCCGCGGTGTTCCGGCCGACGCTCTCCATCTCCATGATCGCGATCGGGGTCGCCTTCCTGCCCGTGTTCGCGCGCCTGACCCGCGCGAGTTTCCTCGAGTTCCGTGACCGCGATTTCGTGGTGGCGGCCCGCGCCCTCGGGGCCGGGGACGGCGCGGTCATCGGCCGGCACATCCTGCCCAACACCCTGCCCCCGCTCATCGTTCAAGCCACCATCAGCTTCCCGGTGGCCATCCTGGCCGAGGCGGGCCTGTCCTACCTGGGACTCGGCACCCAGCCGCCCAACCCGTCGTGGGGGCTCATGCTCCGGGAGGCACAAGCGTTCCTCACCCTCAACCCGTGGTATGCCATCTTCCCCGGTGGCGCCATCGCGCTGACCGTCCTGGGGCTCAACCTGCTGGGCGACGGGCTGCGAGATCTCCTCGATCCCAAGACGGTGGCGTGATCCCCGGCCCCCCGGCGCGCGGTTTGTCCCCCTCCAGAACGGGGGAGTGTGCTAGCCTTGGTTCGGTGCCGGTTCTCACGGTAGGCGGAGTTGGGCCGGCGTTCCCGCGAGCCAACGCCCCCAAAAACTAGAAGCAGAGACCAAGAACAAGGAGATTCATACGTGCTTCGACCGCTTCTGTACGTTCTCGGCACGCTCCTGGTGACGCAGGCCGCCGTCATCGCCACGTCGGTGTACCTGCACCGTGGGCTCGCGCACCGCGCGCTCAATCTGCATCCGCTCGCGGACTGGGTCTTCCGCTTCGTGCTCTGGTTCACCACCGGCCAGAATCGCCGCGAGTGGGTGGCGGTGCACCGCAAGCACCACGCCTTCACCGACACCGAGCGGGATCCCCACAGCCCGCTCGTGCACGGCTTCTGGAAGATCCAGCTCTGGAACGTCTATTACTACGTGCGCGAGGCCCGCAATCCGGAGACCCTCGCCCGCTGGGCCAAGGACATCCGGGAGGACCTGTGGGACCGCGCGCTCTTCAACAAGGGCACGCTCGGCGGGGTGGTCGGCATCGCGGCCGCCATGCTGGTCCTGGGCCCGGCCTGGGGGCTGCTCCTGGCGGTGAGCCATTTCGTGCTCTACGTCTTCGTGCTGGCCCCCTCCATCAACGGCCTCGGCCACTGGTGGGGTCGGAAGAACTTCGGCAACAACTCGGCCACCAACCTGCGCGTGCTCGCCTGGCTCACCGGCGGCGAGAGCCTGCACAACAACCACCACGCGTATCCCTCGAGCCCCAAGTTCAGCATGGGCCGCTTCGAGTTCGATCCCTCGTGGGTGGTGATCCGCATGCTCATGCTGCTCCGCCTGGCCCGCGTCGTGGGCGACAAGGTGAAGCTGGCCGCGTAGACCGGCGGCGACCCGGAGTCAGCGCCGGGTCGCCCCAGCACGTCGCGGGCCGACCCCCGCCGAAGCAGCAGAGCCGTGTTCCCCCCGCCACCACCAAGCAGGGACTGAGCCCCGGGGATTTCGATCGCCGCGAACGCGGCGGGTCGGCCTAGCGGGACGCGGTGATCTTGCCGCCGGAGCGGCGGCCGAGGACGATGGGCTCGGGACGAGCCGTCTCCGGGCCGACGGACGGGGCCCGCGGGGGTGGGGGCACCGGAAACCGGTTGCTCGCCTCGGGCGACGGAGCCACGCCCCGCTGCCGCCACCAGTCCCGGGTCACCAGCCGGCCGATGTAGAGCACCTGGCCGACCATCCGGCGGATGTGGTCGCGCCCGCGGAAGTCGGGGCGGCGGAACACGGTCGAGAGCAGCCGCGGCAGCGATGCCGCGAAGAAGAAGGACTCCCAGGCGAACCAGTCGACGCGCGCGGGATTCTTGACGAGCCCGTCCACGAGCCGCCGGGGGACGAAGTTCAGCCAGCCGAAGAGGAAGTTGTACCCGAGCCACTTCTTGAACTCGGGCGCGTTGCCGCCGAAGAGGTACGACGCCTCGTTGCGGCCCTCCTCGATGTCCTCGAGATCGTCGGGCTTCAGGATGCCCTTCTCCAGCGCGAGGTCGATGATCGGGAGCTTCGGGTAGTACTTGAGCCAGAACACCGAGACGATGTCCGGCCGGTACTCGTTGTAGAACTCGAGGGCCAGCCGCTGGTCGGCGTCGGTCTCGCCCGGGATGCCCAGCATGTGATCCACCTGGTAGTGGATCTTGTACTTGTTCATGAACGTGAACGCGTTGTGGAGCTGCTGCCGCGATTCGGGCCGGTCGATCTGCTTCTTGGACTCTTCGTTGACGGTCTGCACCCCGACCTGGACGTTGATGAGGCCCGCCTCCTTCAGGCAGCGGACCGTGTCTTCCTTGTTGAGCACGACCGCTTCCGTGATCAACGCGAACGGCACGTCGACCTCGCGCTTGTAACGCTCGGAGAACTCCTCGACCCACTTGGTATTGGTCGCGAAGACGTCGTCCATGAAGAGGAAGTGGCGCGGGTGGAAGCTCTTCTTGGCCCACGTCAGCTCCTCGATGACGTTGTCGACCGAGCGCTGGCGCAGCCACTTTCCCTGCGTCCGGTACATCGGGAGCATGACCGCGTTGTAGCAGTAGGTGCACTTGTAGGGGCACCCGCGGCTCGTGGTGGCGGTGTAGGTGCGGGCCAGCCCGGGCAGCCGCTGGTAGAAGAGGTCCTTCGCGGGGAACGGCAGGTTGTCGAGGTCCTGGATCGCCTCGCCCTTGCCGTTCTGATGGATCTCGCCGTCGCGCTGATACCAGATTCCGGGAATCTTGATGTCCGAGCCCGCCTTCCAGTCGTCGAGCTGCTCGAGCAGCTGACCCAGCGCCCGCTCGCCCTCGCCGAGCCCCAGGAGGTCGACGGCCGGATTGAGCGCGACACGCTCCGGAACGCTCGTCACGTGCACCCCGCCGAAGATCGTCACCGCGCCGGTGGCCGCCTTCAGGGTCAGCGCGGTCTCGGAGCACCAGCGGTAGTCGTCGGTCACCGTCGAGAAGCACAGGAGGTCGGGCCGGAAGTCGACGATCTCCTGGGTGAGCTGACGGTTCACGCGCGACTGGAGACGGCCCGTCATCGGGCTGTCCTTGTCCTTCTGCTTGACGTAGGTGTCCGACCAGGGGTCCGGATAGAGGATGAGCTGCACCCGGTGGCCGAGCGAGCGCACGTACGAGGCCAGGTACCCGATACCGAGGCCCTCGTAGTTGCGATAGATGAACGTGACGCGCTTCTGGGAAGGCATGTTCCTGCTCGGGATCGACTATACCCTGCGCGCTAAGTCCCGGTCAAGAATAAGTGTTTCGTCGTTTTCGGGCTAGGGCAGGAGCGGCGGCCGGGCGCAGAGCAGATCGATGTAGACCCGGCCGGCCAGGTGCCGCTCCGGGCGGCTCGCGTCGAAGGCCTCGAGGCCGCCGTCCTCGCGCAGCACCTGGATGATGAAGCCCCGGGCGTGAAAGAACTCGAGGACCGGCTCCGGCCGGAAGCCCATCTGGTCCATCGCCCACGGGGAGTACTCGACCGCGGCCACCAGCCGCGGATTGGCCGCGACGGTGGCGGCCATCCCCGCGCAGACCGGCGGCTCGTACCCCTCGACGTCGATCTTGACGAAGCGCACCGCGCCCGCGATCCCGCGCTCGCGCACGAAGCGGTCCACGCTCAGCAGCGGCACCGTGTCGCTCGCCGCCACCCCCCGGGCCGCGCGGAACGCGTCGGTGGTGATGCGGTGCCCGGCGTGGTGGCGAACGTCGCGCCAGAGCCCGACGGTGCCTTCGGTGGCGCCCACCGCGGCGTGGACGCCCTCGACGCGGTCGGCGAGACCGAGCCGGCGCATCGTGCGGGTCAGGCGCGCGACGTTCCGGCGATCGGGCTCGAAAGCGAAGACCTTGAAGCCGGGCGCGAGCGCGCGCGCGAAGACGCTGGCGGTGTAGCCGACGTTGGCCCCGACGTCCAGGACGTGCCCGCCGCGGAACAGGTCGGGCCGCCGGCGCGCGAGCACCGCGAACGGATCGCCCAGCCGCTTGTAGGCGAAGTAGGCCCGGACGAACAGGTCGTCGAGCAGCGTGCTGTCCAGGACGCCGAGCCGATTGGCGAGGCCGTAGGCGGAGTGGAGGCCCTCCACGATGCGTCCGCGGAGGCTCACGATCGGGCGCCGATCTCGAAGAACGGCTCCAGCCGCTCCCCGAAGAGGTAGAGCGGGGCCTTGCTCTCCTCCCAGTAGCTGAACACCGGACGCAGGGCGTAGGAGGTCTGCAGCTCGCCGAGGAAGATCTCGAAGTCGCGCGCGGTGAGGGGCGGGCCGGTCCGCCGCGGCCCCTGGTTGATGCCGACGAGCGAATATGGCCCGGGCACGAAGTTGTAGACGAAGACGCGGCGCCCGAGCGCGAGCTGGCGGTCGATCGCCGTGCGGATCGACGCGAACGCCTCCCGGGGCGGCAGCTGGATGAAGGCGTCCTTGACCCCGACGTGCTGGGCGCCGCCTCCCCGGTAGAGGCGCGCGAAGATCGGATCGATGCCGGACTCCGACGAGATGAAGAGGTCGTCGGCGCGGAACGCGCTCGCGCGGCGCGCCTCGAGGGCGGCCTTCATCTGACCGTAGTGGCGCCACGGGAGGATCCCGCCGCCGAGATCGACGACGAACACGATCGCGACCAGGGCCGCGACGAGCCCGGTGAGCCGGCGGGCCCGCGCGCGGTCCGCGGACTTCTGGGCCGCGATCACCCCGAGCACGGCCAGGATGATGAGGGGCGGGACGGTGACGACCTGATACTTGGTCACGGTCGGCCAGAGCCACGCGTGGACGAAGAGCTTGTAGGCCAGGATCCAGACCGCGCACGCGACCGCGGTCGCGAGGAGCCGGGTCTCGACGAGGCGGCGCAGACGCCGCAGCTCGAGCGCGAGGACCACCATCGCCGCGTAGGCGGCCACCGTGAGCGCGATGAGGCTGAGGACGTAGGGACGGCCGAGCAGGGTGCGGTCGCGCATCGAATCGACGACCGGCTGCGTCCCCGCGATGAGCGCGGTCAGCTGGCCCTTCACCACCCGCGGCACGTCGAACCTGGTGGCGTGCTCGAAGCCCTGGAAGTCCTGGGTGGCACCCACGTGCACCTGGAAGATCCAGAGGTACCACCGCACCGCGTCGGCGACCGTCTTGACCCCGGGGGCCCCGAGCAGTCCCACGCCCAGCGCCGCGGTCCAGGTCCCGATCGATCCGACCGCCGCGTACACCAGCGCGTCCCTCACCGCGGACCGCCACGGGCGGCCGACCGTGAGCAGGGCGACCGCGGCGAGCCCGAAGAGCACGTTCTCCTGCCGGAGCAGGGCGGCGAGCGAGTTGAGCAGCGCGACCCCCACGACGAAGCGCCACGTCCAGTCGCCGCGCGCGCGGGCGCGCGCGATCAGCCAGACGATCACGAGGAGGACGACGAGGGAGAGGAGCTGCATCTCCCCGTCGGCGAAGTACCAGTAGCCGAACGAGACGGCGAGGAGGGCGGCGCTCAGCACCCCGAGAAGGCGAGAGCCGCCGAGGGTCCGTACGAGCGCGTGGAGCACGGCCGCCCCGATCCCGGCCGCGAGCGCGTTCACGGTCTGGATGATCGTGAGGGTCTCGACCGGGAGCCCGAGACGGTCCGCGAGCCGCCTCAATCCGAAGAAGCCGAGCTGGGTCAGCAGCGAGGGAGGATTGAAGAGCAGCACGAGGTCGCCGCGCTCGATGTTGTTCAGGACCCAGTAGCCGTCCCCGGCGGGGATCGAGGCGTAGGTCGCGACGTAGAGGACGAAGACGGCGGCAACCACCGCGGCGGCGATCACGCAGATCGCGTGATCGGCTTCGAGCCGGGTCCGAAGTGCCGGAGGTAGTCGTCCTTGTGGAGGATGAACTGGTGGTCCGCGAGGTAGATGGAGTTGTTCTCGCGCCCGAACCGCGCGGCGCGCCGCCGGATCATGTCGATGTCCTGCTCGTCCTTCTCGATCTTCAGGCGCGTCATCGCCTTCTCGATCCATCGGCGGAACGGCCAGAGCCAGAAGGGCAGGTCGAGCTCGATCTCGAGCATGCTCCACGTCGAGTTGCGCTCGGGGATCTCGGTGTAGACCAGCCGCGTCCGCGCCTTCATGACGTGGTGGGCGCTGGGCAGCCACCGGGGATACGGCTCGATGTCGTAGTTCAGGAACTCGGCGGGCGGGACGTACTCGGTCATGCAGATCTGGCCGATGCGCAGCCCGAACAGCTGCCACGACTCCCGGATGAGGATCTTGCGGGTGGCCGGCTCGTAGGAGAGCACCTCGTAGGTGTCGGAATACTTCTTGTGGAGGAAGACGTAGTGCTCGGCGTCCAGGTAGACCGCGACCGCGATGGCCACCGGGCAGTCGATCTCGTACTCGACCGTGAAGCGGTGCCTCACGGCTCGTTTCGCCTGCGCTGCACGTAGACCTGGTCGCCGACCACCTGGTAGGCGAGGGGGGCGAGCGCGTACCGGGGGGTGTTCTCGGGCCGGAAGCAGGCGGGGGCGCGGCGGCGCAGCTCGGCCATGATGCGCTCGTTCGGGTTCTCGACGAGGCGGCCGGTGTCCAGGCTGAATCGGTAGCCGTGCCACGGGCACTCGAGGGTGGCGTCCTTGCACACGGTGGCCTCCCCGAGCGGGCCGCCCATGTGCGGGCAGACGTCGCGGAATACGTGCAGCCGCCCCGGCCCCTGCACCACCACGACCTGGACGCCCTCGCCGAGGTCGCGGAGGTTGACCGTCCCGCGGCGGAGGCCGCTCAGCTCGATCGGCCGCGGGTAGAACGCGTCCGGGGGCCCCGGCGGCCCGCCGGTGGTCTCCGGGCTCGCGGCGCGGGCGGACGCGTCGCCCGAGCGGTCAGCGCTCCGCATGGATGAGCATCGAGCCGGAGATGGCACGCACGCCCGGCACGCCCTCCAGGCGCTCGAGCACCGGCTCCAGTACCGGCAGCAGCGCGCCCGGAATGCCGGGATGCACGAAGTCGAAGTGGGTCACCTCGAACCGGGTGAATCCGACCGCGCGCAGCATCCGGCTGATGGCGGCCCGGGTGAACGCCATCTCGTCGGGTGATCCGCCGTAGTGCACCCTGAGCCGCGCCACGTTGAACATCAGGAATACCTGCGGGTTGATCAGGTTGGGCTCCGAGAAGACGAGCCGGCCCCCCGGGCGCAGGATCCGCCGCACCTCGCGCAGCGCGACCTCCACGTCGAGATGGTGGAGGATGGAGCACCCGTACACGACGTCGAACGCCGCGTCGGCGAACGGCAGGAGGTGGGCGTTGGCGCGCACGAAGCACGCGGCCCCGCCGACCTTGGCGCGCGCCTTGGCGAGCAGATCGCCCGAGAGGTCCAGCGCCACCAGGCGGGCGCCCGCGGGGGCGACGCGCCGGGTGAACTCGCCGGTGCCGCAGCCCAGCTCCAGCACGCGGGTGCCGGGACCGATGCGGCCGCGCCCCAGGAAGAGCCGGCCGCGCCGGTCGGCCCGCGCGCGGCCCGCGGGCGACTGCCAGCCCAGGATGGCCTCGGTGTCCTGGGCCGCGACCCCGCGGTAGTGGGCGATCTCGTGCCCCTGGCGCTCCTCGACCGACAGAGCCGGGGTCATTTCCCTCAGAAGTTCCCGCCCCGGACTCGCGCGCGGATCATGATCCACAGCATGCGCAGCCCGTCCCGGAACGCGTTGACCTTCGACTTGCCCGCGGTGCGCGACTTCTCCAGGGATGGGATCTCGGCGAACTTGAAGCCGCTGCGCTGGGCCTTGATGAGGAACTCGACGATGTACTCGAAGCCCGGCGCGGTGACGGTGATCGACCGGACGACGTCGCGGCGTATCGCCATGTAGAAGAACAGGGCGTCGGTGAGCTCGACGCCGTAGAGCTTCCAGAGGGTCCAGGTGAACACCTTGTTCCCGATGTACCGGATGAGGGTGTCGTCCTCGCTGCCCGACTCGGGCAGGTAGCGCGAGCCCAGGGCGAGATCCGCGCCGTCTTGCACGCGCTGGACGAGGTGGCGG
>Ga0307469_10000972_pt1 | contig 10613 bp, 7 predicted proteins | sample atmos_gasesAM2C__FD_203084 | JGI IMG/M metagenome (GOLD analysis project Ga0307469, IMG submission 203084) | Hardwood forest soil microbial communities from Morgan-Monroe State Forest, Indiana, United States - atmos_gasesAM2C_515 | ecosystem: Environmental > Terrestrial > Soil > Temperate forest...
TCGTAGGACGAGCCGTGAGCGCCGTGGACATCATGTCCGAAGTCACTCCCGGAGCCGGCTGTTTCGCGGGTGCGGGCGAAGGTGCGGGCGAATGGTTTGGGCTTGGTACGGAGGCTTTTGTGACGCCAGTTGAACTGGGCGGCGGCGCCACCGATGGGGCGCTGTCAGCATTCGATCGCACTGGTGAATTTGCTTCGGAGCCGTCAGGCATGTATGGCTGTCCGGCGGGAGTTATGGCTGGGAGCTGGTCTGAACTGTTTGTCCCAGGCTGAGTCGCGCTGGAAACGCTTGAAGGTATAGCTGCGGTCCGAGCGGTGGCATTCGCTGGATGCTGCCGAAAATAAGCGATGCCGGCCCCTAAACCAGCAACGAGGACCGCGACGCAAGCCGCGATCAACATCCAGTTTTGACTGGCACCGGAGCTCTTGGCTGCGGAGCTTCCGAAACTTGAATCAAGAAGCCGCGCCCGAAACGCCTCGGCCGCGGTTGCTTGCGAAGCATCTGAGGTTGCGTCGCTAAGGTTGGCCGTCGCTTCGGCAGAGGCTGACAAATTGGCCGAGGCTGATTCCTCATCAGTGGGGGTTGAAACTGACGCTGCCGACGCGGAGTCGGCGTCTCCTCGAAAGTCATCCATCGAGACCGAAAGAGGCGTATAAGGCGGCGCAGGAAGAGGGTCATTGACCGAAATATTTTTCGCAACGGAAGCCATCGTCTGACTTTCAAGTCTCTGCTCCACCGGAAAGAGCTGCTTCGTTATCGCCGTTGCGGACGCGGCTTCCTGCACTTTTTCCTGCGAGCCGATCGAGATAAAGGGCGACTCGGGCTTCGCCCGTGGCGCGAATGCAGCAGTCGGCGCAACGGTGGCGGGCTTTACCTCGCGAGTAACCGTTGTCGGTCTCGTCATCGGCACTGCCGAAACCGGCGCAGTTGTATGCGATTCTAAATTCTCGTGTGGCGGCGCAATCGCGTTCGGGCCAACCGATTCTTCGGAAGGAAATTGGACGCCCCAATAGCCCGGCTGACGGTGCGTGAATTCCACTTCGACATAGCTTCCCTGATTCGCATTCGGCCGAACTTTCAGAACGCGGCAGATCGAATCCTGTTTCGTCCTCAGATTCGTGAGGACTAGCATTTGGCTGACGTTTACAACCGTGGACATCCTCAGGACAGCGCCCTGCGGAAAAACGATCATCGTTACGGTTTGTTCTTCAAACGGTTCGGTCTGCGGCGCGATACCGCGCGCGACATCGATCACGCGTGAACCATGCACCTTAACGGCAACTTCCAATGAGAGAGCATCGTCACGGAGGGCGGATGTAGTCTTGCTTTGTGTTGCCGTCTGCGATGCCGGCGTGCTGGCGGCAGGACCTGCAACTTCGACCGAGTCTTTTGTAAGTGGCGCCATCGTCCTCTCCGGCACTTAGACCGTCCCTCCAAAGATGTGATATGAAGACAGTTTTCCTTGATATATGGTGATTTTCGGCGTGGCTGACAAAGTGCGGCAATAGTACGTTGGTACTGCCTCAGAACATTTGCTCGATCAACCAAGCGAAAGAAACATAAGGCGAAAGTGACAACGCAATCAGAGGAGTACCAGCGTTTCGAGGAAGAGGGAATGGGACTATTCGGTTAGGCTGAAAGCCCAGTTTTGTGAGGAAAGAATCTGCCCGAGAACCCATTTACGCGAGTTCTCGGGACTTGGGGCAGGCGTTGTCCAACTTTTCTAGAACTGCTTGGCCATCGTGCCGAGCGTGACAGCGACGTGATCCATCTCGATTACGAGCACCGTTGAGTTGTCGACAACATAGTAAGCGAAGGTAAACGAGGCCGACGTCGGTTTCGCGGTCGCGAGGGTAAACGTGGACCGACCGAAACCCGGCGGTGCCACGATCGTGCTGTTGGCCAAAGGAATATTCATGAAAATACTCCCGGTCTCATTGATGTCGAGGTAGCCGGTAAGCCCTGTAGTTCCGACCGGTGAGATTGAGCCATTGATGTCCTGCTCACCGCTTGTGGTCTGCCCCGTGGTGTTGAATCCGTACGTTCCCGATGGAGCGCTGGTTGACGATTGCAAGAATCCTAGGCCGCTGCTCACGGGCACTACATTGTCCACCTCGACCATCTCGAATGAATTGTTCGACGTGGGATACACCGCGTACATGAAGCTGGTGCTTCCGTTGGAGAGCGTCAGCAGAATGCGATTGGAAGTTGTTGTGGGACTCAACGTGTATGTTGAGCCCGAAGCTGAGATTTGCTCAGCTAGATGAAGCGTGCTCGCCTGCTCGTTTATGTCTTGCACGCCCCCGGAGATTGTCCCTGTGCCCGACGCAGTAAACACCCCGCCCGCGGCGTACGGACCTCCGGACTGCGCTCCGGCGACGGTGAATGCGTAGTTCCCGTTCAGATTCGCGAGCGTAATCGAGTTCGGCGCGCTGAATGCGTCTCCTGCAAGAACGGGAGCGCTTCCAGTGTCAACCTCCACCAATTTGAAATGCGTGTTGTCAATGATGTAGAAAGCAAACGTCAGTGTGCCCGTTCCTGGAACCGTGCTGATGAGCTCAAGCGTACCGCGACCTGTTCCGCTGTCGAGCGAAAGAATATTTCCGTGTAGCGAAAGATCGGCTTGTGTGACCGTTCCGCCATCGTTCACATCCTGAATCGCCGAATTGACCGGAAACGTTCCGGCGCCATCCGACAAAAACCGGCCGGCAATCGCCATTGGCGAGCCAGCCGAGTCAATTCCGCTGATTCCGAACGAATAATTGTTTGCAATCGCGCTCACTGAGAAATCGGCGGGATTGGCTTGGTCAATCGTTCCGCTTCCGGTCGCAGAGGTGTCAAACCGCACGAGCAAAGCATGCTGTTCGGAAATGAGAGTCACTTGCCAAGTTACCGTGCCGAGTCCTGTCGTCACGGTCGCAACCGTGCGTCCATCGGGGCCTACAGCCAGACTCCCGCCGCTGATTGGATTTTCAACGATACCGGTGGCGGCACTATTCACATCCTCGACACCGCCGGTGATCAAGCCCGCACCATTCGCAGTGAAAGTGCCGGCGACGGCCAAGAAACCGCCCGCATCTTCCCCGGCATAGGAAAACGTATATTGACCGGACAACGTTGCAGCCGAGAAAAGAACCGTGACTGTCGCAGTACCCGAACCAGCCGCAGAGAGAGCCGAAATCGTAACTGTTCCGCCAGGAGGAGGCGTGCGCGGAGCCGTATAATTTCCAGACTGGTCGATCGTTCCGGGATCGGCCCCACTACTCGCCGTCACTGTCCAATTAAATGGTCCGTTCCCCGAAGCCGTAAACGTTTGGATACCCAAAGCCGACAGGGAAACCGCCGCCGGAGAAACCGTGACAGGCTGCGCCGCGCCGACCATGACCGTAACGGTGGCAGACTTCGTCTTGTCTTCCTGCGACGTAGCGGTGACAGTCACGTTTCCCGTTGTGCCCGGCGCAGTAAACACGCTGCCGGCAAAGGAGCCCGCGCTCGCCGACCAGGTGACGGCGCCGTTCGCCGTAAAGTTGTACACAACCGCAGTGAAATTAATCACCCCATTCACCGGAATGGAAGCCGTGCCCGGGAAAATGACCACAGAAATCGTTGTATTGGGATTCGGACTGCTGCCCCCTCCGCCGCAACCCGCGACACCGAGCGCGACGGCAACTCCAAACACCAGGAACGCAAATACCCGAGCCGCCTGTTTCATTAGAGCGCTCCCTTCTGCGAATTCGCAGACGAGGCCGCCCCTCGCGGCATGAGCGAACGGATCGGCGCACCGTGCTCGTTTCTCAGCATGTAAATATGATTCGATGTCGTGAGGATCCGCGCGAGAAGCACTGAATTCCCGCCAACATTTGCCATCATTCCAGTTACGTGGATGCTCTCGCCTACCGACAGGCCGAGATTTTTCGCGGTTACGGCCATGCTCGCTCCGAGGTGCACATCGACGACGCCCTGCGCCGAAATCACCAGCAGATGTGTGCCAATCGGGCCGCCGCTCGAATTGGTTTCAATCTTGTCGATCGTTCCATCAATCTTGATTTCTTTATTCACATCGTAAACGGGGGACGTCATCGCAGAACTAGTCGCCGCTGACTGTGCGTTGGCGCTTGATGGCAAAAGAATCATTGCAAGGCCACAGCTCAAAATTATTTTCCGGACGGCATTGCTGGTCATTCCGTTCTCCTTAAGCACACCAATATGCTTAGTCTTACTCGCACAAGTCCACAAAGTTCCCCAAAATTTCGGACAGTTCGGATCGACTCAATCAAACGGCCTACCCAGGTCCGTCAACCGGCTACTTAGATGCGCGAACCCCTATTCCGCGTTACACGCAATGAGTCAAAAAGTTGTGCCTTGTCCAACGACTTTTAATACGACAGCCTGTTAATTTCGGAGTGGCTTTCCTGTCTTGAGGGTGTGGGCGATTCGCTCCTGCGTTTTCCGCTCCCCGCACAAGCTAACGAAGGCTTCTCGCTCCAAATCGAGAACGTATTGCTCGGAAACCGTCTGCGGCGCGGTGATGCTACCGCCGGCGAGGATGTATGCCAGTTTCCTTGCGACAACCGCGTCGTGCTCACTCGCGAATTCGCCGCGAACGAGCATATGAATTGCCAGTTTCGCTCCGGCCAGAAATTCTTCGCCAAGAACACGGATTTCAGCGGGCGCCGGCGGATGATACCCTTCGCGAACGAGCGCCAGCGCCGTGGCTTTCGCATCTGCTACCTGCCGGTCGCGATTTATCGCAATCAAATCCGAACGCCGTAGGTATCCGAGCGATCTCGCCTCTTCGCCGCTGGTCGATACCTTCGCCATCGCAATGTTTTCGAAGATCGGCTTGAGCGCATGAAATAAATCGAGGTCTTCGCCTGCAGCTGCGTGTTCGTTTGCGCGAATCAACATCTCCTTCGTCCCGCCGCCGCCTGGAATTAATCCCACTCCCGTTTCAACAAGCCCGATATACGCTTCCGCCGCCGCATGAATTCGCGCCGAACTAAGACTGATTTCGCAACCGCCGCCCAGCGCCATTCCTTGCGGCGCCGCCACTACAGGCCCGGGTGCGTATTTGATGGCCATGTTCACGCCCTGGAACTGGCGCACGGCCATGTGAATATCGTCCCACTCGCCTTCTTGCGCCGTCACGAGCAACAGCATCAAATTGGCGCCCACGGAAAAATTCGGCGCCTGATTTGCGATCACCATCGCATCAAATTCCGACCCGAGGCGCTTGACCCCGGCGTGAATCATTGCGCCGATGTCGCCGCCGATTGAATTCATCTTGGAGTGAAATTCGCAGCACACCACCCCGTCGCCAAGATCGATCAGGCTCGCGCCGGCATTCGTCTGTACCACGCCGCTGCGATCCTTCAGAGATTTGAGAATGATGATTCCAGCGGGCTCCGGAACAGGCTTCATCGCCTTCGCGCCGAGATCGAAATACCGCGCGCTGCCTTTTTCCGTTTCGTAGAATGTTTTCTTCGGCGAGAGCACTTCATTCACGACTGGCGGAATCTGCTTCCCTTCGCGCCCAAGTGCTTCGGCCATTCGCGCGACGCCAATTGCATCCCACACTTCAAACGGCCCCAACTCCCAAGCGAAACCCCAGCGCATCGCGCGGTCCACATCCACCACGCTGTTTGCCATCTCCGGAACCCGGCGCGCAGCGTACAAACAGTTTTCGCTGAGGCATGACCACAGAAAACGGTTCGCCTTGTCGCCCTTTCCATCCATCGTCGGCCCGACGAGGGCGCGAATTCGCTCCCGCGTTTCTTCGATCTGCTTCCCGCCTTCGATCGAGCCAAATTTTGCTTTAAGCCGCGGGCGATACTCCATCTTCTGCCAATCGAGCGCCAGAATCTCCGAATCGCCGCCCTTTTTTACTCTCTTATAAAATCCGCTCCCCGTTTTATCGCCCAGCCAGCCCCGCTTCATCATTTCGTCAATGAAAGCCGGAACGCGCCACATCTCGCGCGATTCATCGTTGGGAATGTTGTCGTAAATGTTGCGCACCACGTGAACGAGTACATCTAAGCCGACGATGTCGGCGGTACGAAACGTCGCCGATTTCGGCTGCCCGATCGCCGGTCCGGTGCAGGCGTCCACCTCTTCGATCGTCATTTCCAGCGCCTGCATTTGCTTCAGGACATTCAGCATCGCGTAAGTACCGATCCGGTTGGCGATGAAGTTCGGCGTGTCTTTCGCTACGACCACCCCTTTCCCTAGACGCAGATCGCAGATTTCACCCAACGTCGCCTGCACTCCCGGCAGCGTCTTCGGCCCGGGAATCAATTCGACCAGCTTCATGTAACGCGGAGGATTAAAGAAATGCGTCCCCGCCCAGTGTTGTTGGAAATCCTCCGAGCGTCCCTCGGCAATCAAATGAATTGGCAGCCCGGATGTATTGGAAGTGACGATTGTCCCCGGCTTGCGCACACCTTCGACCCGTTCGAACAATTTGCGCTTGATCTCAAGATTCTCGGCGACCGCCTCAATAATCCAATCAGCCTGTCCGCACCACGCGAGATTGTCTTCCAGGTTGCCCGACGTCACGAGCCGCGCTGTTTCAGGAGTGAAAAACGCCGCCGGACGTGATTTCTTGACTGCCTCCAGCCCGGCCAGCACAATCCGGTTCCGTACTGCGGGGCTTTCGAGTGTCAGTCCCTTTCGCTTTTCGTCAGCATTTAGTTCGGCGGGCACGATATCGAGCAAAAAACACGGGATGCCGGCGTTCGCCACATGGGCCGCGATGCGCGCTCCCATCGTCCCGGCTCCCAAGACGGCCACTTTCTCGATTCTCTTTTTCATTAGACTCGTTTCATGAAATTGATTTTGTTGGAAGACGAAAGATGAACACCGAGGTTACAAAACGAGTAACCGGCGGTCAACCGGAAACACCGCAATGCGCGAGTTGCGGTACAGTGGTAGTGGGTTTCGCAGGAAGAAGATGAGTCCTCTTACCAAATGGCTCGGCACCGCGTTACATGGATTGCGCACCTTCGCATACAGTGCCGACGGACAACGTCCCAAGGTGGGAGTCGCTCTGGGAGGCGGCTTCGCACGCGGTATTGCGCATATCGGCGTTCTGCGCGCTCTCGAAGAGAATGAAATCCCGATTGATTTTATTGCCGGCACCAGCGTGGGCGCGCTGGTCGCCGCTGCCTATGCGAGCGGAACTTCTCTGGAAGTGATGGCCGAGCAGGGCAGCGCCACTCGCTTCCGCGATTTCGGCCGTTGGACTCTTTCGCGCATGGGGATGGCCTCCAACGCACCGCTTGACGATTTCCTTCACCGCTTCACTACCGCGAAGAATTTCAGCCAGATGAAGATTCCACTCAGTATTGTCGCTACAGACCTGATCAAAGGCGAGTCGGTACACTTTACGCGCGGCGAAATTAGTCCCGCGCTTCGTGCCTCGTGCGCTTACCCCGGGTTGTTTCTCCCGGTCGAGCATCAGAATCATTTCCTGGTGGACGGCTTTCTTACCGAGCAGGTCCCGGCTCCTGCCGTGCGTGAACTGGGCGCCGAACTTGTGATTTCGGTTCACTTGGAGCCCGGGCTTCTCGATTCAAAGCCGCGCAACACGATTGAAGTCATCAGCCGTTCATTTTCGATTATTCAGACCGTTGCGAATCAGCCCTGGCGAGGCCTTACCGATGTGCTCATTGAACCCGACGTGCATCACGTCCTGTGGGACGAATTCGTGAAAACACCGCAACTGATCGCCGCGGGAGCGGATGCTTGCTACGCCTCGCTTCCTAAGATCAAACACCTGCTGGCCCATCGCGGCGAGCGTCTTCTCCGCGCTCGATTGACCCCTCCTACCTCGGAAGAATTGTGATTTTTTCTTCGGTCGCGCGTTGCTAACCATCACAGCCCACTCGCGTCGAATTATAAGTGAGGAGCCGAACCCGCTCTGCGATGACCGCTGCAACGCCCCAGTCATACGCAGGGTGAGTTCGGCTCTTCCGTTAATTTTAGTATTCCGCCCAAGCGCGAAACGTAAGGTTTGGTTCGTCCAACCTGCAAATCCTGTGCTTTCCCAACTCTTCGTTACTTATCTTCGCGAATTTCCACAACAACTGCTTGTCCGTCGCCTTTGCCCCGCTTCGTAAGCCACTCGCTCATCGCCGCAGCTAGCCTCTCGACGTTCACATTCGACCCGGCTTCGAGCCGTCCTTCGCCCGTCGGCAGCGTGTCGTCAAATTCCCCGGAACCCGTGAAATTCCGCATGCAGAAGCTATCCAGCCACTCGAGCGGCATCGGTTCGCGCTTGCCGCCAATCACGACCTCCGCTTGCAGCTTTTGGGCGTACATTTTGGCGGGAGTATAACATCGGGCGCGTAGACTCCTGGGGGCTGTCGAGTTGCATTTAGGGCCGAGCGTGCCCTACAATTTTTATTGGAAAGCGCTTCTGTTCCGCCAGACCCGCTGCGTTCGCTCGCGGTCGGGCGGTGTTCCCCGCGCAATCGCCCTGGAGGCTCGGTGTCAACGCCATTAGAAAGCTGGGTGGAAGAATCCGCTCGTCTTACGAAACCGGCCAAAATCGTCTGGTGTGACGGTTCACAAGGTGAAATGGACCGCTTGATACCCGAGATGTTGCGAGACGGCACGTTCATCGAGCTGAACCAGAAAACCTACCCCCGCAGCTACCTGCATCGCAGTAATCCGAACGATGTAGCTCGCACCGAGGGCGTCACTTTTATGTGCACTCGTAAGAAAGAAGATGCCGGACCTACGAACAATTGGATGGCTCCGGACGAAGCCAAGGACAAAGTCAGGCCACTTTTCGATGGCGCCATGAAGGGCCGCACTATGTACGTAGTGCCCTATATTCTTGGTCCCACCACATCTCCCTATAGCAAAGTGGGCGTGGAGCTGACCGACTCCTCCTACGTCGTCGCGAGCATGCAAATCATGTCGCGCATGGGCAAGGCCGCGCTCGATCGTCTTGGCAGCTCATCCGATTTCGTTCCAGGACTTCATTCGCTCGGCGATCTCAACCCGGAACGCCGTTTCATCCTTCATTTTCCCGAAGAGAAACTGATCTGGAGCGTCGGCTCCGGCTATGGCGGCAACGCTCTTCTCGGCAAGAAGTGTTTCGCGCTGCGGATTGCGAGCTGGATGGCGCGCGAGCAGGGCTGGATGGCCGAGCACATGTTGATTCTCGGGCTCGAAGATCCGTCCGGCAAAGTCACGTACATGGCAGCTGCTTTTCCGAGCGCCTGCGGTAAGACGAATCTCGCGATGATGGTCTCTGCGCTTGAAAACAAGGGCTACCGCGTTTGGACTGTGGGTGACGACATCGCGTGGATGCATGTCGGATCCGACGGCACTTTGCGCGCCATCAATCCTGAAGCGGGATTCTTCGGCGTCGCGCCTGGCACGAACGAAAAAACGAATCCCAACGTGATCGAGGCGGTGCATCACAACTCGATCTTTACGAACACGGCTGTGACAGCGTCCGCCGAGCCGTGGTGGGAAGGCATGGACGGCGCCCCGCCCGAAGGCCTTGCAAATTGGAAGGGCGAGAAATGGACGCCGAGTAAGGGCCCGGCCGCCCATCCTAATTCGCGATACACCGTTCCCGCCAAACAATCGCCCTCGATTTCGTCTCATTGGGAAGATCCCGAAGGCGTCCCGATTTCCGCGCTTGTCTTTGGCGGCCGCCGCGCCCGCGTAGCGCCACTCGTATACGAGGCGCGCAACTGGCAGCATGGCGTTTTTGTGGGTGCCACGATGGCATCGGAAACCACAGCCGCTACCACCGGCGCCGTCGGCGTCACGCGACGCGATCCGATGGCCATGCTTCCCTTCTGCGGTTACAACATGGCCGACTATTTTCGCCACTGGCTCGAGATGGGGACGAAACTCAAACATCCGCCGCGAATCTTTCACGTCAATTGGTTCCGAAAAGATGCGGAGGGCAAATTCCTCTGGCCCGGCTACGGTGACAACGTGCGGGTTCTCAAGTGGATACTCGACCGGATCGAAGGCCGCGCCGCCGCGAACGAGACCCCGATCGGGTACGTCCCGACTCCCGGCTCCATGACCCTTGACGGGCTCAATATTTCTCGCGGCGCGATAGATGAACTCCTGAAGGTCGATTCGAACGATTGGGCCGAGGAACTGGACGCCACCGGAAAGTTCTTCGACAAGTTCGGTAAGCATCTGCCTGAAGAAATCCGCACCGAGCACGACGCACTCGCGGAGCGGCTGCAGCGCGTCTCCGTCGCGCCTAAGTGAAGTCGTCCGATCCGAACGAATAGACTCAGTTAACCAACAGCTCTACAACGGTTCCCTCGCTTGCATTCCATGCGAAGAATGCTTGCCCTGAACTCGATTTCAGACTCATCAGAACCTGACGCACCCTATTCTGCCCTTTTACCGCACCGACCCATACGCTGCCCTCGTCGGGAAGCTTTTTGAAAATGTCGTACGTGTCGTGCAGATCGTAGTTGCAATTCATAACGCCCCCTTCCTTTTTAACGCTAGCTCGATTTAGGCTCGGGCAGCCTTGGTTGTGACGGCTGTCGTCCGCGGTTCAGGGATTTGCATTGCCATCAACACTTCAACGAGTATGCCCACCTCCTGCGAACTTCTTGCCCCAC
>Ga0307469_10000974_pt1 | contig 10609 bp, 11 predicted proteins | sample atmos_gasesAM2C__FD_203084 | JGI IMG/M metagenome (GOLD analysis project Ga0307469, IMG submission 203084) | Hardwood forest soil microbial communities from Morgan-Monroe State Forest, Indiana, United States - atmos_gasesAM2C_515 | ecosystem: Environmental > Terrestrial > Soil > Temperate...
GCGCGGAGACCGCGACGTCCACACGACCACCCGGTGGCGTGAACTTCACGGCGTTGTCCAGGACGATCAGGAGCAGCTGGCGTATCAGCGCCGGATCGCCGGTGATCTTTGCTTCCTCGAAGGCGCCGACCTCGAACCGGACGCCCTTCTGCCCGGCCACCGCGCGGATCCCTTCGAGCGCACCGGAAGCGGCATCGTCGAGATACAGCACCTCTCGCGCCACGGGTCGCTCACCGGCATCGGCGCGCGCCAGGGTCAGCAAGTCGCCCACGATCGCGCCGATCCGCGCCGCCTCGTGCTCGATGGCGCCGAGGGTCGCCGCATCGCGAGCGGGATCGCGTGCCTGGCCCGCCGCAACCTCCGCGCGGGTGCGCAGGATGGTCACGGGGGTGCGCAGCTCGTGTGCCGCGTCGCCCATGAAGCGACGCATCCGCTCCATGGTGCGCTCGATGGGCGCGGTCGCCTGGCGCACGAGCACGTACCCGCCACCGGCCACGAGCACGAGCGCGATCAGGGCGGCCGCGATGAAGGCCCGAATCAGGGAGGCGAACTCGTCCTCGAGCTCCACTCGGTCGGCCATGACCACGGCGATGTAGGGGCGGCCATCGGCACCCAGAAACCGCTCGGCGTGCAGCCGCACGAGATGGTCCTGCGGCGACTCGAAGTCCCGGTCGGCGGTGCCAGCCCGCTCGGCCTCCCGCGCGGCATCGCGAACCCAGCCGGGGGCGGCGGTCGGCCGAACCGGCGTCGCGCCGGCCGTGAAGAGATAGAGGGACCGATCGGGGATGTGTAGCTCGTCGACCGCATCGGCGATCACGCCCGTGGCGGTGGCCCGTTCCGCCTCGCGTATGCGCGCCGCGTGAATGAGCGCGGCGGTGGCGGCGTGGAGCGACGCGTCGAGCTGCCGGGACATCCGATGTCGCACCGCGAGATAGAGCCCGGCACCCAGGATCCCGAGGATCGAGAGGAGAATCCCGACGTACCACGCGGTCAACCGCCACCGGACGCGGGCCAGCGGATCCATCAGGACCACCTCACGGGCCGAACCGATAGCCGGAGCCGCGCAGCGTCGTGATCAGTTTCGGCTCGAAGCCGTCGTCGACCTTGCGCCGCAGGCGTCGCACCAGGACCTCCAGCAGGTTCGCGAATGGATCGTGATTGTCGTCCCAGACGTGCGCGGTGATCGTGGCGCGGTCGAGCACCTGGCCCGGGTGGCTGACGAACAGCTCGAGCAGGGCGAACTCCTTCGCGCTCAGACTCAGCGGCCGTCCCGCGCGGCGAACCTGCCGCGCCACGAAGTCGACCTCGAGGTCCGCCGTCCGGAACACCGCGGGCGCCAGCGCCGGCCGCCGTCTGGCCAGCGCCTTGAGACGGGCGAGGAGCTCGCGGAACGCGAACGGCTTCGTGAGATAGTCGTCCGCCCCGACCTCGAGGCCGCGCACCCGATCGTCCACGGCGTCGAGCGCCGTCAGCATCAGTACGGGTGTGGTCACGCCGCGGCGACGCAGCTCGGCGCAGAGCGCGAACCCGTCGCCGCCCGGGAGGCGGACATCGAGGACGATCACGTCGAAGCTCGCGAGACCGGCGCGCTCGAGACCCTCGGCCCACGTCGCGGCCAGGCTCGGGTCGACTCGTTGGGCACGCAGCCCGTCTCGAAGCAATCCGGCCAGCTCGGCGTCGTCTTCGACGATCAACACGCGCATTCGCGAATCGCCCCCGTCCGGCCAGTATATATTGGGAGAACCGCTTTCGCTTGAGGACTGCATGGCCGGCATCAACCTGCCGATGTATGACCCCCGTCTCGTCCAGCCGATGCGCGAAGAACTGACGCGTATCGGCTTCCAGGAGCTCCGCACCCCGGCAGACGTCGACGCCGCACTCGGCACGGGCAAGGATGTGGCGCTCGTCGTGGTGAACTCGGTCTGCGGCTGCGCCGCGCGCAACGCGCGACCGGCGGCCACGCTCGCCCTCGAGCACGCGCGAAGGCCCGACCGCCTACTGACCGTGTTTGCGGGGCAGGATGCCGACGCGACCGCCCGCGCGCGAAGCTATTTCACGGGGTACGCGCCCTCGTCGCCCCAGATGGCCTTGTTCAAGGACGGCGAGCTCGTGTTCATGCTCGAGCGGAAAAATATCGAGGGGCGGGCCGCCCGGGATATCGCAGCAGACCTGACGGCGGCCTTCGACCGGCATTGCGCGTAGCCAGAGTCGGATAGTCGACGGCCCGGGACTCCCGAAGCGACTGCGTCTTGTTGTCGCGAAGTGAGACTCGGGCCGTCGACCGTAGGGCTTCGGGCTAGAAGAGCATCCCTGCCCGCGCTCGGAAGTCCACGTTGTCCTGCACCCACTTCCACAGATCGTCCTGCCGCGCGAGCGGCACGCCGGGCTTGTACTGCTTGTGCCAGCCCGCCATGACCTGCGCCTCCTGAGCCCAGAGGCGCACGCGCTTGTGCTTGATCTGCCGCTTCCAGTTTTCGCCCACGGTGGGGCTGGCGTACAGGATTCGCACCGTGACGCTGCGCGAGAGGAACTCGAGCGGCGAGAGGTCGATGCGGCTGTAGGGGCTCTGGTTCGCGGCGAGGCGCGTCCCGGGCGGCAAGTCCGGCACGCCATCGGAGAGCACCACGACGTTCAGGGGCGCGAGGATTAGCCCTCGTTCCTTAACCAGCCCCGACACACGCTGGAAAAACGCGTTGAAGTCGGTGAAGGGGTCCGTCTGCGGGAACCACGCACGGATGTCCGCCGCGATCTGCTCGGGCGTCCGCCCCTGGAAATCGTTGATGGGGTGGAATGATTTCGGCTCGCCGGCCCGCACGCCGCCCACGGAGCTCACGAACAGGTTCGTGGGGACGCGCAGGCCGCCCAGCCCGTTCAGGTGCGCGTAGATGTAGAGCGCCGCGAACTCCACCGCGTCGTCGTACAGCCGGGCGTCCCGGAACGAGCCGCTCACGTCGATGCCGATCACCATCGTGTAGTTCGCTGGCTTGCCCGCCTGCTCGTCCGCCGGTGGAGCGCACGCCGCGGCCAGTGTCGCTGCCACAATCACGCTGCGCAGTAGGCGACGGGTCATGCGGCGCCCCCCGGCAACGCGTGCTTGCCGCTCGGCGTGATGAGGGGCGTGCTCGCCAGTACCTGCTCCAGGTTACGGAACGGCAGGGTGAAGGTCGGCTTGCCCAGAATCACGACCACCGCGAAGTTGGCCCCGGCCGCGAGGAGCTGGAGCACGGGCAGCGAGATCAGCTCGAACACCTCGCGCGCCTCTTTCTTGAACCATTCCGTCTCGCGCTTCAGCGCGTCGATCGGCCCCTTCCAGAAATCGGGCTCGATCGGCGACGTGGTGGGCGCGCCACTCCCCGCACCAGCGATGTTCTGACGTCCGAGAATGCCGAGCAGTGCCGGTGTACCGAACCGGCCGAACAGGAACCACGTCATTGCGCGCACGCCAATCCAGCCGAACGACGCCAGCGCCAGCGTCGAGAAGAAGCCAAGCTGGAACCCGGTCTGGCTGGCGATCCACGGCGTGATGGCGTCGATCAGCTCGCGGTACAGGAACATGACCTCGAAGAACATCACGAACCCCTCGACCAGGGCCATCGAGACGATCTGCCCCGTCTGCTTGGCCTTGATGGCGTCCGACAGCGCCTGAATCGCGGCAAAGCTGCCTGAGATGAGGATGAAGAGGAACGGCCAGAGGATCAGGCTCACGCCCCAGCCCGAGAGCTCGCTTCCGGTCAGGTCCGCCAGCACTTCGGTGATCGTGGGCCGGAGCGTGAACGTGAAGATCGTCGCCTCGAGCGCCGACCAGAACAGAATAAAGATGAAGGCGATCCACGGCACACCCGGCTGGAAGTACTGGTGCGTCGCCCAGTCGAGCAGCGCCAGCGGCCGCGTGAAGATGAACTTCACGAACCGGATTGCGAGCGAGCCGGCGAGTTTCAGGAGTCCCCAGACCCAGCCCAGCAGCACGACCACGAAGCGCAGCAGGCCGGCCCAGTAAAACCACGTCATGCGCAGCCAGTCCCACCACGACATCACGACGGCCACGAGAAACCCACCGCGCCCCGACCGAAACGGCAGCGTATACAGCGCCGCCATGGTGCAGATCAGACCCGCCACCAGCACGAAACTCGGAAGCACGAGCAGCAGCACCTTGAGCGCAATCTCCCCCGGACTGTTGCCGAACAGGGTGAAGTCGAACACCGTCTTGCTCAAGCCGAGCACCCAGGTGAATCCGGCGGCGAGTAATTGGAATGTGTCTCGCCACGTCTCGGGGAAGGCTGTCTGCATGGACAGGAGCATGCCGCTCACCTCCTGGGGCGTGTCTCGCGGCGGTCAGAGAGTCGGGAGTCGGCTCGAGAGAACCGGCCGGAGTGGGTGCCGCGGTGGCTCCGCGGCAGGGGCGCATAAATAAGGTGGTGCCCCGCTGGTGAGCGTGATCTACATCACCATTGCCCCATCGAGCGCGAGCGCGGCGTTCCCACAGCCCGCCAAAACGACCGAACGGCGCTGCCGAACGCCCCAGACTGCCTCGCCTGCGGTCGCACGGAAGTGGTATACTGGTCCCCATGCCGGACGAGTCTTCCTCGCCCAAGCGGCTCATCGTCGTAGGCGACCGGGTGCTCATCGCGCCCGAAGAGGGCGAAGAGCGCACGAACGTGGGCCTCTACCTGCCCCCGACCGCCGTCGAAGCGCGCCAGGTGCAGGGTGGCCGCGTGGTGGCCACCGGCCCCGGCACCCCGACGACCGAGCCCGCCAGCATGGACGACGAGCCGTGGAAGATTCACGGGCCGGACGTGAAGTACCTGCCGATGCAGGCGCGCATGGGGGACTACGCGTTGTTTTTCCGCAAGGCGGCGGTGGAGATCACGTTCGACGGAACCCGGTACCTCGTGGTCCCTCAGGCGGCGATCCTCGTGCTCGTGCGGGACGGAGCCCCCGAAGAACAGGAGTAGGGTGCATGGGCGCGATCGGGTGGGCCCGCGGCAGCGGCGAGTTCGCCGAGCAACGGGGCCTGCGGCGCGGTGAGTGGTACAAGGTGCTGGAAGACCAGGGCGCGGGCTGGTTGGTGCTCGACGTGAACGACGTCGAGGTGCGGATTACCCGCGATCACCTGCTCGTCCGGCGCAGCCAGCCGAAGACCTGGAGCGTGGTTCGCCTCACCCCCGCGCAGGGAGTCGACGATGCCCATCGCATGTATTTGGTGTGTCCCGGCTGCCATTCGCGCCAGCAACTGACCGGCCGGCCGAAGGAGTCGGCGTGCCCGAAGTGCGACAAAATCTACCCCGTGGACTGGAGTGATCGCGCATGAGTCGGACCGACGTCGGGTGGGCCCGGAGTCGCGGAGACCGAGCCGAGCAGCAAGGCCTGCGGCGCGGCGCGTGGTACCGGATCGTCGAAGATTCAGGCAATCCGTGGGTCGTCTTGGACGTGCACCAGGTCGAGCTACGTGTACCGAAGGAAAGCCTCGAGGTTCGTAAAGACCGCCCCAAGGCCTGGAGCGTGGTCCACGAGCCCCATCTGGTCTGCCCCGGGTGCCATAAGCGCCAACACGTGTCGGGTCAGCCGAAAGACGTGAAGTGCCACGAGTGCGGCAACGGCTACTCCGTGGACTGGAAGGACCGGGCCTAAGGGTCCGCGTAGATTCGACCCCGCTCGCATAGTTCGGGCCCCGCCCTTGTGCCGGGGCCCGTTTTCTTTGGCCGACATGCCCGCGTTCACCGGCGGACTCCTGCGCGCCCGTGCGCTCCTGAGCGAGCGGTTCGGGCACATCGCGTTTCGGGTCCACCAGCTCAAAGTCGTGGGCCCGCTCCTCGCGGGTCGGAGCGTCCTCGCGGTCCTTCCGACGGGCGCCGGCAAGTCCCTCTGCTATCAGCTTCCCGCGCTCATGGCGGGCGGCCTCACGCTCGTCATCTCTCCGCTGATCTCGCTCATGCAGGACCAGGTGGGCGCCCTGAGGCGGCGGGGGATCGCGGCGGCGTATCTGAACAGCTTGCTCGCGCGGGAAGAGCGTCGCGCGATTCTCGACGCCACGCTGGCTGGAAGTCTCACCCTCTTGTACTGTGCGCCCGAGCGGCTCGACGGTTTGGTGCGGCGTCTCGCGCGCGCCGGGAGAGCCGTGTCGCTGCTCGCCGTGGACGAGGCCCACTGCATCGTCGAGTGGGGGAATGAATTCCGACCCGTCTATCGCCGGTTGGACCGCTTTCGCTACCTGCTCGGGGATCCGGTCACCATCGCCCTCACGGGAAGCGCCACGCCCGCCACGCGCGTGGAGATCCTGCGCGTTCTCCGCATGCCCCACGCGGAGGTGGTCGTGACCTCCTTCGATCGACCCAACCTAAGGTTCGCGGTAGAGGAGGTACCGCACGACCGCGAGCGGTTCGCTCGCATCCGAGAGCTGCTCCGCGGCGTCGATGGATCAGCGATCGTCTACACGCCCACCCGACGTTTGACCGAGCTCGTCACGCGAGCCCTGCTGCGGATGGGGGCCCGAGCGGCGCCGTATCACGCCGGGTTGAGCGCGGAGACGCGCCGACGCGTACTGCGCGCGTTCCTCGCCGACCGCGCGCCGGTCGTGGTCGCGACGAGCGCGTTCGGCATGGGGATCGACAAGCCCGACGTGCGCCGGGTGCTCCATTGGGGGCCGCCGCACACACTCGAGTCCTACTATCAGGAGGCCGGGCGGGCCGGCCGGGATGGCCGCCCCGCCGAATGCGTGGTGCTGTGGCGCCGCGCCGACTTCGCGTGGCGTGAGCGTGCGACAGAGATGCGCCGCTATGTGGAAGGCCGCTCATGCCGGCGGGGCGCGCTGCTCGCATACTTCGGAGAGCGGCCGACCGGCTGCTCCGGCTGCGACGTGTGTGGATAGCGGGTTGCCGCCCCTCAACTTAGGCGGGGCGCGTCCTACCCATCCGTGTGGTTGCGGGGTCGGGGTCGCCGAATACGTTAGCCCGAGTAACTTAAGCGAGAGCCGGCGGTTCTCGCTTTGTTTTTCCTCTCTCTTTGAGGACGTCTCTCATGCCCGGCCGCAACTTCCTGTTCGTTCCCGGCCCGACCAACGTGCCCGAGCGAATCCTGCGCGCGATGGACCGCGCCATGGAGGACCACCGGTCGTCCGCGTTCCCCGAGCTCTCCGCTCCGTTGTTCCGGGATCTGAAGAAGGTTTTCAAGACCGCGACGGGACAGGCGTTCATCTTCCCCGCGACCGGCACGGGGGGCTGGGAAGCGGCACTCGTCAACACACTCTCCCCCGGGGACCGGGTCCTCGCCCCGCGCTACGGGCAGTTCAGCCACCTCTGGATCGACCTGGCCCAGCGACACGGGATCCGCGTGGACATCCTGGACGTGGAATGGGGTGAGGGAGCCCCGGCCGACCGCATCGGCGAGATCCTGTCGCAGGACAACGAGCACGAGATCAAGGGCGTGCTGATCGTGCACAACGAAACGGCCACAGGTGTCACGAGCGACATCGGTGCCGTGCGGACGGCGATGGACGCGGCCCGCCATCCCGCGCTGCTCTACGTGGACGGGGTCAGCTCCATCGGCTCGATCGATTTCCGGATGGACGAGTGGAAGGTGGACCTCGCGATCACCGGGTCGCAGAAGGGCCTCATGCTCCCGGCCGGCTTGGGCATCGTGTGCGCGAGCCCCAAGGCGCTCGCTGCCCGGGAGAGCGCGCGTTGCCCGCGCGTGTTCTTCGATTTCGGCGACATGCTCAGGGCGAACCCGAGCGGGTACTTCCCGTACACACCCTCCCTCCCGATGCTGTACGGCCTGCGCGAATCGCTCGCCATCATGTTCGAAGAGGGCCTCGACAATATCTTCGCCCGGCATCACCGCCTGGCGGAGGGCGTGCGCGCCGCGGTTCGGGCTTGGGGACTGAAGCTGTGCGCGCGGGCTCCCAAGTGGCATTCGGACACCGTGAGCGCGATCATGGTCCCGGAGGGCTCGAACGGTGCCGACGTGATCGACGTCGCGTTCCGGCGGTACAACCTGGCACTCGGCGCGGGGCTGGCCCGCATGGCGGGAAAGCTCTTCCGCATCGGCCACCTCGGGGACTTGAACGAATTGATGCTGCTGGGCGCCATCGCCGGCGCGGAGATGGCGATGCGGGATGTCGGAATCGCCGTCACCCTGGGCAGCGGTGTCGCGGCCGCCGCCGAGTATTATCGCGGTACCGCCGCCCCACTTCCGGCGAAGAACGGCGGCCCGCAATCGCCGGATGCGCAGCAGCCGGCGGCGGGGAAGGGACCGCCGCGCGCGACCGTGAGGGCATGAGTCACACTCGCTACGAGCCGGCCCACTCCCGCCTGCAGCGGAGCGAGCTGGCGGTGCCGGGCTCGCAGCCCGCGATGTTCCAGAAAGCCCTCGACGGCGAGGCTGACTACGTCTTCCTCGACCTCGAAGACGCCGTTGCGCCCGGCGACAAGGAGCAAGCCCGGAAGAACGTCGTGGCCGCCTTGCTCGAGCACGACTGGAAGGGCCGGGGCAAGACCATTTCGGTTCGGATCAACGGGATCGACACGCACTACATGTACCGGGACCTGGTCGACGTTGTCGAGCAGGCGGGGCACAAGCTCGACGTCGTGCTGGTCCCGAAGGTGGGCGTCCCGGCGGACGTGTATCTCGTGGATGCCTTGCTCACCCAAATCGAGGATGCGCGGCGGATCCCCCCCTCCCACCGCATCGGGATCGAAGTCCTGATCGAGACCGCGCTCGGCATGGCCAACGTCGAAGCGATCGCGCAGGCCAGTCGTCGCCTCGAGGCGATGCACTTCGGCGTCGCAGACCTGGCTGCGAGCTTGCGCGCCCGGACGGTGAGCATCGGCGGCTTGAACCCCGACTATCCAGGCGACCAGTGGCACGCCGCGCTCGCACGCATGGTGACCGCGTGCCGAGCATACGGCCTGCGTCCGATCGACGGTCCGTACGGCGACTTCAAGGACCCGGACGGCTACGTGGCCGCCGCCCGCCGGGCCGCGGCGCTCGGCTACGAAGGGAAATGGGCCATCCATCCGTCTCAGATATCGCTCGCCAACGAGGTGTTCACGCCGCCTCCCGCAGAGGTGGATCGTGCCCGCCGAATCCTCCTCGCCTTGGACGAAGCGGCGCGGGCGGGCCGGGGCGCCGCGCAGCTCGACGGCCGGATGATCGATGCGGCCTCCGCCCGCATGGCTCAGAACATCGTCCAGATCGCCTCTGCCATCGCCGCGCGCTCGAAGGGCACCGTACCGCTCGCAACTGCGAAAGCCTAGCGGTGGACATCCACGAGTATCAGGCCAAGGAGCTGCTCACGGCGTTCGGCGTCCCCGTGCCGAAGGGCGGCGTAGCCTACAGCGCCGAGCAGGCCGTATACCGGGCGACCGAAATCGGCGGCCTGCGGTGGGTGGTGAAAGCGCAGATCCACTCCGGCGCTCGCGGCAAGGCGGGCGGCATTCGGCTCTGCTCGACCGACGCCGACGTGCGCCAGGCCGCCAAGGACCTGCTCGGCAAGACCCTCGTGACCGTCCAAACCGGCCCGGAGGGGCTCCCCGTCCATCGCCTGCTGGTCGAGCAGGCGCTCCCGATCGAGCGCGAGCTCTACGTCGGGCTGGTGCTCGACCGCAAGCGGGAGCGCATCGTCGTCGTCGCCCACCCGCACGGCGGTATGGAGATCGAGGAGATCGCGCAGCGCGAGCCCGCGGCGATTCTCCGTGAGGTGGTCGAGCCAGCCGTCGGAATGCAAGCGTTCCAGGCCCGGGAGCTGGGGTTTGGCCTGGGCCTCGCCCCACCGCAGGTCAGCCAGGCCGCGACCGCCATCCTCGGCGCATATCAGGCGTTCCGCGAGCTCGACGCGACCATGGTCGAGATCAATCCGCTCGTCGTCACCAAGGACGGTCAGGTGCTCGCCCTGGATGTGAAGATGAGCTTCGACGACAACGCGATGTTCCGGCGGCCGAATGTCGCCGAGCTGCGCGACTACGCGCAGGAGGATCCGCGCGAGGCGGAGGCCGCCCAGCACGGCTTGAATTACGTGGCGCTGGAGGGGGATATCGGCTGCATCATCAACGGCGCCGGGCTCGCCATGGCGACGATGGACATGATCAAGCACGCCGGCGGCGAACCCGCGAACTTCCTCGACATCGGTGGCGGTGCGAGCCCCGATCGCGTCGCTGCGGCCTTTCGGCTCGTCCTCTCCGACAAGAACGTCCGCGCGATCCTGGTGAACGTGTTCGCCGGGATCAATCGCTGCGACTGGGTGGCGGAGGGGGTAGTGCAGGCGGTCCGGGAAGTCCGGGTGCCAGTGCCACTCGTGGTGCGCCTGGCCGGTACCAACGTCGAGGCGGGACGTCGCATCCTCAAGGAGAGCGGCCTCGCGATCCACACGGCCGATACTCTCTCGGAAGCGGCCCAGCGCGTGGTCGCCGCGCGCCAATGAGCATCCTCCTCGACGAGAAGACGCGCGTCATCGTGCAGGGCTTCACGGGCGACAAGGGCACATTCCACGCCACAGAGATGATTGCCTACGGCACGACCGTCGTGGGCGGTGTGACGCCGGGAAAGGGGGGCAACGAGCATCTGGGCCGCCCGGTATTCAACACGGTCAAAGAGGCTGTCGAGCGCACCGGGGCCG
>Ga0307469_10000977_pt1 | contig 10601 bp, 8 predicted proteins | sample atmos_gasesAM2C__FD_203084 | JGI IMG/M metagenome (GOLD analysis project Ga0307469, IMG submission 203084) | Hardwood forest soil microbial communities from Morgan-Monroe State Forest, Indiana, United States - atmos_gasesAM2C_515 | ecosystem: Environmental > Terrestrial > Soil > Temperate forest...
GGTTTTTCCTGCCGCGAGCATCTGTTTGAGTAGCGTGGTGTCGCTCTCACTGGCGCCCCGCATCTCGTCGGTTGGAACCACCTTACTCAAGTCTGTGCTATTCATCTTCATTTTTCGCTTGGCTTTCTTGCCGCATCGGTCAGCCTCCCGCATGCATGTTCCCCATGATTGATCTCGACCCGCGAAGGCAATACCACCGCGGCATTTTCACTTGTGATTGATCGGTCTTTAGTTCTGATGTTGAGCTTCTGGATCCTGCACTCTTTGCGCCGTCGGCACGGAATGGGGATTCGGACGCCGCTCGAGTGAAATGAAATCCCCAGGGCACCAGCGAATCGGTTTCGTCCCTTTCTCAAACCTCTAACTTCTCACCTCGAACCTCTAGTATCCACAGTCGCGATCCCTTGCGCTCTGTGTCGCTTCGTGCCACGCTAACTCTGGGGAATTTTCGGATGGCGGGCGTCAACAAACTCGGGCAGCAACAACCTAACAACTCACAGCTCTCACGGCACGTTGCGCCCGCCGAAGCACTGTGGTGTGGCGCACCCCCGCACCGTACCGTGCAAGGCGTAGGCGGATCCAGCTTCCAGCCTCGAACCTCCGGCCCACGGAAGGCGAAGAAAAGGCTAATCGCAACATTCGCTAAGTCAGAAATCCATGTATGTCCCTCAAAAAACAGGACATCACAATTTTCTAACCGCAACAAAAAACGTGTTTCCGCGGTTGCCCTCCTTCGCGAGCTACCAATCAATGGCTCGCCCAGAGACCGAGCTTCTCGGGCGAAGCGTCACTCGTTTCAGAAATTCTATTCGCTACAAGGGAAAAATAGAATTCGCTATAACTTACTCAAAACAAAGGATCGGGGCCATTTCTAATCGCAACTGTTTCCGGGGTCCGTGGCAGATGAATCAAAGCTCGCAAACCACGGCTCATGCGACGGGAATAACGCGTTTCCGCTTCGTCAGGGAAAACCGGGCAGGAACGGCTGCGGCTTATTCAAGCCAATGGAAGGAGACAAATCTCGATCATCAACAATCCAAGGACCGCTCAGTCAAGCGAGGACACTCGCTAGGAACCGCGAACGCCCGGCGTAACATGAGCCGGCTCCTTCGCGGCGGCTTCTTTCGCGGCAGCTTCCTTCGCAGCGGCATCTTTCAACGCTGCTTGCTTCGCGGCTTCCTTGGCAGCCGCCGAACGCGAGCCGCGGCCGGAGTCGAGATTGAACTGGCGCATCTTATACAGCAGCGCTTTGTAGCTGATCCCCAGCATGCGCGCCGCGTCTTTGCGGCACCAATTGGTTTTCTCGAGCGCGTCGGCGATGGCTTCCATCTCGGCTTCGTCTTTCAGTCCGCGGACCAGCGCCTTCAGACCCTGCTCCTTCGGCACGGGCGATTCTTCGCGCGGAGCGGTGCGGTGCTGCTGCCCGGTCATCTCGAGCAACTCGCGGAAGCTGCCTTCATCATCTTCAAGGATGACGTAGCGCTTCACAAAATTTTCCAGCTCGCGCAAATTTCCCGGCCACGGATACCGCAGCGCAGCTTCGAGCAAGTGCTTCGAGGGATCCGGAGCGTGCTTCTGATACTTCTCGCTGTACTTCACAAGGAAGTGGCGGAACAGAAGCGGAATTTCAGTGGTGCGCTCGCGCAGCGGCGGAATGTGCAGCGAGAGAACGTTCAAGCGATAATACAAGTCTTCGCGGAAGCGGCCGGTGCGCATGGCGTCTTTCACGTCCATGTTGGTCGCGGCCAGAACGCGCACGTCCACATTCACCACGGCCCGCGCACCCAGTCGCGAATACTGGCCGTCCTGGAGGACGTGCAGAAGCTTGGCCTGAAGGTGCGGGCTCATCTCCGCAATTTCATCCAGAAAAATTGTGCCCTTGGTGGCCAGCTCGAATTTGCCGGGCTTCGAGCGGACTGCACCAGTGAACGCGCCCTGCTCGTAACCGAAAAGTTCGGATTCCAGCAGCTCGCCGGGAAGCGCCGCGCAATTCACTTTCACGAACGCTTGCTGCCGGCGCAACGAGCGCAGATGGATCATGCGCGCGACGACTTCTTTTCCCACGCCGCTTTCGCCGCTGATGAACACCGGCACATCCACCGGCGCGATCTGCAAAATCTGTTGCCGGATTTTCAGCATCTGCGGGCTGGCGGCAAGGAAGGAAAGATCTTCCGTCAATTGCTCGCAGTATTCGCGCAGCGCCTGGTTTTCCGAGCGCAGCTCCTGTTTCTGGCGCGACTTCAGCAGCGCAGCGTCCAGTTCCGGCTTCTCGAACGGCTTCGTAAGATAGTCGAGCGCGCCGAGGCGAATCGCTTCGACGACCGTGGTCACTTCATTCGAGCAGGAAAGCATGATGACGTTCAGTGTGCGGTCCACCTGCATCAACTGGCGCAACGTCTCGAGCCCGTCCATCTCAGGCATCAGCACGTCCAAAATGACGAAGTCCGGCCGCTCGGCATTTCCGATACGCTCGAGCGCTTCTTTGCCGCTCGGTACTGCCGCGACTTCGAACCCATCCACTTCCAAGAGTGTCTGGAGATACTTGCGAATGCTCGGTTCGTCATCCACTACGAGAATTTTCTCTTTATCAGCCATCATCATTTCCTGGGAGCGAACTTCCATCGCTCAACAATCAAGCTGTTAGTCTATTCCAATTGGATGGGCAGTAGAAAAGAGAATGCGCTTCCTCTTCCCAATTCGCTATCCACCCACACCTTGCCGCGATGCGCCTGAATCAAACGTTTCGTTATCGCCAGGCCCAATCCCATGCCGGACGAAGAAGGGTCCACGCGAACAAATTCCTCGAAAATTTCCTGGTGAAACTCCGCGGCGATGCCCGACCCGGTATCTGCGACCGAGACCAAGACACAGTTCGCGCGGCCACCGGCGTCTCGCCGCCGCTCGGCCGTTGCGGGCGCCTCGGAAATGCGCCGCTCCCAGAAATGCGGCTCTGCCAGGAGCGTTACCGCCCCGCCAGCAGGCGTGTGCTTCAGCGCATTGTCGAGCAGGTTCGCGACGCACTGCTGCACCTTCTGATAATCGAACTTGAATGGCGCCAGCTCGGGATGCAGCTTGACATCCAGGTGCACCGTCGCGCGCTGGAAGGCGTCCTGCCAGCGGCAGGAAACATCCTTGATGCAATCGCGCAGATCGTTCTCTCGCAATTGCAGCACCAGCTTCCCGCTCTCCAACGCCGAATAGTTCAGGAACATGGAGACCAGCCGCACCAGACGGTCGCAACTTTCCTTCGACTCTTCCAGAATGTCCTGCTGTCGATCGCTCAGTTTTCCGAGCGAGCCAGACAGCAACAAATCGTAGTAGCCCTTCATCACCGCAAGCGGCGTCTTCAGCTCATGCGCCGCGGATGCCAGGAACACCGTTTTCTGCCGGTTCACTTCTTGCAGCCGCAAGTAAGCAGCGAGAAGATTTCGATAGGTCGTCTCGCGTTCCTGCATCAACTCCTGAACCGTTTGGCGCATCTGCGTGTCTTCGGCAGATGCTTCTGCGGGCGATGGCTCAACGTACACAACCAGCCAATCGCGCTCGGGGAGCCAGCGAATCCTTGCCCGGCTGTTACTATCGTCATACGCCAGCGGGATCACCAACTCCTGCTCTCCGCTCTCGAGCCGGGTGAAGATGTCTTTTCTGTCGGCGCGCAGAATGTGGTCATACAAGTTCACATCCGGCCGCGAATCAAATCCACGCGAGCGCAGCTTCTCCTGAGCATGGAGATTTTTGAACAGGATTCGACCGTTGCGATCAGCCACGAGCAGCGGGCGATCCACGGCGTCCAACAGACTGCTAACCAACTGCATTACAGCCTCATTGCTGACCTGTGGGTCTATTGCCATACCCTGAGCCAACTAGTCCTCCGGCGGCCCCTGCTAAGTCCGGGGCGAACACACGACTCTTACGCTTTCGCATGGGAGCGACTGGGGAAGCGCTTGAGGAAGTGTATGCTCGCAAAGGGAAAAAAATGTGTCAATGGTAAAAGCGTCCTACTTTGCACAATAAATGAAAAGCTCTGGAGCAAAGTGGCACATTCGCCGAGACAAAATCGCCTTGTGTTATTCTTTACACGTCGTAAGCCGATGAAAACAGGCAGACTAAATAAACTTGGAGGGTTGCCTCGTAGTTGCATGGTATTTATCGGGGAAAAGAGTACTACAACCGGGGTACCGATGGCCGTCCGAGAAACAGCCTCCCACCACAAGCTTGCCATGTCGCCTTCATACGATGAACGTAGGAGGTTTCAGAGAATCAATCTGCAGGTTCCGCTATTCATACGTGGAAAGGATGCCTATGGTGAGCAATTCTTGGAGCTCGCTAAAACCTTAGACGTAAGTGGTATAGGTGCGTTTCTCACCAGCCCAAGGCCACTGGCAATCAATGAAATCGTCACTTTAACGATTCCTGCGCCGTCGATCACATCGTCAGCACTTGTCCCCGCCGGCATGCCGCCGATCCAAGCCAGAGTCAAGCGCAAGCAAGACGCCGGCGATGTCCATCTCGTCGGCGTTGAGTTCCTCAAACCCATCGGGTAGGTTATCACCCTCCGCAATCCTGTAAATCGCACCCAACTTGGTCAAAAGTGGAACCGATTTCTCCAACGGCACGCTTTAAACTAAATTTGACTGCTACTTTGAGGGCCGCGGGCGGTAATTTATGCTGTGGCAGCATCTTGCAGGACGCATGAGCAGTGGATTCTGGACTTGGATTGGACTATCCCTTGCTGTAGGATTGCTACCCCCGCAGTCTCCCCTGGAACCAGGGTAGACCTAGGACCAACTCGGACACTTTTGATGCCCCAGCCCGGCGAAGCCTTTCAGCCGCAGCCCTCGGCCGAAGACTCCTTTCTGGATCTGTTGATTGAGACCCTGGAAGGGCTCGACGAGTCAGTGCGCGGACAATTTCTGCGGCAGTATTTTCGGACGATTGCGCAAATCGACCTCTCCGAAGCGCAGAGCAACGAGTATTGGGATCGCATCCTCACGCGACGCACCGAGCTCACTGAAACTCTCGGCAAGCGAGTTTCGCTAAAGACGGCGATGGTGGATGTGCTGGCTTCCTCAAATTTCCTGCGCGTTCCCATCTTAATGGAGTACGCCGAATTCAAGAAACTGCAAATTAATGCGGCCACCGACGCTCTGACCGGTCTCTATAATCGCCGATTGTTCGATGAATATTTCGACAAGGAATTGAATCGCGCAAAACGCTACGGTCACCAGCTCGCCGTGGTCATTCTCGACCTGCACAAACTGAAAGAGGTGAATGACCGCCACGGCCATCTGCAGGGCGATCAAGTGCTGCAACTCGCGGCCACCACACTGCGAAATACATTGCGCGCTTCCGACTTCGCTTTCCGAATCGGCGGTGACGAATTTGCATTGCTCTTGCCGCAAACGGATCCGGAGCAAGCCATCACGCTCTGCCGGCGCGTTCGCGCGCAGTACGAAGCCGAAGTTCATCCACTCAAGTTGGATCTCAGCGTGACGCTCGATTTTGGCGCTGCCGTGTATCCCCAGGATGGCGATCAGAAGGGGGCGCTGTTGAGCCTCGCGGACGAGCGCCTCTATCAATTGAAGCATGGCGGCCGAGGGCCTTCGCGTGTGATACCGCTCGAGCCAGTGCAGCAGCGTGAAGCGCCCGCGCCGCCCCCAACTCCACCGGCGCCAGCGCCGCCACGGGTCGTTGTCCCGCCGGCACCCGTTACGACACGTGCCCCGAAGGCCGCACCGCACTCGGAGCAACGCAAATGGGAGCGCGTGTCACTCGCAGGAACGAAGGCTCATGCCGTACTCAGCGATCTGGGACAAAAATCCGCGAACGTCATTGACTTGAGTTACGGTGGTGTAGCTCTGCAGCTCGACAAGGTTGAAGAGTTGCCGGATCAATTCAGCGCAGTGCTTCACGTGCCCATATTGCCGCCGGTCCGCGTGGTGCTGCGCAAGGTGTACACTTCTCGCCTCGAAAGCGGCCGCGCGCGTGTTGGTTGTGCTTTCGTCTCTTAGTCCTGAAAAATCGGCTTTTTTTGCGCCGCTCTTCTACTGGAAATATTCGCCGATATGGCTTATAATGGAAGTTTCCATGCTGGCCTAGCGACGCGACGGTGAGTGCGATTGACTTACTCGCGCAGACCGGCCGGCGGACAGGAGCCATTCATGAAAGCAGGAATTCACCCCGATTACCACGCTGTGACGGTGCACTGCGCCTGCGGAAACACTTTTCAAACGCGCTCGACTGCCAAGGGCGACATGATCCGCATCGAAATCTGCTCGAATTGCCACCCATTTTTCACGGGCAAACAGAAGTTGATTGATACGGCTGGGCGCGTCGAGCGTTTTCAGAAGAAATACGCGGACAAAGCGGCATCGCTCAAGAAGTAGCGGCCCTCCTCTCCAGCCAAAATACATTCGCTGCGTTCATTTCGAATCCACAGGGCACCGCATTAGTGCCCCTGCTGCATTTCGGAGCAACCGTTTCTCAGAGGGCGAGACGGTGTAGAATGCCAGCCGGATATGGCCACGCAATTGTCTGCCTCACCGGATGCGCCGCTTGGATCGTTAGTTGAAACAGGCGCGCCGCGCATCACGCTGCGGAATTATTTCTCGCATCCATTCGATTCAGCGATTGCCGCGGCGCGCACCTGCTATTCGCCGCGCTTGATAGCCGCAGAAGAAATCACCGACAAGCAGCGCGTGACAATTGGATCGGCCACATATTACGGCGGACATCACACCGTCTATCAGCACGCGCATTTTGAATTCGGCCTCGAGAATATCAGCCGGCAATTTGTATGGTCGTTCCTGCACGCGCACCCTTTCTATAACTCCGAGCAGCAGAGCCAGCGCTACGTGCGGCTCGATCGCGCGCAAGCGTATGTTCCTCCCGCAGGGCCTCACTTCGGCGCGACTGAGCGCGCGATCTACGAAAAGGCGGTTGCTCGCGCCTGGGAGCATTATCGCGAACTCACCAAGGTGTTGGAACCTGGGGCACGGGCGATTCTTGGAGACGTTTGGCACGTCGGCCCGATGTCGCATACGAAGCGCATACAGAAAGTGAATCGGCAAGCGGAGAAGCGCGCGATTGAAGTGGCGCGCTATGTGCTGCCGGTAGCGGCGTTCACTACCATGGTGCACACGCTTTCCGGGATCGTGCTGCACCGGTTGTGGCGGATGCACGCGGCAAGCGACACGCCGAGCGAGGCGCGGCTGATCATCGGAGAAATGGTTGAACGCGTTCGCGAAGTGGATCCACAGTTTTTCGACCGCTTCGATAATGTCCCGATGGAGCATCCGCCCGAATGGCAGCAAGCGGCACGAGATGGCGAAGGATTTGCGCGGGAATTCGATGCGCGGCTTGCAGGGCTGACTTCACGGCTAGTTGATTTTTCGCCTGGGGCAATCGCGGTGATGGGAGAAGCGTATCGCGCAGTCGCCGGATTGACGGCCGCGGAATGTGCGGATAGCGAAGCACTCGACCGAATGTTGAATCCGGCGCGGAATCCGTATCGCCGCGAGACTCTCGATATCGGCGTGCATGCGCCGATGATGCGCGCGCTGCAACACGCCAACTTTACATTCGCCAAGAAGATCAGTCACACCGCGGATAGTCAAGACCAGCGGCATCGAATGGTTCCCGGGTCACGGCCGTTGCTGACACTGGCAGACACGCGCGCGGCCGACTATGTGACGCCCATGTTGATCCGCGAAAATCCTCAGGCCATGGAGATTTATCAGCGCGCGATGGAAGAAGCCTGGGCGGCCAAGAATGAATTGCTCAACAGTGGCGTGCCTGTCGAGTTTGCGCTGTACCTGCTGCCCAATGCAAAAGCCATTCGCCTGGTGGAGTCCGGATCGCTGCTGCACCTGCTGCACAAATGGACGATGCGCACCTGCTTCAACGCCCAGGAGGAGATTTATCAGTCGTCCATCGAAGAGGTCGATCAGGTGCGCGCGGCATTTCCGGAGCTCGGGCGGTACATCGGACCGCCGTGCTATCTCCGCGCGGGCATCTCGACACCCATCTGTACGGAGGGATCACACTTCTGCGGCGTAAAAGTGTGGGTGGATTTCCCACACATTCAGCGCCGCATATGACGCGCCGGGGCAGCCTGATCTATTACCTCACTGCGTGGATTCTCGGTTGTTTCTTCATGAGTCTTGCCGTGTGGACTAAAGATTTGTGGGGAGCGGCGCGGCTGTCATCGGGATTGCGCGAAGCGTTCGGAGTACTGTTCTTCTATTTCTACGGTCTTGTGTTCGGCGCGCTGAGCGCTTTGATCGGCGGGTTTCTGCTGCGCCGAGTGGCGGCATTGCTGAAATGCAGGACGCCTGCGCATTGGGCGATTTTCGGTGCGATCCTGGCGCCAATATTGATTGGCGCGCTGGGAACGTGCGGACATCGAATGGACCTCGCAAAACATCCAGGTTTCCGCCTCCTGATTTTGCTGACATTCGGGCCGAAGACGGTGCTGGAAGCGGGATGGTGGCTGGCGATTCCGGCGGGGGCAGCGACGGGCTATTTTCTTGGAAGAGTTCAGCGCGCGTTCGACCCGGCGCAGCATGCCGCCGCTGGCGCGAATCAAGCTAGCGCGTGAGAACGCGGGTCACGGTGGGAGAGACGAGTTCGTAACGAATGCCGCGCCAGCGGATGCGTCTCGAAAGCAGCGAAGAAATAAAATTCCAGGAAAATAGAAATGGGACCACCGGTGCGAGCGCAAACCACACCCATCCCCACTCGTACAGTTTTGCTTTCCACTCCGGCAGAACTTCGGACACGGCGATTGTGCGCATGGCTCCCTTCATGGCTGCAAGCAACGGTACCGCCGCGGCCATGAGCACCAGTTGACCCCAAGGATCGCCCTCGATCATTGTCGAGAGGATGACGACGCCCGCGAAAATCATCGTGAGCGAATAGCTCAAGTGGGCGATCGCGCCCATCATCCAGCGGCGCGGCGAATAGACGCGCGTGATCAGGATTTGCCTGTTGGTGAATTCAAGCAGTTCGGCGCCGGTCCAGGGATGGAGCGTTGCTGCCAGACACTCGGGGCAGAAAACTATGGGCTTGCCGGCTTCTTCGAGCGCGCGCGTCATCGCGAAATCATCACTCGCGGCGCCCTGCCAGGCTTCGAGCACTTTTGCGTCGTTGAAAGTGGAGCGGCGGATGGCTGTGCCGCCGCCCCAGCAGAAATTATCGCGCGGACGGCCAAGCATGGTGGCCACGGCCGCGTTCCATGCGGAAGCAAGGGCGCTCGCGAATGCGCCGGCACCAAATCGTCCGCTGGGAATCAGCCAGCGGTAGGTGGTGGTTGCGCCGGTTTGGGCATTCTGGAGCGGAGCAACAAGTTTTGTGAGCCAATCGCGTGGCAAGCGCACGTCGGAATCGATGAAAACCAGGGCCTCAATTTTTTCAGGCAGCGCTCCGACGGTGCGCCGGAGGTTGTAAACTTTTTCGCTGCAGTTTTCGGGCGGGCCGGCGATGACGATGTGAACGGGCCGCTGGCTCGCGGCTTTCACGCGCTCGATTATTTTCAGCGCAGGGTCGAGGCTGGTTGCCAGCGAAAAATAAATCTCATAGTTCGCATATTCGAATCGCGTGAGCGCCGCAAGGTTTTCTTCCAGGCTCGGCTCATTGCCTTTGCAGGGACAAATTATTGCTGCGACAGGCGTGTAAAAGCCGGAATGGGACGAGAGCCGTCGCCCCACCATCTGAAACCATTCAAAGCCAGTCCAGAGCGAATAGAGGCCCAAAGCGATCTGGGCGATGACGAGGATGTAAAAGACGGCCGCCATGGGCGCGAGGATAGCAAAACCATTCCGAAATGAAGCACAGTCCGGCGGAGGCCTGTGCGGAATGTACATACATGCTCGGTGGTCAATTCGTACGGCGGTGGGAAAAGACTCTGCGGAGGACGCGGTCGGCGACGGCAATCAGCTCAAGCTGAAATTTTCCTGCGGCGCGGCGAGCTTGTTCCATCAGAGAAGGATCCAGCAGAAACCCGGTACGGTCCACAAATGGGCCGGAGATGAAAGCGCGTCCGACGCCGCTAGTTGGGCGACGCGGCTCTGGCCCGGCGAGATTCTCGTACAACTCAAGGTCGCGCCAAAATTCCCGGGCGTCCGCATCACTCCATTCAAGAGCCTGGCCGAGCGCGACAAAAAATTCTTCACGGAAAAGATCGAGCAGCGGGATGGCAAGTTCCAGCCCCGCCTTCCTCGGTTTCTTCGCTTTGGCGGTTTTCCTTCCCTTCTTTGATTTCTTGCCCGCGCGCCGCCTTGTGTCGCGCACCGTCACACTGATTTTCAATCGTGCGGGGAGCGCAGACTGGATGCGCAAAACCATGACGAGAATGGCTTCGCGGCGAATTGTTTCGAGTTGCTCGCGGTAGTGAGAGGGTTGATCGGCGCGACCGGGGCGGCGATTCTCTGCGGCGTAAATATCGAGGAACCGCTGAACCATCTCGTTGTGGTCAAGCGTGGCGAGCAGAAGCGCCGCGGCTTCCCGCGCGCGCACGACCAGTTCTCTTGGGCGATAAGGCATGGAAAGTTTCTAGCTGTACGCGATTGCGCGGCGCGCTGCAACAGGAAAGGTTTGCGGTG
>Ga0307469_10000978_pt1 | contig 10599 bp, 8 predicted proteins | sample atmos_gasesAM2C__FD_203084 | JGI IMG/M metagenome (GOLD analysis project Ga0307469, IMG submission 203084) | Hardwood forest soil microbial communities from Morgan-Monroe State Forest, Indiana, United States - atmos_gasesAM2C_515 | ecosystem: Environmental > Terrestrial > Soil > Temperate forest...
AACCACTAGCCACACGCCCGCGTCTCTGCAAATCTTGCTGAGCGCTTTCAAATCCACGCGGTAGCCATTGCTCCATTGCACGCTGCTGACGGCCACCACTTTTGTGTGCGGTGCAATGTGAGCAGCAAAGTCCTCCACATGAATTTCACCACGACGATTCGGCACGACATCTATTTCAATTTCTCCGCGGTCCCGCTTCTGGCACCACGGAAGAGCCACCTCCATGAATTCGAGGTCGCAAAGAAGGACGTGGTCTCCGCGTACGAGCGGCAGCGCTTCGGCAGCGATGTTCAAACCGCGCGTGGTGCTCTCGACCAGCGCAATTTCGTCTTCGCGGGCATGAATGTAACGAGCGATCTCGCGCCGCGCGTTCAAGCGCATGTCGTCCATGGCGATGTGATGGAGGGTGGCCGAACGTTCGGGACACTCGAGCGCCATCTCGAGAAATGTTTCAATAGCCTGGACAGCGACCTGCGGAGCCAGGCTGACGCAAGCAGCGTCCAAAAAGATTTTCTGTCGCAACGCGGGAAACTGTTCGCGCACGGTATCGTGATTCACGGAAAGATCTCCTACTGGCGTCATGCCACGGCCGAGGCGCGCACGACCAGATCTAAATTTTCTTTGAGCACGCCGAGAATTGCGGCCACGTCGTCGAGGGTGTTGTACACATGAAATGCAATGCGCACTCCGTCTTTTCGGGAGGACGCAACGATATTCTGCTCTGCAAGCTTTGCGAGCATTGCGTTCGCATCCTTTGCTTGTAGGACGACAAGGGGTCCGACACTGTCTGGCGGCGTTTTTACTCGGATGTCCATGCGTCGAGCGCCGTCGAGGAGCGCTCGCGTTGTTTTCTTTACCTGCTCGGCCACGCCCGCCAATCCGATTTCCCTCAAAAGTTTCAGCGATGCCAGGACCGCACAAACATTGGGAATTGGAGGCGTGCCGCCTTCAAAACGCCGGGCTGTGGGCGCCAGATCAATTGTTTTTACATCAAATGCAAACGGATCTGCTTGGGCGAACCAGCCCGTAATGGTGGGCGCAAGGGAAGAGATCAGTTCTCGCCGGACATATAGAAATGCCAGCCCAGAAGGCCCGAGCAAATACTTCAGAACGCCGCTCACATAGAAATCAACGTCTAGCGCCTTCAGGTCAATCGGGCGCGTTCCGCAGTCCTGATAATCATCGAGCATCACCAGGGCGTCCCGGGAATGCGCGAGGCCCACGATCGTTTTCACGTCCGAACGAAAACCGTTGAGGAAGCAGACATGCGTGAGCGGCACAATCATTGTGTCGCGATCAATTGCTCGATCGTAATTTTCGGCGGGAATGGCGTCACCGATTGCAGAAACGAATTCCACCCGGGCGCCGCGGCGTTGCTGCGCGAGCCAAACGTGGCCCATCGTCGGAAATTCAAATTCGCCTAGGACAACCTTGCGCCGGCCCTGAAAGTCGAGCGCGCTTGCAATGGAATTGATTGCCGCCGAAGCGCTTGACACGACAGCCACTTCATCGGGATGGGCGCCAATCAGGCGCGCAAATGCTCCCCGGACTTCCTCATACTGCTGCACCCAAAGATCCCAGGGAGAACCCTCGTTGTGCCAGATGCTGAGATGATCAGCGAAAGCCTTTTCAACGGAATCCGATAGCGCGCCCTGCGAGCAGGAGTTCGCATAAATCTTGCTTTCAAACACGCGGAATCGCCGCCGGATTTTTAAGACTTCGACATCCGAAATCACTGCAGGATCCTCCGATTGTGAACAGCCAAAACAGTTGAATTCAGGAATTAGGACTGTGACACTCTGCAACGATTCCCTGAAAAAACCAATCATTTGCGCAAGAATATTTTGCTAGGTTCCGACGGCCATAAATTGAGTTTCATTTCGCCGGCCCACCTGGTAGCTCTCTGAGCGTCAAAACGCAATGATGCCCATAAATTTTGCTTGGCAAGAAGCGGGCGTCGCGGGGCGTTGACCCGGCACGGTCGTGCTTTTTATAGCCTGTGACGAAGGTCACGGAGCTCGGTGCCGACTGTCACGGATGTTCGAGCCTAAGAAGCGTAAACCCGTGATCGGGAGGTGGACAATGAGAACCCTTGAAGCTCGGACCCGAATTGAGGTGAAAAATATTCTTTTTGCCACGGATCTTTCTCCGGCGGCGGCTGGTGCGCTCCCCTATGCGGCAGAACTTGCAAAGCGCTTTGGCGCCAAGCTCTATGCTTTACATGTGATGACTCCAATCGTTAACCCGATGACTGAGCCCGCTACCTGGGCTGTCATCGAGAAGGCAGCGGAGGCAGAAGCGGAGGAGAAGAGAAAAACCCTGCTCAAATCATTTCATGGAATCCAGCCGGAAGTCCTGATCGAGGAAGGCGATCTCTGGTCGATCCTAACAGCCACCATCGAAAAGAATAAAATTGATTTGATTGTGCTTGGCACCCGGGGGAGGTCTGGCGTCAGGAAATTTTTCCTGGGTTCCACCGCAGAGGAGATTTTCCGGCAAGCCCCTTGCGCGGTCTTGACGGTAGGGCCGTTTTCACCAAAGGAACCACCACAGAGGGGCGAATTCTGCGAGATTCTTTACGCCACGGACTTCAGCCCGGAATCCGTCGCTGCCATGCATTACGCAATCTCACTCGCGCAGGAGTTTCAGGCACATCTGACGCTTTTGCATGTCATCGCTAACGCAAAGCCGGGGGATCTTGTGCATCCCTCGGAACTTCTGACATCGTCGGCCAAGCTCTTGCGCAACCTCGTCCCCTCGGAGGCTGAACTCTGGTGCGAGCCACGATACGAACTCGAACAAGGGGCCGTCGCTGAAAAGATCCTTGAGGTCGCCGAGCGCAGGAAGGCCGATCTGATCGTGCTCGGCGTGCGCCGCCCCGGCGGTCTCCCGGGTGCGGCAACGCATCTGCCAATAGCAACGGCGCACAAAGTCGTCTCGCATGCAACGTGCCCCGTCCTTACCGTGCGCGGATGAGAAGCAAGTGCCACGTGCGATTTCGGCGGGCGAGGGGGGAGGCGGACCAGGTGAGCCGCACTCGGATCAGCTGCGCGAATGGAGTCAACCGAGCGGCAAACACTGACCCACGCCTCCCGCTCATTCACGGAGCAAGAAATGTCACGACGTTCCTTAGGCGGTGGGACCCGGAAACCCATATTGCCGGCATCGCCATCGCCAGTATATTTCTGCACTTGATTCTCCGATTTCTGTTTGCGGCGCCGCGCGCGGTTTGGTTGTTTCCACTCTGGGCCGTCTTACTTGTCGGCGGTGCCCCACTTCTTTTCACTCTGGCAAAGAAAGCGTTCGCAGGCGAATTCGGTTCCGACCTCCTGGCTGGCATTTCCATTCTGACTTCAGTTTTCCTTGGTGAATATCTTGTTGGAGCCATCGTCGTTCTGATGCTCTCGGGTGGAACGGCGTTGGAAAAATCCGCCATGCGGCGCGCGTCTTCCGTCCTGGATGCGTTGGCGAAGCGGATGCCGAGAAGCGCGCACCGAAAGGAGGGGAGTGATCTTGTCGAAGTGGCGCTAAGCGAAATTGCTGTCGGTGACTTGCTGGTGGTTTTCCCTCATGAAATCTGTCCGGTTGATGGTGCCGTGATCGAGGGTCACGGCAAGATGGATGAAGCATATCTGACAGGCGAGCCGTTTGAGATTTCAAAGGTGCCGGGTTCAGCAGTGTTGTCGGGAGCGATCAACGGCGATATGGCACTAACGATCCGAGGTGAAAGACTTCCGGTGGATTCCCGCTATGCACGGATCATGCTGGTGATGCGCGACACCGAGCAGCGCCGGCCGCGCCTACGCCGGTTGGGCGACATGTTGGGCGCATGGTATACGCCACTGACGGTCTGCGTAGCTGCAGTCGCGTGGGCCGTGAGCGGCGAATCCACACGCTTCCTCGCGGTGCTGGTAATTGCGACACCGTGCCCATTACTGTTGGCAATTCCGGTAGCCATCATCGGCGCGATCTCGGTATCCGCGCGCCGTGGAATCATCATAAAGAATCCCGCGGTGCTCGAGCAAATCGATCAGTGCCGCGCGCTGATCTTCGACAAGACCGGGACACTCACGTATGGCAGACCCACGCTCTCCGAGATCGACTGCGCAACGACGTTTGAGAAGGAAAATGTGCTGCAACTTACTGCGAGCCTCGAAATTTATTCGAAGCATCCGCTCGCGAGCGCGATCGTCGAAGCGGCCCGCAAGGCAAAGTTGCCTCTCAAAGCAGCTTCTGAAATCAGTGAACGGCCCGGCGAAGGGCTGAGAGGGATCGTAGGGGGGCGAGAAGTGCTGCTTACCGGGCGAGCCAAAGTCGAGGGGCAGGGTTGGGAATTGCCGCCTGTCGCGAGTGGGCTTGAGTGCCTGGCGTTCGTGGATGGCAAATTCGCAGCCGCATTTCGGTTTCACGACGCGCCACGTTCCGACAGCCGCTTGTTTCTGCACCATCTGCGGCCGCGTCACGCGGTGCACAAGATGATGCTCGTTTCGGGAGACCGCGAATCGGAGGTGCGTTACCTGGCGAAGGAAGTCGGCATACAGGAAGTTCATTACAGTAAAACTCCGGAAGAAAAAGTTGAGATTGTCCGAGCTGCAACACAGCTGGAGAAAACTCTTTTTGTCGGCGACGGGATCAATGACGCACCGGCCATGCAAGCAGCGACGGTGGGTGTTGCCTTCGGGCAAGCAAGCGATATAGCCGCGGAGGCAGCCGACGCGGTGCTCCTGGAAGCTTCGCTCGCAAAGGTGGATGAATTGATTCACATCGGCCACCGCTTTCGAACGATCGCTTTGCAAAGCGCGGTCGGCGGCATGGCCTTGAGCTTGATTGGCATGATTGCCGCGGTGCTTGGATGCTTGCCGCCGCTGGCGGGTGCGGTAGCGCAAGAGATCATAGATCTGGCGGCAGTGTTGAACGCGGTGCGAGTTTCATTTCCCCCAGCTCACCTGACGGACTTCTGAGCGTGAGAACTCATTGCCGCCCACAAATTTTGCTTGGCAAGAAGCGGGCGCAGCGGGCACACTGTTTTCCCCTTCCAACCAAGTGGCCATGCCATGAGCCGACGCTCCGCCTTCGAATGCATGTTCGTACCGCAAACGGTTGCCGTGATCGGAGCAACCGACCGCGAAGGAAGCGTGGGGCGCACGCTGGTAAAGAATCTGCTCAACAAACTTTTTCACGGCGAGGTGTATGCAATCAATCCGAAGCATGAAGAAGTGCTCGGCTTGCATTGCTACAAAAATATCGCGAGCGTGCCGGAGAAAGTGGATTTGGGGGTGATCGCTACTCCGGCACCGACTGTCCCCGCAATGATTAGAGAATGCATGGACGCCGGAGTACGATCTGCCGTGGTGATCTCGGCTGGATTCAAGGAGCGAGGAGCCGAGGGCGCGCGGCTGGAGCGAGAGATTCAGGAGCAGTTGCGCCGCGGGAAAATGCGGCTAATCGGGCCGAACTGCCTGGGAATTATGAATCCGCTTGCCGGGTTGAATGCCACCTTCGCGCATGATCTGGCGCGGCCAGGCAATGTGGCGTTTCTGAGCCAGAGTGGGGCATTGGAGACAGCCATCCTCGATTGGAGTCTGATCGAAAAGGTGGGATTCAGCGCGATTGTTTCCACTGGTTCGATGCTGGATGCCGGGTGGGGCGATTTGATTGACTACTTCGGGGAAGACTCCGAGACGCACAGCATTTTGATTTACATGGAATCGGTAGGCGATGCGCGGTCATTTCTTTCCGCGGCGCGCGAGGTTGCGTTGCGGAAGCCCATCATCGTGATCAAGGCGGGGCGGACAGAAGCGGCGTCGCGCGCGGCGACGTCGCACACGGGCGCGCTTACAGGGAGCGATGAGGTGTTCGACGCAGCACTCCGCCGCTGCGGTGTGCTGCGTGTCCAGAGCATCTCTGATCTTTTCTATATGGCGGAGACGCTGGCCCGGCAGCCGCGACCCCGCGGGCCACGGCTGATGATTTTGACCAACGCGGGAGGGCCTGGAGTTCTGGCGACCGACGCGTTGATTGCCAATGGCGGCGAATTGACACAGCTTTCTGATGCGACCGTGGAGGAGTTGAGTAGATTTCTCTCACCGCACTGGAGCCACGGCAATCCGATCGACATTCTGGGAGACGCCGGGCCGGAGGAATACGCGCGGGCGCTCGAGATTGCGATTCGAGATCCCAACAGCGACGGCCTGCTGGTGATCCTTGCGCCACAGGGAATTACCGATCCCTTGCGCGTCGCTGAACGCTTGAAGCCCTACGCGCGCGGATATGGGAAGCCGGTATTAGCGAGCTGGATGGGAGGGAAGCTGGTGGCCGGCGGCGTGGCGGCTTTGAATGAAGCTGGTATTCCGACGTTCTCATACCCGGATACGGCAGCGCGCGCGTTCGACTACATGTGGCGCTACAGCTACAACCTGCGCGGGCTATATGAAACGCCCAGCCTGGCGGAGGAAATCTCCGCGGGGCGCACGTCACGAGCGGATGTGGAGGCGATACTGAAGACTGTCAGGAACAGTGGACGCACACTTCTTACCGAGGTTGAATCGAAGCAAGTGCTGGCATGCTACGGAATTCCAACCGTGGAGACACGGATAGCGCGATCGGAAGAAGAGGCTGTGGGACACGCGCGCGCGATTGGATTTCCGGTGGTGGTGAAAGTTTTTTCGGAGACGATCACGCACAAGACGGAGATTGGCGGCGTGAAGCTGAGCCTCGGAGATGAACAGGCCGTGGGGCGCGCGTATCGCGAGATTGAATCGGCCGTGCATGAAAAAGTCCGCAACGGGAAATTCGAGGGCGTCACTGTGCAGCCCATGGTGCGGCTGGACGGTTATGAACTAATCGTAGGCAGCAGCGTGGACCCACAATTTGGCCCGGTGATGCTGTTCGGCACAGGAGGGCAACTTGTCGAAGTCTATCAGGATCGCGCCCTGGCTCTTCCGCCGCTGAATGCGACGCTGGCGCAGCGTTTGATGGAGCAAACGCACATCTTCGCCGCGTTGAAGGGCGTGCGTGGCCGCGCGGCAGTGGATTTGGAGGAACTGGAACGCGTTCTGGTTCGCTTCAGCCAACTGATCGTCGAGCAGTTGTGGATAAAGGAGATCGATATCAATCCTCTGCTCGCTTCACCGGAGAGGATTCTGGCGCTCGACGCCCGCGTGGTGATTCATTCCGCTGAAACAACACCGGAAAAGTTGGCAAGGCCGGCCATACGACCGTACCCAACGCAGTACGTGTGGCCATGGATGACGAAAGACGGAACTGCGGTGACGATTCGCCCGATCGGGCCTGAGGATGAACCCTTGATGGTGAAATTCCACGCCACGCTTTCAGAGGAATCCGTGTACCTGCGCTATTTCCACATGGAGAAACTCAGCACGCGCGTGGCGCATGACCGGCTGATCCAGAAATGCTTCGTTGACTACGACCGTGAAATGGCGCTGGTGGTGGATTACCAGGACGCCGGGACAGGCGAGCACGAAATCCGCGCCGTCGGCCGGCTGACGAAAATCCCCAGATCAGCCGAGGCAGAAGTTGCGGTGCTAGTCAGTGACCGCTTCCAGAAACAGGGGCTCGGCAGAGAACTGGTCCGCCGACTGATTGAAGTGGCCCGCGCGGAGAAAATCGGGCACATCGTCGCCAACATTCTCCGTGAAAACGAAGGGATGCGGGCACTGGCAAAGCATTTTAAATTTCACACCCGCGATGCCGGCGACCCGAGCATGGTGGTGGCCGTACTGGATTTGTAGCCTTCCTTCCTGCTTGTGACCGACGTCACATTTAATCGCCACGCCGGTCATAACCTCACACGCAGCCCAAGCGGAATCTCACATCAAAGCAGCGGCTTCAAATCTGCTTCAAAGGCATCGGTGTATTCGAAACCGACGACTTTCTTGCGGAGGATTCCCTGGCGGTCAAAAAGCATTGTGGTGGGCAAGCCGAGGATACCGCCGAATTTCGCCTTCAAATCATCCGACGCGACAATCAGGGGATAGTGAATTCCCAGTTTTCTGGCGAATTGAACGGGATCTTCCGTGTCCGCCATGGTGTCGAACTTGAATCCAATGACGGCGAACCCCTGCGGGCCGTAACGGTCGAGAAGTTTTTGGTATCCCGGCATCTCCCTCCTGCACGGCTGGCACCAAGTAGCCCAGAAATCAATGAGCACCACCTTGCCACGAAGATCTGCCGACGAAATCGGATGGCCTTGCAAATCGTTCACCGAAAAATCCGGCAGCCGTGAGCCAATCTCTCCGGGGTGAACTGTGGCTTCCGCAGCGCGGGCGGGGCTTCCGGAGTGGCGACTACATCCGGCAAGCCCCAAACCCACGATGATGGACAGCAACAGCACGGGGCCTTGTTGAGTGAGTCTGGTCATTTGTTTTTCCTACGGTTCCTTCTTCACGACTTCGAGAATCAGAAGCCGCAAGGGAGCATTCGGGTCGGGTTTCTTCTTTCCAGCCGGCTTCTTGTACAACTCACCGTGGACGGTGGCCTCCGCCGGCGTGCCAGCCAGCGATTCGAGGCCACTTGATAGATCATTCGGCACGATTGCGAAAGATTGGTTTGGCTGCGTCTGGAGTGCAATCCCGCCGGACGAATCTTTCACGATATGGCCGCGCGCGATCATATCCATTTCTGCTACGGTGACGCCGCTGTCGTAAACTGCCCTGATCAGACGAGCGGGATCAACGCGCCCGTCCTCCTTCAGCGCCACCTGGACTTTCCCGTCGAGCAAGCTGACTTCAACTTTTTGGACGCCATCCTGGCGCCCGAGGTGCTGTTGCACCCCATAGGCTCAAAAATTTCATGTCATGCCTTCGACGCGCATTTCGATGTGCTTGATCTGTGCCTCGGACACCGCAGGCAGCACCGAGCCGAGCAGTAAAAGCAGGGCAAGCTTTCTCTTTTTCATCGTTCCTCCTTTCGATCAGAATCGCAGCCGGAATTGTTGCGTGATTCCAAAGCTGATGTGGCGGCGCACAGGCATGTAGGCCGCGCCGGTTGAGTGCACCGCGTCCCAATCCATCCCGAACCACAAGTGTGTGCCGGGACGGATGCCGAAGTAGGTTGTGACGCCTGCAAGCAGCGCATCGCCGCCGCTTCCTCTTTGCGTGATCCCAGCGATGTTGTCGTCTTGAGAATGGAGCCACGTCAGTGTGGGGCCGATAAACCATTCGCGGCCAACATTGCTCGATTCATAAGGGCGGTAAGAGAGCCAGAAACGCGACTCGAGATCGCTCCCGAGGCGCGTCGCCTGCGTGCCGCGCGCACGCAAGAGCGTGTGGAAATCTTCATCGGCCACAAGACGCTTCAGGCCGAAGAGGCCCGTGTAAGTAAAGTTGCCTTCGAGAAATAAATCCGTCGAGCCGGAGCCAGGCTGCAAGGTTGCTGGCAGCCGCTTTCCAGTCGTGTCTGTCAGGCTCGTTGCGCCTGAGGGGAACTTGGGACCAATCGTGACGGAAGCTTGCGTCGTGCCGCGCTTCGAATCGCGGCGAAGGAAGCGGTATTTCACAAGGAGCAAGATATCTCCGAGTCCTGTCCCGCCAACGGTTGGCTCCGCCGAAGTGCCTATGATTTTGAAATCGTTCGTCACGATGGGGACAACGAGACTGACGTCGAAGTTGCGATAAAAGCCCCAGGTGAAATTGAAGATGCCGTCGTGCGAAAAAGTCGGCCGCGCCGTTGGCGGGATGCTCCCTGCCTCGTCCGGAATCGGACCGCGTGTCGTGAATACAGAGTTATAGGAAATCAGCGCGCCGCCTGGGAAAAGCGTCGGCGCTGTTTCCGGCGCTGGACCCTGCGCTCTTGCGGGTGAAATGAGCACGGCGAAGAGAACTGGCAGAGCCGCGAGAGGAACCAGTCCGAGGCCAAATTGCTTTCTTAAGAGCATGAATCCGTTCTTCCCCCCAAATAGATGCGTTTACACAAAGGCACACAAACGCGCGAGCGGGTGACCGGGCGAGGAAAGGATTAAATGCGGAGAGGCAAGATTGACGGCGAGCTGGCTGCCGGAGGTGCGTGAGAATTCGCGGTGACGTGCTCTGCGGAGAAATCAGTGTTCGAGATGCTGTACTGCGCTGGCAAAATTCCCAGGACGAGATGCACGGCCGAAACAGCAGGACCCGCCGCAGATTGCACGAATGGCGCGTGCATCGAAGGCATTGTCTTGCAGCAATCTTCGCTGTTGCCGTGGTGCGGCGGGCAGGGCATGGACCCGCAGCAGTGCATGGCTTGCTCCCGTGTGTTCATCGCAGAACAGTCCACCGCATAGCTGGCCGGCACGGCCGCGAGAGCAAGGAACAAGATTGATTTGCCAAAGCGCATACCCAATTCAGGTTAGGCCGCAGGCGAGCCTAAGTCAAGTGTGGTGCAATCGACCCCTTGCGCGCTGGATTCAGCCTCCCAATGCCCTCCGACCAGGTCCCGTGCGTACTACGTAGTTTTGCGAATTTCGGGATTTCACTTTTTATGCTAGCGTGGCATGTTTTTGCACCTGCCAAGACGGGCGCAATGGTCTAGGTGCGAGGGATGAGAGACGAAGAGCAAGTGGATTTCTAATCGCAACAAGGTGCGAATAGAAATCGGCGGACCTCA
>Ga0307469_10000979_pt1 | contig 10597 bp, 10 predicted proteins | sample atmos_gasesAM2C__FD_203084 | JGI IMG/M metagenome (GOLD analysis project Ga0307469, IMG submission 203084) | Hardwood forest soil microbial communities from Morgan-Monroe State Forest, Indiana, United States - atmos_gasesAM2C_515 | ecosystem: Environmental > Terrestrial > Soil > Temperate...
TTCACCCGGCATCGCCGCGACCTTGATCCTGCTGATCCATCTGGCCATCGTTGCCTTCAACGTATTCGGCCTCGTCGCCATACCCGTTGGGAAATGGCTGGGTTGGCGGTTCGTGCGCGGATTCTGGTGGCGGTTTGCCCATGTGCTCTCGCTGGCCGTGGTGGCCTTGCAAGCCGTGCTTGGGCGCGCGTGCTTCCTCACGATCTGGGAGGCCGCGCTCAGCGCAAAAGTTGATGACGCAGAGCCGGCGCCGTTGATCGCGACCTGGATCAACGGTGTGCTCTATTGGCCGCTCCCACTATGGGCCTTCGCGGCGGGGTACGTCGGCGTGCTGCTCTACGCGCTGCTGCTGTGGCGGTGGGTCCCGCCTCGGCTCCGCACCGCAAGCCGCATCTCTGCCTGAGCGCCGATCACGCGCGCTTGGCGCGCTTCAGCTCGTAGACCTGCAGATTGCAGAGCGCCACGCGCAGCAGCGGCGTCGGGACCCCGTTGGTTTCGCCGCGACGGACCATGTCACCCACGATGTGGTCGCCCTCGGTGGCGCCGCCGGCATCCATGTCGGTCTGGGTCGACGCCGTGAAGCGCGAGTTGCGGTCGGTTAGGAGGCCGCGCGTACGCGCTGCCGCCTCGGCGCTCACGGGATAACCGCTCACTTTGGCAACCGCCTCTGCCTCCGCCAGGATCGCCAGGATGGTGCGCTCGCCTTCCGGCGCTGCGAGGATTTGGCCGAGGTTCGAATGCGTGAGCGTCGTGATGGCGGCGAGCGTCGTCAGCATCACGAACTTCTCCCACATCTCCGGCACAATCCGCCCCGAGAGGAGGGTGTTGAATTTGCCCTTCTGGAACTCCGCAGCGATCGCCTGGGCGCGCGCCGAGCGCGTGCCATCGAGCTCGCCGAAGGTGAGGACGTGGAGATCTCCCATCTGGATCACGTGTCCCTCGGGCGAGAGCATCGCACCGATGTAGCAGCCGCCGCCCATCACGCGCTCACGCCCGAAGCGCCGGGTGAGCGTGTCGAGGTGCAGCAGCCCGTTCAGCATGGGGATGACCACGCTCTTGGGTCCCATCGCGGGCGCAATCGCCTCGAGCGCGGCGTCGAGGTCATAGGCCTTGCAGGTCAGCAGGACGACGTCGTAGGGGGCCTGGATGCCGCCCGCCAGCACCGTCTGAACCTTGCGGGCGATGTCGCCCGCCGAGCTCTTGACCACGAGGCCCTGCTCGGCAAGGCGGCGCTGCCGTTGCGGCCGCACCAGAAAGCTCACGTCCGTACCTGCCTCAGCGAGCCGTCCGCCGAAATATCCGCCGATCGCGCCCGCTCCCAGTACCAGGATACGCATCGCCGCCTCCGCTCACAGGGGTCACATCCGCGCGGGATGATCGCGCTCAGAACACGCTATCACTGTTACAGGAAATCGTGGCATGAGAGAAGCACCCCGGCCCACTGCAAGAGCAGCAACAGCCCATGAGCACCGCCCAGACGAGCGCCACGCCCAGAGAGACCAGCGCCGCCGAGGTGTTGTTGCGCGCCCTCCGGGCACACGGCATCGACTATTTCTTCGCCAATCCCGGCACCGACTTCGCGCCCATCGTCGAGGCTTTCGCGCGCTGCCGCAAGCATGGCGACGCGGTACCTCGGCCCATGGTGATCCCGCACGAGAACGCCGCGGTGTCGATGGCGCACGGCGTCTACATGGTGACGGGTCAGCCGCAGGCGGTGATGGTGCACACCACCGTCGGGACCGGCAACACGCTCAATACGCTGATCAACGCCAGCCGCGACCATGTTCCGATGCTGCTGCTGGCGGGGCGGACGCCGATCACCGAAGGCGAAGCGCATGGCGGCCGCAGCCGGCACATCCATTGGGCGCAGGAGATGTTCGACCAGGCGGGCCTGGTGCGCGAGGTCGTGAAGTGGGACTACGAGCTGCGCACTCCCGATCAGGCCGCCGACGTGGTCGCCCGAGCCATGGAGATCATGATGGCCTCGCCTCGCGGGCCCGCCTATCTGATGCTGCCGCGGGAGGTGGTCGGCGGCGCGGTGCGCCTCAGCAATGCGCCGCTGGTGCAGCGCGCGGTGCCCGCTGCGCCCTACCCCGATCCGCGCGCGGTCGAGACGCTCGCAAAGATGATCGTAACGGCCGAGCGGCCGGTGATCGTCGCGGCGAATTCCGGCCGCACGCCCGAGGGCGTCACGGCCCTCTCGAGCCTGGCCGAGCGTTTCGCGATCCCAGTGATCTCCTACAACCATCGCCATCTCTGCATTCCCTGGAGCCATCCGATGTGCCAGGGCTTCAAGCCGGGAGCGCTGGTCAAGGACGCCGACCTCATCCTGGTGGTCGACTGCGACGTGCCCTGGATCAATCAGCTCGACCAGCCGCCGTCGACGGATTGCCGCGTCGCGCATCTCGGCGAGGACCCCAGCTTCGCGCGCTACCCTATGCGCAGCTACCGCAGCGACATCGCCATCGCCGGCGACACTGCCGTGATCCTGAGCGCGCTCGATGCCGCGCTCGGCCGCCTCACCAGCCCTGCGGAGCCGAAGATCGCCGAGCGCCGCAAGCGCCTCACCGCGCGCGCCGCGGAAATCCGCAAGGACTGGGCGCAGACTTCCGCGGCTGCCGGCAAGGCCGACACGATCAAGCCGGACTGGCTGAGCCGCTGTCTCGGCGCGGCGCTCCCGAAAGAGGCCATCGTGGTGAACGAGTATCCGCTGATGCCCGAGCATTGCCCGCGCGAGCTTCCGGGCTCCTATTTCGGCCTCAGTCCCGCTGGCGGTCTCGGCTGGGGCTTCGGCGCCGCGCTCGGCGCGAAGCTCTCGGCGCCAGACCACCTGGTGGTCGCCACTCTCGGCGACGGCGCCTACGTTTTCGCCAACCCCACCGCCTGCCATTGGATCTCGGCCAAGCAAGACCTGCCAATCCTCACCGTGGTGTTCAACAACGAGCTCTATGGTGCCGTCCGCCGTGCCACGCTCTCGATGTACGAGGACGGGGTTGCCGCCGAGGAGGACGGCCGGCTCCTCGCCGACCTCTCGCCCGCTCCGGCCTTCGAGAAGCTGGTGGAGGCAAGCGGCGGATACGGCGAATGCGTGAGCAATCCGGCCGAGCTTCCTGCAGCGATCGAGCGCGCACTCGCCGTCGTGACCCACGAAAAGCGCCAGGCCCTGCTCAATGTAATCTGCCGCTACTGAGCGGGCGCGGCAGACCGACAAAGGCGCTCGGTCTCCAAGGGAGAGCCGTGCGCTTTTGCTCACGTGCCCGCTCCTGACTGCTCGTGTACCCTTCTTGATGCAGCGCGCGCTATCTGGGAGAGGGCCCGCGCATACCTTTGCTGAGCCCGCTCAACCGTATTGCCCGTGGAACCAATCGAACTTCCCGTCGCTCAGATCCCGCAGAATACGGATGGCTCATGGGCACGAATGGGAATGTCTACGGCGACGACGTGGTGTGCAGCCTGTTCGATGGCGACTATCACCTGGGGCTCGGCGCGCTGGTCAATTCACTGTTCAAGTTTGGCTTCCGAGGATTGGTGTACGCCGCCTACCGCGGCCCGTTGCCGCCTTGGGCGGCGGATGCTCGGGAAGGCACGGATTTCCACGAACTTCACGTCGGTGACGGCTGCGCGATCCGCTTCGTGAAGGTGGACTTCGCCGGGCATCTCGCTAACTACAAGCCTGATTTCATCTTGTTTGTGCTTCGTACTCACGCCAGCCGCGCACGACGCGTTTATTACTTCGACGTCGATATCGTCGTGAAGGCGCCGTGGCGGTTTTTCCAGGCGGGATCGCGGTATGTCGAGATCTCAATGAACCTTACATGTCCGAAAACCATCCGCTGCGAAAGAATTGGAGGACCTCCGTGGTAGAGCTCGGCCTCGACTGTCGTCAGGTCGAAGGCTACTTCAACGCCGGCTTCCTTGGCTTGAGCATCGAGCACATAGCGTTTCTGGAAATCTGGCAATCCCTGATCCAAGCTCTCGAGCACTCAGGGATTTCGCTTCAGCAGTTTCTTCAGGGTAATCGGCTTACAACAATTTTCCTCGATCAGGATATGCTCAATGCGGCGCTCATGGCGTCCGACTTCCCGATCTCGCCCGTAGAGAACTGCGGGATGGATTTTAGCCCCGGCGGCTACATCATGTCGCATGCTCTAGCTTTGACTGACAAACCATGGCGGCGTCGCTACCTTCTCGATGCGCTGCGGGGATATCCGCCCAACCAGGCGCACAGGCTCTATTGGCGACATGTCAGGAAGCCGATTCCCGTGATGTCGGAGCGTCGGAGAGTTGCGGCTCGGCTCTCGCTTGCGATTGCCGGGATCATCGGTCGGTTTTACGAGCGTCGGTCCTAGATCGGACAGCGCCGACCCCGTTCTGAGTTGCGGCGTGCGCTCCTCCAGCGGACCGGATTCGGTCAGCTTGCTCAAAGGCCAGCGTCGTTAAGGCGGCCTTAATGGCCGGCATGCGAGGTTGCCGGCCATGCCGGCCTCTCCCGCACCGATTCTGCGCCCGCGCGAACCTGTCGGCGCCGCGGAAATCGAGCAGATCCTGCACCGCAGCGATCTCTATCATCAGGCGCGTCCCGGCGGGCAGCGCGCGCTCCTCGCATACCGCGATCTCACGGGCGTTCAGTTGGCCGGCCGCGATCTTTCCGATGCCGACTTGACGGCGGCTTTCCTTTGCGACGCCAATCTCGAGGGTGCCAACCTCAACGGAGCGACCCTGTTCGGCTGCAACCTCTCGCGGGCGAACCTTCGCAACGCCTCGCTGGTGCGCGCCGATTTGCGCGGGGCCTCGCTGCGCGAGGCCGATATGACCGGCGCGAACCTGTTCGACGCCGATCTTCGAGATGGCCGGCTCGCGCGCAGGACGCGCAAAGGCGAGATTGAGTACATCGCGGTCGAGCCGGATTCCACGGTGCTGGCAGGCGCCACCATGACCAACGCCAATCTGACCCAGGCCCGGCTCTCGGGCTCGGTGGCGGTTCACACCGACTTCACCGACGCGATGATGCGCGACACCAAGCTGGTGCGCGCCGACTTGCGAAACGCTACCATGAACGGCGCCAATCTCGAAGGCGCCGACTTGTCCGGCGCGAACCTGCGCGGCGCCAGCCTGCGCAATGCCGTGCTGGTGAACACGGCACTGCTGGATGTCGAGGCGGATGGGGCCGACATGACCGGCGCGCTCACGAAATCCGACGCCGGCCGCGGGCTCGAGGAGCTGGGGGAGTCTTTCGAGGAGCGTCTCCGCCGGCACGAGCTTTGGGCCACCACCGACGGCTCCGAGGGCGAGCCCCTCGATGTCAGCGGGTTCGATCTGCGCAAGCTCGGGGGCCTGCCGCGCCGGCAGCTCTCGGCGATCCTCGGGTGCAATGCGGTGCTCTACGGCATGAACCTCGAGGGCATTGCGCTCCAGGCGGCGCAACTCGAGGGCGCCGATCTCCGGGGATGCCGGCTCGCGAACGCCGACCTCCGTGGCATCAATCTCAAGGGCGCGCGGCTCAATTACGCCGATCTGCGCGACTGCAACCTGGGGCCGCTCATGCTGGCCGATGGCCGCATGATCCATAGCAAGCTCGACGGCATCGACGGGCGGCACACGGACTTCCGCGGCGCGAACCTGCAACGGGCGGCTTTCCGGGGCGCCAATCTGAGCGCAGCCAACCTGACCGGAGCCCGGCTCGCAGGCATCGACCTCACCGACTCCAACCTGCTGGGCTGGCTCAAGGCCCGCTGAGATACCAACGGTTTAGCTGGATCAAGAACCCTGCTCAGGCGGGCTTACGCGCGCTTGGTGCGTCTGCTATCAAGGATAACTTACGAACCCAGCACGCAGGACCGATCATGCCAGCCAAGGGAGGATCCAAAACCCAATCCGCCGATGGCGTCGCAGTGTCCGCTCCGGACTCCACGGGGTCCCCGACTGATCCGCGCTTTCCGCTCTTCTACCGCTCGCTGACGCCGATCGATCCCACGCGCCACGCCGGCAAGTCGCTGAAGCAACGGCTGGGCTTCGACTTCGCACGCTCGAGCCACGCCGTGTTGCTCAACGGCAGCGAGTTCGAGGCGGCGGCGCGCCACTACCCGATCGTTTTCACGCCCTCGCCCGCGGCGGCGGCGCTTTCGGTGGTCGGCATCCGGCGCGACCGCAATCTCTTCGTGGACGCTCACGGCGATTGGCAGCCCGGCACCTACATCCCGGCCTACATCCGCCGCTACCCCTTCATTTTTCACGAGAGCGCCAACAAGCAGCAGTACACGCTCTGCATCGACGAGACCTCGGGTGCCCTCGAGGACGGCACCGAGCGGCCGCTCTTCAGCGGCACCACGCCCACGCCCCTAGTGCAGGATGCCCTCAAATTCTGCGCGGCGTTTCAGCGCGACTACACCACCACGCAGGAGTTCGTGGAGCAGCTGAGCGAGCGCGGGCTTCTGATCCCGAACCAGGCGGAAATCACCCTCAGCTCCGGCGAGAAGCTCTCCGTTACCGGGTTCCACGTCATCGACCGCGACCGGTTCGCGGGCTTGCCCGACAGCGCCTTCCTGGAATGGCGCCGCAAGGGCTGGCTGCCCTGGGTTTTCGCCCACTTCATCTCGCACGGGAACTGGTCGGTGCTCGTCGACCTCGCGGCCGCGGCGGTAAAGGCGGCCTGACCTCAGCCGGTCGCGAGACGCGGAACCTCAGTCTCCGAGGCGGCGCTACCGAGCCTGCCGAAGCGCCGCTCGCGGCCGTGGAACTCCAGCACGGCCGCCCGCAAATCCTCGGCACCGAAGTCCGGCCACATGCGGTCGGTGAACCACAACTCCGCGAACGCGCACTCCCAGAGCAGGAAGTCCGAGAGCCGCTGCTCGCCTCCCGTGCGGATCAGCAGGTCGACGTCGCCGGTCCCGGAGCCGTCGGCAACGGACTGGGAGATCAGTTGACCCAGGCGTTCGAGCTCCGGAGGGCTCGCCGCCGCGCAGCGCGCGGCCGCGCGGGCGATCGATTCCCGCGAGGAGTAGTCGAGCGCAATGCGCACGTGCAGCCGGCGCCCTGCGGCCGTCGCGAGCTCGGCGCTTTCGATCTGACGCGCCAGGCGCGGCCGCAACCGGTCGCGCCTGCCGATTACGGTGAGACGCGCGCCACTCTCCACGAACCGGCGGGTCTCCGCTCGCATGTAGACTTCCATCAGCCGCATCAGCGCCGCCACTTCCTCAGCGGGGCGCTGCCAGTTCGCAGAGGAGAAGGCGAAGAGCGTGAGCGTGCCGACGCCCAAGTCGGGAGCGGCTTCGACCACCCGGCGCACCGCCTCGACGCCCGCGCGGTGCCCGGCGGTGCGCGGCAGGCCGCGGCGGATCGCCCAGCGACCATTCCCGTCCATGATGATCGCGACATGAAGGCCTGCTTTCCCCGGCAAGGTGCTTGTCATGGGAGAGTCCCCGTGAGATCTCAGGCAGGGGCCAGCTTGCGCAAGGCGCGCGATCCCGGCTCGGGCTTCGTAGCGCCCGCGGCATCCCGCACCACTTGCTCAAGAACTCCGAGATACTCGAGATAACGCCGACGGCCCTGGACCGTGATGCGGCAGCGGGTTAGCGGCCGATTGGCCTCGAAGCCCTTGGAGATCTCGACCAGCCTTGCCTCCTGAAGCACCTGCAGGTGCCGGCTCAGATTTCCGTCGGTGAGGCGGCAGAACTCCTTGAGATCGCTGAACAGGAGCCCGCGCGGGTGCGCGACCAGCGAGGTCAGCACGCTCAATCGCGCGCGCTCGTGGATCACGCGGTCGAGTCCCTCGTAGGCGAAACGGCCTTTGCGCTGCTGGGAGCTTCTAGGTTCGTCCATCGGCCTCTCCGGCGGCGTATCGTTGCAGAATCGCGGCGACCAGCAGCTGCCCCACGCCATAGGGGAGGCCCATGGCCCAGGGCGAGAAGGCGCGCTCGCCCTGAGCGAACACCAGACAGGCAAGCCCGGCGATCAAATACCAGATGCCGACCGAGAAGATCGCGCGCGGCAGGAAACGGCAGCAGGCGAACACGCCGAGGCTGAACACGATTTGCCACAGGCCCGGAAGCATCCAGAGGCTCTCGGGCGCGTACTGCAGCAGCACGGCGGTGATCAGCCCGCCGGCGACGCCAGCCGGCAAAAACTGCTCAACCGCCGACCAGATCATTTCCTGTGCCAGACCCGAATGGATCCGCCACGAGCGCAGGATCATGTCGAGGCCGATGAATGTCACGGAGACCGCGGCAGTCATACCCCAGAGCGCAATATAGAGGCCGACATGGTTCGCGGCGCGGGGCAGCCAGAGCGCCTGTCCGGCCGCGGCGAGCAAGGCGAGCCCGCCCGTCGCCGCCAGCGTCGCCGGCCCATAGCCGCGGAATTCCGTGCCGCGCGCCATCTGGCTGCGAATCTCGCTGATGTCCGCCAGCGCTTTCTCAAGGTCTCTCATGAAGGCGCCCCTCACTTTGCATCGCAAAGTACCTTGGATCATACGATGGAATCAAGTGTCTTTATGGCGGCTTGCCCGCAGCCGGCGCCGCTCAGACGCCGATTTCCAGTTGCCGCCGCGCCACGAACGCATCGAGCGCCTCGGCGATCGTGGGCTCGAGCGGTGGCGGCGCGTACTGCTCTTTCAAGCGTTTCCAGATCTCATGCGCGCGCTGGGTCGCGTCCTTGGCACCGGCGTCGCGCCAATTCTCGAAATTCGACCAATCCGAGAGCAGCGGGCGGTAGAACGCCGTTTCGTAGCGCGCGAGCGTGTGAGGCGATCCGAAGAAGTGTCCGCCGGGCGCCACTTCCATCCCGGCATCGACCGCGATGTCGTCGTCGCTGAACGCCACGGATTTGAGGATCTCTGCCCAGTTGCGCAGCATCTCCGCGTCGACGACGATCTTCTCCATGGAGGCCGAGAGGCCGCCTTCGAGCCAGCCCGCGGCGTGCATGATGAGATGCGACTTGCTCATGATCGCGGCCCAGAGCGAAAAGCCGGTCTCGTATGTGGCTTGCGCGTCGACGACGCAGGAGGCATTGGGCGCGCTCGTGCGCACGGGAATCCTGAGCCGCCGGCCGATCTGCGCCGAGGCGAGCGTGGCCTTGACGTATTCAGGCGTGCCGAAGGCGGGCGAGCCCGTGCGCATGTCGACGTTCGAGGTGAACCCGCCGAGCACGCAAGGCGTCCCCGGGCGCACCATCTGCACATAGGCGAGGATGCCGATCGCCTCCGCGGTCTGCTGCGCGAGCGCGCCCGCGAGCGTCACCGGCGCCATGGCGCCCATCAAGGTGAAGGGTGTGATGCAGATGCATTGGCCGTGCTCGGCCAGCACCGTGATCGCCTCGTGGATCTCCTCGTCGACCCGGCGCGGAGAGTTCACGTTGGTCACGAGCATCAGGGTCGGCTCGGCCGCGAGGTCGTCGAGCGTGCAGCCATGCTCGATCGCCGACATCGCGAGCGCGTCCTCGGCGTTGACCCGGCCAAGCCCGCGCGCCTGCCAGACCGTATCGGCGCACTCGATGTGAGAGCGGTAGATCTCGAGATGCCGGATCGGCACCGGCACGTCCACCGGCTCGACCACTACGCCGCCCTGCCAGTGCAGGACGCCCAGCATGTGCGTCACCTTGAGGATGTCGCGGAAGGCCTCGATGTCGCCGTAACGGCGCCCGCGCTCGAGATCCGTGATGTGGGGCGCGCCGGAGACCGGACCGAAATTGACGACGTCGCCGCCGATATGCAGGTCCCGCCCGCGGTTGCGCGCGCGCAGCACGAAGCGCTCCGGGGCATGCGCGAGGTTCGCCTCGACGACCTCGCGCCGAAGCCGGACGATATGCGTGGCGTCGTCGACCTCGGCGCCATGCCGGCGATAGATCTCGCGCGCGCGGGCATTGCGGATCTCGAGCCCGCCCTCCGCCATGATGCGGAAAGCGGCCGCGAGGATGCGCTCGACCTGCTCTTCCGTGAGCACCTCGAGCGGCGGCATCGGGTTCGTGACCCGCGGCAGCGGCGCGAGGCTCGGGCCCGTCGATCGGGCGCCCCGCGATCGCTCGCGGCGTCTGGGCGGGGGAGCGGCTTCGCTCATGCGGTACCTTTCAGAGCACCTGGTTCAGAAAGGCGCGTGTGCGCTCCTCGCGCGGATGCGCCAGCAGCTCCCGGGGCGGTCCGTGCTCGACGATGACGCCCTTCTCCGTGAAGTACACATGGTCCGCCACCTCGCGCGCGAAACCCATCTCGTGAGTGACGATCATGCAGGTCATGCCGTCTTCGGCCAACTGGCGGATGGTCACCAACACCTCTTTCTTGGTCTCGGGATCGAGGGCGGCGGTGACCTCGTCGAACAGCATGACCAGCGGGTTCATGGCGAGCGAGCGCGCGATCGCGACCCTCTGCTGCTGGCCGCCGGAGAGCTCGCCCGGATAAGCCCGCGCCTTCTCCGCAAGACCGACCTTCGCCAAAAGCCGCCGCGCCTTCTCCTCGACCTCGCGCCGATCCTGCTTCAGCACGTGGATGGGCGCCATCATCACGTTCTGGAGCGCGGTGCGATGAGGAAACAGATTGTACTGCTGAAACACCATGCCAACCTTCCTCCGCAGCGCGATCTTGTCGAGCGCTGGATCGTTCACCTCGATA
>Ga0307469_10000980_pt1 | contig 10589 bp, 8 predicted proteins | sample atmos_gasesAM2C__FD_203084 | JGI IMG/M metagenome (GOLD analysis project Ga0307469, IMG submission 203084) | Hardwood forest soil microbial communities from Morgan-Monroe State Forest, Indiana, United States - atmos_gasesAM2C_515 | ecosystem: Environmental > Terrestrial > Soil > Temperate forest...
ATCTCCTCGCGAACGGCCTTTGGAAAGAAGCCGGGATCGTACGCTTCTCTCCGAACGCAGATGTTCCAAGGGGAAGGAGCACCAGGCGGCGTAAGGTCCACCCCTCGAGATCGGACACCGCCTGGCTCTCGAAGCTTGCTGTTTCTAGGGCGGCGCCCCGCTTCTCCCCAACAAGACGGGCCAAGACCGTCTACCCTAGGGAATTAGGGCCAGCGGCGTATCGAAGGCTCTATACAAAGCAATGAATCCGTGGTCCTGGCTAAAGGGGAGCTACACCCTTCCCTGGTCGGGGGCTACATCCTTCGAAAACGAATTTGGACTAGTGCGCGCCTGCCAGGGATCCAATCCGGCCCGCCATGGGCTCGTATCAGCTTTTGTGAGGCCCCGAAGGACCTTCACGAGCTTTGGTTCCGGCGGGGAATTGCCACGCGAGGTCAGTTGCTGTTGCGCAGTGACCGCCGGGGCACTAACATTTGCCTAAAGGAACCGCAATGCCCGGTTCGCAATCCAAACGCGGGATCTCGTCACTCAATTCATGGAAGGAGATCTCCGTGTATCTGGACCGCGGGGTGCGCACGGTGCAGCGTTGGGAACGAGAATTAGGGTTACCTGTGCACCGCATCGGCCGGGGACCGCGCAGCCCAGTTCATGCATTTCCCGAGGAGTTGCAGGCTTGGCTTGTGCAGGCGAGCACAGAGCACGACGAACTTGCGGCCATGAATGGTGACGGACGTGCTAGTACGCGTCTGAATGGCCAGGTGGCCAATTCCCGTGTGCTGGTGCAGCGTTCCTCGCGGTTGATGGAGGAGGCGGTGCAGGCTACCTTGGTGCAACGGCAGCGTACCAAGAAGTTGCTGAACGCGATTGAGGATCTCGGTCGCCGGATGCGACTTCAGCTGGAGGATCAGAAGGCCAACCTGGAAACCATGAGAGCGCAAGTAAGGAAGGTGAAAACCTCGGTCGCGCTAAGAACGCCCGTGCACGACCATGACGGCCATCAGCCGTAATGTAAGCATTTCAATCCCCGCCTTCTTTATTCACTTCTCTTTCTCGCTCTCTTGTCAACGGAACGAGCCGAGCGGGCTTTGCGATGCGAAGCCGGCCCCGGAGATGCGATACCTGGGGACCGCGGCTCGAACACGACCAGGACGTCACTCTGACGATCCTCGCGTTTCACAAAACTGAAGTGAATATCAACCGATGAGTGGACCTTGCCGGGAAGTTGTACGGCGCGAGCGACCATTGTTCTCTGCTGGAGAAGGGCGGCGCGAGAGCGCCGAATGATGAGATTGCGCAGCGCCTCGGTTAAGGGTAGCTGTTCGAGGTGAAATTCGATGGGAGGCCTACTCTTCAAACCGAACAGACGCATCGCCATGCTGTTCCAGAATTCAATCTTCCTCTCGGCATTCACGAGCAACACAGGTAGGCGGATCTTTTCGAGTGTTTGTGCATAGAGGCTGTTGATCTGGTCCAGGTCCTTGCTTCGCTCCTCGAGTTCCTGATTGGTAGTCTCGAGTTCATCGTTCAACGACTGCAGCTCTTTGTTTGTGGTTTCCAGCTCTTCGTTGGTGGACTGGAGTTCCTCGTTGGTGGTTTCAAGCTCCTCATTTGTGGATTGCAGTTCTTCGTTGGTGGTCTCCAACTCTTCGTTGGCGGACTGGAGTTCTTCACTGGTGGATTCGAGTTCTTCGATCGTAGTCTGAAGTTTTTCCTGAACCGTGACATCTTCGCAGTAGATGAGTGTTCCGGTGCGAGTGCCCCGTTCATCCAGGATGGGGCGAACCGTGACTTCGAGAAGATGCTGGTCGCCGCCCCCGTTGACGCGATTCTGGAACCGTACGGTCTCGTTATGGAGACGGCTGGCTTGCAGATGGAGTGCCAGGTCGGGCATGCGGGTGAACAGGTCGGTATCTTGTAGACGTCTCGGCGCCAGTTCGGCGGGCGAAAGTCCGTAAAGAACCAGTATCGCGGTGTTGTTCTGCACGACGGTGTCGTCGGTGCCCAGGACGAGGACTCCGAGGCGCAGAGTCTCGAGCATGTAGCGGTTTTGACGGCGCAGCGAATCGAGTTCCCGGCGCGCCTCCTCGGACAGTCCAGCATCTTCATCGAGGCTCATAGGGGTATCGCTTCTTGATTCAGCTGCCGAAGTTGGAGTGTGGCGCTGAAAAATACGCCAGCGGGCATTCAGGCGTCGAAATTGATTTGAATTGGTGAGTTGGGATTCGGATTTCCCCAGGAATAGAATGCCGCCTGGTTCGAGGGCGTAATGCAGATGTGCAAGGATGTGTCTTTGATGTTCCGAATCGAAGTAAATCAAGACATTCCTGCACAGCAGCAGATCCACGTGCGAGATGGGAGCGTCTTGAGCCAGATTGCTCTTGCCAAAGATTACGAGACGGCGTAGCTCGCGATTCACCCGCGGTATTCCTTTGTCATTGAAATACCGGTTGCGCCACTCGGCACGAACGCGGCGCAGAGATTCTGCCGGGTACTCGCCACGGCGGGCGGTATTCAAGGCGTCATCATCGATATCAGTGGCGTAAATCTTCATGTCGAATTCGGCGATGCGCGGGCCAAAATACTCGTTTAATAGCATAGCGATGGAGTAGGGTTCCTGGCCGCTGGCGCAGCCCGCACTCCAGACCCGAAAGGATCCGCCAGATTTGAGATTCCTCAACATTGGAGGCAAAATCACATTGCTCAAAATTTCCCAAGCTGGGGGATCGCGGAAGAATTCCGTCACGTTAATCAAGATCGTATTCAAGAGTTCGGTTGCTTCCTCGGGCGTCTTCCGGATGTATTCTGCGTAGTCCGCGAATGAGCCCATGCTGAGTTGAAACATGCGCTTACGCAGCCGGCGTTCCAGGGTGGTCTGCTTATACCCTCGAAAGTCAAATCCCTTGTGCTCTGCGAGTTCCCGGAGCAACTCTTTCAAAGCCATGTCTTTACTCATCGGTGGATCTATTTCCCTGTACACAGTTTTTTCAAGATATTCGCCATTGCATCGATCGGCACAATAAAGTCCACACATCCCGTTGCAATTGCCGCCTGCGGCATAATCTTAAAGTCCGAGAATGCGGGGTCCTGCGCGATCGTGCTTCCGCCGGCCCCCTTGATGGCGCAGATGCCGGCCGCACCATCACGGTTCGAGCCAGTGAGAATCACTCCAATTGCGCGCGAACCATACATGCCCGCCACGGACTCAAACAGAAGGTCAATGGATGGCCGGGAAAAGTGAATCAGTTGCGAATGCGCCAGTTGGATTCTACGCGCACGAACCAGAAGGTGTTCGTTCGGAGGAGCAATATACACCAGGCCGGGCAGAATCGATTCGCCATCCTGCGCTTGTTTCACCTGCCTGGATGTCTTCAGAGCCAACAAAGACGCCAGTTGGCTTTTGTAAGTCGGGTCGAGGTGTTGCACCACGACGATAGCAGGGAAATGGGGAGGCAGTGGACGCAGCAACTCGGTCAGGGCGGCCAGACCGCCCGCCGAAGCGCCCACAGCAATTAAGTCAAAGCACCAATTGTTGTCAGGCGTCTCACTTCGAATCGTTTTCGCTTTAAGCCCGGGCACATGTCCTTCTCAATGAATTCCCACCGCATTCGGAACGATTGTACGTCTTCAAGAGTGACGCGAACAAAGAACCCCTTTACGAGACGAAATGGAGTGGTACGAGTCGCCGGAGGCAAAAGAGCGGTCGCCAATCCAAATGGAGGGGGCAGCGATTGCGCCTTCACCGCGTTGATATGGTGGTTTACTCCGCAGTCTTCGTCGGCGCTCCGGAACTCCCGTCGCGGCGGGTGACCACATCTCGCGCCGCTTCGCAGATTCAGGGTACTCCAAACCTGCTGCGCTACAGACGGGGCTACCCTCCGCTCTTCAGTGGTATGTCGATGAGTTCAGCAAGCGCAGCGGAATCCGAGTCGAACTGGCTTGTGACGAATTTTGCGATCGCCTGTCCAGCGAACTGGAGACCGCAATTTTTCGAATCGTTTAAGAGGCCTGGGCAATGTCCACCGCCATTTCGGAGAGTCAGACCGCCAGCATCCGCCTGGAAATTACTGGTGATCGTGCATTCATCGAGGTTCGGGACGAAGGCACGGGAATGCCACCCAGGATGCAGGAGGAACTCAAAACGAAGGGGCATCTCGGAGTGGGTTTGCGGGGAGTCCGGGAGCGCATTGCACAGTTCGGAGGAGAGCTACAGATCGATTCGAGCAGCGAAGGCACAGTTGTAACTGCGATCATACCGTGCACCCCCGTGGAGTCGGCTCCTGCCCATGAGGTGCCGTGACCCGAGGCTGCTCGGACATGTCAGATAGTGGTGGAGCAGGGGAGAGTCGAATCCCTTCCCGACTCATTCTTGTCCCGCCAGCCCAACTGAGTTTAGCTTTGTCCGGCACCTCGCCGGGAGGCTTTTACCTTACGAGTAATACAGAGAAAACTGTAGAAGGCGGGGCATCTTCAGCAATGTAAACATATTGTGCGGACCTCTCTGGCGACGCTAAAATCACGTCAGGTAGATTTGGAGATGTAGTTTTGCCCGCTCCCTTTCGCGGGTTCCTTCCCCCCACTTTAAGAATGACAGCGGTAGAGAGAACTCTGAGAACTTGCCGATGACTCAGCAAGCCAAGAAGCGGGTCCTATTCTTGTCGGTTATCGCCTTGCTCTGTGTGTGCGCCGTTACGACGTACATCAGTTTTCTCTTTTTCGGGCGGGGGGAACGTTCGGTCAGCCATACGCAGGAAGTTCGCGCCACTCTCGGCGATGTGGAAGCCACTCTCAACCGTGCCGCACGTGCTCGAATTAACTACCTGATCTCCGGCAATCCGAACGAACTCAGGGAGTACCAAAATGCTTCCTCGCAAGTAATGGACGGCATGCAGACGCTCCAATCCTTGACGCGGGACAATCCAGTGCAGCATGCGAACTGTGACCGACTGGAATCGACCACTCGGGAGCGCCTGAAAATCTGGGAGGAGGCGGTTTCCGCCAAGCAACAGGGGATGACGACTGATCTGGCGCAAACCATAGCGCAGAACACCGATATCGCGGCCAGGAGTGCGGCCGTGGCGGCGGATATCCGCGCGGAAGAGGCGCAGCTGTTGCAACAGAGAACGCAGATCGCGCGTACCCGTTTCCTGCTGGCGAACTGCGCCATGGCGCTGAGTTTCAGTTTGGCGCTCGCGCTGCTGTTTTTTTACTACCGGCTGCTTAACCGGGAACTGCGGGTCAGGGAACAGGCAGAACGCAGCGCCCGCGAAGCCTACGCCCATGAAGTGATTTTGCGGCAGGAAGAACAACGCTTTCGATTGTTTGTTGAGGCCGTGAAGGACCACGCGATTTTTGCGCTGGATCCGCAAGGCAACGTCAGCAGCTGGAATGAAGGCGCTGCTCGTTTGAAAGGATACGCCGCGTCAGAAATCATTGGCCGGCATTTCTCCTGCTTCTATTCTCCGGAAGATGTCCAGGCGGGCAAACCCGAGCGAGAATTACAAGATGCGGCTCGCGATGGCCGGGTAGAGGATGAGGGATGGCGCGTGCGCAAAGACGGCTCACGGTTTTGGGCAAACGTCAGTGTCACAGCAATCCGCGACCATCACGGGACCCTTATAGGCTTTGCGAAAGTCACGCGGGATTTTACCGACCGTATGCGGGCACAGGAAGCACTGCAGGCTGCGAACGCCCAGCTCAAGGCCGAGGTCGCGGAAAGGAAATCGGCGGAGGCGCGACTGGCTAACTCCGAAAAGTCGCTGCGCGATCTGTCCATGCACTTGTTGCGTACGCAAGATGAGGAGAGGAAACGCATCGGCCGGGATCTGCACGATAGTCTGGGACAATATCTCGCGGTGCTGAAGATGAATCTCGAGTCTCTGGAGTCCGCGCAGGGGGCGGATTCCAACGGAAGCGCTGAACAGTTGGCCTCCTGCGTGAAACTCGCGGACGACGCGCTCCGGGAAGTGCGCACCATTTCCTATCTGCTTTATCCTCCGCTGCTGGAAGAAATGGGGCTAAAATCAGCAATTCCCTGGTATCTGGATGGGTTTTCCAAACGCAGCAATATTCAAACTACGTTCGACGTGGACCCTGATTTCGGCCGCATGGCGGCCGAGAGCGAATTAGCCCTATTCCGGATTCTTCAGGAAAGTCTTACCAACGTGCATCGGCACTCCGGCAGCACCACTGCGGCGGTGCGGCTCGCGAGATTGCATGGGGAAGCAGTGCTCGAAATTGTAGACAGTGGCAAAGGAATTTCGCAGCAGCTCTTGCAGGAGTTTGGCGAAGACTGGACCGGGTCCTTGGGGGTAGGCCTGCGTGGCATGAACGCGCGGGTCGGCCAACTGGGCGGCAAGCTGGAAGTACGATCGAACGGGCACGGAACCAGTGTGACGGCACGCATACCGGTCGAGCAGGAGTCCAGACTTACACGAACGGCATAGCAAACCGTGCCCGCTTTGAGCTTAGGAAATTCAGGGAGGTAAACATGGCAACCCGCATCTTGATCGCGGACGATCATGAAATCGTATTGGAAGGCATTCGCACGTTGTTGAGCAGGTCCCGGCGGGGATGGGAAGTCTGTGGCGAAGCCAGAAACGGCAATGACGCCGTCGATATGGTGAAAGCCCTAAAGCCGGATGTGGCCGTGCTTGACGTCACCATGCCCATGATGAGCGGGTTGGAGGCTGCGTCCGAAATTGCCCGGCTGGGCAGCGGGTGCAAGGTGCTGATTTTCACGATGCATGAATCCGAGAGGCTCGATGTGGAAGTGCGCAACGCGGGTGCACAGGGCTACGTGTTGAAATCGCAAGCAGCGCGCGACCTGGTGCGCGCCATCGACGCGCTCCTGGCCGGAGATACCTTCTACGGAACATCCCAGGGGACAGTCAGCGTGAAGAGGGAGAAATCAACTCCAGGAGCCATTTTCCGCCAGGCCCTCGCCTTCGCCTAAAGGTTTCTTCACCCAAGATTGTTTTGAAAGCCCCGGCTGTGTCCGGGGCTTTATTTCATCCCCGCTCTCAGGTCATAGAACACGAGATCTGCGCGATCAAACGGCTCAGTCCCGCCATTGGATCCACCAGACAAGAGGAGCGAAGGCTCAACTCCACTCGGAGGAGTGCGCCAATAGTATGAGCACTATGTGGCGCCGCCGACTCCGATGGATTGAGGGACGGCTTGGACCCAATCAGCTTAACGATTCGCCCTGGAAATCCACAGCCATGGCCCGTCCGTGCCATTCCCCAGAGAATCGACCAAAAGTAAATTTGCAATCGAGCAGCACTTGGGGGAGGGCTGTTCAGACGAGCGTCCCACGACTCTTTGAGTCTGGGACGTTTCGTTTTGCCGTGCGCTGGCCGGTATTCAGGTAGGATAAGCATTGCAGCCGCCGCGCCAGCGGGAGACGTCAGAATGGAAAAGAAGCGAATCGAACGGTTTAAGAAACAGCTCTTGGAGCGGCGCCAGGAACTGATGCGCAGCATCGCTCAGACACAGGAAGAGGGCCGTGCCATGCAGCATTCCTATGGCCCGGACGAGGGCGACCGCGCCAACAGTTCCCTCGACAAGGAATTGCTCTTCCAGCAGACCACTCACGCGCGTGGCCTGCTCGGTGGCATCGACGCTGCCTTGGCACGCATTGCCGACGGAACCTTCGGTCAGTGCATGGTGTGCGAAGAGGAGATCGGCGCGAAGCGGCTGGAAGCCCTGCCTTGGACCCGCTACTGCATTTCCTGCCAGGAGAGTTCAGAGAAGAACCGGTAGCTGAAGCGGGCAAAGTCTGGGCACTCAAATCAGCGGACCAAAAATAAAAAGGCTGCGACTTTGGTTATGCTCCAGCCACCCGCTCCTGCGAGGGAGCAAAGTAACGTGGATGCATGTACCGTCGCAGCCCTTGATGCGATCACCGCTTTCACGGTTCCAAACCCCAACTGCCCCTCGCAGGGCCGTCGGTTTTTTCAGGTCTGGTCGTGCTCCGAGTTGCCCCGGCTCACTGATCACTCAGCCTACTTCGGACTGGCCAAGGTTTATTTTGGGCCAACCCTTTCAGCCGTCGACGGGAGTGAAAGTAAACGGCAGGTTAAAAAATGTCAATGCCGCATTTCAGTGCAGCGTGTGGAAAATTCGGTTGGAAACGCCAGGTCCGCAAGCAACTGATTAGCGTGCCCTTCCGGATGTTTTGGCGCGTATCGCCTCGTTTTCCACATACAATTCACAATTCAATTTCGAATTGGGCATGACTGTAGTTTGGGGGGAACCTACCAAAACGCTTGACCGCAGTTCGTTTATCGCGCATCTTGACGACAGCAGATGTCGCATTTAGTGGCCTATGTCGATGGTGGCTCCCTGGGCAATCCAGGACCGGCCGGTATTGGCGTGATCATTGACGGTCCGAAGGGCCATAGGGTCAAGATTGCTAAGTGGATCGGTCGCCAAGACAACAACGTCGCTGAATATCTTGCGCTCCTTGAAGCTCTGCAATACGCACTGAAACTCAGGGCCAGTGCCATTCACGTCTACTCTGATTCCCAAGTGGTGGTTCGGCAGATGACAGGGCAATATCTTTGCCGCAGCCCGCGCCTGTACTCGCTGCACTGGACCTGCCGGAAATTGACTCGCTCGCTTGATTTTTCGATTTCCTACGTACCGCGTGAATTCAACGCGGAGGCCAACGCGCTGGCAAATTCCGCCGCCCGCAAACGGCGCCGAACCTAGTCTCCCGTCCCTAGCCCTCTCATCGAAAGCCCCGTCGGCGCGTCGTGCGTCGGGCTATAATCGCCAACGATCCAAGCAAATTGATCGAGCCCAAAAATGTCCAATAGCCAAAGCGATCGTGAGCTGGGGATGGACCGCAAAATCTCGCGCCGCGACTTCCTGAACGGCGTGGCGGTGGGTGTGGGAGGCCTGCTGGCGGCTGATCCACTGCTAGCAGCCGTATCGTCCGCAGAGAGCGCTTCCGAAAAGCCCGTCCATTACTACCCGCCTGCGTTGACCGGGATGCGCGGCAACCATGACGGAAGCTTCGCATTCGCGCACCGTCTGCGGGATGGAGAGGCGTGGGATTCCGACGGCGCGGCTACCAACACCGGCGAGGTTTATGACCTGCTAGTGGTCGGAGGCGGCATCAGCGGCCTTGCCGCCGCTCATTTCTACAGAAAGTCCACAGGCGACAAGGCGCGAATCCTGATTCTGGACAATCACGACGATTTCGGCGGCCACGCCAAGCGCAACGAATTCCGCGCTGCTGGCCGCATGTTACTCAGCTACGGAGGAACGCAGTCCATCGAGAGCCCCGGCAAGTACAGCCAAGTGGCGCGCGGCGTTCTCAAAGACTTGGGAATCGACACGAGCAGGTTTTACAAGGCGTACGATCAGAAGCTCTACAGCAAGCTGGGAACGGCCGTTTTCTTTGATCGTGAGACCTTTGGAGAAGACCGGTTGGTCCCCGGTCTCGGATCAACTCCCTGGCCGGAGTTCCTGGCGAAATCGCCCCTCAGCGAGGTAGTTCGTCGCGATATTGCGCGGGCATACGTCGAGAAAATCGACCACTTCCCGGACCTAACCGTTGCGCAGAAGCGAGCGAAGCTCGCGAAGATCAGCTACGCCGACTACCTCACGAAGGTCTGCAAGGTTCACCCGGACGCCCTGAAGTTTTTCCAAAGCTACACCAACGACTTGTTCACGGTCGGGATCGATGCAGTGTCCGCCCTCTCCTGCTACGAGTCAGGGGACGATTACGGTGGATACAGCTATGCGGGCTTCGCGGGCTTGAATCTGGGCGAGGAACCGGGCAAAGAAGAGCCCTACATTTTTCACTTTCCCGACGGCAACGCGTCCATCGCGCGCCTGCTCGTGCGTTCCATGATTCCCGCGGCCATCCCCGGACACACCATGGAAGATGTCGTCACCTCCCACGCAGATTACAGTCGACTGGACCAGGAGGGAGCGCCGGTCCGCATCCGCCTGAACAGCACGGCCGTTCACGTGGGCCACGTAGGCGCGAACGATAGCAAAGAGGTCGAGGTCGCCTACATGCGCGATCAAAAACTCGCGAGCGTGCGCGCGAGGAATTGCGTGCTCGCTTGTTACAACGGCATGATCCCGTACCTATGTCCAGAATTGCCTGACCCGCAGAAGGAAGCGCTGGCGTATCTCGTGAAGGCCCCGCTCGTCTACACGCACGTCGCAATCAAGAACTGGGCCGGCTTCCAAAAACTCGGCATCCGCCAGATCGAAGCGCCCGGAAGCTATCACACGTATGCGGCTCTGGATTTTCCCGTCAGCCTGGGCGAATACCAGTTCCCGAGCAAGCCGGAAGAACCCATGGTGCTGTTCATGCTCCGTACGCCCTGCAAGCCAGGCTTGCCTATGCGGGAGCAGAATCGCGCCGGACGGGCAGAACTCCTGCGCACGTCCTTCATAACATTCGAGCGAAACATTCGGGATCAGCTCGGACGGATGCTGGGTCCAACCGGATTCGATCCCGCTCACGACATCGAAGGCATCACCGTGAATCGTTGGGCGCACGGCTACGCCTACGGCTACAACTCACTATTCGATCCCGATTGGTCCGAGGAACAAAAGCCGTGGGT
>Ga0307469_10000981_pt1 | contig 10581 bp, 11 predicted proteins | sample atmos_gasesAM2C__FD_203084 | JGI IMG/M metagenome (GOLD analysis project Ga0307469, IMG submission 203084) | Hardwood forest soil microbial communities from Morgan-Monroe State Forest, Indiana, United States - atmos_gasesAM2C_515 | ecosystem: Environmental > Terrestrial > Soil > Temperate...
ATGAACGTCCATGCCAATATACTTTGCTTGGTTCACAACGGCGCTCCTTTCGGTAGGTGGTGATGCGAACGATCAAAACCTACCGCAAAGTGGGCGCCTTTTATATTGCGTGATAAGCGGATTTCTCAACATCTATTTGAAAGCTGGGGTTTCCCGCGTGTTTTCCGGGAGTCTTACCAACCAGGGTCTTCGGAATCAGGCATTGTAAGACAACTGGACATACACAATTTTCTATCTCAAAATCGCCTCCCATGACTTCCAACGACATGATCGCAAAGCTGGACGGTTCCGATGCCGTGGACCAATGGTTTGCAGGTTGGCCCAGTTTCCACGATGCTGAAATTGTCAGTTTGAACTTGACGCGAGCGAGAGAATCGACCCTCAGGGTTTATCCGTATTATCCGGAGAAGCCGGCGATTGTTGAATTCATCTTCGAGGAAATCACTGATTTGGAATTGGCGGACTTTAGTGGGCAAAACGTGATCTCGTCTCTGACGATAGAAGCCGTGACAGACCAAACCGAGAAAAAGGCTATTCGATTGACATTAAGTCCGTGCTACGGATTGGCTGGTCGCATCGACGCTACACGCCTGCGAGTAGCGCTCGTGCCGGGGAAATCGCCGGACAGTGTGAGTAGTTGGTAGGAACGGATTCTGTTTTCGCTTGCTTGGATTACGCCGAAGCTCCTTAATCCCACAGTTCTCCACAGCCCCGACGAACCAAATTGCGTGACGGACCGCTTCCTCCCGCCCAGACAGCTGTGCTGGATGCCCGATGGACGGTGCGTAGGCGAGTTCCCACAAAACATCATCGGCGATCAGCGTCTGCCACTGCGTGTTGTCGTCGACGAGCGTCTGGATATGTCGTTGTAAGAGGTCGGAAGCGATGGTCATCTAGGCCTCCTCGTTGTTAGCGATGCTCTTCATAATATCTGTTCACCCAGCAATCTGTGGCATCAAGATGCCCCGTGCTATTGATGCCCGAAAAGTCGGCCGTTCAATAGATGGGCCACTCGACCGCATAACGCCCGACCCTTACAGGCGGTTACGCTGCTTTCGAAAATTGTGGGCGATTGGTCGCCAAACCGTAAGTAATCCGGTTACTTCCTGTTTGCCCGTCATCTGTCCGCAGTCGGGAGCAAGTCCTGTGGAACTCCGGCTTCCCACGGGGGCTTCCCGTCGAAACTTCTTTTCTGCTTCCAGGAGTCCTGTAGCTGTCCAGCGGGCGGCTGATTTTCCTTCTCGCCAACGCTTTACGTACGGTCAGGGTTTCTTCCAGCCCTTCCTCCAGGCTGCGGGCCGCGCTCGGATTGATTCGCTTCCGGAAACTGTCACGATCGGCCTTTCGAAAATCTCCTTGATATAGTCAGTCGACGGTATTTTGGAGTGGATCGGTCTTTGATACAGATTCATTTTCTGAGATCTGATGTCAAAGCGATTGTTAGTCTTACTGAGACGAGGTGCTGGAGGCTCAAGTCTGATAGTCGTTATGGCAATTCGTAAACAAATGATGGTCTCTTGCTTCTGAAAAAACCGATCCGCTACTGCGCCTTTATCCAGGCGTCTGAACCCGCCAGCTTGACGGACACGTCCGAGAAGAAGACCCGCACCGGCTTGCCGTCGGCCGTTCCGCGGTGTTCCGTCGCGACAAGGAGAGGACCGGCCTTCTTGTAGCCCGCCCATGTCGTGATGACGAGACTCGGCTTTTTGGGTCCGCCCCGACGGTAGATGAATTCCTCGACGCGGCTGTCGGAACTGAGGAAGAGTTCCCACGTATCGCCGGGCGTATAGCCGACATCCGAAGGATATTTCACTACGATCTGGTCCGCAGAACCTCTCCCCAGCGGCAGCTTCTGCTTGCCCTTATCCTGCACGTCGGCGCTGGTGTCCCAGATGACATGGAAAGGGAAGATCAGCCAATATTGATCGTTCATGAAAGCCGGATCGATTTCGTCCTTCACATTGGCAGGCTGGCTGTTGAGCTCAGAGCGCAGGTAGGTCACCTTCACCGGTTTGCCGTCCTTATCCTTTCCTTCAAAGGTGACCTTTCCGGTCTTCGGCTCCCATTCCCACGCATGAGCCAGCGTAAGCTTGAGCGCCGGTAAATCTATGTTGAAGGTGTAGCGGATCCCTTCGATCTGCCCCCACGAATCGATACCGTAGGTCTTCGCCATCTGTTCAACAATTGGCGGGCGTGTCTGCGCCCAGGAGGGTGAAGAAAAGACCAGCAACCCGAAAGCCAGAAGGCCGATGATCACTACGCGGTACGCATTTTTCATGAAAGTCGCTCCTCAGTGAAATCACGCCCTGCCCGATCGACGCCGAATTATACAGCACACCTCGGCTGATTGTGTTCACGCACGCTCATGCGACCGCACTCGTTGATCGCTTGAGCCGCCGAAACTCGAGAATAGCGGCGGCCGCTGCCACGGATCCGTATTCAAGTAGCATAATCCAGCCAGGAACTACCCACTGACGACCAAGCGTGCGCAGATGCCATACGGAGAAAGTCGGGAGGATGCTGATCGTCCAGATGACGAGCGGGACCGTCGAGACCGATCGCATGAACGGAAGGAGCCAGAGAAGGTACCAGGGGTACACCACCGGCGCACACAGAAGCGATGCTGCCATCGGCCACGCAAATGCCTGCGGCGAGTATCCATCTTGCCGTCTTCGAAGCACCGCGGCAGTTACCAACCCCGCCACGACGGCCAGACCAGCCACGACCTGCGGCCTCACGATTCGCTCAATCTCGGCGAAGGCCGGATCATTAAAGCGAAACCGCTCGACGAACACTCCGATGGATCCCCTCGGGACCGAACCACCTCGGAGAAACGGCACATATAGCAGCCCAACAATGAGGACCGCCAGTAACCCGTCGCGCACTCGCACGCGACGCCAGTAAAGCGGCGCCAACACAATCGGGAGAAACTTCACAGCAACAGCCAGCCCGAATGTGATCGCCGCCAGGGTTCTCCAACGGCGTTCGAGCGTTGCGACCGAGACCAGCAGCAGAAGGACTCCGAGGATGTCAATATGACCACTGTAAGTCACGCATGTGACGAGAAGTGGATTCCAGGCATACGCCAACACCCAATGTTCCCCCAGCCCAACGCGACGCAGCTCGGCGACCAGCAGTGGAACGATTGCCAATTCGCACGCCACGAATGCAACTTTGAACGCAAAAACCGACTCGTGGATTGCCGTTACAGCACGGAAGAAAAGCTGAGCGCCCGCTGGATAGGGGCTCACCACTTCCGGGTTGTTGAGGTTGCGAGTTTCGTCTGTGTGTAAAGCCCTGAACGCTGGATCATTCGGAACAACAACGTAAGGGTTGTAGCCCAGCCGCTGCAAACGGCCATCCCAGACATAGCGATGAACGTCATCATCGGCCCCCGGCGGCATCAACAGAAACGGAAGATGCCACAGAGCAGCTAACGCAAGACCAATGACGATGACCCGGTGAGGGAATCTCGGCGTGGAAAAAAACTCGCGAATAGCGAGAAGGTATGCGACGCCAGCAATAGCCAGTGTAGTGAGGTAAGCAGAGGCTCCAACTCCGCCAGGCATTCGGGGGCAGGTTAGAAGCGCCGCAAACATGACGGCGGCAAGCGCGTAGATCCTGTGCGATGACGTAATCGTCATCGGTCTCCGCCGCTTTGCTCTGGCGGGATCGCCTTCCTCCATTCCATCAACCATTGCGCGGTTCTCGGCGCCCTTGCTGGAACGCTCTCCAACTCGCCGGCAAGGCGGGTGAGGTCGTCTGCCACATCAATGTCGTAGAACGGATCGGTGAGACTCACCGAAAGCCCCAGCGCCCGCACCCTCCCAAGTAGCGCCTCGTATGCATTCGTGGTTCCGAGCCCGTCCCCCGCGAAGAGTCCCGGATGAGGCGCCGTCGCGCCGACGAGGTAATAACCTCCGTCGTGCGTTGGTCCAATAACAAGGTCACGCTGAGCGAGTGCTCGGAACGCGCTTTTCAGCACCGACGCCGGGAGGTGCGGGCTGTCACTGTTGAATGCGACGATGCGCCGGTGGCCGGCCGCCGCGAAATGCGCAAACACCGATGTAAGGCCCGCCGCAAGACCATCGCCCGACTGGGCCACGATGGGAATCGAGTCACCGACTGTTCGCGATAGATCTTCCACATCGGACGCCGGGCACATGATGGCCACCTCCACATCGTCGAGTGACCTCGCCAACGCCATCGTATCGTCCAGAAGGCAGCGATATAACTCGACGACGGCCGCCAACGGAAGGCTCTGAGCGAGTCGAGTCTTCACGACGCCTGGCTTCGGCGCCTTGGCCATAATTACGAGCGTGCAGTCCCCGGTGCGTGAACCGGCAGTGGTCTGGTTAGAGGATTTCATTAGTAGCCAGACGGTTCCAATAGGAGCTGGAGGGTTTCATCAGGAGCTAGAAGGTTCCCTTAAAAAATTGTTGTCGCGGACTTCACGCAGACTGCGGCATCCCAACTCGTCGCCGACGAAAATAGTAGCGCAGAATGCGAGTGAAAATGAACCAGGCCGCGCCGAGGGTGCCGCCGATCGTGCCGCTGATCTTCGATTTTCCGATGCGCGGGTAGTAGCTCACCGGAAGCTCCACGATCCGGAACCCTTGCAGCGCGCCTTTCAAAATAATTTCCACGGCCCAGCCGTAAGTGGTCTCTTCGAGTGCGAGCGCGCGAAGGACATCCGCGCGCGCCGCGCGGAAGGGGCCGAGGTCCGTGATCCGTTGTTGAAACAGAAGCGAGATCAATCCCGCAGCGAGGCGGTTGCCGAATGCGGAGTGCCAAGGAAGGGCACAGGGAATGCGCGGCCCCGCCAAACGTGAGCCCAGGGTAATGTCCGCGCGTCCATCAAAAATTGGAGCGAGCAAGAGTGGAAGTTCGGACGGCCGGTCGCTATAGTCACCGTCGAGAAACACGACGACGTCGGGGGAGTTGGCATTGGCGAGACCTGTCAAACAGGCTTGGCCGTATCCGCGACGCTGTTCGAAGATGACCCGAGCCCCTGCACGCTCGGCTACCTCGGGTGTCCCATCGGACGACTTGCTGTCGACGACGATGACCTCCGTCACGAGACCAGCAGGGATGTCCGCGAGGACCTTATCGATAGCGCGCGCCTCATTGTGAGTGGGAATAATGACCGTGACTCGCAATCAATCAATCTCCGTTTGCCTTACCACCAAAGGGAGGACGGGCGTCGCCGAGCTAGAAACGCGTCAACCCCCCACGTCCGGCCTGCGGCTCCCGCCGCGATCCCAAGCGATGCCAGCGTAGGAACCAGCAGTTCCCAGATCCACGAAGTGCCCCACTCCGATATCCAGAGGCTCGCGAGGAATCCAAAAGCGACGAGGCCGGCAGGGCGCGTCAAGAGGCCGAGCACGAGAAGGACGCCCAGCGAGATTTCCGTCATGCCCTGAAGCGGCGCTGCCATCGCTGAGTGATTCGCCGCCGTAGCCATAATGGCTTTCCAAATGGCCGGAGCGTGATCGTGTTGGATGTAATAGTTGATCAGGCTGGCGTAGCCTCCTGGCGTGTAGAGGCCCTTCCCTAAATTCTCGAAAAAGACCCAGACGAACATCGCACCAATCGTCAGCCGAACGATTGCCAGTCCGAAGCGCGCATAAGGTTGTTCTGGCATTTAGGAAGTCCTCGCTTGAAGTTCGCTCGATTTCATTTGAGTCGCCATTGTAACAACCACCGCGCGTATTCTAATCGCGCGCAATCACGATTGTCGTGCATGCGCTCTCCCCCTTGGGAAGTTCGCGAGCGGCAGCCATCCGGATCTCCAGCTTTTCCACTTGTCCCCGGACAACAGGACAATAAAAGTCCGGCTGATCGAGAGCGCTCTGGAGGCGCCGCCGCCCGGCACATCCGCCGTAACAACTCTCGAGATAGGCGCACGGGCGGCAGGCGTCGGGCACAGTGCGCGCCTCTACAAAGGGGGCAGTTTCCATAACCGCCGAGCCCACGGTGCCCAGGAGCGAGAGCGGCTCTCCGGCGCCCGGCCAGTAGACGCAAGGCTGCGTCGTGGCTCGCGGAGTAATTCGCACGGTGCTGACACCGCATCCGCCGGTTCTCGGAGGCAAACCCGCCATCGCGCGAACAAGCGGCTCGCCGATGGCGATCACATCTGTCTCCGCAAACAATGCTCGAAAGCCTCGCCAATACTCGTCGTAGCTCAACGCATACAGGTCTGAGCGCACCGACTGGTAAACATTCACCCGCAGTGGCGACTCGTAACGCTTCACCGCCCGCGCCACTTCAGCCAGACGAAAATAGTTCGACTTCATCATCACCGCTATGAATGTGACGGGGACTCCCAGGCGGACGCAGCGTGCTGCCTGTTTATGAATCAAGGCCCAATTGCCGCTGCCGCGTTGGGCGTCCTGCTCACGCTCCGTAGGATAATCCAGCGAGAACTCGATGTCGTGGAAAGCGCGGAGCTCGTCATCGGTGAGCACGGCTGCGCTGTGGCCATTCGAAGTAATTGTGAGCTTCACAGGTAGAGAACGGAGGTGAGCCAGAATCTCGCGGAATTGCGGGTGCATTCCATTCTCGCCCGTGCCTAGATTCACCGAGCGAACCGGCAGGCTTTCCATCACAGATCGTACCTGGTCAAGGCTGAGTCGATCCGTCCGCGCCGGATCGCGATAGCAGAATGAACAAGCCAGATTGCACTCGTTGGTAAGTCCGAGTCCCAGCGCAAATTTTCCGGTGGTAGCAGGACGGACCATCGCCGGCTGTGAAGGTGAGTGAGCGGCAGGCTGAGTCACGGTCGGGTGACCTTGTTGGAGGATGCGCCAGAACGCCGAGCGATTGCCTGAATGTAGCGCGCAATCGCGGAGAACTCCGGGCGTGCTCCAACGGTGGATTCCAATTCGAATATTTCAGCGTATGTGGCACCCGTGAGATTCTCCAGGCCCAGGTAGTCGAAAAATACACGGACGCCATCTTCGGCGACAACTTCCAATCCCGCTTGAACGAGCAAATCGCGTATCTCCGCGGCGGTAAATACGCGCACCTCTTCCCCGTAGAGGGTGTCCACCACAGTCTCCGCCGTAAGATTGGCAGTTGCGAGCTTCCAGTCGCGCGATTTGATGGCGTCCTTTAGCACCTCTCCATTACGGTTGCGTACCAATATAGAGAGCACCGCGTCCCGGCGTAGCATGTGAGCGATGTCTCGCACAGTTGTCGAAGGGTTCTCAGAATACTCGAGCAGGTTGTGGCAAACGATGACGTCAAAGGACTCCGCGTCGAAGAGGCCCGGCAACTCGCCCGCGTCGCCGTGGTAAAAGGAGATTCGCGCTGCCACGCCATCGGCTTCTGCCTTATCACGCGCAATTCGGAGCATCCCCTCGGAACGGTCGAGCAGCACAACTTCAAAGCCCATCCGCGCGAGCAGCACACTCGCGAAGCCGGTGCCGCCACCCACATCGAGAGCGCGTCGGTTTAGCGCGTTAGCCGGCAGGAACTGGCGCACGTTCTTCCATGCCAACTCGGAACGCAGCCTGCCCGCCGGCGTCTTCAAGTAAACCTCGTATTTGTCTGCGTCTTGGAATCGCGAGGTATCCAGCATTCCGTTCTCAAACTTCGAGCCATTTTGGTACCGACATGGTCGAGTCTACGCCATCCGTCGGCTGGCGAGTAAGAACAGATTCTCACAGCTTCTGCAGGCGGCTGAACGATGGGCGGCGGCCGGTTTCATCGATTGCCACGATCTCGCCATCGCCCAGCATTCTTGCGAAAGCGGCGGTGATAGCAGGGGAGCGGTTATTGAACCGTTTTTTGTTGCGGGAAAACAGCGTCACTTGTCCGTCGTGCTTTACCGCCAACGCACGATACCCGTCCAGTTTCAACTCGTACTCCCAGGCTTCACCTTCCGGCAATTTCTTTACCGCGAGGCACGGCATGGGTTCGATGAATTGTGCGTCGCTCATTGTCGTAAGTATATTTACACTGCCATAGAAAGCGGTCTGGTATGTACCTCCACCCATAGAGGTTCCAACGGCGTCTTCTATTTGCGCGCTAGGTCGCTGGGCGTCAATTTTCCGAACATCCGGATGCGGCGCGAACAAAACTTCTCTACACTTGGCGACTGCGAAATATATCTACCGGCCTCGGGCACTGCCGGCGAGTATCCGTCTTCGCGTGATTAAGATCGATCGACGTCTTGCTCACTCCAAGGAGCGCGCTATGCGAGCAGAAAAGATAACCGCGGAACGGCTGACTACATTTTCAGACGGGGTCTTCGCGGTGATCATGACCGTCATGGTGCTGGAACTGAAGGCACCGGATCGGGCGGCATTCACGGCCCTCTGGCCTCTGTGGCCCACGGCCATCAGCTATGCGGTGAGCTATCTGTTCGTCGTCATTATCTGGATCAACCACCATCACCTTATGCGGTTTGTGGGTCCTCCGACGCTGAGATTGATGTGGATCAACTTCGTCCATCTCTTCCTGGTGTCGTTTCTGCCCTTTGCGACCGCATGGGTTGCGGGCACCCGGCTCGGCTCGGCCCCTGTGGTGTTTTACGCAGGGCTCTTCGTGTGCATCGACATTGCCTACAACGTCTTCGAGCACGAAGTATTGGCCCACGCGAACGCCGCACAGGTGTCCACGCGTATGCGGCACATCGCGAGGCGGCGGTCGCTCGTGGTCCTGGCGGGCTTCACGATCGCTATGCTGGTTGCGATCGTTGCGCAGCGCCTCGGCTTCGGTGTGATATGCGCGGCCCTGCTCCTCCACTTGCAGCCGGAGGCCCCTGGCAGCCGGCCGTGACGGTCCTTCAGGGACCGCATGCGAGCACCTCTGCACCTCTGAAAGATTGAGTCCACCTCAGAAATCGAATCCCGTCAACGAATCCGGTGAGGCTTCACAAATCGATGACGACGTCGCGAACCGGTTGCGAGCAGCAAACGAGAAGATTGCCGTCGGCGGGCTTTTCGAGCGGTTCCGGTCCGTAGACGACCGCCCCCGAAATCAAACCGCTCTCACAGTTATGACAAACACCGGTCCGGCACGACCAACGGACCGGGACGTCGCACGCCTCGGCCAGCTCCAAAATGCTCTGATAGGCCGACGCGTTCCAGTGTGCGGCGATGCCGCTGCGTGCGAACGATACGAGCGGACCGGTGTTGGCGTCGTCCTTGGGCAGATGCGGAGCTCGCATCGCTGAGCCGACGACACCAGGAGTCATCGACTCGCTACCGTTGAAGATTTCGACGTGAATCCGCTCCGGCGGCACGCCCAAGGTTGCGAGCGCCTCTTTCATGTCTGCCATGAAGCGAGTCGGCCCGCAGAGATAGATATCCGCCTCTCGTGAGACGCCGACCTCATCGAAGACCGATCGCGACAAGTGACCTGTAGCGTCGAAATACTCACCGAGCTTGTCGTCCGAGCCCGGCCTGCTGTAACAAACAAAACTGCGGCCGTGCGTGAGCACGGGCATTAGGCGGCGGACTTCGGCGGCGAATGGATGATGCTGCCGATCGCGAGCCGCGTGCAGCCACAAGACCTGCCGTGTCGAGCGAGCCGCCGCCAGCGCGTGCAGCATCGCCAGAACAGGCGTCGCCCCGATTCCCGCGCTGAGCAGCACCACCGAGCGCTGTCCGGACTGCAGAACGAAGCCTCCGCGCGGCGAGCTGACGTCGAGACTATCGCCCACTCGGACATGCTCCTTCAGGTAGGTTCCAGCCGCCCCATTCGGCTCGACCTTCACGCTGATTCGATAGCGCTCCGTCGAGAGAGGGCCCGAGAGCGAGTAGCTGCGAAAAAGTGGCGGCCCGTCGACGATTCGTTGAAGACGTAAGACCACGTACTGGCCTGGCAGAGCTGTTGGCAGCTCATGACCGTCCGGGCTCTGCATCGTTAGTGAGAGGACGTCCGCGGACTCGTCATTGATTCCTGTCACTGCGAGAGGCCGAAATCCGGGTGCAACCGGATGCGCAGCGGCTGCTGGCGTGAGTCCAGCGTTCCCACTCCCCACAGCACTCGTTTGGCTCTGCAATAGCGCCTCGAACGAGGAGCGCCATCCGGGAGAAAGCGCTTCGATTCGCAATGCGTGCTCCAGCCGTTCGGGTGCGTGATTGGGCAAATAGAGAAGGGCGTTGATCTCTGCAACGGTCATTCGCTCCTTCGCCTCTCCCACCTTCACAATTTCGTCGCCAGCGCCGACATCGCCTTCCTGCAGGACGCGAAAGTAGAAGCCCGGCCGTCCGCTGGATGTCAGCAATGCCGGCATTCGGGGTTCGTTCATCCGAATTCCCACGCGATAGCAGGTGACGCGAGGTTGTGTGACTTCGAATAGCGCGCTGCCGATCTGATAACGGTCGCCGATACATACAACGTCGTCGGGCACTCCTTCGATCGTGAAGTTCTCGCCGAACTGTCCGGGGACGAAGTCGGTCCTCTTCAGCTGCTCCTGCCAATACCCATACGATTCGATCTGATAGACGAGGACAGCTCGCTGCTCACCGCCGTGCCCAGCCAAGTCACCTTGACCGTCTCCGTCGAGATTCAGCCGGGCGACGCGACACCGACCATGCACCGGATCCTTCCAGATCCCGGTGTGCACAG
>Ga0307469_10000982_pt1 | contig 10577 bp, 6 predicted proteins | sample atmos_gasesAM2C__FD_203084 | JGI IMG/M metagenome (GOLD analysis project Ga0307469, IMG submission 203084) | Hardwood forest soil microbial communities from Morgan-Monroe State Forest, Indiana, United States - atmos_gasesAM2C_515 | ecosystem: Environmental > Terrestrial > Soil > Temperate forest...
GCCTTCCTGGTCAAGCATGGCCATCACATCGAGGCCATGCGTCTGCTCGCGCGCATCGGCATCGAGCGGGATGTGCTCGACGATGCTCAACTGTTGCTCGAGGCGGTGCTCGACCTGGCGCCTGATTACCACGCAGCCCGATTCGAGTATGCCCAGGTGCTTATCAAGCGCCACCTGTACCAACGGGCGCAGGAGCAAGCCGAGAAGCTGCTCGCGGCGGATCGGTCAGATCGTAACTATCGCACGCTCCATGCAATGACCTACGTGGGTCTCGGCCTGCACGAACGCGCCATCGAACTCTACCGGGAACTATTGAGCGGTGCCGCGCAACCGGCGGATTTGCGTCTCTCGATTGCTCACTCGCTCAAGACGCTTGGGCGTCGCGAGGAGGCCATCGCCGAATACCGCGCCGCGGCGGCGGCGCGGCCCGGTTACGGCGACGCCTACTGGAGTCTTGCGAACCTCAAGACCTACCGGTTCGAGGACCGGGAGTTACAGCAGATGCATGGCGCGGAAGCGGCCGCGTCGACGTCCGTGGTTGATCGGTACCACCTGTGCTTTGCACTCGGTAAGGCGCTCGAGGACCAAAAGCAATATGAAAAGTCCTTCGACTACTACGTACGCGGCAACGCGCTCAAACGCTCCGAGAGCCGCTACCGACCGGAAGTCTTCGAGCGCAATACTCGCCTGCAGATCGAAGTCTGTAAGCCCGAGTTGTTCGCTCGCAATAAGGATGGCGGCGCACCCGCCGCCGACCCCATATTGATCGTGGGTCTGCCACGCTCCGGCTCGACTCTGATCGAGCAAATCCTGGCGTCACACTCCGCGGTCGAAGGCACCCACGAGCTGGCCGATATCCCGCGCATGGTGGTGGACCTGCAGGGCCGTGACTGGAGTCTCGATAACCCGCGCTATCCGGCGGTGCTGGCCGAGATGAGTCGCGAGGATTATCGTCGCCTCGGCGACAAGTATTTGAGCGATACACGTATCTACCGAACCGGCAAAGCACGGTTCATCGACAAGATGCCGAACAACTTCCGGCATGTCGGACTCATCCACCTGATGTTGCCCAACGCCAGGATCATCGACGCGCGGCGCGAACCGATGGCCTGTTGTTTCGGTAATCTCAAGCAGCTGTTCGCGAGCGGCCAGGAATTCGCGTACAGCGTCGAAGACATCGCGCGCTACTACCGTACCTACCTTGAACTCATGCGACACTGGGATGCCGTCCTGCCTGGGCGCGTGCTGCGTGTGCAACACGAAGACCTGGTGGATGACCTGGAAGGGAATGTTCGTCGATTACTCGACTATTGCGAGCTTGAGTTCGAACCCGCCTGCGTCGAGTTCCACAAGACCGAACGCAGCGTACGTACGGCGAGTTCGGAGCAGGTCCGCCAGCCCATCTATCGCGAGGGTCTGGACCAGTGGCGTCACTACGAACCCTGGCTCGGACGCCTGCGCGAGGCCCTCGGCGATGCGCTCACGCGCTACCGCGACTAGATCCCGCCCGGGAGGCGGCCTGCGCTCTGTGCCTGGTGGCCGAGGGTGAGTGCGCTGAAGAAGATCGTCAGCAGGCAGCACGCGACCATGGTCGTGAATACGCCGCCCCAGCCCCAATGGTCGGCGATCCAGCCGACACCGGTTCCCGCGATCGCCGAGCCGAACACGTAGCCGAAGAAACCGGTAAAGCCGGCCGCAGTGCCGGCAGCCTTCTTGGGCACGAGATCGAGCGAGTGCAGGCCGATGATCATGATCGGCCCATAAATCAGGAAGCCGATCGCGATGAGCGCCGCATAATCGATCCACAGCGGGCCCCTCATGTTGAGCCAGTACACGACGACGGCGACGAGCGTCAGGGCCATGAACAGCATGGTCGCAGGCGCCCGCTTACCCTTGAACCACTTGTCGGAAATCCAGCCGCAGGCGATCGTTCCGGGGACCGCCGCGTACTCGTACAGCGACCAGCCTACGCTCGACTGCTGGAACGAGAAGCCCTTGGCGGTCTGAAGATACGTCGGGATCCAGTTCACCACGCCATAGCGGACGAAGTAGCAGAACGCGTTGGCCGCCGCGATCGCCCACAGGTAGCGGTTGGGAAGGACGTACTTGAAGAAGATTTCCCGGAACCCGAGCGTGTGCTCGTGGGCTTCGCTATAGCCAGGCGGGTAGTCGTTCTTGTACTGCTCCACGGCGGGTAAGCCGCGCGATTGCGGTGTGTCCTGGAGCAGGAAACAGACACCGATCGCCACCGCCGCGGCGATGAGTGCGTTGAAGTAGAACTTCGCCCGCCAGTCGTGGAACAGCATGACGCCGACCAGCGCGAAGTTGGCAACGAGCGCCCCGCCGATGTTGTGCGCCGTGTTCCATACTGAAACTGTCAGGCCGCGCTCCTTGGTACTGAACCAGTGCACCATGGTCTTGCCGCACGGCGGCCAGCCCATACCCTGAACCCAGCCGTTCAGCACCTGGATTGCGGCGATGGCGAACAGCGACGCGCAGGCCGCCTCGACCAGGCCGAACGCAGCCATGATCGCGCTCGACAGGAGCAGGCCGAGGGGGAGGAAGTACTTCGGGTTGCTCTTGTCGGAGACCGAGCCCATGAGGAACTTCGACAGGCCGTACGCTATGGAGAGGCCGGTAAGCGCGCCGCCGAGCCCCGCCTTGGTGTACTGCGGGTGCTCTCTGAGGATGTCGGGGATCGCGAGCGCGAGGTTGTTGCGGACGAGGTAGTAGCCCGCGTAGCCGACGAAGATGCCGATAAACACCCGCCTGCGCAGCCGCCGATAGGTGGGATCCACCTCTGCGACCGGCAAAGGGGCGGCAAAGGCCGCCGGCTTCAGCAACCCGATCATCGCTGCGTGCTCTCCCAGCGCGGAGCGCTGTAATACGGTACCGCCGCCCTGGGCAGGAGCGCCGCGCCGCGAATGTGATCGGCCGCCTTTTCCGCCAGCATGATGGTGGGAGCGTTGAGATTACCGGTGGTGATCGAGGGCATGATCGAGGAGTCGACCACGCGCAACGCCTCGACGCCGATGACGCGCGTCTGCGGGTCAACCACCGCCTGTCGGTCGGTGACGCTGCCCATCCTGCAGGTGCACGAGGGGTGGAAGGCGCTCTCGACCTTCTCGCGGATGAAGGCGTCGATCTGCGCGTCACTCTCAACGCCCGCTCCCGGCTGAATCTCCCGGCCGCGATAGCGATCGAAAGCCGGCTGCGCGAAGATCTCGCGCGTGAGGCGCACGCAGGCGCGCATCTCCTCCCAGTCCTCGGACCGCGACATGTAGTTGAAGCAGATGCGGGGCTTGTCGAGCGCCTCGGCGGACCTCAGGCGCACCCACCCCTGGCTGCGCGAGCGCATTGGCCCCGCGTGTGCCTGAAAGCCGTGCTCGCGCGCCAGCGATGAACCGTCGTAGTTCACCGCCAGCGGCAGGAAATGAAACTGGATGTCCGGGTAGCGCACCCCGGCGCGGCTGCGGATGAAGCCGCCGGTCTCGAAGTGATTGCTGGCGCCGAGGCCGTCCTTGGTGAGGAGCCAGCGCGCGCCGATGAGCGCGCGGCGCAGGAGCGATATCTGCGAATAAAGCGTGATGGGCTCGCGGCTGGCGACCTGGAAGTAGAACTCCAGATGATCCTGCAGGTTCTCGCCCACACCCGCCAGCTCGCGCACCACGCCGATGCCGTGGGCGGCGAGCTCGCGTTCCGGGCCGATGCCTGACAGCATCAGCAGCTGGGGCGAGTTGATCGGGCCTGCGCACAGGATGACCTCGCGCCGTGCGCGCACCTCATGCAGGGCACCACCGCCGCGCTGGTAGCGAACACCGACCGCCCGCCGCCCCTCGAACAGTACGCGCGTGGCGAGCGCGTGGGTGCGCACCGTGAGGTTGCGCCGGCGCATCGCCGGTCGCAGGTAGGCATTCGCCGCGCTGCAGCGCCGGCCGCCCCCCACGGTCATGTCCATCTTGCCGAAGCCTTCCTGCTGAAATCCGTTCATGTCGGCCGTGAGCACGTAGCCGGCCTGCCGCCCTGCCTCCAGCCACGCCGCGTGCAGGGGGTTGGTGAGGAGCCCGCGGCGCGTCGCCAACGGACCCTCGGCGCCGCGATAGTCATCGCCGCCCTCGGCGCGGCGTTCCGCGCGCTTGAAGTACGGCAACACGTCGTGGTAACTCCAGCCGGCGGCGCCCTCGGCCTCCCAGCGCTCGAAGTCGAGCGGGTTGCCGCGCACATACACGAGCCCGTTGATCGAAGAGGAACCGCCGAGCACCTTGCCGCGCGGCGTGTGCAGTCGGCGGCCATTCAGGTGCGGCTCCGGTTCGGTGTAGTAGCGCCAGTCGTAGCGCGCCATGTTCATGGGGATCGAAAGCGCGCTGGGCATCTGAATCCACGGCGAGCGGTCCGAGCCGCCGAACTCGAGCACCAGCACGCTATCCTTGCCGTCCTCGGTGAGACGATCCGCCAGCACGCAGCCCGCGGAGCCCGCGCCGACGATCACGTAATCCACCGCCTCCACGGCCCTAGTAGGGCGCGTCGATGTCGCCCATGGCGACGTACACGCTCTTGAGCTGGGTGTAATGCTCGATGGCGGCGCGGCCGTTCTCGCGCCCGAGACCCGACATCTTGACGCCGCCGAACGGCAACTCGACCGGGGTGATGTTGTAGTGATTGATCCAGCAGGTGCCGGCCTGCAGCTGCGCGATCACGCGGTGCGCGCGTGTCAGATCGTTGGTGAACACGCCGGCGGCCAGACCGAACTCGGTGGCGTTGGCGCGCGCGATCACCTCGTCCTCCTCTGCGAACTCCAGCACCGACATCACCGGGCCGAAGATCTCCTGGCGCACGATGTCCATGTCGTCATGGCAGCCGTCGAACACCGTGGGCGCGACGAAATAGCCATTCGCCAGATCCCCGCTCGTCACCCGCGCGCCGCCCGTAAGCAGCCGCGCGCCCTGCGCCCGACCGCGGGCGATGAACCCCAGCACCTTCTCCATGTGCTCCGCGGAAATCAGCGCTCCCACCTGGGTAGCAGGATCCATCGGATCCCCGATGCGCATCGCGGCGGCGCGCGAGCGCAGGCGCTCCACGAAGGCGGCGTGCACGCTGTGGTGCACGAACACGCGCGTGCCGTTCGAACATACCTCTCCCGCCGAGTAGAAATTTCCGAGCAGCGCGCCCGTCACGGCGTTATCCAGTTTCGCATCGCCAAACACGATGAGCGGAGACTTGCCGCCGAGCTCGAGGGTCACCTGCTTGAGAGTCGCGGCGGCATCGGCCATGACGGCCTTGCCGGTACCGACCTCGCCGGTGAGCGAGATCTTGCGGATGCCGGGATGGCGCGTGAGGAGCCGCCCGGTCTGCGCCTGTCCCTGCACGACCTGGAACACACCCTCAGGCAGTCCCGCCGCCGCAAACACCTCCTGAAGTTTCATAGCCGTGAGCGGGGTGAGTTCGGCGGGCTTGAAGATCATGGCGTTGCCGCACGCGAGCGCCGGAGCCGACTTCCAGCAGGCGATCTGCAGCGGGTAGTTCCACGCGCCGATGCCGGCGACCACCCCGAGCGGCTCGCGGCGCGTGTAGCCAAAGGCCTGTGACCCCAGATCAAGGTGCTCTCCGGCGATTCCCGCGGCCAGCCCGGCGTAATATTCCAGGCACTCCGCGCCCGACAGCACATCGACCGCGCGCGTCTCCTGGATGGGCTTGCCGGTGTTGCGGGTCTCGAGCACGGCGAGCTCCTCATTGCGCTCGCGCAGTATGTGCGCCGCACGGTGCAGCACGCGCCCGCGCTCCACACCGCTCAGGGCGGCCCATTTCTTTTGCGCCGCCTGTGCTCTCAGCACTGCGGCATCGATCTGCGCCGCGCCGTCGGCGCTCAACTCCGCGAGCACCGCGCCGTTGGCAGGGTTGATCACCTTGAAGGGGCCGCCGGCGCCGGCCGTGCCGCGCGCCGCATGCTCACTCGTCTCGGGCGCCGTCGGTGCCTGCGCCAGCTCCCGCAGCCGCCCCTCGACGAACGCCGTCAGCAGCGCCCGCGCGCTCTCGCTGTCGGCTTCCTGCCATTCCGAGAGGGCAGCGCGCAACCACACCCCATCGATCATGGCGGCGATCATCGCCGCGAGGCTGCGCGCGTCCGCGCCCGATATCATCCGGCGCAGATCGTTGCGCAGGTTCGACAACATGCGGCGCTGGTAGGCGGTTTGCACCCGTTTCAGACCTCGCACGTGCAGGACCTGGCCCCAGAACGCGAGCCACGCAGTACCCGTGCGCTTATCGAATTCTTCGGGCGCGAGATTGGTGTCGATGACCGCCTGCACTCTGCCGCGCGGGGTGCGGGCGAGCGCGAGCCGCGCCCGCACCCGCACCGCGAGCGTGCGCGCGAGTGTGCGAAAGGCGGCCTCGAGCAGTCCGTCCTTGTCGTCGAAGTAGTGCGCCACGAGCCCCGGCGAAACTCCCGCGCGCCGCGCGATCTCTGCGAGAGTCGTGCCGACATAGCCGACTTCGGCGAGACTGTCGATCGTGACCTCCACCAGTTGCACCCGCCGCGCCTCCTCCGCTTCATCCCGTGGGGAGCCGCTGTGATGCACGAGGTCTTTGAGAGTGGTTGATTGTCTATTCAACGGGGTACTCCAGAGACTCGTCCGGTAGCGCTTGGGAGGCGCCCCGCGGTGCCCCATTCGCCCAGTCGATACTTCGTGGCTACTCAGTAACTTGCCTGATTTTCAGTGGCTTGACAGGTGGTCTGTTAAACGGCTATTCAAGCCGAGGCGGAAATGATGGAGTCGGCGGCTTCAGGGGTCAAGTGGAGCCGTGGACATCGGGGTCAACTGCGATCCGGCCACGCTGCGGCGCATCCGCCGGCTGCGCATCGCCTTGGTATTTCAGCAGTTCGGGTTACTGCCGTGGAGGACGGTGCGCGACAACGTCGGCTTCGGACTGGAGTTGCGCGGTGACCCCCCGACAAGCGCCGTCGCATCATCGACCAGCAACTCGAGCTGGTCGGCCAAGGGCGCCACCGTCGCGCCGCCGGCTTGATGCCGTTCAGGTCGTACGTGCCGGCTGCGATGGTTGGCGAGTCAGTTGCCTAGAGAACGCCCCGACCAAATCAAGGCGAAAGTAGAGATGCTCGGCGCGGTAGTCCAGTGAGCCGTCAAGCCACTTGCGTGCGAGGCTTGTGACCTCGGCTACCACCTCAGCGTTTGTGACGGGACGATCGAGACCATAGTGAGCTTGAATGATGCGCTTGCAGGCCTCCGTGATCTGCAGGGCGTTCATGGCTCCCGTCCGGGTAGCTATGTTCCTGGCGTGTTGACTTCTGCGCATCCCTTCGTCCTCGAGCCTGCCTTATGGACTCTAGCTCGACTCACACCGCGCGACAACGATCGTGATTCGACCTGCTGCGGTGCATCAGCAGGAGCAGGCTGCACTCGCATGGGTGGCGCAACCATGTCGCGCCCGTTCAAGCCGGTGGGCGCGCGGGTGCTCGTCGCCGCAAGACACGGGGCGCATGATGCGCGCGCGCTCGCGTCGCACCCTAACAGGACCCGACGATGCAACCCTTCTCCGGCCTGTCGCTGCTCTTACGGGGCCTGTCCGGCCAGCGCGGCTGGACCGCGCAGTGGCGCAGTCCCGAGCCCAAGGCCGCCTATGACGCCCTCATCGTCGGCGGCGGCGGTCACGGACTGGGAGCAGCCTACTACCTCGCGAGCGAGCATCGCCTCACCAACATCGCAGTGCTCGAAAAGGGCTGGATCGGCGGCGGCAACACCGGCCGCAACACCACCATCATCCGCTCCAACTACCTGTTCGATGAGAGCGCCGCACTCTACGACCATGCGGTGCAGTTATGGGAGCGCCTGTCGCAGGTTCTCAACTACAACGTCATGTTCTCGCAGCGCGGCGTCATGATGCTGGCGCACACAGTGCACGACGTGCAGGTGTTCAAACGCCACGTGCACGCGAACCGCGTCAACGGAGTCGACAACGAGTGGCTGACGCCCGAAGAGGCCAGGGCCTTCTGTCCGCTGCTGAACATTGGCGACATCCGCTATCCGGTACTCGGCGCCGCGCTGCAGCGCCGCGGCGGCACCGCGCGCCACGACGCGGTGGCCTGGGGATACGCGCGCGCCGCCGATGCGCTCGGGGTCGACATCATCGAGAACTGCGAAGTGACCGGCATCCGCCGCGACGCCAGCGGCGCGGTGGCGGGGGTGGAGACCACGCGTGGCATGATCCGCGCCCCGCGCGTCGGCGTCGCAGCGGCCGGCCACACCAGCGTCATCATGAAAATGGCCGGCATCGAGCTGCCGCTCGAGAGTTACCCGCTGCAGGCGCTGGTGTCCGAACCGGTGAAGCCGGTGTTCCCGTGCGTGGTCATGTCCAACACCATCCACGCCTACATCAGCCAGTCGGACAAGGGGGAACTGGTCATCGGCGCGGGCACCGACGCCTACACCTCGTATACGCAGCGCGGCGGCCTGCATATCACCAGCCATGCGCTGGAAGCGATCTGCGAGCTGTTCCCCATGTTTCGCCGCCTGCGGATGCTGCGCAACTGGGGCGGGATCGTCGACGTGACCCCGGACCGCTCGCCCATCATTGCCAAGACACCGGTGCCGGGGCTGTACGTGAATTGTGGCTGGGGCACCGGCGGGTTCAAGGCCACGCCGGGTTCCGCCCATGTGTTTGCCTGGACCATCGCGCGCGATGAGCCGCACCCGATCAACGCGCCGTTCACCCTGGAGCGCTTCCGCGACGGCTACCTCATCGACGAGGCGGCCGCGGCCGCGGTGGCGCACTGATCATCATGCTGCTGATCGAGTGTCCCTATTGCGGTGAGCGCCCCGAGCCGGAGTTCGTGTACGGCGGGCAGGCACACATCGCCCGGCCGCAGCAGCCGGCTGAAGTCTCCGCGCAGCAGTGGGCCGACTTTCTCTACCGCCGTGACAACACCCGCGGTGTGCACGCCGAGCGCTGGCGTCACACGCACGGCTGCGGCCGCTTCTTCAACGCGCTGCGCGACACGACCACCGATCATTTCCTCGCCACCTACAAGGTGGGCGAGGTGCGGCGGTGAACGAGGCCCTGCGCACCCGCGAGGGCGGGCGTATCGACCGCTCGCACGTCCTGCATTTCAGCTTCGACGGCCGGGCCTACAGCGGTGTTGCCGGGGACACGCTCGCCTCGGCGCTGCTCGCCAACGGCGTGCACCTCATGGGCCGCTCGTTCAAGTATCACCGCCCGCGTGGTGTGCTCGCATCCGGCGCCGAGGAGCCCAACGCGCTGGTGGCCGTACGCCGCGACGCCGCGCGCTACACGCCCAACCTGCGCGCCACCCAGGTCGAGCTGTACGAGGGGCTCGAAGCACACAGTCAGAATCGCTGGCCGAGCCTTGCCTTCGACCTCGGCGCCGTCAACGATCTGCTCGCCCCGTTCATCCCGGCCGGGTTTTACTACAAGACCTTCATGTGGCCACGGCGCGCGTGGCAGGCGCTCTACGAGCCGCGCATTCGCGCCGCCGCCGGCCTCGGACGCTCTCCCACCGAGGCAGATCCCGACCGGTACGCCTCGCGCTACGCCCACTGCGACGTGCTCATCGCGGGCGCGGGCCCCACCGGACTCGCGGCGGCCGCGGCCGCCGCGGCGAGCGGCGCGCGCGTCATGCTGTGCGATGAGCAGAACGAGTTCGGCGGCTCGCTGCTTGCGGACGACCCGCGCGAGGCCCCGGCCATCGAGGGCCGCCCCGCCCCGCAGTGGCTGAACGAGACCCTGGCCGCTCTGGGTTCGAACGCGCGCGTCACGCTGCTGCCGCGCACCACGGCGTTCGGTTATTTCCCGCACAATCTTCTGGGACTGAACGAGCGCCTGACCGACCACCTCCCCGACCCGCACCCGGATGTGCCGCGCGAACGCCAATGGCAGGTGCGCGCCCGCGAAGTGGTGCTCGCCACCGGCGCCATCGAGCGCCCGCTGGTGTTTCCGGGTAACGACCGGCCGGGAATCATGCTGGCCGGCGCGGCGCGCACCTGGCTCAACCGTTATGGCGTTCTGCCGGGTACACGCGCCGTCGTGGTCACGGCATGTGACGAGGCGTACGCGGCGGCGCTCGAGCTGCAAGAGGCGGGAGTGTTCATCGCCAGCATCGCGGATGTGCGTGCCCCGGATGACGGCCCGTGGGCTGCCAAGGCGCGCGCCGCGGGCATTCCGGTGCTGGCGCAGGCGACCGTGCTCGGCACCGGTGGACGGCGCCGCGTGAACTCGATCCTGCTCGCCCAGCTGCAGGCCGGTGAGCCGTGCGCCACGCAGACACAGCCGTGCGACCTGGTGCTCATGTGCGGCGGCTTCACACCGAGCGTGCACCTCTACTCGCAGTCGCGCGGCAAACTCCTGTGGGATGAGGGGCTGCAGGCGTTCCTTCCGGGCTCGCCGGCCGAGCGGGTACGCAGCGCCGGGGCCTGTCGCGGCGTGTTTGCCCTCGGCGCTGCGCTCGCGGATGGCGCCGCCGCCGGAGCGGCCGCCGCGCGCGAGGCTACGGCTCCCGCGCGCAGGGGCGTGTGCCCGTCCGGCGCTGCGGCGGCCGGCGCCGTGCC
>Ga0307469_10000983_pt1 | contig 10573 bp, 9 predicted proteins | sample atmos_gasesAM2C__FD_203084 | JGI IMG/M metagenome (GOLD analysis project Ga0307469, IMG submission 203084) | Hardwood forest soil microbial communities from Morgan-Monroe State Forest, Indiana, United States - atmos_gasesAM2C_515 | ecosystem: Environmental > Terrestrial > Soil > Temperate forest...
CAAGCGGCCGAGCTGCACCAGATTGCGGCGGCCGACCAGCCAGACGAGGAACCGGCCCCGTCGGGTCCGGTCGTTGTCGAGGAACACCAGCTCCGTGCCGCGCACCCTCACGTTCGGCGGGACCAGATCACCGTGGACGAAGCCCGCGCGGTGAAGGCGCGCGACCTCGGCGCCGAGCGCCCGGAGGAGAGCCCGCTTGCCGGCGCGCCGAGCGAGCGCACTGGCCAGATCCTCTCCGCCCGCATCACGCGTGACCAGCAGGCCGGCCTGTCCGCGCGCCGCGGCGATCACCACCTCGGGCGCGCCGAAGCCCCGGGCGACGAGCTCCCGACCCATCCGGAAGGCGCGCGTGGCGCGCCAGCCACCGGGGGCCGGGTAGCTCTTCACGAAGAGCACGCCGGCGCTGGTTGGAAGGCGCGTCGTGCGGGCGTGTCGCGAGGCGCGTCCAGCCTCGCTCTCAGCGGCCCGCAGGCATGCCGCGGGATCGATCTGCGCCGTCGCGTCCAGCCAGCCGCGCCAGCCCTCGGCCGCCCAGCGGACGAATCGTGGCGCCGCCCGGGACGCGGTGCCAGAGCCGGCCGCCTCCGCGCCGCGCAGAGTCAACGTGCTTCCCTCACGGGCTCGCCCCCAGCGAGGACCCCGGCTGCCCGGGCAACGACGGCTTCCACGGAGATCGCGCGCATGCAGACCCGGCCGATCGGACACGTCGTGAGAAAGCAGGGCGCGCAGGGCGCGCTGCCGCTGACCGCGAGCGCGTCGCAGCCGAAGGGCACCGAGCGCGCCGGGCTGGTCGCGCCCCACAGCGAGACGACGGGGGTACCGACGGCGGCCGCCAGATGGAGCGCTCCCGAGTCGGGGCCGAAGGCGAGGCGCGCGCGGGCCAGGATGGCGAGCAGCTGGCGGAGGGTCGTTCGGCCCACGAGGTCACACACCGCGCCGTCGGTCTCACCCCGCACCGCGGCCGCGAACGACGCGTCCATCGGCGTGCCGAGCAGGACCGCCGCCGCGCCGTGCCGTGCCCGGAGCGTGCGCAGGACGGCCGCGGTCTCGCCGGGAAACCAGCGCCTGCTGGAGCACGACGAACCGAGGCACGCCGCGACGAGCGGGCCCTCGAGACCCGCCGTCATCGCCGCCGCCTCGCGCACCTCCGCGTCGGTCGGCGCGAGACCGAACTCGATCTCGGCCGGCGGCAAGCCCAGCGCGTCGCCGAAGGCCAGGAACTGCACCAGCTTCGGGCGGGCCGTGCCCTGGCGCGGCAGGTGGCGGTTGGCGAAGAGCCACGAGCCTTCCCGTCCGTCCTCGCGGTGGAATCCGATGCGCAGACGCGCGCGTGAGAGTCGGGCGATGAGGCCGCTCTTGAGACCGCGACCGAGGTCGAGTGCCACCTCGTAGCCGGCCGCCCGTATGTCGCCGAGAAACGGCGCGATCGCACGAGCACCCCGGCGGCGCTCGAAGACGTGCAGCCGATCGAGCCAGGGATGCCCCGCGAGCACCGGCGCCGAGGGCGGCTCGACGGCCCAGCCGAGGGTCGCGCCCGGCGTTCCGCGGCGCACCCGACCGAGCAGCGGCAGGGCGCGGACCACGTCGCCGATCGCGCCGGGAAGAACGATCAGGAGCCGCATCGCGCGTGCCCGTTGAGGCCGTAGGCGAGGCGGAAGGCCTGTCGCTCCGCCTCGCCCGCCAGGGCGCCCGTCGGGTCGAGCTTGGCGAGCGAGCGGGCCAGCCGTTTCAGGTTCCGGCGCCGGACCCGGAGCGGGAGGGGCGTCGCCTGGAGCCGTGCGCGGTCGAAGTCGAGCAGTACGATGCCGGGTCCGTCCGCTCCGGGATGGACGAGGAGATTGGTCAGGTTGAGGTCAGCATGAAAGACGCCCGCTGCGTGCAGGCTCGCGACCGCCCGGCCGGTCGCGGCCGCGAGCGCACGTCGGGCCGCGACGTCGGGTGCGGTGCGCAGCGCCTCCACGAGCGTGGCGGCTGCCGGCACCTCGGCGGTGACGAGCGCACCGCGATAGGTGATCCCCCCTTCGACGCGCGCCGCGAGTACCTCCGCGGCCGGCACACCGCGCCGGCGGACCTCGGCCGTCAGAGCGAGCTCGCGGAGGGGGCGGGGATGGAAGCCGAGGTATGTCTCCCGCACCAGGCGGGCCAGGAACCCGCCGCGCCGGTAAAGACGCAGCACCACGCGACACCCTCCGGGGAGGGCAATCCGGAATGCCGCTCCCCGCCCGGATGCGATCGGCGTGGCGTCGGGTGGGACCTCGAGCCGTCGGGCGAGGAGCCACGGGCCGAGGAGCGGGACGAGGTCGCGCCGGATCGCCGCGCGGACCGGCGCCCTACCGACGACCTCGTACGTGGAGGGCACGGCCACCATCACCATCCTCCCGCGCGACTCCGCTCCCAGAGCTTCGCGTAGGCCACGCTGGCGCGATAGCCCGACAGTACCGCGACGAACCACCGCGCCATCACGTGAAGTCGTGCGGGACGCGCGACCAGCACCTGTCCCCCCGCAGCAAGAGACCCGAAGACGAGGTCGCGGAGCCGCGGCCGACGCCGGTGCACGGCCAGCAGCGCGGCGAGCGTCGTCGCCTGCGCGTCGATCTGCTCCACGGCGTCCGTCAGCCGATCGGCGCCACGCACGATCAGCGGTGCAGCGAGCCGTCCCGGCCGCCCGGTCGATGGACCCAGCTCGACGACGAGGCCAGGGCCCGTCTGCAGGCGGGCGTCGCCCCGTCGCGCCAGGCGAACCGGTGAGCGCCACGGTCGCAGTGCTGCACCGAACCCCTCCAGAAGAAGAGGGATGCGATAGGCCGAGCGCGCGCTCCCCTCTGCTACCACCGCGCCGATCGCGGCGGCGAGCCCGGGCGACGCGATCTCGTCGTCACCCAGGAGCAGCACCCACGGCGCGGTCGTCAGCTCCGCGGGCTCGGCTGCCCCCGCGTGCAGACGCACGCCGCGCGGCAGTGACTCGCGCGTCAAGCGCGCGGCTGGATCGAGGACGATACGCTCGCCTCCCCAGGCCACGCTGGCGAGCGTATTTCCCAGCCGGGCGCCTCCGGTGCTCGCCAGCGCCACGGTCGCGACCGCGGAAACCCTCATCGGCCTCCGGCGAGCGCTTCCCGGGCAGCGCTCAGCACCGCGGCGGGCGTGACGAGGCGCATGCAGTCCTCGGTGCCGCGCGGGCAGCGTCGTCCCCCGTGACGGGCGCAGGGGCGGCAGGCAACGTCGGCTTCGACGACGCGCGCGTGCGACGCCCAGGGGCCGTATCCCTGCGCAGGCGTGGTGGCGCAGAAGACGGCCACGACCGGCACCCCGCGCGCGCAGGCGACGTGCATCGGCGCGCTGTCGTTGGCGATCAGGAGGGCGAGCCGGTCGACCAGCGCGACCAGCGTCGCGAGATCGGTGCGGCCCGCGACCACCGTCACCGCGCCGCCCGCGCGGGTGCGGATCTCTTCGGCCACGGCTACGTCGGCGGGCCCGCCGAGGATGACACAGCGGACCCCTTCGGCGCCGAGACCCGCGGCCACGCCAGCGAACCCCTCCGTCGTCCATCGCTTGGTGGGCCACACCGACCCCGGGGCGATGCCGACCAGGGGCCCGGTGCCGGCGGGGACGAGCGCGGCGGCGCGCTCGGCTGCTGCCGCCGTCACCGGGAGATGGAGGGCCGGATGCGCGGGCCGCTCGCCGAATGCGGTGACGAGCGCCAGGTTCCGCTCGACGTCGTGGCTACACCTCACCCGTCGCACCCGCTCGTGGTAGAGGAAGGCGCCGCGGGCCTCGCGGAAACCCACCCGGCGGGGGATGCGGGCGGCCGCGAGAAGGAGCGCCGTGCGCCACGAACGATGCGGCGACACGGCGACGTCGAAGCGCTCGCGGCGAAGCCGGGACGCAGTGCGCAGGAGGCCGAGCACGCCGCGGTCGCGTCCTCGCTTGTCGTCGAGCAGCACGTCGTCGACGTCGGGATGACCGGCCAGGAGAGGCGCCGCTTCGGGTCGTACCAGAACCGCCAGCCGTCGGGGTGCGGCGCGCTGGCGCAACGCCGTGATCAGCGGCGTGGTCAGGACAACGTCGCCGAGAAAGCTCGTCTGCACGACGAGCAGCGCCGGCCCGGGCGCGTCATTCGAGGTGCTGGGCTTCATCGATCAGCATGATCGGGATGTCGTCCTTGATCGGATAGAGGAGCTTGCATGCGCGGCAGACGAGCCCGTCCTCCGACGCGGTGATGGTGACCTCGCCTTTGCACTGCGGGCAGGCGAGGATGTCGAGGAGCTCTTTGCTGATGGCCATCAGTTCGCTCTCCTGGGACGGCCAGCCAGGGCGGGGACGGGGGTGCCGTCTCCTCGCGGGTCCTTAGGCCCGGCGCCGCGCCACATGGGTCCACCGCACCGGGCGTTCGCCGGGCCCCCGCTCGTCGACGGCACCCCCGTCCCCGCGCTGGCTTGGCCGTCTCGGGTCACTTCCTACCCGGAACGGCGGTGCGAATCCACTTCTGTCTCGTCCCGTAGGAGAAGGTCGAGGAGTGCCTCTCCGTCTTCCACCTCGAGCTCGACACGGAGCGCGCGGAGCGACGTGAGCGCGGGGAACTCCGCCAGCTTCACCAGATCCTTCTCCGTGGTCACCACCAGCCCGTTCACTGCTGCCGCGGCGATGTCGGCCGCATCGGTGGACTCGTAGGCATGATGGTCCGGAAAGCGGACCAGGCGGCGGACGGTCGCGCCGCTCGCGGCCAGCGTCTCGACGAAGCGCTCGGGGTGGGCGACTCCCGCCACCGCCACCACCTCGCGCCCGGCGAGGAGCGAGAGGGGCTCCTCGCTCCATCCCGATCCGTCCGCGCGCACGAGACCCACCGCGTGGAGATGGCCACGAAACAGCGGGACACCCGGCCAGCTGGTCGGCGAGCGGTCGGTCACCGAGAGGAGCGCGCGGGCGCGCGCGAGGCTGGCGGCCGGCTCGCGCAGCGGTCCCGCCGGCAGCGGCCAGGCCGGAGGAGCGTCGTCGGCGAGCAGCACGAGATCGGCGTCCCGGGCCAGCGCCCGATGCTGGAAGCCGTCGTCCAGCACCACCGCCTCGAGCGCGAACTGCTCACAGGCAAAGGCTGCGGCCTCGGCACGCCGCTCTCCGGTGACGACCACCCCGTGAAACCGGCGGGCCAGCATCACGGCCTCGTCCCCGCCGTCGGCGGCGCTGACCAGGGGACGGCCGTCCTTGCCGACGACGACGATGCCGCGGCGGCGCTTGCGGTAGCCGCGCGCGACGATCCCAACCCGCCACCCTCGCGCGGCGAGCCGCTCGGCCAGCCAGAGCGCGGCAGGAGTCTTTCCCGTCCCGCCGACCGTGATGTTGCCGACGCTCAGCACCCGGGCGGGGACCCGCCGGGTGCGGAGCCATCCTGTGTCGTAAAGCCGATTCCGGATGGTCACGACCGCCGCGTAGGCGGTGGCGGCCGGGACGAGCGCCGCGCGGAGCGCGCGGGTGCCCGGCGTCGCCGCATGCCAGGCGCGCCGGGCCACCGCCTCGAGCGTCCCCGCCGTCATGCGGACTCGGGGTCGCTCTCCGCAAAGGCCGCCGAGGTGAGACGCGCCGCGATCACCTTCACGTGCCGCTCGATGGCACCCCGGCCGGACTCGACGAGCACCCGCGCCCGGCGGCCCATATCCGCGGCCCGTCGCGGCTCGTTGAGGAGACCGGCGAGCGCCCAGGCGAGGCTCTCGGCGGAGCTCACGCGCAATGCCCCCCCGCCGGCGATGAGCCGATCGGCCGTGTCGCCCGTGTTGCCGGTGTGCGGGCCCACCAGCACCGGACATCCGGCGCGCGCCGGCTCGATCACGTTGTGTCCCCCGGCGGCAACCAGACTCCCGCCGACGAAGGCCGCCATGGCCAACGGATAGCAGTGCGCCAGCGGCCCGACGACGTCGAGCAGCACCACGCCCGGCGAAGGGAGGTCTCCATTCTCGGCGCCCAGCTCCGAGTAGCGCGTGAGCGGGAGCCCGGTCGCCGCGACCTTCGCCGCCACCGCCTCGAGCCGCTCCGGATGACGGGGCGCCAGCAACAGCACGATCTCCGCATGACCCGGCACGACCCGACGGTATGCGTCGAGGACGGCCTCGTCTTCGCCCGCGTGGGTGCTGCCCGCGACGAAGAGCCGCCTCCCGAGTCCGCCGAGCCGCGCCACGAGGCGCGTGATCTCCGGGGGAGGCTCGGCTGTGGTCCCCTCGAACTTGAGGCTCCCAGTCACCGCCACCCGGCGCGGGTCGGCGCCGAGCGCGACGATGCGCCTGGCGTCCTCCTCCGTCTGCATGCAGCACGCGACCTCTGCCAGCGCCGGCCGGTACAGTGGACGGAGCCAGCGCGCGCGCCGTATCGTCTTGTCGCCCACCCGCCCGCTCACGAGGAAGGTCGGTACCCCCTTGGCCCGGAGGGCGCCGAGAAGCGTCGGCCAGATCTCGGTTTCCGTGAAGAGGAACGCTTCCAGGCGGAACCGGTCGAGCAGCCGGCGCACCGGGCGGGGTGCATCAAACGGGAAGAGAAACGTCAGGTGGGGTTCCGGCAGCTCCCGCGCCAGGCTGAGCCCGGTCCGGGTGAGCGTGGTGACGACGTAGAGCCGTTCGGGAAAGCGCTCGCGCAGGTGTCGCAGAAGGCCACGGGCGGCCACCAGCTCACCGACCGACGCGGCGTGCAGCCAGAAGGCTTTGCCGCTCGTCGCCGTCGCCTGCCCCACATTATCGAGGCGCCCCAGACGCTCCGCCAGACCCTTCCACTTCGCGGGGGCGCCCGGAAGCTTCGCCGCGAGGGCCGCGGCGCTCGCCGTCATCGTCATCGTGCCGCGGTAGGCGCGGCGCGCAAGGGCCTCGATCATTCCGCCCGCACCCCGACGGCGGCGGCCGCCGTGGCGTTGACCTCGGCGAGAGCGGCCTCGATCGCCGCGCGGGCGTCCGCCAGTCCGGTTTCGCTCCGCGGCAGCACGAGTGGCTCACTCACCACGATGGCCACGCGGGCGAACGGCCATGGGATCTGCATGCGGTCCCAGCTGCTCAGGCGCCGGGCGCGCCGTGCGGCCACACCGAAGGCGAACACCGGGAGGCCGGTCGCGCGGGCGAGCTGCACGACGCCGTCCTTCGCCTGGTGCCGCGGCCCGCGCGGGCCGTCGGGCACGATGGCGATGTCCTCACCCCGCGCGCGCGCTTCGAGAAGGCCGCGCAAGCCGCCGAGCCAGCCACGCGTGGACGAGCCGCGCACCGCGCCGACGCCGAAGCGCGCCATCGCGCGCGCCGCGATCTCCGCGTCCTGATGCCAGCTGAGCATGACGTTCACCCGTCCGGGCCATCCCAGCCGCACCGGGACGAGGGGCATGAGCGCGATCGCATCGTGCCAGAAGGCCACGATCATGCGTTCGCCGCGCGCGTGACGGCCGAACATGTCGCCCGGGTCGACGTAGCAAATGCGGAGGGTGCGGTAGATGAGCCGGAGCGCGGTCGCGATCGACCAGCCCGCGAACGCGACCCAGAGGCGCGTCCACCAGCGCCAGCGTCGACGGTACGGCTCTCCGGTAGAGCGCGGGCGCGATCGGGCGCGGTCCCACCCCGCGCCCCGGGGAAGCGTGCTGATGATGATCGGCGTCCCGTGCTGCCCGCGCGTGACCTCCATATCTCACGGTGCGGCTTGGCGGACGGGGCGCGGCGGCACGACCGGGGTCGGCGCCTCGGCGGGCACGTCCAGGTCGCGGAACTGCAGCTCGTAGAGCTTCCGATATTCGGCGCCCTGCGCCAGCAGCTCCTCGTGCGTGCCGCTCTCGGCGATCTCGCCGTGCACCAAGACGACGATCCGGTCGGCGCGCCGCACGGTCGAGAGCCGGTGCGCCACTACCAAGGTCGTGCGGTTCGCCATCAGGCGCTCGAGCGCCTCCTGCACCAGGCCCTCGGATTCCGTGTCGAGCGCGGAGGTGGCCTCGTCGAGGATCAGGATGGGAGCATTCTTGAGGAGAGCGCGCGCGATGGCGAGCCGCTGCCGCTGACCCCCCGAGAGGCGCACCCCGAGGTCACCGATGTGGGTCTCGTAGCCGCGCGGCAGATCGGAGATGAAGTCGTGGGCGTTGGCCGCCCGCGCCGCCGCCACCACCTCTTCCATCGGACGGTGAGGATCGCCGTAGGCGATGTTGTTCCGCACGCTGTCGTTGAAGAGGAAGGTGAACTGCGTCACGACGGCGATGTACGAGCGGAGACTGGCCAGCGTGACCTCCCGGATGTCCACCCCGTCGATCGTGATGCGCCCTTCCGTGACGTCGTAGAAGCGCGGGATCAGGTCGGCGAGCGTGCTCTTGCCACCGCCGCTCATCCCCACCAGCGCCACCACCTGCCCGACGGGAATGCGGAGACTCACGCGCCGCAGCACCGGCTCGCCTGGCTCGTAGGCGAAGCTGACGTTGTGGAACTCGATGGCACGGTGCACGCCGCGCAGCGCGGTCGCGCCGGGGCGATCGACCACCTCCGGCTCGGTGTCGAGCAGCTCGAAGACGCGCTCGGCGCCCGCGAGGCCCTGCTGGATGGTGTAGTTGGTGCGCACCAGCTTCTTGAACGGCTCGTAGAGCAGGAAGAGCGTGATGACGAAGCCGATGAAGGCGCCCTGCGTACGCGTGCCGTTGATCACGCTCGAGCCGGCGAGCCAGATGATGCCGGCGACGGCGACGCCCGCCAATACCTCGGTCAGGGGAAGGGAGCGGATGATGCTCGCCTGCAGCACGATGTGGAAGAGCCGCTCGTTGTGCTCCTTGAAGCGCCGCTCCTCGTACGGCTCCTGACCGAACGCCTTCACGACGCGATTGCCCTGTGCGTTCTCGTGCAGCAGCGCGTTCAGGCGCCCGATCGCCTCCTGCTGCCGCCTTGCCGTCTGCCGGAGCTGCCAGGAGAAGTACCGGATGGGGAGCGCCGCCACCGGGAAGAGGCAGACGGCGAGGAGCGCCAGCACCCAGTCCATGTAGATGGCGACCGCGACCAGGCCGAGGAGCCGGGTGACGTCCTGGACCAGGGAGGTGAGCGCGTCGGTCACCGTCGCGCGGACGAGCGTCACGTCCGCCATGACGCGCGAGACGATCTGCCCGGCGCGCCGACGGTTGAAGAAAGCGAGATCGAGACGCTGCATGTGGGCCGTCAGCTGGTTGCGTAGATCGGTCACCACGCGCTGGCCGATCCAGTCGGTCAGGTAGCCCGCACCGAAGTCGAGACCGCCGCGCAGCACGGCGGCCACCAGCACGAAGGCCACTGCGAGGGGAAGCGCTCCCGAATGGTGCTGCGTGAAGACCTGGTCGAAGGTGAACTTGGCGAGGAACGGAATCGAGCTCTCGGTGGCGCTGAACGCCAGCATGCAGGCGACGGCGATCGCGCCGTGCGGCCAGACGTACGGCCTCAGATAGGCGAGGAGCCGCCGGTACTGCGTCATCGCTCGCCTCGGAGAATTTCCAGGGCGATCGCCGCGGCGCGGCCGGCGGCCCCGCCCCGACCGAGGCGATGGCGCACCTCGTGCAACGCCTCGACGATCTCCGCCCGGCGGGCCGGGTGATCGAGAATCGCACGTGCTTCGGCGAAGATGGCGGCACCCGTCGCCCGCCCCTGCAGCAGCTCCGGCACGACCTCCCGCCCTGCCACGATGTTCGGCATGCCGATATTGCGGACGCCGCGGACGAGGAGTCGCCCCAGCGCGTGGGTCACGGGGGAGAGGCGGTAGGCGATCACCATGGGACACTCGAGCAGCGCGCATTCCAGGGTGGCGGTCCCGGAGCTCACGAGCGCGAGGTCGGCGGCCGCGATGAGGTTGTAGGTGTCCTCCTCGATGACCGGCACCGGGAGCCCCGTGCTCCGGATCCGCTCCTCGACCGGGCCCCGGGGGACGGTGTGCGCCAGCGCGAGAGGGAACTGGTAGGCCGCGCCGTCCGTCGCGACGAACCGTCGCACCGCGTCCAGGAATACCGGCAGCAGGCGATCGATCTCGCTCCGCCGGCTGCCGGGGAGGAGGACGATCGTGCGTCGTGCCGGGTCGAGCCCCTGCAGGCGCAAGGTATCCGGTCGGCTGCGGGTCACGCGCACGCGGTCGAGCAGCGGATGGCCGACGAACTCGACCCCGGGGATGCGTGCTGCATAGAGCGCCGGCTCGAAGGGGAAGACGACCGCGAGGCGGTCGACCCGCCGGGCGACCTTGCGCACCCGCCCGCGCCGCCACGCCCACACCTGTGGACCGATGTAGTACAGCACCGGCACGCCGGCTCGCTTGGCCAGGCGCGCCAGGCGGAGGTTGAACTCGGGGAAATCGATCAGCACGCAGAGGTCCGGAGGATGCTCCCGGATGCGCCGGGCGAGCTCGCGGTACGCGCGCACCAGCGCCCGGAGCCGCCCTACCCCCTCGAGGACGCCGACGGTCGCCAGCTCGCTCGCGTCGGCCACGGTCTCCATGCCCGCCTCGCGCAGCCGCTGCCCCCCGATGCCGAACACCTCGAGGTCTGGCAGCTCGACGCGCAGCGCGGCCAGCAGGTCGGCCCCGTGCAGGTCACCCGATGCCTCGCCGGCCACCAGACAGACGCGGTGTCGGCGCG
>Ga0307469_10000986_pt1 | contig 10563 bp, 8 predicted proteins | sample atmos_gasesAM2C__FD_203084 | JGI IMG/M metagenome (GOLD analysis project Ga0307469, IMG submission 203084) | Hardwood forest soil microbial communities from Morgan-Monroe State Forest, Indiana, United States - atmos_gasesAM2C_515 | ecosystem: Environmental > Terrestrial > Soil > Temperate forest...
CGCACGATGCCAATGCCGTCGCCGGCGGTCGTCGAGCTCATCGGTGAGGAGCTCTCGATCCTCGGAAGCGACCGAACTTATGAGGCGGCTCTCGGCGCCCTCGTCGAGCTCGCCTGATGGATTAGCACACAAGTTGGGGACGAACGACGGCATGGCGAGAGGCAACGTGCGGGCGCCCACCCACGCGCGCCTCCTCGCCGCGCGATACCGCCTCATCGAGCGGATCGACGAGGGCGGCGCGGGCGAGGTGTGGCGCGCCCGCGACGAGAAGCTCGATCGCGATGTCGCCATCAAGCTTCTCGGCTCAGACGCTGACGACGCCTTCCGCGCGCGTTTCGCGGACGAGGCGCGGCGCGCCGCGGCGGTCGTCCATCCGAACGTCGTCACCGTGTTCGACGAGGGCCGCGACGGCGCGGATGCATTCATGGTCATGGAGCTGGTGCCTGGAAAGACGCTCCGCGAGATCGTCGCCGAACGCGGTCCGCTGCCGGCGCACGAGGTGGCTCGCCTCATCAGGCAGGTCGCTGGCGCGCTCGACGCGGCCCACGCCGCCGGGGTCGTGCACTGCGACGTGAAGCCCGCGAACGTCATCGTCGACCCCCAGGGAATCGCGAAGCTCACCGATTTCGGGATAGCGCGCGCCGCGCGCGACCGTGACCAGCAAGAGCTCCTCGGCACCGCGCGGTACATCGCGCCCGAGCGCGTAGAAGGTGGACCGGTCACCGCGCGCACGGACGTGTACGGCCTCGGCCTTGTCGCGTACGAGCTGCTGACCGGCAGACCAGCATTCGATGGTGGCACCAGCGAGGAGCTCGTGCGCGAGCGGCTCGTCGGTCCTCCGCCATCGCTTCGCCTCGCGCGCGTCGGGATCGATGAGCGGCTCGACGCGATCGTCGGACGCGCGCTTGCGACCGCGCCGGACCGCCGCTACGCGAGCGCAGGCGCTTTCGCTCGTGCCTTGTCCGACGTGGCTGACCGCGACACCGACCCGACCTCGCCGCTGGCGATCTCCGGACTGCGTGCGCCACGCGGCTGGATGCTGCCGCGCTTTGACAGCAGCGTCGCGATCCTCGCGGTGCTGGCCATCCTCCTCGCGTTGTTTCTCTTCTTCTCGTCCTTCCCGCGGGGCGCGCAGCCGACCGGCACCGCCACGGCGGCGCCTACCGGGGTCGGAGCGCAGACGCCGAACGTCGTCGGAAAAAAGCTCGGTGACGCGATCGGGACGTTGCAGGCAGCCGGGTTCGCCCGGGTCGCGTGGGACGTCGGCCAGGGCCAGGGCGGGGCGTGTGCCGTGGTCAGTCAGGATCCGGCAGCCGGGACGACGATCGCGCGCGCTGCGACCGCGACCCTGTACTACGTCGCGGGTAAGGACTGCACGAAGAAGGGGGACTGAGGCTGGGAGCGCGAACCGCGGCACGCACCGACACCGGGCGTGTCCGCGAGAACAACGAAGATCGCTACCTCGTCCGGGAAGAGCGGAGGACGACGCTCCTCGCGGTGGCCGATGGCGTCGGCGGCGAGGCCGGCGGCGAGATGGCGAGTGCCGCCGCGATCGACGCACTCGCCACGAGCTTCTTCAGCGCCGGATCCGACAAGTCTCCCGCGGAAGCTCTGGCGGCCGCGATCCGCGGCGCGAACGACGCGGTCCTCGGCGCGGCCGACAAGAGCGGACAGCACGGCGCCGCCTCGACGTTGGTGGCGGCGGCGATCGCCGGCACCTCGGCCGTGATCGGCAACCTGGGCGACAGCCGCGCCTATCTCCTCCGCGACGGCGACATCCGCCTCGTGACCGCCGATCACGCCGGCGAATACCAGAGCTCGATCACGAGGTTCGTCGGCGATCCCCGCGGCGTGCAGCCCGACGTGTTCGTCGAGGCCCTGGAGCCCGGCGACCGACTCCTCCTCTGTTCCGACGGCCTTACACGTCATGTGCCCGACAGCGAGATCGCGACGGCGATGCGCAGCGCGGATCTCGACCATGTCGCCGCGACGCTCGTCGATCTCGCGAAGTCGCGCGGCGGCGAGGACAACATCACCGTGGTGCTCTACGCGGCCCGCCGCAGCTTCGGACTCGCCGACGTGCGGCGCAACATCGTGAACCTCGTCCTCGCCCTTCTCGTCGTGACCGTCGTCGTCGGCGCGATCGCGGCTCTCGTGTTCGCTAGCGGCGCGTACCCGCTCGCACGGTAGCGAGCAGCCGGGAGAATCCCGGCGAGCTGCTCCAGACGATGAGGGCCGCGACGGTCGCAGCGACCGCGAGCGCGAGCAAAAGACGCCCAAAGAGCGCGGCCACCGAGAAGGACGACCCGATGGTCGGGGTGCAGACGAACGTGGGATAGAACTGGCACTCGTAGGCCCAGGTGGGAAGGATGAAGAACATGCCGGCCTGTGACCCGGGGAACGGCTGCGCCGAGATGAACGGATAGAAGTACGCGAACGCCGCTGCGGCGGCCGCGACATAGCCGACCATCAGGCGGGCTCGACCGGTCTCCCAGAGGTACGCGAGCCCCGCCGCGAGCGCGAGGAGGTAGAACGGCAGCACCGTGAAGAAGTGATAGAAGAAGAGCACGCGCCCGATCGGGATCCACGCCACGTACTGCGCGAGTCCGGCGAATACGACGAAGGCCAGCGAGACCGATCGCGCGCGGATCGCCGCGACGGCGCACCAGCAGAACGCGACGAGGCCCGCCCAGTAGAGCACGACGTTGCCGGCGTCGTAGATGTAGGCGTTGTCGCCACCGGTCGACGCGCCGAAGTACCAGTAGACCGGCTTCAGCACGAACGGCCAGCTCCACCAGGGCGATCCCGCCGGATGCGGCGCGGTCAGGCTCGAGTGGTACCAGTACATCTGCTGCGTGAGCTCGATCAGGTTCCAACCGTACGGGATGGTCTTCCCTCCGAACCAGGGCAGGTAGCTCGCGAGGTAGATCCCGACCGGGATCACGGCGAAGGAAACAAAGAGAAGGGCGGCGTTCGCACCCCGGAGCGCGAGGAGATCGAGCGGCCCGCCCTTCCCCGGCCGTCCGCGCTCGTAGGCGCGCGCGGTCATCGCGAGCGACGCGAGTCCGACTCCGGCGAGCGCGTATGCCCCCGCCCACTTCGCGGCGAGCGCGAGGCCGAAGAGCACGCCGGCGATGAGGATGTCGAGCGCGGCGGATCGCCTCGGCCGATGCGCCGCGACGACGAAGTACCAGCCGGCGACGATCAGCGTCCCGACGTAGATGTCGTTCATGCCGATCCGCGCCTGCGCGAACATCGAGCCGTCCAGGATCACCGCGAGGCCGACGAGCGCGGGGAGGACCGCGGATGCGAAGAGGCGCCGCGCGAGAAGCACCAGCAGGAAAGCGAGGAGCGCCGCGAAGAGGATTCCCGGCAGCCGCCACGCGAGCGCATGACGGCCGGTCTCGATGAGATCGGATCCGCTCGGGCCGGCGACGACGAGCTTGTCGTCCTCGCCGTCGACGCCGAGAAATGTTCCTGTCACGGGGATCGAGGCGTACGGCGAGGTCCCGTGCGTCTCGACGACCACGACGCGTCCGTCGTCGAGCGCGTAGAGGAAATCGGTGCGCGGCACGACCGCAAGCGCGGTCGCCCCGGTCGCGAACGTGCCCGTGCGTGCGTTCGCGAGCGGGACCGAGTCGTGCGATCCCGTCTCGAGCTCGTACACGTCGAGGATTGCGGCGTCGGCTCGCGCCACAAAGAGGCGGTTCGGCCCGAGCGCATACGCGATCGCGGTGCCGGGCCGGCCGCCGGTGAGCGCGCGCGCTTCCTTCCCGGTCTCCGCCAGGACGACATGCACCACGCCCTGGGGGTCGAGGACGTAGACCTCGCTCCCATCCGTCTTCGCGGTGACGGCGATCGTCGGGATCGGGATGACGGTGGGGGTCGCGTCGAGGGACGCATAGATCGCGAGCGAGCTCGGACCTCCGACGACCACGCGGTCGCCCGCCAGCGACAGGGAGCGCGCACCGCTGAAGGGGAGCTGGATCACCTGGAGCACGGAGTTTGCCGCTGGCTCGGCGAACGGGATGACGACGAGCGTGTCGTTCGTCATCGCGATGACGTGATCGCCCTGGATCGCGAGGGCCTTCGCGTCGAGGCCCTTCGCGCGACTCGCCGCGGCCCCGCCTCGAATTTGCACGACGACCTCGAAGCTGTCGGTGCCCCAGACTCGGGTGCCGTCGTTGCCAACCGCGAAGGCCGTCGGCGCTTTGATCGGGGGCAGCGGCTCGCGAGCGACGACGCGGTCGTCGCCGAACGCGAGGATGCCGAGGGCCATGATCTCTTTCGCCAGGTGCGGGTGCGTCCACTCGTAGGGCTCGCGCTGGGCGAGGAGCTCGAACGCGGTGCGAGCGTGGTAGACCTCGTCGAAGTACATGTCGCGCGGCCAGTCGAGGCGATAGCCGCGGGTCACGAGCACCGTGAGCGCGACGAGCGCCGCGACGATCACATCGCGCCGCGTCGGCAGGCGGCCTGGCCCGAGCCCCGCGGGGAGGACCCAGCCGGCCCGCTGAAGCGAAGCGAAACCGGGTGGACTGAATGCGCTGTCGCTCTCGAGCCGCGCGTCGCCACGGACGAGCCGCCACACCAGGTACGCGGCGGCGCCCATCATCACGACGGTTATCGCGATCTGGCCGTTGCGGCTGAAGAGGGTCGCTTCGATCAGGTCGGGTACGCGTAGGTCGACGTACTGCTGGTAACGCGTGAACGCGTAGTAGAGCGAGACCGCGAAGGCCACCGCGAGCGTCGCATACGGAGCGAGGACTCGCGCGCGCGCGGCGGCGAACGGAACCGCGAGCGCGAACACCGGGAAGAGATAGCGCTCGTGGGCGCGCGTGGGGAGGAAGTAGAACGCGAGCGCCGCGAACGTGGCGCAGGCGAGAAGCATCGCCGTATCGCGACGCCACCAGAGCGGGACGACAGAGAGGACCAGCCCGATAGCGAGCAGGACTCCACCCCAAAACACCAGACCCGTGTCCGACTTCCAGAAGTCGAAGAAGACCGACCACGCATTGAACGCGTAGAGCGACGTGTACTGGTACGTCTCGGATGCGCTGCGCACCAGCTGAACGAGCTCGGCCGCGATGCGCGTGGGGTCGATCCCCCAGAACGGAACGCAGAGCAGATATGTCGTCGCAGCGCCGGCGCCGACCGTCTCGGCGAGCGGCCGCAGTCGAGCCTCACGGATGAACTCGAAGGCTGCGGCAGCCGCGATCACCACGAGGCCAATGCCGAATTGAGGCTTCACCAGAGCGGCGAGCGCGCCGAGCGCTCCGGCGAGCCACCAGCGTCGTGACCCGGCGGCCACGATGGAGCCGAAAAGGGGCAGCGTCCCCACCGCGTCGACCTGCCCCCAGTACGGCCCGGCGAAGATCGGCCCCGGTTGCAGCGACCAGATCGCGGCGGCGAGGATCGCGGCGGTGCGCCCCGCGGTGCGCCATACGAGGCGCGCCGCGAGAAGCGCGATGCCGATGTCGGCCGGGATGCTGATCGCCTTGACGGCGAGCCGCAGGAGCTCGCCGTCGAAAAGCGCTCCGAGAAGCCACAGCACGTACAGGAACGCGGGCGGGTAGTCGCTGAAATAGCCCGGCTCGTAGAAGCGGCCAGGGCCGATCTGCGCGAGACGCTCGGCCCACGCCTGGAACGTGCCGACGTCTGTCGGGAAGCCCTGCGCGCGCACCACGAGGAGCCGGACGATCACGCCGAGCGCGACGACGCCCGCGATGAGAAGACGCGCGCGACGTTCGCCGCGACCGAGATCGTCGCTCATTGCCAGTAATCGAACCGGGTGATCGCGATCGTGGCGTAGATGTTGACGGCGAGCGAAAGGAAGATCGCGACCGCGAAGACGATCGTCGGCCAGCGCCGCCACGTTTCACGGAAGAGGCCATCGCCGGCGAGCGCCAGCCCCACGAGGAACGGCTGCGCGTCGATGCTGAAGCGGTAGCCGAACTGTTGGAAGCCCCATGTCGCGTGGAAGAGATCCGGCACGAGCGCAAAGAGCGCGGCCGCCGCGGTCGCCGCCACGACGACATCGCGGCGGACCTCGCGCAGGGCGAGGAAAACCCAGAGGAAGGCTGGCGTCGTCAGAAAGAGGCTCATCCCGCTGAAGTGGGGACGTAGAAAGAACGGCGTGCCGGGGACGAGATCAGGCGGCTCAAGGAAGATCGCCTTGAGCTGGCGCACCAGGTACAGCGGCGAGAACAGCCCATGGTTGAAGAACACGTCGCCTTCGGTGAGGCGTGCATACCCTTCATCGAACGGGGTGCCCCAACGCATCAGGTTGTAGCCGACGTAGATGAGAGCGAACGGCGCGCCGCCGGCGATGACGCCGGCGAGAGACCGCCCAAAGGGACCGCCGCCGCGTCGCGCGCAGAGCAGAGCGAGGGCCGGCGCGGCGAGCGCGACCGGGAGGCGGGCGAGGGCCGAGATACCGATGAGCGCACCGACGGCCACGGTGTTGCCGCCACGCGCAGCGACGGCGAAGGCGCCCGCGAGAAAGAGCATCGACGCCGAATGCCCCGCGTACCACGCGCGGCCGTCAACGCTCGAGAAGAACAGCGTCGTTCCAAGAGCCGAGAGGAGCGCGCCGGCGAGCGCGTACGTGCGCGGCGCCCCGTACGCGCGCAGCCCGTAATAAAGGACACCGGCCGACGCACCGCCGGCGATCCGCGACGCGACGACCTGCGCGACCGCCGTCGGGAAGAACGGCACGAGCGGAAGCGAGAGCACCGCGGGCAGGGGCGGATAGACGACGCAGTAGCGGCCGTCGCCGCACGGCAGGAGTTCGTTCAGCCATGGGGGTGCCTCGGTGAGCCACCATCTCCCGTGGAGAAACGCCTCCGCCAGCCGGCCGAAGTAGTCATAGTCGGTGGCGAGCCCGATCCCTGCGGCCAAGTAGATCGCGGCCGCGATCACACCGATCCAGATCGCCGCTGCTCGGTCGGACACGGTCATGCGACCCCAACACGCTAACCTTGCCCGCCTGTGCCCGCTCGGCTCGACGGCCTCTCCTTCTTCTTTCCCGCACTGAACGAAGAGGACAACGTCGGGCCGATCGTGGACGAGGCGCTCGCCGTGCTACCACGTTTCGCGCACGACCTCGAGGTCACCGTCGTGGACGACGGGAGCAGCGACCGTACGGGCGCGATCGCCGACGAGCTCGCCAGGAAGGACCCGCGCGTGCGGGTGATCCATCACGGGACCCGGCGCGGCTACGGCGGCGCGGTCCGATCGGGCCTTTCTTCTGCGACGAAGTCCTGGATCTTCTTCACCGACGGCGACCGCCAGTTCGCGCTCGAGGACCTCGAGCGCCTCATCGCGGCAAGCGATGGCGCCGACGCCGTCGTGGGCTTTCGGAAAAAGCGCGCCGACCCGGCCCGGCGCCTCTTCGTCGCCTGGGTCTACAACCATCTGATCCGCCTTCTGTTCGGTGGCGGCTGGCGCGACGTCGACTGCGCGTTCAAGCTGTTCCGCCGCGAGGTCTTCGAGCGCGTGCCGCTGGAACGGGTGCGCTCGAACGGCGCCTTCTTCTCGCCTGAGATGCTCATCACCCTGCGCCGCGCGGGAATCCGCATCAATCAGGTCGGCGTCCGCCACTTTCCCCGCACCGCTCACGAGCCCAAGGGAGCGTCGCCTCGTGTGATCCTCCGCGCGATGGGAGACCTCATTCGTCTACGCGCTCGTCTCTGGCTTCGCCCGACCGACTAGCGCCGCTCGAGCCTCCAGATGTCCGCGACGCTCTCGCGGTCTCGGATGACCCGCGCGCCACCGCCGTCCAGCAGGATCACGGCGGGTCGTGGGGTCTCGTTGTAGTTGGAGGACATCGCGACGCTGTACGCGCCCGCGGCCGGGATCGCGAGCACGTCGCCCGATCGCGCCGTCGGCAAGAAGACGGAACGGATGAGCACGTCTCCTGACTCGCAGTACCTTCCGGCCACGGTCACGCCTTCGGTCGGCTTCTCGCTCGCTCGCGCCGCCAGCACGGCGCTGTACTCGGCCCCGTATAGCGCCGGGCGGATGTTGTCCCCCATGCCTCCATCGACCGCGACGAAGGTGCGAACACCCGGCACGCGTTTCGTCCCGACGACGCGATACAGCGCGACGGCCGCGCGTCCCACGAGCCCGCGCCCCGGCTCGACGTAGACCGTCGCGCCACGGAGCGCGCGATCCTTTCGCACCGGACCGGTGACCGCGCGCGCGTAGTCGTCGAGGTCTGGCGCCTCCTCAGTCGACCGGAGACGGACCGCGACGCCTCCGCCCATCCCGAGCTCGGTGATCGAAGCGCCGGTGGCGGCACGCACCTCGTTCGCGAACGCGACGAGTGCGCGGGCGAGCTCGCCGTAGGGCCGTGCGTCACGCACCTGGGCGCCGATGTGGGCGTGGATCCCGATGAGCGCGAGGCCTTTCGCGCGTGCGATCTCGCGCGCCTGCGCGAGCGCCTCGCCGGTGCTGATCGGCGCGCCGAACTTGCTGTCGATCGTTCCGGTGACGAGGTGCGGGTGCGTTTCGACGTCGATGCCCGGCGCGACGCGGAGCCACACCGCCGGAGGCTTACGCCGACCGTGCGTGAGCCGGGCGAGCCGCTCGATGTCGTGAGCACCATCCACAACGAAGCGACCGACGCGCGCGGTGAGCGCCCCGGCAACCTCATCGTCCGGCTTGGCGTTCCCGTGGAGCTCCATCCGTGCCGCGGGGAACCCGGCGCGGCGGGCGGCCTCGAGCTCCCCGAGAGACGCGACGCTCGCGTCGACGCCCTCGCGCGCGATCACCGCGGCGACCCCCAGGAGGGCGCATGCCTTCACCGAATAGGCGACGCGGACCGGCCGGTAGCGGAAGAACGCATCGACGTACTCGCGCAGGCTCGCGCGGATCGTCTCGGCGTCATAGACGTAGAGAGGTGTGCCGTACTGGTCGGCGAGCGCTGCGAGCTCGTGCGTCCCGATACGCACATGCCCGTCGCGGCCCACGGCCGTTCGCAGGGGCCAGATCGCGGGCTCGATCACGCCGTCAGGAGTTCTGCGGAGGGTCGTCGGGCAGCGATTCGATGAACTCTTTGAACACCGATAGCTGCTCGTCGTCGTTCGACTCGGCGGTGATCGCCGATCGGTCCAGGACGGTCTCGCTGACGAGGATGCGCGCGGAGCAGCGGACCGCGAGCGCGATGGCGTCGGAGGGACGGCAATCCACTTCGATCTCGCGGTCGGCGACCTGCACGAAAACGCTGCCGTGGAACACGCCGCCACCGGACTCGTCCGCGACGAGATCCTTCACCACGACCCGGGTGATCTCGGCGCCGATCTTCGTGAGCATGTCGACGATGAGATCGTGGGTCAGGGGACGCTCGCTGGTGATGCCGGCGATCCGCGTAGCGATGCTGTAGGCCTGGTCGGGTCCGATCCAAATCGGCAGAAGGCGGCGCACGCCTTCGGCCTGTAGGAGCACGACGTGTTGATTCGTGAGCACGTGTACGCGCACCGACTCGACCGAACACGGCACGAGCATCGTCACAAGCCTACCCGGTCGAACCGCCGCGCAAGGCTCGTACCGGGCGTGCGTGCGCTAGCCGAAACGGAATCGACCCTGGTCGCGCCGCCGCCTGATGAGCAGGAGCAGCAGTATCCCGGCCGCGAACCCGAAGAGATGCGCGAAGTACGCGATGTTCGCCGTCGCTTCATGCGCGGTAAGGCGAAGCTCCGCGAGGCCGTCGATCACCTGAAGCACGATGAAGAAGCCGATCACGATCAACGCGGGCAGCTGCACGATCGTGATGAAGATCCCGAGGAAGACGAGCGTCGAGACCCGCGCCGCCGGGAACATGACGACGTACGCTCCAAGGACTCCGGCGATCGCGCCCGACGCGCCGACCATCGGCTCTGGCTGAACGAGACCCTGCCCGATCGCGGCAACGATCCCGCAGAGGATGTAGAAGACGAAGTACGGTCCGCTGCCCAGACGATCCTCGACGTTATCGCCGAAGATCCAGAGGTAGACCATGTTCCCGATCACGTGGAGCCAACCGCCGTGCACGAACATGTGCGTGATGAGCGGCGCGAAGGTCGCGAGCGCGATCTGCCCTTGCGCGATCTGGGTCGCGAATTCTTTCCAGTCGAACGAGTACCGATCGTAGAAGGCGGCGACCGCACTCGGCTGTCGGACCAGAGTGAGGACGTAGATCCACACCAGGATGTTCGCCGCGATGAGCAGGCGGTTGACGATCGGGGTCTTTGCCGTCGGGTTCTGATCGCGAAGCGGGATCACGCGCGGAGCTCCGTCGCCACCACCTTCGATCCATGGATCGTGTAGATCGTCCGGGCCCCCTCGGAGACGTAGAACGCGCTCGGCTCCGGAAGGTTGCGCGGCAGCACGAATCGCGCCATCTCGCCGCCGTCGCGGCTCATCTGCACCACGACCCGGTTCGGCGCGTCGAGGAAGTAGATCGCGCGCTGTACGTCGATGGCTTGCACCGCGGTCGGCTTCACCGCCGCTCCAGTCCATCGCGGAACGAAGTCGACACGCGAGGCGGTGAAAGACGTCGTGAGACGGCGAAAGCGGAGGATGTCG
>Ga0307469_10000987_pt1 | contig 10560 bp, 11 predicted proteins | sample atmos_gasesAM2C__FD_203084 | JGI IMG/M metagenome (GOLD analysis project Ga0307469, IMG submission 203084) | Hardwood forest soil microbial communities from Morgan-Monroe State Forest, Indiana, United States - atmos_gasesAM2C_515 | ecosystem: Environmental > Terrestrial > Soil > Temperate...
GCGTGTCCCCGCCTGAGACCGTGATTGAGTGCCATCGATTGCAGGGTGTGCTGGACTCGGGATCGCAGGCGCACCCATTGATGACGGTGGCGTAGCAACGCGCGCAGATCTCGCTGCTCGGTCGAGGGCATCCAGATCGTTGGAAAGCGATTCTCTACCAGCAGCTTCAGCAGAAGCTGGGCATCTCTTCGGTCGTTTTTCTGCTTGCGTGGTTCGGCCGCTCGGATCTTGGCCGGATCACCGACTCGGCATTCGATCCCCAGCTCTTCCATCAGCTCCAGAAACCACTGCATCGAGCCGGTCGCTTCGATCCCCACCAGCACGGGGCGGGAAAGTCCGGAGTAAAACTTCCGCAATTCCTCGCCATCGTGCTGCAAGGTCTTCTCGACCAACTCTCCTGAATCGGTATCGAGCATCGCGACCGTCTGTTGTCGTGCATGCAGATCGCATCCTATAATTCGCATCTCGGCCTCCTTCGATCCGAGCTCTGTACGTTGGACACCGCACAGTTTACTCGGCTCGTCGTGAGGCCGACTTCGTTATGCCATCACCTATCCGACTTTCCGCAAGGAATCGACGAAGGATAACCTTCGGATTGCCGACAATCCGCCAACAGACTGCAAGCTCTGGAGGTTGTGAGTGTATTCGCGATTTAACGCCAATCTGCCCCAGAGCCGCTACGCTACACTGTCATCCCCTCGGGGAAAAACCGTGAAAAGAAAATGAGAAGAAACGGTTATTCGTGCGGCGTGTGGGTTTCTGCGCTCGTTCACGCAAGGCCCGACGCCACTGCCTCTCGTTTTGCTGGCAGAAGCGCTAACAAGACGCCTCCGATCACAATGAAAACGACCACATCGGTAAAGTCCCTGTGGACGCCGTGAATCCGAGCTTCTACGGTTTGAATAGCCATCACCACGCCATGAGAGATGTTCCACCAAGCCGCTAGAGCAATCATCGAGCGATGCTCAGGTGGTCTCCTTGCGGCTATGAGTAGAAAGACCCCGACTGGAATAAAGAAGCTCAGAAACATCGGCTCGACCTCGTTCTTCCGCTCCAAAAGCCAGCTGGAATGCCGCAGATCCATATATAGAAAATAAATTAGGGCCAGATTCAACAGCCCCACGATCACCAGGACGATCTGTGTTAGGCGTTCTCTTTTCACAGAGACCTCATTTGAGCGAATTTTGTTGCGAGCGCAGCAGCGGCTCACGCAAAGGATTCACAAACTAACGCACAGGAAAGCAAAAAACAAAATCTGCAATGCCGCTGCTGATCCATCGCGTGCAGATACTCAAACCACAGTCACTGTCGTGAACAGGCGTTCTCGCAAGTAACCCGGTTACTTGTGATAACGCGATTTATCGCCAACTACCCGATAGGCAGCCCAGTTTCCGGATTGCCGACGATCCGCTCCGAACTAACTGCGGCCTCAACCCCTGACCAAGTCCACGCCTGCCAGATGATGACCGAGGTGCATACAGTTTCGATCGTCGCGAAGAACAAGTATTCAGGAAGAGCGGGCGTCCGGGCACCGACAAGAGGCGGAACGAAGGTCAGGAAACCGTTTACAAGGGTCAAAATTGCACCCGCGATGATGTTCGCCAGCCGGTTCGCTCTAAACGGAAGTAGTCGACACGCCACAATCATGGCGATGGGTATTTCCATCAAGACCGCTGAACCCAGCAGAGCCCATGGTGGGAGATGTGGGGCGTCGGCTAGATTTGGCGAGCCAACAATAGCAAACAGGGCAACAACGTCCGCATACAGGTAGTTCAATAACGCGAAGATCCAGAATAGAGACAACCGCTCCTTTGTGTCATGCATGTCAACCTCCTACGGAAAGGCCTGCTCTTGCAAGGTGCGAAGGAGTATCGGTACAGACGATTCTGATACCGCATGAGCAGCGTAGAAAGGGCGTTGAGGTCGCCTCGTCGAAGCTGGGCAACTTCGCTTTCCACGCCCATGCTCGTCTCCCACGTCATGTGCAAGCTGCCTATCATATCCGTACTACGAATGAGGCCTGAAAAAAGACTCATCCCTTGAACAGCGAAGAGATTGCGACTTAGGTGACTGGAGAGAAGCCGGTCCGGACATTCTCGTTTCTGAAGCAAGCAAAGGCGAAGTGCGCCAAGTTGCAGTAGCGGACTGATTTAGGGCTTGAGAGGCAGAGCAAGGTCTCCTAACTGTTGTAAACAGGCGTTATCACTAGACGCCCTCAATGCCTGATTAACGCTGCCGGCTCAGACAGTGGACGCAACACTTGCTTGAAGTCTACTCGCAGGGGTCTCGAATCCTAGAGTTTTTCTTGGGCGTTGATTCAAGCGCAGCGAGCCTGGTCGAGCTGCGCTTGAGAAAAGGCGGACAGGTCCGTGCCTCGAGGGAAGTATTGCCGTAACAGCAGATTGGTGTTTTCGTTTGTGCCGCGCTGCCTGGGACTTTGCGGATCGCAGAAGTACACCTGCACATCCGTGGCCACCGTAAAGTCTTTGTGTTTCGCCATCTCCAGTCCGCGATCCCACGTCAGCGAGCGCCGCAGGGTAGCGGGGAGTTTACGAACCTGCCGGCTCAAGGCCGCAACGACAACTTTCGTGTCTTTGCTCGACACCTTGATCAGCATGGCAAAGCGCGAACGGCGTTCTACCCGGGGTCGCAATGTAGCTGTTCTTTGCGCCACTCAGCAGATCGCCTTCCCAATGGCCGGGAAGCGAGTTGTTTTCTATCTCGTGGGCCATGACGCGAAACCACGAGCCGCTGAACCACCGGTTGCGGAACCTCAGTGCTCCCCAAGAACTGCTACTTCAGGGCGCTTTGCAGGAGTCGAACTTGAATGCGCCGATGCGAGTGCTCCAGTTAAAGCTGCCGGTCGCCGCGTAATACTCCTGCGTATACCAGAAGGTGCAGTCGTCGCTCGGGTCGATCGCCATGCTGCTGTAATCGCCCCAGCGTTTGAATGAGCTGTGCTGAACTCCACCGCCATTTACCAAGACGATTGGGCCTGCCATCGTTCCGGTAGAGTCGCTCGGCGCACGCCCCACCAGGAATACGCTCGGATTCAACTCGTGGCTGGACGCGCTGAAGCCGAGTGCGATATTGCCCGCTTTATCCATGGCGATGCTTCCCAACCAGAAGTTAGTGCTGGGATCCACCACGGTGCCCTGCTGGAAGACGGATGGCGACGACCGCGGACTTCGAATCTCATACCACCGTACTCCCGCCAAGGCGCCGCCCTTAATGGTGTGATTGACCACGAGAGATTCGTGCTCGCCAAAATTGCGGTAGGCCAGGCGGAACATCAGGCGATCACTAAGCCCGTCCACTTTTTCTCCCGAAGGCGGCTCGGGAATGCACGATACAGTGGTGGCCCGGGCGCAGATTTCAGAAAAGGGTGCCACCGGAATTAGGACGGGTCCGGTGAATGTGGAGTTGGCCGGGTTCGTGAAGTCCACGTGGAATTGAAAAATATTGAGGTCGCTCGAGTCGGCAATATCGACAAAGAAGTTGGGCTCGCCGGCCGGAGGCAAGGTGCTGCCGTCGAGATCGGAGGGCAACAGGCTGGAGACGCTCGGCGGGTTCTGGAAGCAGATCGCGCTCGCAGATGCTCCGGCGAGCATCGCGTTGCGGTCGAACGCACAGGCCTGCGCGCCGGCAAATTTTTTCGGTGGGAAGACGTTGATGGTGTTGTAGTAGGCGTCTGGCCAGATGCCGAACTTGGGATAATCCGGGAAGTTCGAGCCGAAGTCGAACTCGTAGCGGTTATAGGAACCGGTCGCGTCGGAGCTGGTGGAGACTGCTAGGCACTGCGCCGTCTGGGTGAAGGTGGTGTTGTACTGCAACTGGGTTACGAGCCAGCGTCCGGCCAAGTGGTCGTAGAGCACGATGGGATCCCCGCCATCCGCAAACGTCGGCGTGCCTCCACCGAACTCACAGAGACCGCCGAAACCGGTCCACAGCGTGTGGATCGCCTCCGGCCCGAGCTGCAATGCGCCTGTCCTTTTGTCGTAGACCGCGATCGTCACGTTCACCGTCTGTACGAACTGCGTAGCGCCGACAGCACCATTCGTGTCCGGGGGAACGAACGCGAAACCGAACAAGTTGCGATTGTCCTGCGCGCTCTGGCCGTCAAAATTCAGACCCGTGCTTACGCCCGAAAGCCCAGCCGTGAGCGGCTGAGCAACCGGGTCCGCTTGAGAATTGGCGAGTGCTCCCCTGGTTGGCCGGGCCACGAGTTGCTGCTGGTCCGCGGCGCTGCCCGCTTGAACCGATGGCGGCAGATGACGCAGCGGAGGCGAAACGTCGTGTTTCATGTTATGGATTACGTTCGGCTTGGCTTGTCCGCCTTGTATCTGAGCTGGAGACGCCGATGGGAACGCCAGACATGCTCCCAGTAATATCAGTACCGAGAAACCTGTGAGACCTTTGCTCATCTTGCTTCCTCCCATTGGCGCTCTGCGGCGCACTTGTTTCAGTCAAAATTAGAGTGACAACCACAGCCCTTCTTACTTGCCGGAAAGAGTCAAAGAAAAACGTCGACATCCCGACCAAATGAGCGGGATTTGACGGATCGACTGTGATCCAGGGTCGCCGCGATGATTGTTGTACGCTGCATTGACGACGCAGCCGCCATTCTTGTCCGTAGTACGTCGGTCGCACGTGAACTTGCTTGAACAGGTGGAAACTTGTTGTTGCTCTTGGCGTGGCAATCCGGACCGGCGAGGCTGACAGCAGGTGCAAAAACATCAAGACGATCGGCAACGCGATAAGCCAAGCTGTGCGGACGAGTCATACGGACCTCTCTCTTGCGGGGGGAGCACATTCATAACTCGATTTGCCGCAAAAATCAAGCTAATCACAGAAAGACGAAGATAACTGAATTGCTGTTGCGGACTCCCTTCGCGCCAACCAACTCCGAACTGGTTGGATTTCGGTTGGAACATCTAAACCATGATTGAAACAGGCCTTAGAGGTAGTTAGACCGCAACGCACCCGGAGCTGTGATATATAAACTCCGTAGCTCTCCTTAACGAGTTCCCCGTGCGATACAAAGAGACGGGCACGTCTAATCCTCGGAGGTTTCCTTACGATGAAACGTCAATTCATCTTGGTGGCATCGACCCTTTTGATAATTTCGGGCTTTTTAGCCGTAGCTAACGCGCAGGACGATAAGGGTACTTGGGCAACGAAGAAGTCCGCGTGGCTATTGCTTACGCCCGCCGAACGAGGACAGGTGCACGACTTCGCGGAGGACTACAAAAATTATCTGACCGTCGCCAGAACCGCACAGAGTTCGACGCGAGAAGTGCTTCGTCGCGCCCGCGCGGCTGGCTTTGCAGAGTTCACTGACGCTAGCCAGATTAAGCCGGGTGCACGCTTGATATTTCCGAACCGCGATCGGGCGCTGATACTGGCGGTGATCGGCACCGAGCCGATTGTGGACGCCTCCCACGTGGTAGGGACGCACCACGACAGTCCGCACATTGACTTGAAGGGACGTCCGATCTTTCCGGCCGGTGGCTTCGCGCTTCTCAAAACCATTTATTACGGCGGAATCAAGAAATACCAATGGGCAAACATCCCGCTGGCATTAATGGGCCGGATCGATACCACGGATGGACGCAGCATCGACATCTCGATTGGACTCAACCCCGGCGACCCGGTGTTCGTGATACCCGATAATGCTCCCCACTCCGATACGGAGTTGCGGACTCGCACCTATACGAACGTTCTGGAGGGAGAAGAACTTGATCCAGTGGTTGGCAGCATTCCTGGAGAAACAAATTCGGTGGCCGAGGAAGTGTCAAACGAGCTGGCAGCGACATACAAAATAAAGGAGGAGGACCTCGTGAGTGCGGAGCTGGCGCTCGTGCCCGCGTCGCACCCCGCAGATGTTGGCATCGATCGAGGTCTGGTGGGTGCTTATGGGCAAGATGATCGGCTATCGTCATTCTGTGCCGCACGCGCAATTCTAGACTTGAAAGGCACCCCTAAGTCTTCGGCAATCGCCTATCTTTCAAACTTTGAAGAAGAGGGGTCCGTCAATAACACCGGCGCAGGATCTCAGTTCTTAAACTCGACCTTGGCTCGGCTGATTAGCGCCCAGAGAGGCGCCGCTTATAGCGATTTGGACCTGCGACGCGCTCTGCACAATTCTCAAGTGATCTCCGCTGACGCAAATGACGGGATCAACCCAATCTTTCCAAACACCAGCGAGCCCACAAACGCTGCGCGTCTGGGCTACGGCGTGGCGATTAAACTTTACGGAGGGGGTTTCAACGCTCCCTCGGAATATACCGCGCGGATTCGCGCCCTGATGGATCAGAACGGAATTCCCTGGCAGACGCATACGTATAAGGTCGATGTCGGCGGCGGAGGAACCATTGGTTTATTCATGTCCCGCGAAGACATGGAGGTGATTGATCTCGGTGTCCCATTGCTTTCGATGCATTCCCCGTTTGAGATGTCCTCCAAGGCCGATGTCTGGGATTTCTATCGCACGATGAGTGCATTCTACAAGCAATGAAGTGGGTGCTCATTTCTGCCAGCGACCCGTGCGGGCGGCACCTTAAGGAGCAGAGTGCGATGCGCGCAATGCCTGCTTGACTCGGTAATCGGAGACGAGCGTTTCGGCTGCCATAGCGCTGCCCGTAGAGCGCGGTTTTCATTCGCGGCGCGGACATGGCCTTTTCGTGGGTGTTAAGATATTTCCTCTTGTCCGGAATTTCCCTATCGAGCACCAGGAAATCGGAAATGGACAGAAAAGATTTGGACCGATATAAGCGAGTGCTACTCGAAAAACGGGGCGAAATGTCAATCGCCAGCGCCGAAGCTGAGAGTCCGATTCCGGCCGCCGGGCACCAGCAGGGCGATCCCGTCGACCAAGCGAATGCGAATAACGAAGCGGAACTTCAGATCCACTTGCATGAAACCGACCTGCGCCTCCTCCGAGCAATCGAGGATGCGCTCGCTCGGATCAGACATGGTACCTTTGGCACCTGCGAGGCCTGTCAAAATCCAATCTCTCGGGCACGGTTAGAAGCTGTACCTTGGGCGCGACTCTGTCGCGATTGCAAAGAGCGCCAACATGGGTGATGACACGAAGTGGTCGACTAGCGTACGACGGCGGAAGTCAGGCGTCCCACCATCGGTTCCGGTACAATCTGGATCTGGCGATCAGTACAGTTAGACCCAAATCCAGTTCAAACCAGAAAACTACTCTAACCTTTGAAATCGGAGGTCAGCTATGACGGAAAAGATCGATTCGAACGTAGGTTATTTCATGGCGGGACTGGCTATCGGATCGCTCGTTGGTATCTTCTTCGCGCCGAAATCCGGTCAAGGAACTCGTGAATACCTATCGCAGAAGGTAAAAGAAGGGAGCAAGCAAGCTCGCAAGAAGGCGCGGGAACTAAGTGAGCGCGCTGATGACTTGGTTGAGCGCGGGAAGGAACTGGTCAACCGGACGAAAGAACAAATTGCAACGGAATTGGAAGACGCTAGCAAAACCGATCTGCCGGAGAAATCGAAAGCGAAGGGTGTCTAGATGGAGAGCTGAGTCGTTTCCCGGCGAATCGTCACCGCGCTGGCGTTCAGAGATCCAGGAGATTTACCAGAAGCTGGGCGACCTCGTTGCTGATGGATCGCTCTCCGCCGCAGTGGAGCACGTCTACTCGCTCGAGCAGTTCAAGGAAGCGTCAAGCAATCTTTGAAATCAAATCGCAGCGGAAAGATTCTGTTCAAGTTCGGCGACCACGGATCGACGCTCGCGTAACGGATTTTGGGAATGAAAATAAGTCAGACGATTAAAGAGCCCTCGAGCTCTCTGACTGAGCACTGCCGTGTGGCGACCTTTGATCTGCGAGGCCACGGAAATTCAGACAAACCAGATCATGCGGATGCCTATGCGAGCGGTGAACAATGGGCGGATCATTTAAACTCGGTGATGGAGACAGCGGGCTTGCGGCGCCCTACGCTCGTTGGCTGGTCCTTGTTGAACCAGGAAGCGCAAATCTCGCTCTACCCGGAGTCTGGGCACGCTCCCTTCTACGACGAACCAGAGCGCTTCAACCGCGAGTTGGCCGGTTCATCAGCGTCGCATTTGGGTGACGGACATCTTCGTCAGGCCGTCGAACGCATCGCAGGGGTCCAACCGGCACCAAAACTAACACCAGCGAAACTGAAGCTATGAGCAGCAGATGGCCCGCAAGCGCATAACACTTTTGATTTGTGTGGTGCCCAAGAGAGGACTCGAACCTCCACTCCCTTGCGAGAACTAGCTCCTGAAGCTAGCGCGTCTGCCAATTCCGCCACTTGGGCATTTCCTGCGGCAGGGAAACGACAAATCATATTGCCGCGCGCTTCCAGGTTTGTCAACGAAGCACAATCCGCACGGATTGCTTGAGGATGCCGGGTTGAAGGGGTAGGAAGTTCCCACGGGCTGCGCCGGGGAATGGCGACTTCACGAGAAAGCTACTGCCCGTCCAAAGCCGGCCTTCTCGATGAAGCGATGGTTATGGTTTGCTACGATAATGCGAAACCCGTTGACGCCTGAGAATGAAAGGGGTAGCATCCGCCGAAATCGACTTCAAATTCCCGGAGAGCACCTCCCTTACAAAAAGGCTCAGTGCGCAGATTGCTGATCAGGCTTCTCCGGGAAACGATTGGCCAGAACCTGGCTGAAGCCGCCCTCCTGCTCATGCTGGTCAGCCTTGTAGCTATTGCTGGAATACAAGAATTTGCTTGCAGTCTGAATTGCGCCTTTGAGAATGCTGCCACCATTCTTGACAGAGTTCACGGCAAGATTCCACCGGGCCAACTGAAAAAATGTAGCAAAAAATGCTAACGAACAGGCTGCGTCATTTTCGTTTTGCCCCGCCAACGCTTCGGCTCCCCGCCCGCTCAATACGCGTTTTCATGGGATAGCGCGGCGCGCTTCTAGCTCCTGAAGCTACTGCGCTCCGTTTAAATTTCCAAGGGGGAGACCTCTTCGCTGCGTGGGTCTATACTCTCGGCAGGACCGTTCGCACACAAGAAGGTCGCTATTCTCGACGCGCAACTTCTGATGTGGCACATGACCGACCACGACCGCAAAGATTCCGATCGCCCCGTCCAGCTCTCCGCCAGCGCCGCTCCGGAGCCGGAAATCGAATCGCGCTTTTACGAGCTGCGGAAAGGGAAGGTCTGGTTTTCGGAGGAAATCAAGCGAGAGCAGCGCAAGCGGAAGACATCCCTGTGGCGCTACATCCACCAATCCCGGTTTTTCGTCGCGCTCACCGCGGCCCTCATCTACGCCTGCATCATCGCGTTTCTGCTTCTCGATCTTTTCGTCACCATTTACCAGGCGTTTTCGTTTCCGATCTACGGCATCCCCAAAATCCTGCGCGATTCACTAAACGTCGCGACCGTCAGCGTTACTACATACTGCAGCGCGGCCATCCTTGCTGATAAGTTTTGACCTTAGATTCGTATCCGAAAGTGTCCTCACGAATCTACGGTCATATTGGCCCTTCACCTAGACCAAGGAGGGACGACACCGGTCATACGTGCGTAGGCGACGAGCTGTCCCATGTGCTCGTTCGCGTGGAGGAGGATGCGCAAATAAATCCCGTCCACCGTGGCATCACGATCGGCGATCTGCACCTTCCTCCGGAGATCTTTCGGCGTTTCTGCCAAGTGCGCTTCCTTGACAGCATCCAGCGAGCGCTTAAGCCAGTCGATGACCTCCGCTTTCGAGGTGGCTGTCTTCTCCATCCCCTCTTTCCACCCGGCTGGCACCTTGGGGCCCGTGACGCTCAGCAGATAAAAGTTGGCGCCTACGATATGCATGTAGACTTCGCTGGTGCTGCGCACTCCCGACGCGGGTCGCCAGGAGAAATTCTCCGCGGGTGTAGCCTCGGCCAGTGCGATCAACTGGCTCGATACGTGGCGCCATTCTCCGTCGTAGCCCTGCCAGATTCCTTCGGGCGCCGTTTGCGCGAGTATTGAGCGCGCATTCAACAAGACAAGCAGCAAGACCAGTTTTTTCATGATCCTCAGGGTAGCTTAAGTTTTGCGACGTTGTCCTCTGCCTCGTAGAGCGCGGTCGTGACCGTCACGGGGAAACGCACGCTGCCAAGAGTCACTTGTTTTCTCAAAATCATGGTATCCGGCGCGGCATTGGTGGGAACCACCGTGCCGCTTCCATCTCGGACGCGGCCGAAGAGCACGCGAAACGGAAATGGTTTACGATCGCTGGTACGGACGAACACGCCGGTGAACTCCACGTAAGCCGAATCGGCGGCGATATCTGCGGCTGTGAAATGTATCGCAGTGCCTGCTCCATCCGGCTGCTTGAAACGCGCAACGGAAACCTCGACCTCCGACTTCATCTCGGTAATCATCCCGTCACCCAAACCCGTAAAGTGAGCTTTGACAGCGGCCGTGGGAAACGACTCAAACTTATACATCATTCCAGTTTGGCCGCGCAGCTGTAACTTGCCATTTTGAAGGGGAAGCATGATGGCATCGAATGTGAAACCTTGTCCGGACGTGGTGGTCATGATCTGCCGCCCGTTGGCGCTGGAAGAG
>Ga0307469_10000989_pt1 | contig 10550 bp, 6 predicted proteins | sample atmos_gasesAM2C__FD_203084 | JGI IMG/M metagenome (GOLD analysis project Ga0307469, IMG submission 203084) | Hardwood forest soil microbial communities from Morgan-Monroe State Forest, Indiana, United States - atmos_gasesAM2C_515 | ecosystem: Environmental > Terrestrial > Soil > Temperate forest...
ATCCAGACAAGTGGCCAGCTCATTCTGTTCGAGATAGACAGGCCCGAACTTGGATAGTTGCAGGAGCTTGTCGATGGGTTCTCCACCGAAGTCACGAACGCGCGACATAATCGAGTCATTGTCGGCTCGCGAGAATGAGAGGACTTGATGGACAAAACCAAACTTCCTGGTGCGCAATATGCGATAGCAGGCGTCCGTATCGTCATGAAGAGTGCTTGGATCGAAGAACGGTGAAGTGCTGCGGACGATCTCCGACCGGTATAACACCGTTGATGGCGATCCGAAGAAAAATAGGGAAGTCATCAGCTGCTGCCGGCAGACCTTAGGGCCGGAAATCACGGTTGTGGTGTAAGGAAGGCCATCGCCCAGGATGCGGTTGCCCCACAGAGCGTAAGAACTCACAATGCCCACCGAACGGTCCGATTCGGCGATGGCGACCATGCGTTCAAGACACTCCGGGTAGATCCAGTCGTCGGCCTGAACCATCTTGCAGTAGGTGCTTTGTGGGGAAATATAACACAGGGCCGCGTTATAGTTCTGAACCTGGGGAAGCAAAGTGCTATTCCGCAACAATCGTATGCGGGGCTCTTTAGCAGCATATTCTTTGGCGATCTGATCGGAACCATCGGTGCTGCAATTGTCCAGCAAGATGTACTCCCAATTGCTGTAGGTTTGATGGATCACGCTCTCGATGCATTCCGCGATATATTCCGCAGTGTTATAGAACGGCGTGACCACACTGACCAATGGCTGATTCGATGGTATCTGGAGCGAAATCATTGTCGTAACTCAGGTCCAAGGGAGTGCAGGGATTGATTGGAACAGGAAAAGGGGTTGATGCGCTCAGCGTATCACAGCGTCGCATGCCAATCGCACCAAAACGAGTGAAACTTGGCGTCCGGAGCCAGAAAGTGCCTGTCGCGATAGTACCTGAAAGCGTGAGCCGCCTCCCCGTAGCTGATCCACGGTCCGGGCGTATCCTCGCCCCAGACGCCGGAACTGCCGATGGGAAATTCACGTCGAAACCGTCTCTCCAGCCTCCGACGCACGAGGAGACTCCGAGAGATTAACCCAAAATCACGCAAATGCTTCGTAGATAACCGTTTTAGGATCTTTCGTCCCAGAATATCCGTCCGGTGGTGCAGCGAGGCGGGCAACGAGAGCGAGCAAAACGTAAGCTGGTCGATGAGTTTGAACCTCCGATACCCCAGACTTTCGAGCTTTTGGAGCACCCGTAGCCCGTCGTCAACATTCGCGCTCGCTTCGTAAACTGGGCATTCGCTTTCCAGCGAGAGATATTTGGGCAGAGATGAGGAGGAAAGCCCCTCGAGACACAACATGTCATTACCTTCAATATCGATCTTCAAGAAGTGAGGGGTGCCGAATCGCTCGATGATTTTAGCAAACCGAAGAACCGGAATTTGGATGCATTTATGCGAATAGGAATCACGTGCAGCAATCGTTCGGTGGAAAGAATTGAATTCCGGTTTCTCTTCACAAATCCAAAAATCGGCGACACCGTCTCTATCCGCAATCCCGATGTTTAAGATCTCAAGGCGGCCTTCCTGGATTTCGCGACCGAATTTCTTGCGAGCCGCTTCGGCCAAAACCGGGTCAGCCTCCACGGCAAGCACCCGATAACCCTGAGAAAGGTAAAATGACGTGTCTTGGCCGACATTGAGGCCCACATCGAAAATCAAATTCGGGACGGTCGAAATGCGCATGTTCGTGATCTGCTTCATCTCGTAAATCAAGAAGGCTTCACACCGCTGTAGAAAGCTGAGTGGTAGCGTATTGGGGTGAGCCGCAAGCCAGCGGTGCCGGCGGCCTGTAGCTCAGCGAAGTATGTGGTCGCCGCAGAACATTATTCGAGTTGGGCTAGGCTAGGTAGAAGTCACTTTGCAAGGTAGCCATTCGCCGTTTGATTGCGCCGATCCATTCGGCCTTCAAAGGCCGAACGTGAGAAGGTCGTGGCCGGCGGCAATTGTAACCAACTGTTTGCCTCCGCACAGAAAAGTGATAGGAGCCGCCTTGATAGGTCCCCCGGTTCCAACTCGCCAAAGTTCGCGGCCCGTACTAGCATCGAGGGCAAAGAAGTTTTCCTCCTGACCTCCGAACACAATCCCTCCTGCTGTACTCAACAACCCACTTATGATGAACGCGGGGTTTCGATATTCCCACTGCTGTTCCCCGGTTACTGCATTCAGGGCGCGAACGGCGGCTTGAGGACGCACGTTGGTAAAAAACTGAGTGGCTCCGCCAGGGAAAAGTTCTCCTGGATGATACTCGTTATGACCTTCATAAAAAATCCCTCCCCAATCGAGGGCTGAGACGTAGAAGAGGTTGGTAAGCGGGCTGTAGGAAGGGGACTCCCAATTCGTGGCTCCTCCAACACTGGGATAAACAACGGTTCCGCGTTCTGTCGGATGTGCTTCCGGATTGACTACCGGGCGACCACTGCTGTCGATCCCATCGGCCCACGTCTGTTTTGCAAATGGCTTGGCCAACAGGAAGTGGCCGGTCTCGGCGTCCAAGAGGTAGAAGAATCCGTTTCGATTTGCCTGAGCCAGGAGACGCTGCCGTTTGCCTGCGAAATTTCCGTCGAACAATACTACGACCTCGGTGGCATCCCAATCGAAGACATCATGTGGCATGAACTGGAAATACCATCGAAGTGTTCCATGATCAGCATCCAGGGCTACGACACTGTTTGTGTAGAGGTTGTCCCCGGTGCGTCCCTTCCCTTCGAAATTCGGGCTCGGATTGCCGGTCGGCCAATAGATCAGGTTGGTGTCCGGGTCAAATGAGCCAGTGATCCACGTCGGGCCGCCACCCGTTCTCCAGGAATCGCCCTCCCACGTGTTAGCTCCGCGTTGTCCCGGCTGGGGAATTGTATCGAATCTCCAGACTTCCTTCCCGGTCGCTGCGTCCCGAGCGGTGATGAAACCGCGAATACCGAATTCTCCGCCAGCAACTCCCGTGATTGCGATGTTCTTCAGAGCCAGCGGAGCGCCGGTGATACTGTAGCCGGTCTTGTAATCGCCTAGCTCAACATCCCAAAGCACTGTTCCAGTTCCGATATCGAGAGCGACCAAGTGTGCATCCAGAGTGCCGAGGAAAAGCGTGCTGCCGAGTACAGCCAAACCTCGGTTCACGTAGCCGCAGCACAGCGAAAGATGTTGTGGCAGATCTCGATCGTAAGCCCATATCAAAGCTCCCGTTTTCGCATCAAGCGCCTCAACGCGATTGGGCGGCACAGTCACAAACATGTAGCCACCTACCACCAATGGGCTCGTCTCAATGGACGGTTCCGATGTATTGTACTGACGCATCCAAAGCAGGCGCATGCCGACAGCATTGGCCCTCGTGATTTGGCTATTAGGGCTAAATCGCTGACCATCGTACGAACCGGAATAAGTCAGCCAGCGATTCCCCATCTGGTCTTTGGCACGAATGTCTTCATAGCGCACGGGCTTCAACGCGCGGATCCCCAAGTCTGGCGTCGAATCGATCGGAAGCTCTGCACGGAGCATCAGCGATTTCGTGTAGGCCACCAGTCGCCACTTGTCGAGCCAGGGCAAGCCACTGGCTGGCATAGCGGTTCCGCGGATCCCAAAAGAAACAGTCCGAAAAATAGCCCAGTCACTACTGCCTTGGACCATTCGCCTGTGCTGAAGGGCCGGGCCGCCGGGGCCTCCCGATCCGTCGGCACCGTGACACGTGGCACAGTGTGACCGGAAGAGCTCCTTCCCCACCGAAACGTCTCCTGCAAAGCTGTATGGGTTCTTAATCACCGCATAGGGGTTTGGCGTTGCTGCGAGCTCTGGCAAATTGAAGTGGCTTCCAGGTCGGCCCATCCTGTAGAGATCCATCCACGCAACATCCGGAAGCGAGCCTGTGGTTTTCAATCGCACTATCGCGAGCCCCTGGCGAATCCGGGCAACAGAGCCGAGTCCCAAGACGACACCGAGCGACAAGAGTCCAACGGCGACCCATGCGAAGCGAGATCTTGAACGTTTACCGAACACTAGTGTGAAAGTCTCCTCACTGCTGCTTTCATGACCTTAGAAACCTGCTCGTGACTGCCGGAAAACAAGTGTAGTGATCACTGTGACGTCGACAAGTAGGAGGCTTGCGTCGTCCATCTCAGCGGTTCTTCTAGAGCGCAATCCTGGCTCCTCAACGACCGGCAAGGACCCTTCTGAAAAACATCCATCACCATCACCGCCTCTTGCCTGATCGTTGTTGACCCCGGATGAATGGATTCCCCTCCGCTAGAGGTCACGGACTATCTGAAACCGATTTACATTCCGTGGCAACCTGATTCTCTTCTTCTAGCCTGGGGTCAGAAGGATTGGGTACAACACGTTCCAACCAAATCTCCCGCCAGTACGGATAGATACTCCTGGGACAGAAGAGGCGGCATTCGCTGTAACGGGCCTGGCAAATCACCGAATCCAGGATGACGCAAGCGGTTTTCATCTCCTGCATTCTTCCTGTTTTCTCATCAATGATCTGACTCACACGTTTGAGCACTCGGTAGGTCCCGCCGCAATACGGAACTTCTTCGGCATCCCAATACAAACCACGATTCATGCTGCTGGTGTTCAGAGTTTGCAGAATCTCGTCGTGCGATTTGATCCGTACCAGCTCGCCGGGCTGAAGATTGAGCGTCTCCACTGGGGTTGATTCCCCCTCGGGAATGGTACCTGTCTTGCGGGGAAACGGTGTTCCACGCCACAAGCGATAGAACTTGTCGTTGAACCATCGCATTGGCCGTCCTAGTCCGATACCTGCCCGGCTGATTGCGTAATAGACGAAGTAGATCACACCGCTAATAATCCGCGTGAGGCCCACATTTCCTGACCGATAGTCCTCGACATACTGCCGAACATCCCACCACGCGAGGTCCGTGGTTGCGTAGGGTAGTCGCGTGGCCTGGCAGACGTACGAGGGCTCTCCACCATCCGCGTCGGCGGCTTGTGCGCTAGCCAAAACGGTAGATTCGTCACATCCGGCGGCTGAGGGTGCAGCATTCATGAATGTCTGTGGAGGGTTGGCGTGGACAGGAGCGTTTTCCGCTGAATTGCTGCTGATGGGTCTCAGCCAAGCTTCATTCCAGAAGATCAGACAACTGGCCTGGCAGCCGCCGTGTGCGGATCCATCACAGCGCGTCTCGAGGTGGACAGCGTGATGGACTCGGCGTCCGCGGACCGGAAAGACGGTGTCGCAAGTCTTGTGTGCCCGTTTGTAGATTTGAAATCTCTTACCGCAGAACGCGAACATCTCGGGCATGAATGGCATGCCATCGAGTTGCCCCTTGCTGTCGAGCGTCCTCAAGATTTCACTCTTGGTGCGGACTTCCACCCAGTCGCCCACTCTTAGTTTAGAGCTGCTCATGGTCACAATCGAGATATGAATCCTCCCGAATCATTGCAGGCTCGACCCTCGCCCAGGACGTGAAACGCCGACTTCACTCTCCTTCGCTCTTTGCTGGTAACGTGCGGTTTCGCTGGAACAGATGACTCAGCAAGTCACCAAAAAATTCTTTTTGCCCCATAACAAAAAGCAGGGTCCCAGCGTAGACTGCAAACGAGAGTGTCAATCCGAAGATTAGCATTGCCAGCGGAGACAGAGCGCCGTGTAGGGCGAACCTCACGAGCCATCCAGTGACCCCGCCCAGGACGCCGGAAATCAGCGGTCGTTTGATGGCGTCCCAATAGTCATGAGCGGTTATTCCGGTCCCATAAATAGCCCAAGCCACTGTTGGCACGAAGAGGAGCAGCATCGCCGTCGAATATCCAACCGCAACTCCTGCTGGCCCGTAATGGAGCCCCACCAAGACGCCGAGTATGACAACAGGAGCGATCAGCAAGGCGATCTTCAGGCTGCGCGCAACTCGGCCGGTGGAATTGAGAAACCAGGAGAACGGATTGATTAGCGCGAGGACCAAGACTGTTGGCGAGAGCAGGCGCAGGACCGTGGCAACTCCGACCCACCTTGGTCCGAGGACGATCATGACAATCTCGTCCGAAAAGAGCGCGGTGCTAATGACCACAGGAATGGTCAGCGAAACAATCATGGATAAAGATTTCAAGTACGCTCGTTGGAGACGCTGAGCCTCGGCCTGCATCCGGGATAAAACCGAAAACGCCACTATGTGGGCTGCTCCTGTGAGTTGTTGCACCGGAAGAGTTGCGAGTTGGTATGCACGGGTGTAGATGCCCAGCGGGGCAGCGCCCCAGAAACGTCCCAAAAGAATCTTTTCCGTGTTGTAGGCAACATAGACAACGAGGCTGTTGAGGGTCACGGTCCCACCGAAACGAACCATAGAGCGGAGTTCAGCCGTCCAACGCGGTCTTCCCGGCATCCACGGAATCGCGATCCAGGTTGCCACCGTCCCAACAATGGGGAGGCTGATGTTTTGGCAGATGAGCGACCAATAGCCAAATCCGAGTACTGCCATGACAATGGCAATAGCAGAACCCATCGTGGCACTCAGGATGTCCACCTTCACACTGGTGCTGAACCGCATCGTACGGTCCAATAACGCTTTGTGTTGGACCGAAAGGCTGTTGAACAGGAAGATTGAGGAAGAGGCGACGGTGATCCAGAGCAATCGAGGGTCCTTGTAGAACGCCGCCAGGAATGGGCTTGAGGCAGCCACTACAACCGTCAGAAAGGCACCCAAAGCAAGATTAATCCAAAACAGAGTAGATATATGTTCGTGAGTGAGAGTTTCCCGCTGGACTGTCGCAACGCTCAACCCGGCATCTTTGAAAAGGCTGAAAAAGGCGGTCAAGGTGAGGACCATGCTCTGCAGGCCGTAGTCAGTTGGCGAGAGGAGACGCGCAAGAACAACCGTCGTGCCTATCTGTAGCGCCATTCCCGCGCCTTGTCCGAGTACGGTCGCAGCGCCACCGCGAACCGATTTCCGTTTGAGATCGTCAGCCGGCACAATACCTGACAGACTCTGGTGCGCTTCGGTATTAGGGCGGGGGTCCACGGGGTCAGCGCGCATGTTCCTTGCGGATGGGGGCTCCATAATATCTGGAATGGAGTCTTGCCTGGAGTCCGCCTGACATGGAACAGGCCTCACAGCTCCACTCGCGATTTCGGCCGTTGAGAATGTCCCATTCGCCGCCAGTGCTCATGCGTAAGCGACGATGTTGCCCGCCATGAAGATCAAAATCGGAACCAAATCGACCCGCGGGATCCCCATGAACTACTGCCTGTACCGGGGTTTGATATCGCGGTAGGCGCACGTGCAAAGCAAAGCTCCATTTCTTTGCAGCTTCCGCAGTACTCCTCTCATCGGTCAATGCCGCTCACGTTTGCTAGTTGTATCTTCGGTTGACTGGCTTGACCGGCCGTCCAAGCAGATATTTGTCCACCCCGTCCGCGAGTGCATTCGCGTATATCCCGAGGGCCCTATCGACGACATCGATCGTACGATCGATATCCTGGTCGGAGTGCGAGAAGCTGACAACAAACGAAGGAGCCATGATCCCTCCGCGGATTAGCTCCTGTAGGAAAAGAGTACGAAAGGCTTGCGAGGGTTGGCCATCCGTGCCTTTTGTCCGGTAGGTTAGGTTGCATGGCCGGCCCAACAGTTCAAACTGGCCCGCAATCCGGTGGCGCACTATGCATTCAATGATCCCTTCGCGAAGCCGCTTCCCTTTCCCGTAGAGATGCTCGACGACATTCCATCGTCGGTAGATGTTCAGCGTTTCCCAAGCAGCGGCGAGCGCATGGGTCTCCGCTCCATGGGTGGTCGAGAGTAAGAAAACTCTCTCTTGGGTGTGATCCAATCCGCCAAGCTTCATGATTTCTCGCTGGCCGGCCAGAGCGGCAATGGCGAAGCCATTGCCCATGCCTTTTCCAAAGGTGGAGAGATGAGGGACCACTTTATAGGTAGCCTGAGCGCCACCGATATGCCAGCGGAATCCGGTGATCGTTTCGTCGAGGATGAAGAGACTTCCGTGATCATCGCAGACCTGTTTGACGCGGAGCAAAAAATCGTCCTGAGGTTCCACCGCCGTCGCCGGCTCCAACATGATGCACGCAATCCGATTCGGGAATCTTGCGAAGAGCTCTTTCACGCTGTCCAGATTGTTGTAGCGGAACGATACTGTGAGATCCTGTACGACTTTCGGAATGCCCGCATTTGTTTCGGTCTTACCTATGAACCAGTCATCCACGGAGAAAAATGGGTGATCGGCACAGGTGGCCACCATATCTCGCCCTGTGTATGCACGAGCAAGCTTCACGGCGGCCGTGGTGACGTCAGAACCGTTCTTCGCGAACTTTACCATTTCCGCGTTCGTCAGCACCTGGAGAAGGTCCTCTGCGTAATCGACCTCGATTCTGGCTGGACGGGTGAAATTGGAGCCCAGCAGCATCTGTCGATGCGCCGCTTCAACTACAGGCTCAAAAGCGTGTCCAAGTGTAACCGCTCGCAGACCCATGCCGTATTCAATGAACTCATTGCCATCGACATCCCACACGTGGCAGCCTTTGCCGCGAACGATGAAGGCGGGAGCTCGTTCAGGAAACTGGTCATCTCCCTTGGAGTACGTGTGCGCGCCTCCAGGGATCATGGCGTGACTCTTCGCCTGAAGGCGTCGCGATTCTGAAAAATTCATTTCAATTCCCTCTCCCTCTTGTATTTTCATCGCGCGCACCTTGTCCTAGGCGTCATAAAACCTTGTGATTGCGAAACATCAGTCGACCGTGATGACTGTGCGTTCCTCAGCAGCGGAGTCGTCTCGGGTGCGCCAACGCAAGGAGTCGCTCAATCGTCCACTACTCATAAGCCTCTGGATGTGCCCAATCCGGGCATAGCGGCCCTTCTCGATGTCTTCAAGAGTTAACCCAACAGACCGATACGCATCGTAGAGTTGTTGCGCACCCTTTCGGAGATTCCAGCGTGATTGGAAGCCGGGCAACACTCGTCGAATCTTACTGCAGTCCACGCGGTAGCATCGCTTGTCGGGCCCTCCGCCGGGAGCATACTCAACACGACAATTCGGGACCGTTTGCATGACAACATCCGCGATTTCACGAATGCGATAATTTTCTTCTGTCAGTCCTACATTGAATGTCTCGTTGTGGATTGCCTCAATCGGCGCCTCCAACACACTGATGGCAGCGCTGATGATGTCTTCAATGTGCACGATCGGTCGCCACGGTGTGCCATCGCTCTTGATGTATACCTGACCTGTGGTGAACGCGCGAGCCACTAGATCATTCAAGACGATGTCTAGACGCAGACGGGGGGAAACCCCGTAGGCTGTCGCATTTCTCATGAACGTCGGGCTGAAATGTTCATCCGCCATCAATGCGAGGTCATGCTCGACCATGACTTTCGATTCGGCGTAGGGAGTTACTGGACTGAGCGGCGATGTTTCGTCGTGGAACAGATCGCCAGCGGCGCCGTAGGTACTACACGACGAGGAAAATACGAACCGCCGCGCCCCAGCTGCTTTGGCTGCGTTCGCCAGCTCGACAGAAGCAGAATGATTTATATCGTACGTGATCCTTGGGTTGAGATCTCCAAGCGGGTCATTCGACAAAGCCGCGAAGTGCAGCACCGCATCGAAGCCCTGCAGATCTTCCTTCGTGATGTCGCGGAGATCTTTGCGGATCTCCTGAATCTCTGGGGCTGCTTCTCCGAAGTCACAACCTGCAAATAGGTCGGTATCGAGGCCGACCAATTCATGGCCCGCGCAGCGTAACATCGGAATTGCGACGGCGCCGATATATCCTTTATGCCCAGTCAATAATACTTTCATTTAGACAAGTCTCCCACTTGCGCAGGGTTGTTGATCTTGGAGGGATGGTTTCCCGCTAGATTGCGCGACAGCCCTCCGGGGGCGATGACTCCTCAAAGTGCTCGCATCAATCGTGAGCTATTAGCGCCAATATCTCACGTTTAGCGGCTGAGTGCGCCCATAGGAGAGGGAGTGAAATCCGCTTTCGTCCCAACGAAACACAGTGCAACCGCTTCTTCGGGAAGATTCGCGTAGTCTGTTCACAGGACTATCTTGCGAGAGTAAAAAGCTTCGGCGTAACCGCTGGAAGAGTTCGACTCCATGCCGCGAATCCTCATCAGCCCCAGAAAGGTCTCGCGGTCGAACCACCGTTTACCCTGCTGCGAGGCAAACGCCTCGAACAAATAGTCGACCTTGCGCTCGAAAAGAGGTGCTTCAAGAGGAACGAATAGATTTGGCCGCCCCATGTCGCCGTCGTACTTTGGCACCTCATATTCCAGGATCAGATGGTCCCGAAATGTATTCCAAGTGAGCTCACAAAGCAGGCGATGGTCCTGGTGCGCATCGCCATGCCAGTGAGTGAAAATGATATCCGGATCCACTCGATGCTTCAATTCCTCGAAGGAATCCTTGACGTCGCTTCCGATGTAGGGGAGGAAGCCGTCACGATATTGCTTGAGGACAATGTCCTTCTCGCAGCCGGCCGTAAACAGCTCGGCGGCCTTCGCAGCTTCCTGACCACGAGTTCCCGACGCACTGAATACTACCCAGTGGAAT
>Ga0307469_10000990_pt1 | contig 10547 bp, 7 predicted proteins | sample atmos_gasesAM2C__FD_203084 | JGI IMG/M metagenome (GOLD analysis project Ga0307469, IMG submission 203084) | Hardwood forest soil microbial communities from Morgan-Monroe State Forest, Indiana, United States - atmos_gasesAM2C_515 | ecosystem: Environmental > Terrestrial > Soil > Temperate forest...
AGCGAACCTCCGTCGGCCCTCCACTCCGGATGCGGCCGGGCGTACACCTCGGCCCGGAGGTTGATCGCCGTGCTGAGGGCCGGCTCACCGAAGACGACCGCGTGCTCGCCGAAGAGGATCAGCTTGCCGGGAGCGGAGGCCGCCATCGGCGGCGATTCCGTCCGACCCGGCTTAACCTTTCGGGCTCAGCTGACTTCCGGGCCCGGAGGGAACCGGGTCGGCAAGCGGCTGTACAGGGACGGGTCTCCCGTCTGTGGCTGGACCTTCTTCAACGCGGCTTCGAAGTGTCGCTTTTCGATGGTGACTTTCTTCAGCGTCGCCTCGTCCAGGTCCGGATACTTCGTCGCGGTCTCTCGGATCGCGAGCATCGCGGCCTCGTTGCAGACGGCGGCGAGTTCCGCTCCGGTGTACCGGTCGGTCCTCCGCGCGATGTCATCGAGGTCGACGTCTTTTCCGAGCGGCTTCCGACGCGCGTGGATCTTGAGGATCGCCTTGCGCGTCGCGAGGTCCGGCGGCGCGATATAGATGTGCCGGTCGAACCGCCCGGGTCGGAGGAGCGCGGGGTCGACGAGGTCCATCCGGTTCGTCGCCGCGATGACCGTCACGTTGTGCAGCTCCTCGAGCCCGTCCATCTCCGTGAGGATCTGAGAGATCACGCGCTCGGTGACCTGAGAATCTTCGGCTCCGCCCCGCACGGGCGTGATCGCGTCGACTTCGTCGAAGAAGATGATGCACGGAGCCGCCGTCTTCGCCTTCCGGAACGTCTCCCGGACCATCCGCTCCGATTCGCCGACCCACTTGCTCATGAATTCCGGGCCGCGAACGGAGATGAAGTTCGCCTCGGATTCCGTGGCGACGGCCTTCGCGAGGAGCGTCTTCCCCGTGCCCGGAGGCCCGAAGATGATGATGCCCCGCGGGGGACGCGCGTCGAAGTGGGCGAACACCTTGTTCATCCGGAGAGGCCATTCGATCGACTCGCGGAGTTCCTGTTTCGCCTCGTCGAGCCCACCGATGTCCTCCCATCGGACGTTCGGCTTCTCGATCAGGACCTCCCGCAGCGTAGACGGCTCCATCTCTCGGTACGCCTGGAGGAAATCGTCCCGCGTGACGGTGAGCCGGTTCAGGATCTCGGGTGGGATCACATCGGCCTGGAGGTCGATGTCGGGCAGGATCCGCCGGAGGGATCGCATCGCCGCCTCCTTCGAGAGGGCCGCGAGATCGGCGCCCACATATCCGTGGGTGAGGCCCGCGAATTCCTTCAGGTCGACGTCTTTCGACAGCGGCATGCCGCGCGTGTGGATCTGCAGGATCTCCAGACGGCCGTCCCGATCCGGGACGCCGATCTCGATCTCGCGGTCGAACCGGCCGGGCCGGCGCAACGCCGGATCGAGCGCGTTCGGACGGTTCGTCGCGCCGATGACGACGACCTTGCCGCGCGCCTGAAGTCCATCCATCAACGCGAGCAGCTGGGCGACGACCCGCCGCTCCACCTCGCCCGTGACCTCGTCCCGCTTCGGCGCGATCGAGTCCAGTTCGTCGATGAAGATGATGCTCGGCGCGTTCTCCTCGGCTTGCTTAAAGATGTCCCGCAGGTTCTCCTCGCTCTGGCCGTAGAACTTGGACATGATCTCCGGCCCGCCGATGGAATGGAAATTCGCGCTCGTCTCGGATGCGACGGCCTTGGCGAGGAGCGTCTTGCCCGTCCCCGGAGGACCGTGCAGGAGGACGCCTTTGGGCGCTTCGACGCCGAGACGTTCGAACAACTCCGGGTGGCGGAGGGGGAGCTCGATCATCTCGCGCACCTTGCGGACCTCTTGTCCAAGGCCGCCGATGTCCTCATAATCGACTTTCGGGACTTTCGCCTCTTCCTCTTTGATCGGCTTCTCGGCGATCTTGATCTCCGTCTCGGCTTCGACGAGGACGGCGTCCGCCCCGGGCGAGAACGACGTGACCACGAAGTCGAACTTGCGCCCCATGACGCTCACGCTGATCACGTCGCCGCGGGTGATCGCGCGGCCTTGCAGGACCTGCGCCAGGTACTGCTCGCCACCCATGATCCGGATCGCCTCGGTCGGGGCAAGCGACACCTTCTCCGCGGGCCGGGCGAGCGCCTTGCGCAAGCCAACCTTGTCGTCGATCCCGACGCCCGCATTGCGCCGCTGCATCCCGTCCATCCGGATCACGCCGCGGTTCGCGTCTTCGGGATATCCGCGGCGAACTCCGGCGGCGGTCGACTTGGCGCCCTCGATGAGGACGATGTCGCCTTCTTTCAACTCGAGGATCTTCAGGACCTCGGGGTCGATGCGCACGATGCCACGGCCCGCATCCGCAGGCTTTGCCTCGGCGACCCGGAGGAACTTCTCACGTCCGGCGGCCATCTTCAGCGTGCCTCCTTTCGCGGTGCCGCGCACGCGACCGCCGCGGCGTTTCGCAACGAATCGGGGTTACTTGAACTCATGTGGAAACCTCGAAGCGAAAGAGAGAAAGAGAAAGTCAAGGGCCGCGTCACGCGACGGGCACCTTGACGGGTTTCGGCTCCGGGGTCGGCTCCTTCTTCGGGAGCCGGACCTCGAGGACGCCGTCGTTGAGCGTCGCGGAAGCGAGGTCGGCCTTGACGTCCTCCGGGAAGCCCAAGACGCGGTGGAGGGCTTGGTACGTCCGCTCGCGGTACTCGTAGTTCTTCTCCTTCTCCTCCCGAGAGCGGTTGGTCTCCGCATGGATCTCGATCCCGTCGTTAGTGACGGTCAAGTCGACGTCCTCCTTCGCGACTCCCGGGAGTTCCGCACGGACCACGAACTCGGAACCCTTGTCGATCAGGTCCACGAGCGGCTCGCGGACGCGCAGATCGGAGTCGATCCAGCGGGCCAGGGGACCTCCCCAGAACCGCTCGTCGAAACTCCGGCGCACGTTGTCGAACCACCGGTCGATGTCGTCCAACCAGGCGAACGGTGAAATGCTCGTCTTCGCGAGGTTCGTCTGATCCTTGCTTGTCTGAATCTCCTTGCTCTTTCGCTCCATGGTGCGTCCCCTCCAAGGGATTTTCGCAGCCAATAATGTGTATGCGGTTCTATATAAATACTTCGATGCGGGCTGCGATTTGCTGACTACCGCCGGAGCCGAGAAGAAATCGGATGGGCCAAGTGCCTAGCTCTCCCGCTTCACCGTGATTGGGATTGCGCCGCTATTGAACTCGACCCAGGCGATCTCGATCGGATCCACAATCCCGCTCGGCACGTCGATGAGGATCGGCGATCCCATGCTGATCTGGAGCGCCCGCGCTCCGATAATGCGGGCCTTCTCAAATCGCGTGTAACGCATCGGGTGTCCCTCGCACCGGGCCGCGGGCGAAGGGGTCGACTATCGACGAGGCGGGACGGCGGTAGGGGGCCCGAATCGGGTACCCATACTTCAACCTTGCTTCCCATCCGCTCGGAGTGGATTCGAGCGAGGGCGAGCAGCAACCGCGTGAGTCGGTGTCCAAGGCAGGGTCGGTCGCGGTTTGCGGCGCACGCTGAATTCGTTCGTTCTTTCCCTCGATAATCGAGCCTGAGAATCCCGGGACATCCCTTAAGAACCCCCAACTCCACGACAAATAGACTTCGCCGCGCGAGGCGCGCGACAGCTCGAGGTTCGCCGCGATGGACCAGCAGACGTTCCGACAGGCGATTCTGCTCCTCTCGGGCGAGCATAGCGTCTCAATCCTTCGCGCGCTGCGCGACGGAAGCTGGCACTTGTCGAGCGAGGTGGCCCGGTCCCTCGACATTCACATCACGACCGCATCGAAGTTCCTGCAGCGTTTCGCGGACCTCGGGCTCGTCGACCGCCGCCCGCACGACGCCCGCACGTTCGAGTACCGCCTGCGGTCCCCCCACTTGCGGTTCGAGGTCGATCTCGAGGACGAGGGCGGTCCCCTCCGGGAAGTGATCGACTTCTACGTCGCGTATTTCCACTCGCTCTTCGAACGCATCCGGTTCGTCGGCACGCCGGCGATCGAGATCGAGATGGAGCATCGCCTCACGACGGACCACCAGGAGCTCCGGAAGGCCGTCTTCGAACAGATGCTCGATGGGACCGAGGCCGGGCTGGACCGCCTCCGAGAACTCGTCGCGGCGGTCCACCGGGACCTCTGGAACGTGTGCGCCCAGGGACTCGGGGCGAACTCGGCGAAAGGGGTTTTCCAGGCCGCCCTCCGGGAAGCGATCGGCGCCTATCCGGACCTCGCGCTTCGCTGCGGCCTGGCCCGTCCGTTGGAGGGATGATTCGATGGCTCGGCTGGCGACCGGGATTCCCGGATTCGATGCGATGGTGGGGGGCGGCCTGCCCGTCGGGTCGAGCGTCGTCCTGCAAGGCCCGCCGGGCCAGGAGAAACTCCGGTTCGCGCTCACGTTCTTGGCCGAAGGTCTCAAAGCGGGCGGGAGCGGCCTGGTCGTCACATCGTCCCAGTCGCCCGACGCGGTCATCGCGGAGCTCCGCGATCTCGGGGTCAACCTCGATTCGGTCACCAACGAGAGTCGGCTGCGGGTCGTCGACTGGTATTCGTGGAGCGAGGAGACGGTCCAGGACATCGAGGAGCGGGGAATCGTCATTCGTTCCTCGAGCGACCTGACGAACCTCGGGGTGGCGTTGAGCCGGGCCATCGCCGCCTTGGCGAGAGGCCAGCCGCCTCGGGCCGTCATCGAACTGCTCTCTCCCGCGACGGGTTCCTACGAGGTCACCCAAGTCTACGCGTTCGCGCAGAGCGCGAAGCGGAAGTTCGATCGTCACGAGTTCACGAGCCTCGTCCTGCTCGAGAAAGAGATGCATGCGAGCCCGCAGCTCACGACGCTGCACCAACCGTTCGACGGGGTCATCGAGATCGAGCGGACCCGGAGCGGCGATCGGATCGTCCGCAAGATCGGCGTGCTCCATCTCAAGGACACGGCCCCGGATGCCACGTTTCGCGTCCTCGAGATGACCGAGTCGGGAATGCGGGTCGTCCAGGAGAGCTCGAAGACGGCGACACCCGCGTCGCCCGGCCGGGGCGGTGTCCTCGAATCACAAGACGAACGCGCGCAGCGCCTCCGACTGATCCTGCAGATCGCGACGGAACGGCTCAAATTGAACCCGGGAGACGCGGACGCGCTCTTCGCGATGGCTGCCGCCCAGGCGACCCTCGACGACGCGAAGGGCGGCCTGCAGACCCTCGACCGGCTCGCGCAGCTCGACTCGGCCTATCCGGGTCTGTGGGTCCTCAAGACGAAGCTCCACGCGAAGCTCGGCCAGGGAGAGCTCGCGCGCGAAAGCCGGCTCCGAGCCCAGCAGACCGAACCCGAGGCCGCGAAAGAGATCGATGCGACCGTGCCGTGCCCGATGTGCGAGGCCCCGGTCGCGATCGATGCGACGGCCTGCGCCAATTGCGGCGTGAAGTTCGCCCCGAGCCGAACATTGGAGGACGAACTCGACGAGCTCGGAAAGGCCGCGATCCAAGAGATGGTCGAAGAGGATCTGGGCGGTCCGAAGAGACGCGAGGAAGCCCCCGACAAGATCGCCCCTCGGGCCCCGAAGCCGAAGCCGGATCGGCCCGTCCAGCCCCCCGCGAAGCCGACCGACAAGGCGGCATCGAAGAGAGGATTGACGAACGGCCTCGCACTCGAGCGCCGCGGTGGAATCAAGGCCGGACGGACGAACGGACTCGGGGGCCGGACGAACGGTCTCCGCGGGCGCACGAACGGTCTGGGTCGGACGAACGGGCTCGGCCGAACGAACGGGCTGACGAACGGCGTCGGCCGGACGAACGGATTGACCAACGGTCTCGGTCGGACGAATGGACTGACTCGGGCCGGCGGGTTGACGAATGGCGTGGGCCGGACGAATGGACTTACAAACGGGCTCGGCCGGACGAACGGCCTTACGAATGGCCTGGGCCGAACGAACGGCATCACGAACGGCCTCGGTCGCACGAACGGGCTGACGAATGGCTTGGGCGGTCTCCGGGCGGCCAGGCTTTACAGCACGGGTCGACGCAGGATGGGCCGCAGCACCGGATGGAAGCTGTATCTGATTCCACTGGTATCGGTCGCCCTGCTGCTCATCCCGCTCTTCTTGGTCCCACAGTTCGGAGGCCGTCCGTATCCCATCCAGATCGATGGCCAGTTCACGGACTGGAATGGGGTGGACCGCCTCACCGCGCCGAGCGCGGCCGCCAACCCGGACATCGACATCACCCAAGCCGCGGTCAAAGACAACCTCGACTACCTGTCGTTCTACATTGCGGTCCGAGGGAATGCGCTGAACGGTGCGCCGACTCCATCCCGAGTCACGAACGCGTTCTACGCGTTCATCGATGTGGACCGATCGGCGTCGACGGGATACGCGGTTCAAGGCATCGGGGCGGAGCGAATGGTCCGAATCAACACGTGGGGTGGCGAGGTGGTTTCCGCCACGTTGCTGACGTTCAACACGTCCCGCGGCCCCACCGACTGGAACGGTTGGATGCCGCTCGGGACCGCATACGCCGCCGGTTCCGGCGACCAGATCGAATTCGAGGTCCCCTGGCTGGACCTTGCGCAAGGCCGGGTTCCCGTCGATGTGGCGTTCGCATCGCGGTCGTGGGACGCGCAGTCGGACGCCGGGGATCTCGTCGCGACGAACGCCGAGCCGTTCATCGTCTTGAGTCAGGACACGAGGGCGCCGCTCGTCGTGAGCGGGAACGGGACCACGCTCGCTCAGATCGGGTTGCGCGCCGGGAGCGAGTCGGTCACGGTCCAAGGTCTCAATGTCACGTTCACGGGAACGTTCACGACAACCTCGATTTCGGTCGTCGATCTCGTGGACGCGTCTTCCGGCATCTTGTCGACGCAGTCGATTGGCCCGGTCGTTCACTTCGCGTTCCCTCCGATCACCCTATCGGGCGGCGAGACTCGCACGTTCTTTGTGCGTCCTCATGTGTTCTCTCCAGATGGTTCGACCGTGGGCGCGTTCGTACGCGATGTTGAGGATGTCGTAGTTCCGGGGGGCGGTGTGGCCTCCGTCGGGCCACGGACGGTCCCGGGGTCCCTCGCGTACATCAGCTTCGTCCCGTCCGGGCCCCGGATTGATGGCGCGTTCGGGGAATGGGGTAATCTCACGTCGGATCCGGTGGGCGATGTCCTGCCCGTGTGGGATCGGGACGTCGACCTGTCGGCCTACGGTTTCCAAGGGTATCGGAACGACACCTACTTCGAAGCCTCCGTCGTCGGCACGGCCCTCAACGGGACGATCGTTCCCTCCCTAAATCCTACGTTTATCCCCGCCTCCGGAAACGGTTCTTCCAATGGGACTGTCTCGCCCCCTCCGCCGCCGGTCAGCGGCGCGGATTCCGTGAGGTTCTTCGTGGACTCCGACGGGAACGCGAGCACGGGATACCAGGTCAGCACGTTGGGTGCGGACTACCTCGTTGAGATCACCGGCCAGGACGGTCTCATCCTCAGTTCCGAGGCTCTTCGTTTCTCCGGGGCGACTCGGACGGAGTGGGCTTGGTCCCGTGTTGGCGCCGCTCCAGCCGCGAAGGATGCGAGTCGAATCGAAGCCTCCCTTGCCGGGGTCCGAATCACAAACAGTTCCCGCGCCTTCATCCAAGTCAGTGGCTGGAATGGCGCACGAGACGTCTCGTCACCTGCCTCTCCACTCAGCGTGCTATCTGTCAACCGACCTGGAAGCGGTCCTTCGTTAATCAACGGTATTTCCTCGACGTCTTCGAGCATCCATGCGGAAGATATTTCTGGCAATCAGCAGTGGTTCTTCACGAACGGCGCAACGACCGGGACAGGCTGCACAACAAATCTTGCCGCCAGCACCACGGCCGGCACAAGCGCGACTTCAACCACGCTCTCGGGGACTCAGTCCATCTGCTGGTTTACACCTCTCGATGTGCCGGACTCAATCTCGGGCGTGTGGGAGGTCATCTTGGATATGACCCAGGTGTCGACCGGGACGACCGGCCTGGCCCCGACCGCGAATGGTGATGTCAACGCGTGGACGATTAGCGGGACTGGCAATTGCAACAACGAAGCGAACGAATGGAAGTGCGTCGACGATTTCCCGAATGACGGGGACAACACCTACATCAGCTCGACTTCGTCGTCAACTTTGGACTCCATCTACAACTTCGCGGACTGGTCCGGGGCCCCCTCGCCCCTGACTATCACGAACGTGAATGTCGAAGCATCATGCCGCAGGACAACCGCGTCTGCGGTGTCCGTGAAGATTCTCGTCAAGAGCGGCGGGACGACCACCGCAGGTGCGACCTCGCAAAACTGCGCGAACTCGGCCACGTACACGGTGTGGAGCGAAGACTGGGCGACGAACCCCACAACGTCATCGGCCTGGACCCTTTCCGACATCAACGCCCTCCAAGCCGGCGTGAGGGACGCGGACTCGAGTACCCTCGAAGTCCGGGTGAGCCATGTCAGGGTCACCGTGACCTTCGTGCCTGTGTACTCGGTGGAAATCGATCGGTGCACAAACTCCGCTTGTTCGACCCTCAATGTGCTATACGGTCCCACGAATGGAAACACCTTCGGCTCCGACGTGACGTTCACCACCGGGACTATCGCGGCCCAGACACTCGGGTCCACCGAGCGGATTCGGTTCAAAATCACGATGGTTGCAGGTGGGTCCGTCTCGGTCGCCTACAACGGCGCGTACCCCGGGACAAGCGACTCACGAGCGACGGTCCCTGTCCCCGAGTTCGGGGAAATCGCCCCGCCCGTCGTCGGTACGCTTGTCATGATTATCGTTGTCCGACGCCAGCGCACGAAACGAGCCCGTCGGATCCACCAGTGATCGCAAGAGGTTGTCCCTCGGCAGTAACAGTGCGTGTCACGGACAAGCGACTGCTCACTCGACGCCCTGACCCTTGCCGAGGGATTGTTGGACGCCGCGTTGTCCCCCTGTCACGGAGCGCCCCGAACGCGGGGCTGTCGAGGAGGGACCCATACGACGTCCTCTCCAGGCTTGCATCGCGCATCACAGGTCAGCGCGACCTTAGGCTGGAGCACGTGGACCAAGGAGTGCCGGCCCGATAAAGATTCGCCTCGCGCGCCGCACGTTTATCTAGGCCGGGGCGGTTCCGTCGCTCCCGCGACGGGTTCTGATGGACGAGCTTCGCGACGCGATCGCCCTCCTGTTCAAGCGCAAAGGCCGAGACGAGTTGAGCGAACGGGAGTTCGTGCTCTCGGCATCCATGGACCTGCGCTGGTTCCCTCCCCGGGACGCGCAGCGCCTCTTGCAGCTCGGCCTGGAGACGAAGCTCCTCGAGTCCCAGGGCGGCGCGATCCGGCCGGCGTTCGACGTGTCCGCCATCGAGGTGCCGCGAGACTACGTCCCGACGGCCGCCATCCTCGATGTCCCAACACCGGCGTCCGAGGATGTCTTCCTGCGAATCGTCGATGCCATCGTCGCGAAGACCCGGACCGACCGGAAGTCCGTGATCGCTTCCGTGAACGCGGTCCAGGAAAAACTCGACCTCGAGGTCGAAGTCGCCGCTCTGGTCACGGCGCACCAGATGGGCGTCGATGTGGGGCCGTTCTTGCCTGCGGTGAAGAGCCGTCTTGGCATGTCGTGATCACGGCTGGTCTTCGCGCATTTTGATCAGGTCGCCGAGGGTGACGCCGCTCCCGGCTGCCTGCTTCTTGACCACGACCGGTTCAACGCGCTCCTTCAGCTTGATGCCGAGCTCCCGTTCGAGCTTTCGGACGAGCGCGTCGCCCGGGCTGATCGCACCGGCCTCGAGCTTCGCGATGACGCTGACCCGTTCGTTGATCTTCGCGCCAAGATCCGCCTGCTTCCATCCGCGGGCCTCCCTCGCCTGGCGGATGCGCTGCGGGAAGTCTTCCGCGAGTTCGAGCTCTCCGGCCTGCGTGTACACGTCCCGCGGGGTCATGCGTCGCTGGCGCGTCTCGAGGCGCTGCGCGATGATGGGGGGCATCGTGCTCTGTCGCAACGCCGGCGTCGAGACCTCGTCGCCGAAGCGCGCGCAGTCCGTGCAAACCGACAGAATCGTCGCGTCGATGGCCACGTTCTTGAGGCGTGGGACGTCCGCGCCACACAATTCGCAGATCACGAATCTAGCCCGCAAAGACTAAATAAAAAGTGCTTGGTATATAGCCTTCGTCTTCCCGCCCACCCACCGGACGATTCTATGGACGACGACCAGATACGTGAATTCTCGGAGAAAATGTCGGAGCGGATCGCCAACCTCGAGGACCGCAACGACAAGCTCTTGGAGACCGCCCGGCGAACCGAGGGCGAGAAGCGCTACGTTGAGACGGAGCTCGGCCGGCTCCAGAAAGAGATCCGACGGCTCAAACAGGAGCTTGATCGGCTCAAGAGTCCGCCGTTGATCATCGGGAACATCCGGGACATCCTGGCCGATGGCCGCGTCGTCGTGAAGTCGTCCACAGGTCCGGATTTCATCGTGAACGCGGCGGATTACATCACGAAGGAGAACCTCGTCGTCGGCGCTCGCGTGGCGCTGAACAAACAGACGCTCGCCGTCATGGGCGTCCTCCCGCCGTCCTTGGATCCAA
>Ga0307469_10000992_pt1 | contig 10530 bp, 8 predicted proteins | sample atmos_gasesAM2C__FD_203084 | JGI IMG/M metagenome (GOLD analysis project Ga0307469, IMG submission 203084) | Hardwood forest soil microbial communities from Morgan-Monroe State Forest, Indiana, United States - atmos_gasesAM2C_515 | ecosystem: Environmental > Terrestrial > Soil > Temperate forest...
CTCGGCGCCGTGTTCGACCCAGCCCGGTGGGCGATAGTGCTGGATCAGCTCGACGTAGCCGCTCCCCCGCACCGCGCCGGCGGCATCGACCACCATGGCCCGGGAGCCGGTGGTGCCCTGGTCGAGGGCGAGGACGAAGCGACGCTCCGTCATCGATTGAGCAGAGTCTTGGCCACGTCCGGCTGGTCCGTGATGAGTATGGTCACCCCCGCTCCGATCATCCGCTGCATGTCGGCCGGGTTATTGACGGTCCACGCGCCGAGGCCGATGCCCGCCTCCTGCGCCTGCTTCACGGCCGCCGCGTCCACCACGGTGTGCTCCACGCCGATGAAGCGCACTCCCGCGGCCCGCAGCGTGTCGAGCTCTGCGCTCAGGCTCGTGCGCGCGAGGGTACGCGCGGAGTAGAGAGCGCACGTGGCCACCTCGGGGCGCAGCTCACGCACGCGGCGCCAGGTCGGCGCCTCGAAGGACATGACCACGGTGGAGGCGGTCATGGCATGGCGATCGAGAATGGCCAGCACCTTCTCCTCGATGCCGGGATAGCGCGCCTTCCCGGCGTCCACCTTGATCTCGAGGAGCATGCGGCGCTTGGCCCGGGCCGCCACCTCCACCACCTCGTCGAGGGTGGGCACCGTCTCCGTCGTTACCGTGCCGGACCGGTCCTTGAGGCGAAAGGCCTTGAGCTCGGCCACCGAGTTGTCTCGCACCGGCCCCGCGCCGGTGGTCGTGCGGTAGAGGGTGGCGTCGTGGATCACCATGACCTCGCCGTCACGGGAGAGATGCACGTCGAACTCGATGAAGTCCGCGCCAAGGGCGAGAGCGTTCCGGAAGGCGAGCAGGCTGTTTTCCGGCCAGAGGAGCGAGCCGCCCCGATGCGCGGCGAGGAGCGTCGCGGGCGCCGTTTGCGCCCGGCCCGGCACGCTCACGGCGGCAAGGATGCCGAGTGTCCAGACCATGATTAGCGCCATCTTCACTTTTCGGTCTCCACGAGCCCCTTCACGAACCAGCGCTGCATGAAGACGATGATGGCGACCGGCGGCAGGAGCACCATCGTGGCCGCGGCCATGATCACATTCCACTCGGGCAGCTGGGAGCCGCTGCGCGGCACCAGCGCTTCGATCCCGATCACGGCGGTGCGCATCTCCGGCCGGTTCGTGATGAGCAGCGGCCAGAGATACTCGTTCCAGCCGTATACGAACAGAATGACGAAGAGCGCCGCGATATTGGCGCGCGACAGCGGCAGCACGAAGGACCAGAGGAAGCGCATGGGGCCCGCGCCGTCGAGCTGGGCCGCTTCGGCGAGCGAGTCCGGGAGCGTCTGGAAGAACTGGCGAAAGAGAAACGTTCCGGTGGCTGACGCCATGAGCGGCACCGTGAGCCCCCAGTACGTATCCACCCATCCCAGCACGCTGATGACCTGGAACGTCGAGACGATCCGGACGGGCACGGGCAGCATGAGGGTGACGAAGATCATCCAGAAGACGACCTGCTTCCCTCGGAAGTTGAAGTACACGATAGCGAAGGCGGAGAGCAGCGAGATCACGATCTTGCCCACCGCGATGCCGAGAGCCATCACCGCGCTGTTGACGAGCATCCGGCCCATCTGCGCGCGCTGCCAGGCCTCCGCGTAGTTCTGGATCATCGACGTGGACGGGAGCAGCCTCGGCGGCAGGCTGGAGACTTCGCTGAGGCTCTGGGTGCTGATGACGAACGCGTAGTACAGCGGAAAGGCCAGCACGAGGACGGCCGCCAGCAGGATGCCGTGGGTGAGGCGGCTATTCCAGTCGGGCCGGCGACCGGACGCGTCCCTCGCCACGGCCGCGCCCACGCCGACGGCGAGGGTGCCCGCGCCCGGGCGTCCCTGCCCGCCCATCAGTACACGACCTTCTTCTCGGCGTAGCGGAACTGGAATGCCGTGAGCAGGATAACGATGACCATCAGCACCACCGACTGGGCCGCCGAGATGCCAATCTGCAGCCCCTCGAATCCGTCCTTCCAGGCCTTGTAGACGAGGATGGTCGTCGCGTCTCCGGGGCCGCCCTGGGTGACCGAGTGCACGAGACCAAACGTCTCGAAGAAGGCGAACGTCATGTTCAGCGTGAACAGGAAGAACGTGACCGGTGACAGCAGCGGAAACGTCATGGAGAAGAAGCGCCGGACGGGGCCGGCGCCGTCCACACTGGCCGCCTCGAGCACGGAGTCGGGAATGGCCTGGAGCCCGGCCAGGTAGAAGGCCAGGTTGTAGCCGAACTGCTTCCAGATGGCGGCCACCGTGATGAGGAGCAGGGCGACCCAGCCCTTGAGGAACCAGTTGAACTGATACGCGGTGACGAACGAGAGCACGTAGGGCAGGATGCCGTACGACGGATGGAAGATGAAGAGCCAAATGATGCCCGCGATGGCCGGCGCGATGCCGTAGGGCCAGAGCAGCAGCGTGCGGTACACGCCCAAGCCCCGGATCTTCGCGTTGGCGAGGGCGGCGAGCAGGAGGGCCACGCCCATCCCGGCGAAGGTGACGAGGAACGAGAAGATGAAAGTCGTGACGGCGCTCCGCAGATACGCGCGGTCGCCGAAGAGCCGCTGGAAGTTGGCCAGCCCGACCCAGATCAGCTTGTCGCCAAAGGGCGAGCTGCGGTAGAGCGACAGCCGCAGCGAGTCGAAGGCCGGCCAGAAAAAGAATACGAGCGTGATCGCCACCTGGGGGGCGACGAGCAGGTACGGCAGCCACCGGTTGCGGAAAACGGTTCGCTTCATCACGTGCGGGAGCGGGCGTCGGTCCGCCCGCTCCCGGATCCGGGTTCTCTGTGCGCGACCGTCTTACTTGTACAGGGCGGCGAAGTCCTTCAGGATCTCGTTCGACTTGGTCACCGCGTCGTCCAGGCCCTGCTTGGAGGTCTTCTTCCCGCTGAAGATGTTCTCCATCTGCTCCTCGCTGGAGTCCCGGATCGACACGAAGTTGCCGAGGCGGATGCCTTGGCTGTTGGGGGTGGTCTTGCCGCTGTTCAGCTGCGTGATGGCCGTCCGCTGCTGGGGGTTCTTCTGGAAGTGCCCGGACGCCTCCATCGCCTTGACGGCGGTATTGGAGATGGGCAGATAGCCGGTCACGCCCGCCCACCACACCTGATTCTCGGTGGAGGCGAGGTACTTGAAGAACTGCGCCACCCCCTTGTATTCCTCTGGCTTGGCGCCCTTCAGCACCCACAGCGAGGCGCCGCCGATAATCGCGTTGCCCTGGGGATAACCGCTCATCTTCGGCAGGGGACCCGTCCCCCACGTGAACTTGCCGTCGGCGGCGCGGGTCAGGCCGGCGATGAACGCCGACGAAGTGGTGAAGATGCCGCACTCGCCGCCGCCCATATTGGCCTCGGCCTTGGAGAGACGACCATTGTACGTGAACCAGCCTTCCCTGGCGCCGCGCGCGAGGAGATCCATCATCTTCACGCCGAAGGCGCCGTTGATCTTCAGGGTGGTGGCGAGGCCGTCGTAGCCGTTATCGTGATCAGCGAACGGCTGGTCATGGAGCGCGTGCATGTTCTCCATGAGCACCCACGAGGGCCACGCGCTGCTGTAGCCGCACTTGGCGCCCGAGGCGACCAGCTTCTTGGCCATCGCCTCGACCTCGTCCCAGGACGCCGGGGGCTTGTCGGCGAGCCCAGCCTTCTTGAAGAGGTCTTTGTTGTAGTAGAGGATCGGCACCGATGAGTTGAACGCCATCGAGTAAAGGTTGCCGCCGGACGAGTAATAGCTTCGCACCGGGCCGAGGATGTCGCTCCAGTCGATTGCGATACCATTGTCCTTCATGAGCTGGTACACGGGATACACGGCGCCGGACGACAGCATGGTCTGGGTGCCGACCTCGAAGACCTGCACCACGTGCGGCGGCTGCTTGGCGCGATAAGCGGCGATGGCGGCCGTCAAGGTGTCCGGATAGGCGCCCTTGAAAACCGCCTTGACCTCGTAGTCGTTCTGGCTGGCGTTGAATTTGGCGGCGATCTCATTGACCCGCTCGCCCAGCACGCCCTGCATGGCGTGCCACCACTGGATCTCGGTCTTCGCGTGCGCGGCGGCCGGCGCGAGCGCGACGGCAACGAGCAGGGCAGAGACCCCGGCCGTCCATCGCATCATGGTCATAGTGCGTGGCATGAGTGTCCTCCTCGTACGGATGGGGTCCAAAGGTATGCCGACGCCGGTGACGCTACCGGAGGCGAATTGCTGTCGGGTTGCGGGCTCGTGACATTTGCGCATCGCCGCGCCAAGCGCCACGGACTATAGCACGGATCACGTGCTTCGGAAGCGCAGGCTCCGCTCCACCGAGGCGTGATAGGCCTCCAGCTCCGCGTCGAGCCGGCGCGACGACCAGCCGGCCAGCGCGCTCATCCGGCGGCCGATGGCCTCGTAGCAGTCGAGGCCGAGACACGCGCTCTGGCCGATGACCGTGCGGCGGAGGAGGAAGTCCTGGAGGGAGACGGTCATCTCTTCGGCCAGGGCATGGTGGAGCTGGGCCACGATATCCGGATTGCTCGGGCAGAGCCGGGCCGTGCCGTCGGGCAGCTTCCGCGCGAGGTCGAGGACGCGCGGGTAGGCGCGGCCGTAGATCTCGACCAGCGTCTGCATGGTCTCCCGCGAAAGACCGGTGGCCGCCATGTCCGCCGACACATCCATCCAGGCCCGCCCTTCGATCTTGCCCGCCTCCTCGTCGAGGCCGTCGAGGGTGAGGAGCGCGGTGCGGGAGCGCTCACCGCGCCCGAGGGCGCGCATCACGTGGTCGCCCACCTGCTCGGCCAGGCTGCGAAAGCAGGTCAGCTTGGTGCCCGTGATGGACAGGAAGCGCCCCTCGGGCCCTTCCACCACCACCTTGTGATCGCGGGACACCTTCGAGGCGGGAGCGCCCTCTTCGAAGGCGAGCGGCCGCACGCCCGCATAGGTGTAGATCACCTGGTCGAAGGCCACGCGCGGATCCGGCAGAGCCGGCCGCACCGCGTCGAGCAGGTACTCGACCTCCTCGCGCGTGGCGGAGAGGCGGTCGAGATCCCCCTCGAAATCGGTGTCGGTGGCGCCCACCATGGAGAACTCGCGCCACGGGATCACGAAGATCATCCGGTCGTCGGCCGTGGACAGATAGACGGCCCGCTCCGTCATGCGCGGGAGCATGCAGTGAATGCCCTTGGTCGTCCGGAGCACGCGCCGGCCCGCGTCGCTCACCCCCGCCAGCTCACGCAGCCGGTCGACCCACGGACCGGCGCAGTTGACGACGACGGAGGCGCGCACCGTGTGCACGCGACCGGTGAGGAGATCGCGCACCCGCACGCCGTCGATGCCTCCCACTCCTCGCGTGACCGCCTCCACTTCGCAGTAGTTGTGCACGCGGGCACCGTGGCGGGCCGCGGACAGCGCGTTCTCGAGGCAGAGGCGCTCGGGAAAGAGCAGGAGGTCGTCGAAGTAGTAACCAGCCCCGCGCAGGTCGTCGGCCTGGATAGACGGCTCGAGGGTCAGCGCGTCGAGGGGGCGGAGCACGCGGAAGCGCTCCCGCTCCCGCCCCGGGGTGAGGAGGTCGTAGAGCCACATGCCGATGCGCACGGTGATGAGCCCGCGCTTGGAGCCGCGGTACACCGGCACGAGGAAGGGCAGCGGGCGCACGAGATGCGGGGCGAGACGCTCGAGGGTCTTCTTCTCGCGAAGAGACTCGCGGACGAGCTTGAAGTCGAAGAGCTCGAGGTAGCGGAGCCCGCCGTGGATCAGCTTGGAGGACTTCGACGACGTGCCCGAGGCGAAATCGCCCTTCTCGAAGAGGGCCACGGAGGCGCCGCGCAGGGCCAGGTCACGGGCCACGCCCGCGCCGGCCATGCCGCCGCCGATCACCACCGCGTCGAAGCTCGCAGAGTCGATGCCGTTCAGGCGGGTCACGCGATCAGCTCCCGAATCGATCGTAGCACGTGGTCGGGAGCGAGGGCGTCGATTCGGGGATCACCGGGCCGCGTGACCCCGGACAAGACGAGAATGGTGGCGAGACCCAGCCGCTTGCCCATGACCATGTCGGTCTCGATCCGATCGCCCACGATGACCGACTCGCTGGCCGCGCAGCCTAAAGCGCTGAGCGCCACCTCGAGAATGATGGGCGAGGGCTTGCCCACGATCGTCTCCACCTTCCTGTCCGTCACCGCCTCCACCGCCGCGATCATGCCCGCGCAGTCGGGGATCTGGCCGCCCTCCACGGGGCACGTGCGATCGGGATTGGTGGCGATGAGACGCGCCCCTCCGAGCACCGCCTGGAGCGCGGTGTTGAGCTTGGCATAGGTGAAGGTGCGATCGAAGGCGATCACCACCCAGCGCACGTGCTCGTCGTCGCGCACCTCGAAGCCGTGCGCGGCCATCTCGGCGAACATGGGGGGCTCGCCGATCACGAAGACGGGCGCCCCGGGGTCGAGGGCGCGGAGATAGCGGGCGAGGACAAGCGAGGAGTTGATGACGTCGTCCGCGGTGGCGGGCACCCCCAGGCGCGCGAGCTTGGCCGCGTAGTCGTCGCGGGTCTGCAGCGGCTTGTTGGAGAGGAAGCCCACGCGGCGGCCCGCCGCGCGCAGGGCGCCGATGGCCTCGGCCGCCCCGGGAATGAGGGCCTCGCCGAGATAGACAGTGCCGTCGAGGTCGAACAGCCAGCCGCGGTACGGAAAACGGATGGCCAACTACCGAAGGAGGGGCAGGACCGCCGACTGAGCCAGATCGAAGAGAGGCGCGGGGAAGATACCCAGCTGCATGACGCCCCACAGGGCCACCGCCACGGCCAGCGCTCCCGCGAAGGACGGCATGATCACCGCCGGCGTGCCCTCGGGCTCGCGCATGTACATGTTGACGATGATGCGCAGGTAGTAATAGGCGGCGGCGGCCGAGTTCAGCACGCCGATCACGGCCAGCCACACGTAGCCGGAGCGCACGGCCGCGCCGAACAGGTAGAACTTTCCCACGAAGCCCGCGGTGGGCGGAATGCCCACGAGGGAAAGAAGAAAGAGGGCGAGAGCGAGGGCGGCGAGCGGATGGCGGGTGGCCAGCCCCGCCGTGTCGCCGACTCCCACCGCCTCTTCGCCGCTCCGCTCGAGGAGGAGGATGATCCCGAAGGCGCCTGCGATGGTGAACGTGTACACGAGCAGATAGAAGAGGACGCTTCCGCCCCCGAGACCGCCCCCGGCCACGATACCCACGAGCATGTAGCCCACGTGAGCGATGGACGAATAGGCGAGCATGCGCTTGAGGTTCTGCTGGGCGATGGCCACCACGTTCCCGAGGGTCATGCTCAGCACGGCGAGCACCCAGAAGAGCCACGTCCACTCCCCCTGGAGCGGGCGCAGCGACTCGAGGAGCAATCGGAGAAGCGCGGCGAAGGCGGCGGCCTTGGAGCCGCTGGCGATGAAGGCGGTGACCGAGGTGGGGGCGCCTTCGTAGACGTCGGCCGTCCACATGTGGAAGGGCACCGCGGAGATCTTGAATCCGAAGCCCACGAGGAGGAGGGCGAAGCCGATGAGGAGGAGAGGATCCCGGCCCGCGCCCGCCTTCACCGCCGCCCCGATCTTGTCGAGGTTGGTGGAGGCGGTGGCCCCGTAGATGAGGGCGATGCCGTAGAGGAAGAAGCCGGAAGCGAAGGCCCCGAGCAGGAAGTACTTCATGGAGGCCTCGCCCGCCTGGATCTCCGTGCGGAAGAAGCCGGCGAGCACGTACAGGGCGAGCGACATCGTCTCGAGGCCGAGGAACACGACGATGAGGTCGTTGGCTCCCGCCATGATCACCATGCCCGCGGCCGCGAAGAGCACGAGGATGTAGAACTCGCCCGACTCCATGCCGCGACGCTTGAGGTAGTCGATGGACTCGAGCAGCACGAGGCCGGTGGCGTAGCCGATGACGAGGGTGGCGAAGAGGGTGAGATTGTCGAGCACGGCCATGCCCTGGAAGCCCGTGACGTCCGAGCCCCAGAGGAGGACGGCGGAGACGAGGGCGATGACCACCCCGGCCAGGCCCACGAAGGCCATGTGCTCCCGCCGCCCGCGCGGGGGCAGGAGATCGAGGAGCATGAGGACGAAGCCGGTGATGGCGAGTATCGCAGCGGGCGCGATGACGCGGAGACTGACCACGGGCAGGGTGATGGCGTCCGTCATCTCATCTCGCGGCGAGGGCGACGGTGGCCGCCGCCTTGGTCTGCACCTGGGTGATGAGGGCGTGTACGCTCGCCTCCGTCTTGCCCGTGAAGGAGACGGGATAGATCCCGATCCAGAAGATGAAGGCGAGCACGGGCACGAGAATCGTCCACTCCCGGATGGACAGATCGGTGAGCCGTCGGTTCTCCTCGCGCGTCACCTCGCCGAAGATCACCCGCTGGTACATCCAGAGCATGTAGACGGCGGCGAAGACGATCCCGCTCGTGGCGATGACGGCGAGAGGCCGGCTGACCTGGAAGGCGCCCACGAGGATGAGGAACTCACCCACGAAGCCGTTGAGACCGGGGAGCCCGACAGACGACAGGGTCACGATGAGAAAGAGCACGGACATCGCGGGCACGACCTTCCACAGACCGCCGAAGTCGGCGATGAGCCGGGTGTGCCGCCGCTCGTAGAGCATGCCCACGATCAGGAAGAGGGCGCCCGTGGAGAGGCCGTGGTTGATCATCTGGATGATGCCGCCCACCATCCCCTGCTCGTTGAGGGTGAAGAGCCCGAGCACCACGAAGCCCAGGTGGCTGACGCTCGAGTACGCCACGAGCTTCTTGATGTCGGGCTGCACGGTGGAGACCCACGCCCCGTAGAGGATGCCGATGACGGCGAGGGTGAACATCCACGGAGCGAAAGCGAGGGCGGCCTGGGGGAAGAGAGGCAGGCAGAAGCGCAGAAAGCCGTAGGTGCCCATCTTCAGGAGCACCCCGGCGAGGATGACGCTGCCCGGCGTGGGCGCCTCCACGTGCGCGTCGGGCAGCCACGTGTGAAACGGCCACATGGGCACCTTGATGGCGAAGGCGAAGGCGAAGGCGAGGAAGAGGAGGCTCTGGCCGCGCCCGCCCGGGACCACCCAGCGCGCGATCACCGGCAAATCGTAGGTGAACACGCCGGTGGCCGCCCCGTGCTGGAAGTAGAGGACGAGGATAGCCACGAGCATGAGGAGAGAGCCCACCAGCGTGTAGAGGACGAACTTGACGGCGGCGTACACGCGGTTGGGCCCGCCCCAGATCCCGATGATGAGGTACATCGGGATGAGCATGGCCTCCCAGAAGATATAGAAGAGAAAGAGGTCGAGGGCCACGAACACGCCCAGCATGCCCGTCTCCAGCAAGAGCATGGTGATGGCGAACTCCTTCCAGCGCCGCTCCACCGAGTGCCACGAGGCGAGCAGGGTCAGGGGCATCAGGAAGGTAGTGAGGAGCACGAGGAGCAGGCTGATGCCGTCCACCCCCAGGTGGTACGAGATGCCGAAGGAGGGCATCCACGCGCGCTGATCGACGAACTGATAGTCGGGGATGGCCGCGTTGAACCCCGTGTAGAGCGGCACGGAGAGCAGGAAGGTGGCCAGGCTGGCCACGAACGCCGTCACCTTGACCAGACCTTCTCCCCGCCGGGGGAGGAGCAGGATGAGGAGGGCTCCCACCAGGGGCAGGAAGGTCACCCAGGAGAGGACCGAGGTCACGGGCGAGCCACGAGGAGGAAGGCGACGAGGGCGACGGCGCCCAGAAGCATGCCCAGGGCATAGTTCATGACGTAGCCGGTCTGGATGCGGCGAAGACCGAGGGCCCACGCGATGACCATGGTGGCCACGCCGTTGACGAGCCCGTCGATGACCTTCACGTCGAAGACGTGGGCGCACCACAGGTAGAGCCGATAGAGGGGCGTCACGATAAGCGCGTCGTAGATCTCGTCCACGTAGTACTTGTTCAGGACCAGCTTGTGGATGGGATTGGTCGGCACGCCGATCTTCGACGCGTCGACCTGGCCCCGCCCGTACACGAGCCACGCCACGAACACTCCCACGAGGGCGGCGAGGACCGATACCGCGCCGAGGGCGAATGAGGCCAAGCCTCCGTGCGCCGCCTCCTTGAAGGGCAGCACGGGCGCGAGGAAGCGCTCGAAGGACGTCCCGTGGGAGGAGGGCACGCCCACGATGCCCGCCACTGCGGTCAGGATGGCGAGCACCCCGAGGGGCACCGTCATGACCGCGGGCGACTCGTGAATGTGATGCGCCTGATCCTTGGTCATGCGCGGGCTGCCGAAGAACGCGAGAAGGACGAGGCGGGCCGTGTAGAGCGCGGTGAGGAACACCCCGATGAGGAGAATGGCCCACAGCACCCGGTGTCCCTCGTGATGAAACGTCGCGGCGAGAATCTCGTCCTTGGAGAAGAACCCTGCGAAGGGCGGCAGCCCGGCCAGCCCCACCGCGCCCACCAGGAAGGTGACGGTTGTGATGAGCATGCGCGGGGCGATGCCGCCCATCTTGCGCAGGTCCTGCTCGCCCTGGAGGCCATGGATGACGCTGCCCGCGCCGAGGAAGAGGAGGGCCTTGAAG
>Ga0307469_10000993_pt1 | contig 10529 bp, 18 predicted proteins | sample atmos_gasesAM2C__FD_203084 | JGI IMG/M metagenome (GOLD analysis project Ga0307469, IMG submission 203084) | Hardwood forest soil microbial communities from Morgan-Monroe State Forest, Indiana, United States - atmos_gasesAM2C_515 | ecosystem: Environmental > Terrestrial > Soil > Temperate...
TACCGCACGCTCTCGTTCGACCCCTAACGCTTGCTCGATTTCCGCTTCGATCACATCCAGAGCATCGCCGCTTTCCGTGCCGCTGCCGTCAACTTCATATTTTGTGTGAATCCAGTTAAGCCGCTCGGACCAACGAATAGATTCTTTATCAGTGGATAGCTCCAACTCCGCCCGGCAGTCGGCGAGTTCGCGTTCGAGTTCTCGCATCAGAGCGACGGTCTCAGCGGGGACTCCTACCTTGTTGCCATCCGGCAGATTCAGATGTGATAAGTGCGCATCCGTTCGTGGCGTCCCGCTCTTGGGGTCAGTCGTCATGGGTGGCTCCTTCATTAGATAGGACACGCATTTCGGCATATTTACCGGAGAACCAGTTGAGCGCTCCTTGCAGACCGATTCTCACATCGTAGCCCGCGCGAATGTCGCTGCGAATCTCGGCAAGCAATTGGTCCAGTGTTCCATACGTAGGATGAATCGGCTCACCCACGTTCCCCTCCTCCGACTTGGCGGGCGGCATGTCTTGCCTCGTCGATGGCGGCATCGAGTCGTTCTCCTAGCGGTAGCTTCCTATCCCACCGTGGCAGATACCAGTAGAGTCCAGGGCCGTTTCTGTCTTGAAACTCTGCGCTGCTTCTCATGTGGCGATACCGCAACCCATCCCGCGCAAGCTCGGCCCCGCCCGATCTGTACCAGTTCACTAGAGCGGCGATGAATTCGGCGTCGATGAAACGCTCAGCAGAGATACCTGAAGGATGCCCGTTAGGCAGGAGCAATCCATACGCTTCCTTGTAGGACACGCCAAGCTCGGTATTGACGAACTCCAACGGCCCCTGCGTCGCCTTCTCGTTCAGTCTTGCAAGCTGCTCTAGCTTATCCACGGTCATTGGGTTTGTTGGTTGGAGTTTCGAGCCTAGCTATCAGGAATTTCCTTCACCACTCGATCCCGCGCGGAGGTCGTGGTTTGCCCCGCACCATATCCCAGGCGAGCGGTTCGCCTGCCGCGACAGCGCGTGTGGCCGGGCGCCCGATGAACAGATAGAGCTCGGCCGGCGGAAGCCCGTCCCCTGGTCGCAGCGGTTTAACATTGTGCTCGCTGAAGAGTTCTCCGGCCTTGAGCGGGTAGACCACATGCAAGGTACGGCGGAGCCTGAAGGTCGCCATCTCCGATGCTGTAGGCCCAAAGTGCTCCTCCCCCACCGCATCCATGGCGGTATGCACATCTGCGATCAGCTGCTTCAATTCCTCTGGCTCGGCTGAGAAAGAGGCATCCAGCCCGCCATCAGCGCGACGGAGCGTCAGGTGCTTCTCAATCATGTCGACGTCGTACAGCCCCGCGGCGATCGCCACCGCACTGCCTACCGTATGATCGGATAGCCCGACCTTGCAGCGAAAATGGCGGCGCAGGTTGTTGATCGTCTCGAGATTCGCTTCCGCGGCCGGTGCCGGATAGCCGGAGGTGCATTTGAGCAGCGTCACCTGGTCAAGGGAGAGCGGCCCGCTTGCGACTCGCACCGCATCCTCAATTTCCGCCAAGCTCGCCATGCCGGTCGAGATGACCAAGGGCTTACCGGTTCCCGCGCAGTCCTTGATGAGATTCAGATCCAGGATCTCGGCCGAGGCGATCTTGTACATGGGGCAGCCCAAGCGTTCAAGGAACGGGATCGCATCGCGCTCGAAGGGCGTGCTGAAGACGATAATTCCCTTCTCAGCCCCCCGTTTGAAGATAGCCTTGTGCCAGCTCCAGGGCATCGCGCCGCGCTCGTAGAGCTCCCACAGGTTCATCCCGCCCCATTCCCCGCCCTCGATGACGTGGTAGGTTCCGCGGCAAACCATGCCATCGGCGGTATAGGTCTGGAGCTTGATCGCGTTCGCCCCCGCCTCCGCTGCGGCATCGACCAAGGCGAGAGCGCGAGGGAGCCACTGGTTGTGGTTTGCGCCCATCTCGGCCACGAAAAATGGGTAGTAGTTGGGCCTCATGTCGCCGCCAGGGTGGACAGGGTCTCGGCCGCTTCCTCAAGGACCCCGCTTGTCACCAGGTCCAGGTTCGCAGCGCCGTTTCGCAAAGTAGTCGCAAGGCTCCCAGCACGGCCCCTCGCGACCGCCTGGCGCCGGGCAAGATCGCCACGCTGGTAGTCCTGCTCGTTGTTTTCGACCGGTTTCACCGTGTTTTTCGTGCCCTCTTGAACCAGGGCCACCACAACGAAAGGCCTGGCGGGTGAGGGATCGCGCGCTGGCACCGCGCGGCGCTTCCCAACCGCTGGGCTTCCCGGGTGTCCGGGATCGCCTTGCGGCCGATAGACAAGGAGCGCGGGCTTCACCTCCTGGTAATCCATCGATTGCTTGAAGGCCTCCAGGTCCTTTTGTTCGATGAGCACCGCCATGTCCGGATTCTTGTGGCGTAGCTTCCAGAACACGAGCTGCAGCACCCGGTCAAGGGGTGCTTCGGCGAATAGGTCGAGGGGGTCTTTCTTGGGCGCTCGAGCGCCCCTAGCCTTGGGCATCGTCTTTACTCCTTAAGGCAAATAGTAAGGGCGACTTGACTGCGAAGTCAAGCTATCTTTACGGGATCCAGATGATAGGTGACTTGCAGCAGCTTGGCGCCCAGGCCCGTGAAAAGGGCGATCGAGGCTGAATTCTCCGGGTTAATGTTGGCGACATAGCCCTCGGGAATATCCCCGGCCGCGCGTCCCACAGGTTCGTGCACTCGCAGGACCCGCTTGATTGCCTCGCGCGCGTACCCGCGCCGGCGCCAGGGCCTACGGATATAGATCCCGATCTCGTTGTGGTGCGAAAGCGACACATTCCCGATCCACTCGCCTCCGAGCGCCGCGATGATGTACCAAGCTCGATACGGTTGCCTGGCAACATAGGCGAGATGCTCGGCCATCGTCGGCATTTCCTCGTGGCTGATGTTCGCCTCGGGCTCCGCAAGCCGCTCGCGGAGGATCTCCCAAAGGAACTCGGGGGCCCCTTTCAGGTAGCTAGTGACCGCGAGGAGCTCGACCTGGGGGGCAAGCATGCCGGTGGGAAGGCTCAAGCGGCCCTCCAGATTGCCTGCCAGCAGTCGGTGCACGCCCACATTCCGTCCAGCCCGTAGCAGGCCACCTCGCCGCAAGTGTCGCAGGGCATCGGAATAGCGCGCGGACGCGCGGGGTCGGTGTCGTCGATCCTAGCGAGATTCGCGCCGAGATCGAGGTGATGTCGGATCATACGCGCGCCTCGATTCCGTGCTCGGTGAGATAGCGCGCCGCGCCCCGCGGGGTCTGATCGGTGAACTGGAAGATGCTCCCTGCGGCCACGGCATCCGCGCCTGCTTCGATCGCCTCCAGCATGTGCTGGTAGGTCCCCGCGCCCCCGTGCGCGATGAGCGGGATCGAAAGCGAGCTCGCAAGCGCCCGAATAGCCGGCAGATCGTAGCCCGCGAGCATCCCCTCCCGATCGATGCAGGTGAATAGAATCTCCCCGGCCCCGTCCTCTTCGTATTTCATCGCGAGCGCAGCTGCGGTCCAGCCGGTAGCCAGGGTGCCGTTTCGAACAAGGGCGAAGTTATCGCTTACCCGGTAGTCGACTGCGGCGACCACGGCCTGCGAGCCGATGTAGCCAGCCACGTCTTCGATCAATCTCGAGGATCCGGTGCCGATCACCACCTTGTCGGCGCCCGCGCGAAGGAGCGCCTTGGCGTCCTCGAGGTTTCGGATGCCCCCACCTACGGCAAGGGGCACGAAGAGCTCGTTTGCGAGCTCCTGGACAAGCCACAGGTTGGGGCCCACGCCCGCCTCGGTCGCCCCGACATCCAGCAGGCACACCTCGTCCACCCCGCGCATGGCGTGGATGCGTACCGCCTGCGCAGCCAAGCCAACGGTGCGCCAGGCGTTGAACTGCTTCCCCTTCACCATGGCTCGCCCTCGGCACAAGATTGTGGGAATGATGCGCTTGCTCAGCATACGTGCGGCCGGCGCTCGAGCCAACAAGGCGTGTCCATCGGGAGCCCGAAGAGCATCGCGTAGATCCACATATTGAAGACCGCAAAAGCGATCAGGATCCAGAACGCCCGCCAGTTCACGCGAATTCCTTTAGCGTCGGGCGAAAGGCGTCGGGATCGACGAAGAGCTCGGCATTGGTGAAGGAGTTGAGCACCTCCATGAACCGGCCCTCGGTCATGTCAATGCGCCTCAGAATCGAGGCGAACTCGATCCCGCCGTACTGCAGGGGGAAAAAACCGTCCCGGTCGCGAACGATCTCCAGGGCCTGGGTGCGGCTCAAGGCGCCGCGGCGGACGTCAACCGAGGCCTGGGCGGCGGCGCGCCCGTAGCCGTATTTGCGGTACATGAAATGGTCGTGCAGCCCCGTCATCGCGTTATCCAGGTTCTCGGCCGACCACCAGTTCGCCATGCAAGGGAGCACCTGCTGCATGCCGTGGTCTTTTGCCACCCTCGCGTTCAAGCTCGAATCCCAGCGGAAATAGGCGCCCATGAAAAGGACCTGGATGCCAGCCGCCTCGACCTCGGCGCGAGCAACGGGCTGGTAGGGCTGCAGATCGGCCGCGGTGAGGCCGTGCTTGCCGATGAGATCCTGGGCGCGAAGGCCAAGGAACCCCCCGAACTCGCTCACCCAGTGGGTGGTCATGCGCCTGGCCTCTTCGGTCCCCGCCGGGCCGCCGTAGGCTTCTTGCGGGTTCTCCCCGTAGAGAACGATCGGAATCCCCATCGCCTGGGCGATCCGCCAAGGCGTGCTGAAGATCGTGGCGTGCTCGGGCCAGCTGATGTCGCCCACGAGTTCCAGCCCCAAGCGGTTCAGGCTTGCGCGCACCGTGCGGTTGGGGGTTACCTCCAGCGTGTCGGCGAAGCGCGCGAGGTTGTCGATGTTCGCGCGGCCCATCTTGGTGAGCATACAGGTGGTGGCGGTCACAAGGAGCGGCTTAAAGCCGAGCTCGATCACCTTGAGCGCCTGCCAGTGGCTGTCCTTGCCGCCAGAGCTTGCGACGATGCAGTCGTAGCCGGAGGGTGGATCGTCGTAGCGCGACAGGATCTCGAGGAACTCGAGCTCGCGTGCAGGCCAATCGACCTTGGGACGACGCTCGAAAGAGCGGCAGGCCGAACACACTCCGTCGACGAACGGGGTGTCGGGGCGCGTGTCCGGGATCACGCAAAGGCGGCAGCGGTTCATCCCCGGCGCCCGAGCCAATAAGTGCAGCGATCGAACCCCGGGCAATCGTCCCCGTAGTCGACAATCCTCACCCCGTGGCGCTCAAGGAGCGCGCCGTAATTTCTCCGCCACAGGAGATCCTCCCTGCCGCGGTACTCGATCGGCTCCTCGCGCCCGGACTCACTCACGTATTCGATCGCGAGCACCCAGTCGGTGCTCATCTCGATCAGACCGGATACGGTTGAGTCGATATGCTCCGGGGCGATGTGGATGAGAACGCCTGCGGTGAAAGCGAGCTCGCACGGGAGGATCATCGGGGGTTTGCGCTCATCGCGAAGTAACACCGCTCGCAAACCAGCCGCGTTCGCCTGCCTCACCGCTGCAGCGTTCACGTCTACCCCGATGCACTCGATGTGCCAGGGCGCCGTCTTGATCGCAGAAAGATTCCAGCCTGCGTTGCACCCGAATTCGTACACGGAGCGAGCACCTGTCTGAGTGAGAATACGGTTCCAGAAGGGCACGCGCGCGCGCCAGTCGACACGGTTGCGCGCGGTGTAGGCATCCCCGAAGGGGCCCGCCCAGGTCTCCTCCTGTCGATTCACTGGCCGCTCGAGACGTTATTCGCCCACAGCATGAGAAAGGCGGACACGCCCGCCTTCCAACCGAAGGCCCACACGATGAAGATGACCGCGGCAACCTCGACCAAGCTCCGGTATATCCTGCGCTGGTTGGGTGTCATGATAGGGGCACCGTCCGCGCCCTGCGCGCGCGATACAGGTCTTCGGCTCGCAGCCAATCTTCTTCCGTGTTGATGTCGCACTCGGTTTCAGGATCGATCGGCAGGATCGTCGTGGTCGAGGCAAGCAGTGGGGTGTCGGTCTGGAAAGCCCAGGACCACCCCAGGTAGAACTGCCCGGGATCGCGGAGCCAGGTCGCAACCGGCACCACGTAGGCCCTGCCGCTCGTGAGGAGCATCGCCGCGCGCTGCAGGGTTTGAGGTTCAAGGAGCGGTGCGCATGGGTAGAGGCAACACATGAAATCGAATAGCACCCCAAGGCCCGCCTCCTGCCTTGCGTGGAAGGCCATCACCTCCTGCGTGCCAACCTCATCGCGCGCGAGCTCGATCGGCCGCTGGTAGACGCTCACCCCAAGCGCGTGCGCGAGGCCGGCGATGTCGGGGTCCTCGGTTGAGACGGCGACCCGCTCGAAAAGCCCTGAGCTTTGGGCGCACTCGATCGAGTAGGCGATGATCGGCTTTCCCAGGAATTCCCTGATGTTCTTCCCGGGGATTCTCTGACTTCCTCCCCGGGCGGGGATGATGCAGAGCGCGCTCATGAGAAGAGCACTCTGGTGAGAGTTTGGATCTTTTCAGCAACTTCCTCCGGTGATTCGACGACGTCCACCCGGCACAGCATCACCCCGTGCTCAAGGCCCGTGCCGCAGGCCATGCTGACATTCGTGCACTCGACATCCGGGTGGTACTCGGGCTCGGCTTGCGTGCGGGCGACCAGGCCATAGGCCGCCGATAGGGCGCCCGCTGCCTCCTTTACGTGCGCCCAGCCCTCGATCTTCTTGGCATCGCCCTCGGTCTCCACGAACATCCCGGGGATGTTCTGCAGCTCGCCTGACACGCGCTGCACCTCCTCGTGCAGACTATTCATCGCCTGGCGGTGGGCTTCGATGCTTTTGTATTTCGCCTGTCGCGTGGTCGCTCGTGTGATTACGAGGACTCGCGTGGGGTCGATGTAGACTGGGGCGCTTTTCCCGCCATTGATGTCGGGGTGCGGGATCCCGGTGAGCTTGATCAGCATTGCGTTCGGTCCTCTATAAGCCGGACGTCATCGGCACCATACACCGTTTTGCTCCGGACAAGGTGGTATTGGTAGAAAAGCTCGCAGTCCTGGGCGATCTTGACTCTGATCCCGCGCCCCTCGGCAAACCCGCACCAGTATTCAAGGCACGCGCGAGCGGAGATCGGCTCGGAGATCGGGCTATCGGTTGCCAGGGTCACTCCGTGAATCGCGATCTCGACTGCGCCCAGATGGACCGCGTAGGCGACGAGCATGTCGAAGCTCCCGGCGTGGTAGCGACCACCGCGCGGGAAACGCTTCAATTCTTCGAGCGGGAACATCTGCTCGTTCGCAAGGAGCCCGTGCCAGCTATCCAGGACGTAGAGCGGCACCTTTGGGTTGCGCTTTGACCAGGCGCTATCCCAATAGATGTACTCGGGGCAGTCGCGGTTCAGGTGCTCGAACCGATGCAGATTGAACATCCTCGCCCAGTTGATCGGCTTCCAGCCGTTTTGCAGCCGTTCGTTTGGCCGGATCGCGTTCAGCCCCCAAACCTCCCAGGTGAAGTCGTAGCCCTGATTCAGGAAATACTTCTCCTTCGCCGCGCCCCCGATCATGGCGACTTTCAGCGGAAGTGCTCGAGTTTTCTTTTTCATCGGCTGGCGAGCTCTGAGACTGTGGATAGGACCTGGTCGACGATCGCCGCCGCCTGGTAGGCAGGCTTCTTGTTCGAGCGCTCCATGCTGGTGAGCATCAAGGTGACGCGCGTAATCAGCCGATCGCGCAGGCGGTTCGCCGCCCCCTCCAGGCGCTCTTTCCTCGTGATCAGGCGCTGGATGAAATCGGCCTCCGCTGCCATGGCATCGGCCACGTTCCTGGCGCCATTCGGGTCAAAGGCGACCCAGAGCTTGGGCTCGGGAAATTTCAGGATCACAAAGCCCCTATCATGCAGCACCGCGACTTCGGTCGGCTTATCGCCGGATGTGCCGGTTAAGACCGGCGCTGGCATCCGATCTTGAAGTGGATCCTCGGGGTCGGGGCGATCTCGTCCCCCGTTCACCCGTTTTATTTGTCCCACGTGATCGCTCCGCTGTACTTGATGCCCACAGCTCGAGCGCATTGCAGGAGCGCGTCGATGTGCGCCCGCAGCTGCTCCGCTGTGAAGACGAGATTGTCGGCGGGCCTGCGAAACCGCATCATGCAGCTTCGGCTTTTCTCATCCCCCAGGATGTCGATCGCGTTGGGGAACGAGTCACTCGGATGCTCCTTGGCCGCGAGAACCTTGCGCAATTCTTCGGGTTTCATCGGAAGATCTCCATCTGGGAAAGGTCAGGATAATCGTCATGCGGGAGCGGAGAATTGTGATCCGGCAGAAACTGCAGGCGCACAAGGCCCGCGGCGGCAGTCTCAGGGCTCATGTAGCAGTGGTGGCCAACGAAGTCGAACGTGTCGTCCTTGGGCGCCACGCCCTCGCGACGTCCATCGAACCTCGCCCGGCGAAGCCAGGAGTCCGCTTCGGGATCATCGAGCAAGATCGCGCCGCCTTGCTGGATGCCCAGGATCTTCGACCAGTGGAAAGAAACGCAGACCATCTGCCCGGCGCCATAGTGCGCAAACGGAAGTGGGGTGGGAATAAAGCGAGCCTCATCGCCCGAGTACATGCCCTTGGAAAACCAGCGAGCTGAGTCCCACACGGGCAACGGCTTGAGCTGATAGTAGCCGCGCCAGTTCTCATCCCGAAACGTCGGCCGACCGCCGGCGTGTATGATGCTCATCGGCACCGAGACGTAGGTACGCTTGGGAATTACGATGAGTGTCCGTCGAAATTCTACCCACTCGCGGCCATCCTCAACCGTGACCTGATTTCGCAGATGCCACGCCACCGCCAAGAGCAACGCCATGGTGCAGCTGTTGACCGTGACCACATGGGGCGCCCCGGTGTACTCTGCCACCGCACGCTCGAATTGCCGCACCACTTCGAAGGCGTCGACTTTCATATCGTCGCGAGCTGCGCGCGCAGCTCCTCGATCGCCAGGCGCGGGGCATGTTCGGAAGTCCGCGGGCCACCTGGCTCGTGCGCGGAAAGAAGCGCCTCGTGCATCTTCTCATCGGCCCCGAGCATGTGCAAAATCGTGGGGTGGCAAATCGTGTCCTGCACCAGGGCAAGCGCCAAATCCCCGAGCCGATAGGCGGGGAGTTCAGGCACAAGTAGCGAGCCCGTGGGCAGTTCCAGGGCTTTCAGTACCAGGTCGACAGCCTGCTCAGCGGTCAGCCAGAACCGTGTCGCATCCGGATGGGTGATGGTGAAGGATTTCCCTTGCGCAAGCGCCGCGCGCCAGGTGGGGATGACCGAGCCCGTGCTGCCGGCCACGTTCCCGTAGCGCACCGCCACAAAGGATGGTCCGGTCTCCCCTGCGAGCGCCTGAGCATTCAGAAAGAGCTTCTCGGCGACAAGTTTCGTTGCCCCGTAGCAATTGAGCGGCTCGACCGCCTTGTCGGTTGAGACGAAAAGGACCTTGAACACTTCGGCGTCGATCGCGGCCTCGATCACGTTTTGTGCCCCGATCACGTTCGTCTTCACCATCTCCGTTGGGTTGTAGACGCCAACCTCGACACGCTTCAAGGCGGCCGCGTGCACCACGATCTCGACCGACTCCATGGCGTAGCGCAGACGATCCTTGTCGCGCACATCCCCGATGAACCAGCGAAGGCGCGGATCGTCGTTGAACTCAGCGCGCATGAGCGCCTGGGCCGCCTCGCCTCGCGAGTAGACGCAGATGCGCTCCGATTCGTAGGCCGGAAGTCCGCCAATGCTCGCGTGCTCGGCCTGCAGTAGCCGTCGCACGAGCGAGCGTCCAAAAAATCCCGTGCCCCCGGTGATCATCCAGCCTGAGCGCTTTTTCATGACGAAAAAAAGAGCCGCGGTTGCGCGCGGCTCAGAGCTTTTCCCGAGGAAGGGAAAGGGAGGAGGTCGTACAGCGCGCACATAGTAGCACAGGTCTTTCTCGCGCTCACGCAAAAGCCTCGTAGCCCCACCTGGCTATCATGATCGCCTCGGCTCGGTTGTGATCCATCACGCGGGTGAGGGGGGCCTCGGGGTAGAGACGCTGCGCTCGAGCGCGCACGACCGCCTTGTTCTTTGCCCCCCCTGGCAGGCCCAGCGCCTTTTTCCACACCGCCGGGGTGACCTCTTGATGGGAAAGGCCGAGCGCCACAACGACACCCTCAAGGATCCCAGAGGTATGCCCCAGGCTAAAAACACTCGAGCTCCCCTGCGGCTGTTTGCCCTTAATCCGGATAGGGGCCTGGTGCTCGAGCACCACAAGAAACTCGTTTTTGTCGTGGTCATGGAGCCACCCTTTCAGAAGCTGCGTCAGAGCTGCGGCGTTCACCTGATTTTTGACGACGCCCAGGGCAAGAGCTCGCTGCATGATGGGCATGTCCTGCACCGCCTGCAGCCCCCGATGATCGAGCACCGCGAGCGCGCCGGTGAGGCCGGGATCGATGCCGATCACGATCACGTGGGGAAGTACCGGTGCCAGGCCCAGATGCCTGCCGCGATGAGCGTGGCAAGGAGCATCCCCACCGCGCAGATCG
>Ga0307469_10000995_pt1 | contig 10518 bp, 7 predicted proteins | sample atmos_gasesAM2C__FD_203084 | JGI IMG/M metagenome (GOLD analysis project Ga0307469, IMG submission 203084) | Hardwood forest soil microbial communities from Morgan-Monroe State Forest, Indiana, United States - atmos_gasesAM2C_515 | ecosystem: Environmental > Terrestrial > Soil > Temperate forest...
GGGCCGCCTCGCGACGCCCCCGGGCGCACTGTCGGACAGCCCGCGAACCGACCGGGTCATCGCCGCGCTCGAGGCGATCGCGCGGCGCGACGGAACCTCGCGCACGGCCGTGGCCTACGCGTGGATCCTGGCGCACCCGGCGCGGCCGGTGCCCCTGATCGGCAGCCAGAGTCCCGCGCGCATCCGCGAGGCGCGCAACGCCTACGCCGTGCATCTGACGCGCGAGGACTGGTACCGCATCCTCGTCGCCTCGCGCGGCGCGCCCATGCCCTGAAGGAGAGAGTCATGAACGAGCAAGTCGCGACCATCGGCCACGCGAAGGACACCATGATCGAGATGGCGATCCGCTTCGGACCGCGGCTGTTGACGGCGATCCTGATCCTGGTGGTCGGCTTCATCGTCGGCAAGTGGGTGAGCGGCGCCTTCACCCGCATGCTGGAGCAGCGCCAGCTCGAGCCGCCGATTCGCGCACTGTTCACGCGGATCGTCTGGGCACTGTGCGTGCTGCTGTTTGCGATCATGGCGCTGCAGAATCTCGGCGTGGAGCTCCTGCCGCTGGTAGCCGGGCTCGGCGTCGCCGGGGCCGGGTTGGCGCTCGCCACTCAGGGGGTCCTGAGCAATGTGGTGGCCGGCCTCTCGATCATCTTCTCGAAGCCCTTCAAGGTGGGCGAGTACGTTGCGATCGCCGGAGTCGAGGGCGCGGTGGAGAGCATTACGCTCTTCAGCACGACGCTCCTCCATGCCGACCGCTCGCGGGTCGTGATCCCGAACCGCAAGATCGTCGGCGAGATCCTCCACAACTACGGCCGGCTGCGTCAGCTCGACTTCACGGTGGGAGTCGCCTACGACACCGATCTCACGGCCGCGCTCGCCATCATCCGCGAAGTGCTGGCGGCCAACCCGCGCGTGCTCCAGGACCCCGCGCCGGTCGTCGCGCCGCTGCAGCTCGGGGAGTCCGCGGTGGCGCTCGCCGTGCGCCCATGGGTGCTGGTCGAGGATCAGGGCGCGGCGAGCGGCGAGGTGTGCGCAGCGGTGCTCGAGGCGTTTCGGACCCGCGGCGTCGTCATGCCCTTCCCGCAGCGCGAAGTGCACTTCCGCGGTGGCCAGGGCTGAGCGCGCCCGCAGCGCTGCGCCCGGGCTTCAGGGTCCCTGGGCGGGAGAGCGGCTCACGGAGACTTTGATCGAGGGCGTGACGCTCGCGCTGAACTCGAGCACCAGCGGCTTACCGGCCGGCAGCGCGAACTCGACGATCTTGTAGGGGGCGCTGCAGCCGACGCGCCCCTGGGCATCGCGCGACTGCAGCACGGCGCCGCCCGCGATCACGTCCACCCAGGCCGGCTGGTCGAGGGCGAAGCGGTAGACCCCCGCGGTCTCGACCGTGAGACGCGCAAGACCTGCATAGCTAGCCTCCTCGGGCCAGGTCCGGCTCGGCGGCGCCGTGAAGGTCACCTCCGGTTGGGCACGCAGCTCGAGCTCGTAGAGCCGGTCGGGGACCAGGGAGGGCGCGTCGGCGAAGGCCTTGCCGCTCGCGAGATCGACCGGCTGCTTGCTGAAGAGATCGCGCTCGTGGTGCACGTCCCAGGAGAACGCCGCGCAGGGGTTCTCGGCGGCATCCGTGGATGCGAGTGGCACAGACAGCAGCACCGCAAGCGGTGCGGCTACGCGCAGCATGGGACTCATCGGGCGAGTATATGCGAGCGCGCGGGCGGCGGGCCTAAATGGAGATCTGCCGCCCGAGATCGATGAGCTGCTCGCGCGGCACGTTGAGGTAATCCGGCAGGTGCGTGGCGTTGCGCAGCAGGAAGCTGAAGACCGCCTCCATCCAGCGCGGCAGCCCGCCGTCCTCGCGCGCAACGACGCGCTCGGAGCCGACGAAGTAGGTGAGCTTGTCCGGGACGACGCCGCAACCGCGCGCGGCGAGCTGCCGCATGAGATCCGGCATGGCCGGCCGCTCCATGAAGCCGTAGCAGACGCTCGCCACCCAGAAGTTCGGGACCGGTTGCGTGAGCTTGACGCGCTCCTCCGGCGCGATCCGCGGGACCGAGGCCGTCTCGAGCGTCACCGCGATGACTTTCTCGTGCAGCGCGTGGCTGTGGCGCACGTACCAGAGCATGACGGGGGGCGTCGCGTCCTTCACGCGGGTGAGGAACACCGCGGTGCCCGGCACGCGCGCCACGTGGTCGCGCTCGATCCCCGTGAAGAATTCAGGCACCGGCACGGGGTTCTCGTGTACGCGCTCACGGATGGCAACGAGGCCGCGATGCCAGATGAACATGACGGCGTAGACCGCGGCGGCGAGCAGCAGCGGCACGTAGCCGCCTTCGCGCAGCTTCAGCATGTTGGAGGCGAAGAAGCTGCCGTCGACCACGAAGAACAGTCCCGCGACGGCGAGGCTCGCCGCCAGCCCCCATCTCCATACGTCACGCATCGCGGTGTAGAGCAGCGCGGTGGTGAGCAGCATCGTGGCCGATACGGCGATGCCGTAGGCGCCGGCCAGGTTGTCGGATTTGCGGAACACGAGCGCGAGGGTCACGGTCACGATCATCAGCAGCCAGTTGACCGTGCCGACGTAGATCTGGCCGTAGCCCTGCTCCGAGATCTGCGCCACCTTGAGGCGCGGCATCCAGCCGAGTTGGATCGCCTGGCGCGTCATCGAGAAGGCGCCGGCGATGATCGACTGGCTGGCGATGATGGTGGCCACCGTCGACAGCAGCACCAGCGGCATCAGCCACCCGCCCGGGCACAGCCGATAGAAGATGTTGCCTTCGATCGGGGCGCCGGCGAGGACGATCGCTCCCTGCCCGGCGTAGTTGAGCATCAGGCTCGGAAACACCAGCCCGGCCCAGGAGAGCCTGATGGGCCGCGCGCCGAAGTGCCCCATGTCGGCGTAGAGCGCCTCGGCGCCGGTGACGCACAGAAACACCCCGCCCAGCACCGCGAATGCGCCGTACCCGCCGTGGTGCAGATACTCCACGGCGTACCAGGGGTTGAGCGCCCACAGCACGGCCGGGTGTCGGGCGATGCCGGCGACGCCGAGCACGGCGATGGTGACGAACCACAGCGCCATCACCGGGCCGAAGGCGCGGCCGATGCGCGCGGTTCCGAGCGGCTGCACCAGGAACAGCGCCAGCAGCACCGCCACGGTGAGCGGCAGCACATAGGGCTCGAGCGAGTGCTCGAAGAGGGTGAGGCCCTCGAGCGCCGACAGCACCGAGATCGCGGGCGTGATCGCCCCGTCGCCGTAGATGAGGGCTGCGCCGAACAGGCCGATCGCGACCAGCAGCGGGCGCTGGTAGCGCTTGACGCCGAGCAGCGCCATCAGGGCGAGGATGCCGCCCTCGCCATCGTTGTCGATGCGCATCGCGAAGCCGGCATACTTGACGCTGGTGACGACGATGAGCGTCCACACGAGGAGTGAGACGACGCCGAGGATGGTCGGCGCGTTGTCGCCGCCGGTGAGGTCGAGCACCGTCTTGAGGGTGTAGAGCGGACTCGTGCCGATGTCGCCGAACACCACGCCGAGCGCCCCCAGGGAGAGGGCGAGCGAGGCGGGATGCGGCTGCTTCCTTGGCATACGGGCGCGGACCGATCGGGCTTAGACTTCCCTGCTCGGGGACGAAGTCAGAAAAGGGGTCACCATGTCAGGATCGCGCCGCGAGTTTCTCATGACTTCCTGTGCCGCGCTGCTCGCGCCCGCGGCGGCCTCTGCCGGAGGAGAACCGACACCACCGGCGTCGGGGGCCGCACCGGCTCCAGAGCCCGTGCCTGGTTCCCCGCCGGCGTTCGGCACGGCGGCCCCGGTCGGCCCCGAGGTCGGCGCCGCGACCTTTGCCGAAGCCGAGAAGCTCGTCATGGTGGAGATGACGGCGGCCGAGCGCTCCCAGGCCGCCGAGAACTGGCGTGCCAGCATGGCGACCGTACACGAGCGCCGCAGCGGTCCGCGCAAGGTGGCGCTCGCACCGGCCGCCGCGCCGTACTCGACCTGGAACCCCGTGCTTCCCGGCCACGGACCGCTCCCGCCGGGCGAGCGCGTCGTCCGCAGCGAGCGCGATCCGGGAAAGCTCCCGGCAGCCGACGCCGACATCGCCTATGCGCCGCTCTGGAAACTGTCGCGCTGGATCGAGTCGCGGCGCTTGAGCTCGGAGCGGCTGACGCGCATCTACCTCGAGCGCATCGCGCGCTTCGACCCGCGGCTGCGCTGCGTCATCACGCTGACGCGCGACCTGGCGCTCGAGCAGGCGCAGAGCGCCGACCGGGAGATCGCCGCGGGCCACTACCGGGGACCTCTGCACGGAGTTCCATGGGGGGCCAAGGACCTGCTCGATACCGCGGGGATCCGCACTACCTACGGCGCGGAACCGTTCGCCGAGCGCGTGCCGGATGCGGATGCGGCCGTCGTTCGCCGCCTGCACGCGGCGGGAGCCGTGCTCATTGCCAAGTTGAGCCTCGGGGCGCTCGCGCTGAATGACGTATGGTTCGGCGGGCAGACCGTGAACCCCTGGCTGCCGGAGGAGGGCTCTTCCGGCTCGAGCGCCGGCCCGGGAGCTGCGACCGCGGCCGGGCTCGTCGGCTTCTCGATCGGCAGCGAGACCGAGGGCAGCATCGTCAGCCCCAGCATGCGCTGCGGCCTGGCCGGGCTCCGTCCCACCTTCGGCCGCGTCGCGCGCAGCGGTGCGATGACGCTGTGCTGGTCGCTCGACAAGCTCGGCCCCATGGCGCGCAGCGTCGAGGATGTCATGCTGGTGCTCGCGGCGATCGCCGGGCCCGACCCGGACGATCTCGGCAGCGTGCCGGCCGCGCTCGCGTTTGACGCGACCGCGCCCGTCAAGGGACTCAAGGTCGGTTACTTCGCGCGCTGGATGCGCGAGGACCCCGCCACCGAGGTCGACCGGCACGCGCTCGAAAGGCTCGCAGCCCTCGGCCTCGAGCCGGTCGAGGTCGCGATCCCGGACTGGCCGTACGACGATCTCAACACCATCCTGTTCGCCGAGGCCGCCGCGGCCTTCGAAGAGCTCACCCTGAGCGGCAAGGCCGGGGCGCTGAAGATGCAGGTCGCGGATGCCTGGCCGAACACGTTCCGCCAGGCACGCTTTCTCTCCGCGGTCGATTTCGTGCAGACCGACCGGCTGCGGCGCGCCGTGGCACAGGAGATGCAGAAGCTCATGGCGCGGGTGGACCTGCTGCTGGTGCCCTCGCTCCGCGACGAGATGCTGACCATCGGCAACTTCACCGGGCTCCCGTCCCTCACGCTGCGCGCCGGCTTCGTCCAGGTCGCCGAAGCGCGCAGCGACTGGGCGCCGGATCCGAAGCGGCCGCTGCCGAAGTTCCATCCGCCGCGGCGCGTGCCGCACGGCGTGACCCTCGTCGGCCGCCTCTTCGATGAGGGCACGATCGCGCGCGTCGGGCTCGCGCTCGAGGAAAGTCTGGCGGTGGCGGACGAGCGGCCTCGGGGCTTCTAAGGCTTCTCAGAAAGGAGCGGCGGTAGCCGCTCGCTGACCCAGCGCGTCTCGAGATCGTAGGCGTGGCCGAGCTGCAGCACCGCGAGGTCCGCGTGACGGCGGCCGATCAGCTGCATCCCCATCGGCAGGTCCTGCGCGCCGAACCCGACCGGCACGTTGAGAACCGGGCCGCCGAGCAGGCTCGCCGGCACCACCACCTCCATCCAGCGGTGGTAGGTGTCCATCGCGACTCCGTTGACCGAGCGCGGCCACTGCGTCGCGGCGTCGAAGGGAAAGAGCTGCGCGCTCGGCAGCAGCAGGAACTCGTAGCGCTCGAACAGCGCGCGAGCGGCGGTGTACCAGCGCGAGCGTGCCGCCGAAGCGCGGTAGACATCGAGCGCGGTGAGACGCAGCGCGCTCTCCACCTCCCAGCGTGCCTCCGGCTTCAGGCGCGCGCGGGTGACGGGTTCGCGGTAGAGCGCCTCGAGGTCGCCGGCCACGAGCCAGTGCCGCAGCGTCAGCCACGCGTCCCAGAGCGCGGCCGGAGAGCAGGGGAGGCTCGCTTCCTCGACCGTGCAGCCGAGCGTCTCGAAGACCCTGCACGCCGACCGGCACAGCTCGAGCACGCCCGGCTCGACCGGCAGATAGCCGCTCAGGTCGCCGAGCCACCCGAGGCGCGCACCTTTGAAGCTGCGCTCGAGCGGCTGCAGAAACTCGACCGGATCCTCGCCTGCCGAGAGCGGTGCACGCAGGTCGCCCCCGGCGATGACGCTCATCAGCATGGCGATATCCGGGACGCTGCGGCCCATGGCGCCCCACTCGGAGAGATGGTCGAGGAAGAGCTCCTCGGCGGCCGCCGGCACCCGCCCGAACGAGGGCCGGAAGCCGAACACATTATTATAGGCGGCGGGGTTGCGCAGCGACCCCATCATGTCACTGCCGTCGGCCACCGGCACCATGCGCAGCGCGAGCGCGACCGCTGCTCCGCCGCTGCTGCCGCCGGCGGTCCTGCCGGGGTCGTAGGCGTTCAGCGTCGTGCCGAACACCGGGTTGGTGGTCTGCGAGCCGAGGCCGAGCTCTGCGGTGTTGGTTTTGCCGACGAGGATCGCGCCCTGCTGCTTCAGCCGCTCGACCAGCAGCGAGTCGTACTCGGGTACCGTATCGAGGAGGGGCGAGCCGCGCGTGGTGCGGATGCCGGCGGTGAAGGCCAGGTCCTTGACCGCGTGCGGCAGCCCGTGCATCCGGCCGAGGTATTCGCCGCGGGCGAGCTCGGCATCGCGCACGCGCGCCTGCTGCATCAGCGCGTCCGCCTCCTGCAGCGAGACCAGTGCGTTCACCCGCGAGTTCAGGCGGCCGATGTGGTCGAGGTAGGTCGCCATCACCTCGGCGCACGACAGGGTTCGCGCGCGAATCGCGCGCGCCAGCTCCACCGCACCCATCATGACGAGCGGCGAGGGTCCTTCCTGAGTGCTCACTGCATCACCTCCAGGGCACGGGGCCTGTCAAGGTGGATCCGGGGATCGCGCAGTGGCAGTGTATAGTTTGTGGCCATGGAGCGGCGACACCGGTACACCAGCGCGCGGATGCTGCTCTGCGGCGCGCTGTGCCTCGCGCTCAGCTGCTGTTCGCTCATCAGCTTGAAGAGCCCGGAGCGCCCGCTCTCGCCGCGCGATCTCAACGCCCGCATCCTCACCCGCGAGCTCTCGGCGCAATTCGTGACGTCGGTGGATCGCGCCGCGGACGACATCGCCGCCTCCGAGCACGACCCCGCGGTGCTCGAGAACGGTCTGCGCTGGGAGATCGCGGCGGTCGGCGAGAGCCGGCGCGCCGCCACGCGCCTGGTGCCGATGATGAGCCTGCTCGATACCTGGGCGCTCGCCGCGCAGATGCAGGCGTTCACGGCCGAGGGGGCTCCGGGTGGCGCTCTGTTCGGCGCGCACTCCGAAGCGGTGCGCGAGGTCTGCGTGAGTTATGCGAGCGACGCGCAGGCCCTGGCGAAGCGGCTCCTCGCGCCTCACGACTTCGCTTCCTATCAGGCGTTCGTCGACGAGTACGTACGCGGCCATCCGTTCGCCGACCTGAAGTTCGCGCGCCCGTCGGTGGTCGCGCTCTGGAGCCGCGAGCAGGGAGGTGACACCAGGCTGGCCGATTCACTCGGCACGATCCCCGAGGCCCTCGCAGACACCGCCGACCGGCTGGAGATCTACGGCGACACGGTCCCCTCGCAGGTGATGCACAGGACCGAGCTGGCGCTGCGCGAGTCGGGCTACACGCGCGGTGACGCTCAGGCTGCGATCCGCCAGCTCAACGAGCGGCTCGAGCGTCTGACGGCGGTCGCGGAATCGACGCCCGAGCTGGTGCACGGCGCCGAGGCCGAGGTGCGGCTGAGCCTGCGCGAGGTGCTCGATCGGCTCGACAGGGCGGAAGGAGACCTGCACGCCGAGCGCGTCGCCCTGTTCGCGGATCTTCAGAGCGAGCGTGCGGCGGTGATGGCGCAGCTCGACGTCGAGCGCAAGGCGGTCGCCGAGGATGCCGCCCGGATCGCGAGCCGCGTCGTGAAGGACACGGGGGCGCAGCTGCGCGAGCTGGCCGCGGAGGTGCTGCTGCTCCTCATCGTGCTCGCCGTGGTCGTGCTGGGGATGCCGTTTGCCGCCGGGTATCTCGTGGGCCGCGCGCGCCAGGGGCGCCCGGGCCTTCAGTGAAGGACCAGCCGAGCCTCACGGCACGAGCGGCCACATCATCCATCAGTGACTCCGCCTTCGTCGGCGCGGAGCCGATACCCGAGTCCGGTTTCGGTGACGAGATAGCGAGGTCGGCGCGGATCGGGCTCCAGTTTGGCGCGCAGGTTCTTTACGCACACCCGCAGGCTCCGGGTGTCATCGGATCGCTCCGGCCCCCAAACCTCGCGAACCAGCTGGTTTTGCATGACGATTGACCCCAGGCGTCGCGCGAGTGCCTCCAGCACGCGATACTCGAGCGGGGTAAGGTGCATGTCGCCGGCGGGACCGCGAGTCTCGCGATGCGTGAGGTCGACCCGGATTTCCCCCAGCCGCAGCTCGGACGCCGGGGCTGTGCCGCGCGCATTGCGACGCAACGCTGCTCGCACGCGGGCGAGGAGCTCAGGCGCGCTGAAGGGCTTGGTGACGTAGTCATCGGCGCCGGCGTCCAGGGCGGCGATCTTCTGATCTTCCATGGTGCGTGCTGAGAGGACCACGATCGGCATGGGCGACCATTGGCGAACGCTGCGGATGACGCTGACCCCGTCGCCGTCCGGCAGGCCAAGATCGATGAGCATCAGGTCGGGTTTGTGACTGCGCGCCTCGATTTCGCCCCGCGCAGCAGTTTCAGCCTCGATGAATCGATACTTCTCGGCTTCAAGCAGTGCGCGCAGGATGCTGCGAATCGCCGGCTCGTCCTCGATCACCAGGATCTGATGCATCGCCTGAGTCACGGTACCGGCTCCATGATGGGGAGCGTGAACTCGAAGCGCGCACCCGCGCCGTCACGCCGCTGAGCGCCGATTTCCCCGCCGTGCGCCCTGATGATCGCCTGACAAATTGCAAGACCGAGACCCACTCCGACCACGGATTCTTCGGGGTGGCCGCGCTGAAACTTATCAAACAGCCGGGCAGGGTCGCCGGCAGGAAGGCCGGGTCCTTCATCCTCGACGCGGATCCGCAGATACTCGCCATCCACGATCGCCGACACGACCACACTGGTGCCGGCAGGGGTGTATTTGGCTGCGTTGTCGAGGAGATTCGTAAAGACCTGCTCGATGAGCACTGCGTCCACATGGATCGCAGGCAAGTCCGGAGCAAGCTGAAGCTCTACGTCGTGATCTTTCAGCTTCTCCTGCAGGCTGCCCAGCGCCGTTCCTATCAGGTCGTCCAGGGTTTGCCAATCACGCCGGAGCACGAGCTGACCGGACTCGAGGCGCACCAGCTCGAGCACATTGGATACGAGGTCGGACATCTCGCGGGCCTTGCCCTCGATCGAGCGCGCCAGCGACAAGCGGGTACGCTCACCAAGTGCCGCGCCCTGCTCAGCGAGAGCGCTGCCCGCGCCGGCGATCACGGCCAGCGGCGTGCGCAGATCGTGCGAAATGGAAGCCAGCAGCGTATTCCTGAGCTGTTCGCGCTCGGCCGCAACGCTGGATTGCTCGGCCATCTCGGCCAGCTTTGCCCGCTCCAGCGCGAGTGCAATCTGGCCCGCAAACGTCTCCAGCAGGTGCGCCTGTTCGGGCAGCAGCACATGGCGCGGATTGGTGGGGAGAACCGCCAGGACTCCCAGCGTCTTGCGCTCATCTCCGAGCGGCACGTACAAGCCGGGGCTCGCGGGCAGCGTGTCCGATCCGAGGCCCGCACGCTGGCCGTGATCGGCAACCCATTGAGCGACTGCGAGGTCGGCGTGGCGGAAGGAGATCTCTAGCGGGCCATCGGACGGATAGCGCAGTTTGCCGTCGGGCGTACCGAGCAGCACGACGGCCCGGCACTGGAACACTTCCGCCACGTGCCTCACGGCGACGTGTGCCATGGCAGCGATGCCGCGAGTCGCCGCCAGCTCGCGGCTCATGGCGTACAGCAGCGCCGTGCGGCGCTCGCGCGCCCCGGCTACCCGGGTCTGCTGGCGCACGCTTGCCGTGAGCGTTGCGATGACCAGCGCGATGGTCAGCATGGCTCCAAAGGTGACCAGGTACTGGACGTCGGACACGGCAAGCGAGTAGCGGGGCGGCACGAAGAAGAAATCGAACGCGGCAACATTGAGCAGGGCGGTGAGCGCGGACGGTCCTCGCCCGAGGCGCAACCCCGCGACCGTCACCCCGAGGAGATAGATCATCACCAGGTTCGACAGATCGAAGTGCGGATACATTCCAAAGGCGAGCAGCGTGCACAGGGCCGTGATGCCCCCGGCGGCGGCATAGCGTTCCCAGTGCACGGGCTGCCGCCAGTCATCGCGGGTCGCAGCGACGGTCGAACGTGCGGTCTCCACCATGTCGCCAGACGCAATCGTAATCACGTCAAAGGCACGCGCGCGTTGCACCAGACGCGTTGCCGTCGACGGGCGTAGCCACGCCCGCCAT
>Ga0307469_10000996_pt1 | contig 10513 bp, 6 predicted proteins | sample atmos_gasesAM2C__FD_203084 | JGI IMG/M metagenome (GOLD analysis project Ga0307469, IMG submission 203084) | Hardwood forest soil microbial communities from Morgan-Monroe State Forest, Indiana, United States - atmos_gasesAM2C_515 | ecosystem: Environmental > Terrestrial > Soil > Temperate forest...
AGACGGTAGGGTCTCACGCCTTGCCGAAACCCAGGGGATCCACCGCGTACAGCTCCAGGCTGCACCCGTCACTATATGTATTTCCGCCAGCCCATTCCCTTGCGTCCCGCGCGTGACCGCCTGCTCGATGCGGCAGAACGAGTCGTAGTCGAGTCGGGCGCGACACACCTGACCCTCGACGCCGTGGCAAAGTCCGCGGGCGTCAGCAAAGGCGGGCTCTTGTATCACTTTCCCTCCAAGGAAGCGCTGCTCGAGGGCATGCTGTCGCGGCATTTCCAGGACGTCGATGCCGAAGTAACGAAGCGCCTCGCGCACCGCTCCGAGAAGACGGCGCGCCGCGGCAACGGCAGCACGCGCCGCGGCCGCAAGCCCTCACGCGCCGAGGTGTTCAGCGAGCGGGTGGGCGTGCTGCTCGAGCTGCGCCCCGAGCGTCCGGCGGTCGGCGCCGCAATGATTGCCGCATCCGCTGACAGCCCGGAGCACATGGCGGTCTGCCGCGCGGAGTACCGCAAGCTCCTCGATGAATTCACCAAGCTCCCGGGCGGGTTCGAGCGCACCGCGGTGGTGCTGCTCGCGGTGCAGGGGCTGCTGCTCGCCGAGCTGCTGCACCTCTCGCCCTACACGCCCCAGGAGCGTTCCCGGCTCGCGAAGGCATTGCTGCGGGCCGCCGACCAATGCGGGAGCACGCAATGACACGGAGCGCACGCGGATCCTCTCTCGCCCTGCTGGCCGCAGCGGTGGTCTCGGCCTGCGCCGTCGGGCCCGACTTCCACTCGCCGGCCCCGCCCGCCACGACTCATTACACGCGCGCTCCCGAGCCGACCGGCACGGTCGGCGCACCGGGCCCGAGCGGCACCGTGCAGAGCTTCAGCACCGAGCGCGACATTCCCGCGGACTGGTGGACGCTGTTTCACTCGCAGGCGCTCGATGCGCTCGTGCGGCAGGCGCTGACCGACAGTCCGACGGTGCAGGCCGCGCAGGCGACGCTGCTCACCGCGGCCGAGACCTACAAGGCGGAGCGCGGCGGGCTGCTGCTCCCGAAGCTCGATGCGACCGGGACGGCCGCGCGGCAGCGCGAGCCCGGCGCCGTCGTCGGACAGCCGGGCGCGCCGGCCTTCATCTTCAACCTGTTCGACGCCTCGGTGGGCGTGACCTACCGTCTCGATCTCTTCGGGGCGTCGCGCCGCCAGGTCGAGGCGCTGCGCGCGCAGGCGGACTACCAGCGCTGGCAGCTGGAAGCCGCCCGCCTGACGCTCGCCGACAATGTCGTCACGACTTCCGTCAACATCGCCTCGCTCCATGCGCAGATCTCCGCCCTCGCCGACATCATCGCGAGCGAGCGCGATCAGCTGAAAGTGGTGCAGCGGCAGTTCGACGCCGGCGCCGCCTCGCGCTCCGATCTCCTCGCACAGCAGACCCAGGTCGCCGACAACGAGGCGCAGCTGCCGGCGCTCGAGAAGCAGCTCGCGCAGGCGCAGCACCGCCTCGCGGTGCTCGCCGGCCGCACTCCGGACGATGCCACGGTGCCTGACTTCACCATCGACCAGCTGACGCTGCCGGCGGAGCTGCCGCTCTCGGTGCCGGCGAAACTGGTGCGCCAGCGTCCGGACGTGCAGGCCGCCGAGGCGCTGCTGCACGTCTCGACCGCGCAGCTCGGCGTGGCGACGGCCAACATGTACCCGCAGCTCAACCTCACCGGCTCGATCGGTTCGGAGACGGTCACTGCGAGCGACCTGTTCAAGACCGGCACCGCGGCCTGGAACGTGGGCGGCTCGCTCACGCAGCCGCTGTTTCACGGCGGCGAGCTCCTCGGCCTGAAGCGCGCGGCGCGCGCGGATCTCGACCGCGCCACCGCCCAGTACCGCGGTGCGGTGCTCGGGGCGCTCCAGGACGTCGCCGATACGCTGCGGGCGCTCGACGCCGACGCGCGGACGCTGCAGGCGGACCTGATTACCGAGACCGATGCGCAGGACACCCTCGGCATGACCAAACTGCAATACAAGGTGGGCGGCGTCAGCTATCTGCAGCTGCTGAATGCCGAGCGCGTCTACCTGCAGGCGCGGCAGAACCGCGTGCAGGCGGAAGCGGCGCGCTACGCGGATACCGCCGCACTGTTCCAGGCGCTCGGCGGCGGCTGGTGGAACCGCCAGGACAATGAGAAGGAGAGTCGGCCGTGAACGATATCTACGAGAGCTCGGCTAACACGAAGAGCCCGGGTTCGACATCGCTGCGCGAAAGCCTGAGAGCGCCGGGCAACCTTGCACGCCGGCGGCTGATCGTCGTCGTGTCCGTCGCGGGGGGACTGCTCGCGCTGCTCGTGGGATTTAACCTGTTCAAGGGCTTCATGATGAAGAAGTTCATGGCGGGCAACTCCCAGCCGCCGCAGACCGTGACCACTACGCTGGTCAAGTACGCCGACTGGCAGCCCGAGATCAGCGCGGTCGGGAGCGTGCGCGCCGTGCGCGGCGTCGACATCACGACCGAAGTGACGGGACTCGTGCGCAGCGTCGATTTCCGCTCGGGAGAAGACGCCAGGCGCGGCCAGGTGCTGGTGCGGCTCAATTCCGACGCGGATGTCGCTACCCTGCACTCGCTCGAGGCGGCGGCGGATCTCGCCGCGACCGTCTATGCGCGCGACAAGATGCAGTTCGAGGCGCAGGCGATCAGCCAGGCGCTGCTCGATTCGGATGCCGCGGACCTGAAGAACAGGAAAGCGCAGGCCGCCGCCCAGGCGGCGCTGGTCGAGAAGAAAATCCTGCGGGCGCCGTTCGATGGGCGGCTCGGGATCACGACCGTGAACCCCGGGCAGTATCTCAACACCGGCGACAAGGTTGTGACGCTGCAGGAGCTCGATCCGGTCTATGTCGATTTCCGCCTGCCGCAGGAGCAGCTCGCGCAGGTGCACCCCGGACTCGAGGTGCGCCTCACGCTCGATGCATTCCCCGGCGAGAGCTTCCCCGGCAAGATCAACGCCGTCGATCCGCTGGTCGACTCCGGGAGCCGTAACTTTCAGGCCGAGGCGACGGTCGCGAATCCCGCGCGCAAGCTCCTGCCCGGCATGTTCGTGCGCGTCACGGTGCTCTCGGGCGCCCAGCAGCGCTACCTGACGCTGCCTCAGACCTCGATCACCTTCAACCCTTATGGCTCGACGGTGTTCCTCGTCGAGAAGGACGCGAAGGGCAAGCGCACGGCGCAGCAGGGCTTCGTGACCACCGGTCCAACGCGGGGCGATCAGATCGCCGTCCTCAAGGGCATCAAGGAGGGTGACGAAGTGGTGACCAGCGGGCAGCTCAAGCTCAAGAACGGTACGCCGCTCGACATCAGCACCCTCGCGCAGCCGGCCGACGCGCCGGATCCAACGCCGCAGGAGCATTGAGGGGCGTGCCATGAAGTTCACCGATCTCTTCATCGAGCGGCCGGTCCTCTCGATCGTCGTCAGCCTGCTGATCCTGGTGCTGGGCGCCCGCGCGGTGTTCCAGCTGCCGGTCAGTCAGTACCCGGAGACCGAGAACGCCGTGGTCACGGTCAGCACGACCTACTACGGCGCCGACGCCCAGACCATCGCCGGGTTCATCACCCAGCCGCTCGAGGCCGCGATCGCTCAGGCGCAGGGGATCGACTACCTGTCCTCCAACAGCGTCGCCGGCGCCTCGATCATCACCGCGACGCTGCGCCTCAACTACGACGCCAACCGGGCGATGACCGAGATCAACACCCAGGTCAACTCGGTGCGCAACCAGCTGCCGCCGCAGGCGCAGCAGCCGGTGATCACGGTGCAGATCGGCCAGCAGATCGACGCCATGTACCTCGGGTACTTCAGCGACACGATTCCGCCCAACAACACCACCGACTACCTGCTGCGGGTGGTGAAACCGAAGCTCGACTCCCTCGACGGCGTCCAGACCGCCGAGATTCTCGGCGGCCGCACCTTCGCGCTGCGTGCCTGGCTCGACCCGCAGCGCATGGCGGCCCGCGGGGTCTCCGCGGACGACGTCTACGCGGCGCTCGGCTCGAACAACTACCTGGCCGGCGTTGGCTCGACCAAGGGTCAGATGGTGAGCGTCGATCTGAAGACGAACACCGACGTCAGCTCGCTCGATGAGTTCCGCCATCTGGTGGTCAAGCGGCAGAACGGCGCGCTGGTGCGGCTCGAAGACGTCGCCAACGTGGTCCTCGGCGCCGAAAACTACGACTTCAACGTCGCCTTCAGCGGCCAGCGCTCGGTGTTCATCGGCATCAAGGTGGCGCCGAAAGCCAACATACTGGAGGTCGCTGGGCGGGTGCGCGCCGCGCTGCCCGATATCGCGGCGCAGCTGCCGACCGGCGTGACGCAGAAGCTCGCCTATGATGCGACCAAGTTCATCACCAGCTCCATCAAGGAGGTCATCAAGACTCTCGTCCAGGCGCTGGTCATCGTCACGGTGGTGATCTTCCTGTTCCTCGGCAGCCCGCGCGCGGTGGTGATACCGGTGGTGGCGATGCCGCTGTCGCTCATCGGCGCCTTCTTCCTGATGCAGGCGCTCGGTTACTCCATCAATCTCCTCACCCTGCTCGCGCTGGTGCTGGCGATCGGACTCGTGGTGGACGACGCGATCATCGTGGTCGAGAACGTCGACCGGCACCTGAAGGAAGGAGTGCCGCCGCTGCAGGCGGCGTTGCAGGCGGCGCGCGAGCTCGGCGGACCGATCATCGCCATGACGATCGTGCTGGTGGCGGCCTACGTGCCCATCGGCCTCCAAGGGGGGCTCACGGGCGCCCTGTTCACCCAGTTCGCCTTCACCCTCGCCGGGGCGGTGACCGTCTCGGCGGTCATCGCTCTCACCCTCTCGCCGATGATGACCTCCAAGGTCTTCCGCAGCGAGCAGGAAGAGGGCCGCTTCACGCACTTCCTCGATCGTACCTTCAACCGCGTGCGTGACGCCTATTCGCGCACGCTGTCGAGCTGGCTCACGACCTGGTCGGTGGTGATCGTGTTCGGCGCGCTGATCCTGCCGGGCGTGATCTATCTCTTCATGACCTCGAAATCCGAGCTCGCCCCGCAGGAGGACCAGGGCATCGTCCTCGAGGCCACTACCGGTCCGCCCGATGCGACGCTCACCCAGATGCAGGCCTACTCCGACGCCGAGTTCGCGATCGCGAAGAAGCTCCCCGAGTATCAGCAGATGTTCCAGCTCACGGGCGCGCCCACGGTCAACCAGGGCTTCGGCGGCGTGCTGTTCGCGCCCTGGGAAGACCGGCACCGCAGTGCCCAGGAGCTGCAGATGCTGCTGCAGAATGAGTGGAACAAGATACCGGGCGCGCGCGTCGCGGCGTTCCAGTTCCCCGCGCTGCCCGGCTCGCAGGGCTTCCCCATCCAGTTCGTCATCACGACCACCGAGCCAATCGAGAACCTGAACGAGGTGGCGACCCAGGTGCTCGACAAGGCGCGCGCCAGCGGCATGTTCTGGTTCGTCGACTCCGACCTCAAGCTCGACAAGCCGCAGCAGACCGTGAACGTCGATCGCGACATGGTGAGCGACCTCGGCCTCACCCAGCAGAACGTGGGCAGCGCGCTGGCGGCGGCGCTCGGCGGCGGCTACGTGAATTACTTCTCGATCGCCGGCCGCTCCTACAAGGTCATCCCGCAGGTGCTGCAGGTCGATCGCCTGAATCCCGACCAGGTGCTCGACTACTACGTCCACTCGGGCAACGGCACCTTGATCCCGGCGCGCACCATCGCGAGCCTCAAGACCTCGACCGTGCCCGAGACCATCAGCCACTTTCAGCAGCTCAACGCCACGACCATCGGCGGCGTCTCGGCGGTGGCCGAGGCGGACGCGCTCAAGTTCCTTCGGAGCACGCTCAAGCAGGTCGCGCCCACCGGTTACAACGCCGATTACTCGGGCGAGTCCCGGCAGTACATGCTGGGATCCGGCAGCTTCGTTTTCACGCTGCTGTTTGCCCTGGTGATCGTCTATCTGGCGCTCGCCGCGCAGTTCGAGAGCTTCCGCGATCCGGCCGTGATCCTGGTGTCGGTGCCGATGGCGCTCTTCGGCGCGCTGATCTTCATCAACCTCGGCATAGTCACTCTCAACATCTACACGCAGGTGGGACTGGTCACGCTCCTCGGGCTCGTCAGCAAGCACGGCATCCTCATCGTGCAGTTCGCCAACGAGCTGCAGCGCGCCGGACACGCGAAGCTCTACGCGATCGGTCAGGCGGCGGCCGTGCGACTGCGCCCCATCCTCATGACGACCGCCGCCATGTGCTTCGGCGTCATCCCGCTGGTCATCGCCTCGGGCGCAGGCGCCGCCGGCCGGCGCAGCATGGGTGTGGTGCTCTTCACCGGACTCGCCATCGGCACGTTGTTCACCCTGTTCGTGGTGCCGGCGATGTACGTGTTCATCGGCGCCGATCACGGGCATGAGGCCCGCGCGCGCGGCCACCAGAAGGACGAGGGACAGGCGCCGGAGCCCGTGCCGGCAGGCTGAGGGAACTGCCAATGATCGACGTCTACTACTGGGGAACGCCGAACGGACTCAAGATCAAGCTGTTCCTCGAGGAGGCGGGACTACCCTACCGGATCATCCCGGTTGACATCGGCAAGGGCGAGCAATTCAGGCCTGAGTTCCTGAAGATCGCGCCCAACAACCGCATCCCGGCGATCGTCGATCACGACCCAAAGGGCGGCGGAGCCCCGATCCCGCTGTTCGAGTCGGGCGCCATTCTCTTATATATGGCGGAGAAGACCGGCCGCTTCATCCCCGCTGACATTCGCGGCCGTGCGCTGACGCTGCAGTGGCTGTTCTGGCAGGTGGCGGGCTTAGGCCCCATGGCCGGGCAGAACGGCCATTTCAGCCACTACGCCCCCGAGACGCTGCCGTACGCGATCGAGCGCTACGTGAAGGAAACCAACCGCCTCTACGGGGTGCTCGACCGGCAGCTCGCCGGAGGCGAGTACATTGCCGGCGACTATTCGATCGCCGACATGGCGTGCTACCCGTGGATCGTGTCGCACGCGCGGCACGGGCAGAATCTCGACGACTTCCCGGCCCTCAAGCGCTGGTTTTACCGCATCAACGAGCGGCCGGCCTGTCAGCGGGCCTACGTGGGCGTCCAGCTGTCGTACAGCCGCAAGATGTCCGACGAGGAGCGCCGCATCCTCTTCGGGCAGACCGCCACCTCGCACCGGGCTTGAGGATCTCCGCGGCCCTCAGGACCCTTCCGCGATCAGCGCCGACAGAGGCGGCAGGGTCCACGCGCTCGCACCGCCGATCGATTCGACCGGCCGCCAGCTTCCCGCGGGCGGCTCGACGCGCACCTGCGCGAGTCCCAGGTTGAAGACACAGAGGATGCGCTCGGCGCCGAAGCTGCGCTCGAAGGAGAGAACCGCCGCGGAGGTCTCCAGCAACCGCATGCCGCCGTAGCGCAGCGCCGGGTGACGCTGGCGCAAGGCGATGAAGCGCCGCGTCATCGCGAGAGTCGAATCCGGCTCGTGATCCTGCGTGTCGACCGCGAGAGCCGCGTGGTCGGCCGGAACCGGCAGCCACGGTCGCGTGCTGGAGAATCCCGCGTGAGGCGCGTTTCGTGTCCAGGGCATCGGAGTGCGGGCGCCGTCGCGGCCAAGCGTGAGGGGCCAGTTGGCGATCGCCTCAGGGTCGCGCAGATCGTGGTAAGCGAGCTCCGCCTGCGGCAGGCCGAGCTCCTCGCCCTGATAGAGGAAGACGTTGCCGCGCAGAGTGAGCAGCAGCAGCAGTGCGAGCCGCGCGTTCGCCGCGCGGTCCGCTGACGCCGACCAGCGCGAGACGGCGCGCGGCGCGTCATGATTGGAGAAGGCCCAGCTCGGCCAGGCGTCGGCGGCATCGCTCCATGCCTCGAGCGCGGCGCGCACCAGTCCCGGAGTGAGCGCATCGGCATAGAGAAAGTTGAAGCCGTACGCGGTATGCAGCCGCCGCGGTCCCTGAGTGAGCAGCTTCATGACGGGCTCGGCGCCCTCGCCGCCGATCTCCGCCACCGTGAAGCGGCCGCCGTACTGCTCGGTGAGCGCGCGCACCCGCTCAATGAAGGCCACCAGGTCCGCGTGCCCCTTGTTGTGCTGCGGTTGCTGGAAGTCGACCGGCCGGGTCCGCGGCCGCCCGTCGGACGGCCGCGGCGGGTTGTCGGTGAGCGCCGGGTCATGCATCGCATAGTCGATCGCATCGAGCCGGAAACCGTCCACGCCGCGCTCCAGCCAGAAGCGCGCGCTCGCGAGCAGCGCGTCCTGCACCGCGGGGTTGTGGACGTTGAGATCGGGCTGCTCGGTGAGGAAGTTGTGCAGGTAGTACTGGCCGCGGCGCGCACCCCAGGCCCACGCCGGGCCGCCGAACACCGACTGCCAGTTCGACGGCGGCGAGCCGTCGGGCTTGGCATCCGCCCAGACGTACCAGTCGGCGTAGCCGTTGACCCGGTCGCTGCGGCTCTCACGGAACCAGTGGTGCTGATCGGAGGTGTGCGAAAACACCTGGTCGATGATCACGCGCAGCTCGAGGTCGTGGGCGCGCTCGATGAGCCGGTCGAAATCGCCGAGCGTCCCGAACATCGGATCGACGCTGCAGTAGTCGGCGACGTCGTAGCCGAAGTCCTTCATCGGCGAGGTGAAGAAGGGCGACAGCCATACGGCATCCACACCGAGCGAGGCGACGTGCCCGAGATGCGCGGTGATGCCGGCGAGATCGCCGATGCCATCTCCGTTGGAGTCAGCGAAGCTGCGCGGGTAGATGTGGTAGATGACGGCGCCGCGCCACCACTCCTCGCCACCCCTGGCGGGCGCCACGCTCATCGCCCGCCCGCCGAAGCGCACACCAGGTAATCGAGCGGCGCGATCTCCACGTGATAGCTTCCCGGCGCCGAGGCCCGCGCTTCGCACCTGCCGTGAAGCGAGGCGAAGCGCTCCGATCCGGCTTCGACCATCACCTGCGCACTGAGCGCGGTGGTGGAGGTGTTGAAGGCGATCACCAGCTCGCCGCCGCCTTCCGTGTCGAAGCGCGAGACGGCTAACAGTCCGGGCGACTTGCCGTAGCTGCGCACGACCTGCGGCCCGCGCCGCAGCGCCGGCTGCGCGCTGCGCAGGTGCGCGAGCTCGGCGATCGCGCGATAGAGCGGATGCCCGGTATCGAAGTGGCTCCCCGGCCCGCTCGCGCCGCCGAGCGGCCGCTCCGCGAGATAGGACGGGACGCGGCTCACGAACATGTCCTGCCGCGCGTCCTGATCGCCGCCGCGCCCGGTGAATCCCTGCTCGTCGCCGTAGTAGACCACCGGCACGCCCCGCAGCGTAAAAAGCATCGCGTGCGCCAGCAGCACGCGCCGCAGAGTCTCCTCATCGCTGATGCCGGGCCTCAGGCGGCGCACGAAGAAGGCGAAGCGCCCGGCGTCGTGGTTGCTGATGAACGTCGGCAGCTGCTGTGCCGCCGTTGCGCCGCCTTCGTAGAGGGCGTCGCCCTCGAAGAGCCGCGCCAGCACCTCGGTGCCGGCCTTGCCGGCCACGGTCTCGCGCACCGCGGCCGCGAAGGCGAAGTCCAGTACCGCCGGCAGCCGGTCGACGCGCGTGTGCCCGGCGAGCAACGCCGGATCCACTTCCCCGGTGGCCACCTCGCCGAAGATGTGGAAGTTGGGGATGCCTGCCGCACGCGCCCGCGCCAGCATCGCCGGCACGAACTGCTGCCAGAACTCGGGGTTCACGTGCCTGGCGGTGTCGATGCGGAAGCCGTCCAGATGCAAGCGCTCGATCCAGGCGCCGTAGATGTCGATGAACCCCCGCACCACGCGCGGGTTCTCGGTCATGAGGTCATCGAGCCCGACGAAGTCGCCGAAGGTCGAGCTCTCGCCCGCGAAGGTGGAGTTGCCGCGGTTGTGATAGTAGATCGGGTCGTTGAGCCAGTCGGGCACCTTGACGTGCTCCTCGCCAGAGGGCACGTAAGGCGTGTAGGCGTAGTCGGGGCGTGTCAGGTGCGCGAAGTTCTCCGCGGTCTGATGGACGGCATCGTCGCCGAGGAACCCCGCGTTGATCGGCTCGCCCCTGAGGCCACCGCGCCGGGTGTACGGATAGTCGGCACGCGAGCGGTACGGGCAGTCGCCGTCCGGACACTCGCGGTAGCGAATGACGTCCGCGGTGTGGTTGGCAATGATGTCGAGATAGACCTTCATGCCGCGCCGGTGGGCGGCCACGGTCAGTCCCTCGAGATCCTGCTCGCTGCCGAAGTGCGGGTCGACGCGCGTGAAGTCCGTCACCCAGTAGCCGTGATAGCCCGCGGACTCGTGGCCCGGCGGGCCCTGCACCGGCTTGTTCCTGAACACCGGTGCGAGCCAGATCGCGGTCGCGCCGAGCGACTGAATATAGTCGAGCCGCGCTAGCACGCCCTTGAGGTCGCCACCGTGGTAGAAGCCCTTGTGGGCGGGGTCGAAGCCGGTGACGAGCGCCCCGCCCTCGAGGCCGCCGCGGTCGTTCGCCGGATCGCCGTTCTCGAAACGGTCGGGCAGCAGGAAGTAGATGACCTCG
>Ga0307469_10000998_pt1 | contig 10490 bp, 6 predicted proteins | sample atmos_gasesAM2C__FD_203084 | JGI IMG/M metagenome (GOLD analysis project Ga0307469, IMG submission 203084) | Hardwood forest soil microbial communities from Morgan-Monroe State Forest, Indiana, United States - atmos_gasesAM2C_515 | ecosystem: Environmental > Terrestrial > Soil > Temperate forest...
CAAGCAACTCAGGAAGCGCCACCCATCGGGGGGCAGGACAATGGCGGATCAATCAGTCGCCAAGCGCCAAGGGGCGAAACGCGGCAGGTGAAGATCAGCTCAGAGTTCTCTCTGAGATGATTGCGTATCGGGGGATTAACATCCCCCCATACGTGTGCCTGTTTTCCGGGTGCTCCACGTCTCCAATCGTGGGGACGAGAATCTTGCCGTCTTTGCTTTCTGAAATAAGAAAGCCCACGGTCACACACTTGTGAAGGTAGGCATCTGGAATTTCAGACAAATCTATCCAGCCGTCGCTTAACCTGCTGGCATCAATCCATTCCACCAGCAACAGCGGGAACTTAAGAGCCTTCCTTAAATTTTTCCTCGTCAAATTAGGACACTACCGATAACTGTCGGCGGTGGAAACGCTGCGGCGATTGTGTGAGACTGGCCGCCCTTCGCGCTTCGCAGGCACCAAGATGAAGAAAAGCGACAGCGAACCCGCAGACCTTCCCGCCGAGCCTCTGGAGAGAGCCCGATTACAGGCCGAGGTCGCGAAGCAGCGAGTCCGCATCGCGAAAGACGAACTGAAGCGCGCGCGCAAGCGGCTGAAGGAAGCCAAGCGCGAAGCGAAGCGTGCCCGCAAGCAGTCCGCCGCGGCCCGCAAGGCCTGGAAGCGCGCCCGCCGCGCACAGAAGGACGCCGCACCGGCGAAGCCCGCAAAAGCCGACAAGGCTGCAAAGCCCACCAGGGCCAAGGCCGCGAAGACTGCAAAGCCGATCAAGACCAGGGCCGCGAAGGTTGCGCGAACCTCTTCGCGACACGCGGCTGCCAGGCGTCCCTCGCTCGCCCGTGCTTCCGTCAAGGCGCGGGTCCGACGCACCCGGCGCCCGAGGCACACAGCGCCTGCCGTGGCCGTGACACCGGCAGCGGCGTCCGCGCCGGAGGCCGTGGCCGAAGCACCCGCTCCGGTGAGCGAGGCGCCCGCCGACGCCGGCACGCCCACCGCAGAACGGGCGGCCTGAGACTCATGTCGGACCCTCGGTCCGGTTCGGGGACGGCGGCTGCCGTGCACGCGGCGCCTTCGAGCTCGCGCATGGTCGCGAGCTACCTCACCGATGTGGAGAAGCTGCTCGAGGCTCAGCGCTGGGACGCGGCGCTCTGCGAGGCGTACGACCTGCCGCGCATTGCAGTCGCGCTCACCGACCCGACGCTGCAACGCTCGGGCGAGCAGCAGAAGAACTGGTGCGAGGAGTGGCTCCGGCCCCCCGACGAGGACGACGCAAGCGACGACCTCGACTATGAGCGCGTCTGCCGCACCGTCTGCGAGCATATCGAGCACGAGGATGCGGCCACGCCGAAGTCGATTCCGGCCCGCGCTCTGCGGCGACTGCGGTTGCGGCGCCACGTGCGCACCGCCCCCCGGGGCTTCGTTCATGACTCGCCCCCGCCGAACGATCCCGAGGCGAGCGAGCGCGTGCAGATCTGCGCGGCGCTCATCGACGCGGCGCGCCGCTGGTACGCGCGCAGCGCCTGCCACAACTCCATCGTGCAGGCGAATCTTGCGAGGCTCGCGGTTCTGCGCTGAAGCCACGCACGTTCCGCCGCGCCTCTTCCTCCGTCCACACCCCCCCGCGCGCACCCCAAGCGGCCGCGCACTCTCTCCTTTCGCGCCGAAGCCTGAATAGCCGTTCAATGTGCGGCATGCGGACTCGTCATCGGTCTTGAGACCCGCGCGCGCTCGTGTTCACTGTTTTTTCTCGACTTTTCTCCAGGCTGGAGCGCTCTTGCTTCCCATGGGGGCTTGGCGGAAGATACTGAGAAGGGGGAGGGCCTAAGCCATTGAGTGAGCGTTCAATGACGCACTCAAACGGGTCTCAGCGCTCGCTGGGGATGGAGCGAGGCGCGCGGCCGCCGCTGCGCGTCGGCGTCATTCTCGCGCATCACTTCACCCTCTCGGCATTCGCGGTCTTCATCGATCATCTGCGGCTCGCCGCGGACGAAGGAGACCGCAGCCGCCCGCTGCACATTCAGTGGTCGATCATGGCGAGCCGCCCCGAGTCGGTGCCAGCGAGCTGCGGGGTCTCGCTCGAGCCCACCAGCGGCTTTCTGTCAACCGACTCTCTCGACTATGTGGTGGTGATCGGCGGCATCCTGCACGCCGGCCCCCAGGTGGACGAGCCGACCATGCGCTACCTGCGCGAGGTCGGCTCGACCAACGTGCCGCTGGTCGGCATCTGCACGGGCAGCTTCGTACTGTGCCGCGCGGGGTTGATGAAGGGGCGCCGCTCCTGCGTGAGCTGGTACCACTACCAGGACTTTCTCGAGGCGTTTCCGACGCACGAGGTGATTGCCGACCGGCTGTTCCTGGTCGACGGCCTGCGCATCACCTGCGCCGGGGGCGCGGGGGCGGCGGCGCTCGCCACGTTCCTCATCGAGCAGCATCTCGGCCGCGCGGTCGCGCAGAAGGCGAGCCAGGTCCTGCTGTTCGATCGCCCGCGCCTGGGCAGCGAGGCTCAGCCCCATCCGCCGATGTCGGAGGTGGTGACCGAGCCGCGCGTTCGCCGGGCGCTGCTGCTCATGGAGCAGAATCTCGCGCGCCCGATCGCGATTGCCGCGGTCGCCTCGGAGCTCGGGCTTTCGGCCCGGCAGCTCGAGCGGCTCTGCCGGCAGCACGTCGGCATGGGGCCCGCGTCGCTGTACCGGCAGCTGCGCATGCGCTACGCCAACTGGCTCATCGAGAATACCGATCGGTCCGTCACCGACATCGCCAACGAGGCCGGATTCGCCGACTGCGCGCACTTCTCGCGCCAGTTCAAGGATACCTACGGCCTCTCGCCCTCGACCAGGCGCCTGCAGCCGCAGCGGGCCGCGAATGGCGATGCCGCGCGCGCCAGGGTTTTCGAATAGCGCCTACATGACAACGGCTTGACGCGCCCGTTCAATCGCAGGTGCGTCCCGCCGGGCTCTAATCGAGCTTGCCTCTGCCTAGGGAGTCGATCATGCCCAAGAAGCACCCTGCCCTCGTCCGCACGCACCGCTCGCAGATCTCCTACGCCGTCGCAGCCATCATCGGCGGCGCATCGCTCGCCGCGCACGCCCAGGTGCAGCCGGCCGGCGGCGCCGGAGCCGCGGCCAGTGAGGCAAGCAGTGAAGCGCTCGCCGAGATCACCGTGACTGCCCAGCGGCGCAGCGAGCGCATGCAGGATGTGCCCATCGCGATGCAGGCTCTGACCGCCCAGTCTCTGCAGCAGCTCCACATCACGACCTTCGATGACTACCTGAAGTATCTTCCCAATGTGAGCTCGGCCAGCAACGGCCCCGGCCAGAACGAGGTCTTCATGCGCGGCTTGAGCGCCGGTTCCCAGGCGAGCCAGGGCAGCGGCTCGACCGGCCTGTGGCCGAACGTCGCGATCTATCTCGACAACCAGTCCGGCCAGCTGCCGAATCGCAACCTCGATGTCTACGCGGTCGACCTGAACCGCATCGAGGTGCTGGAGGGTCCGCAGGGCACGCTGTTCGGCGCCGGCGCCCAGGCTGGAGTGATCCGCTACATCACCAATGAGCCGAAGCTCGATGCCACCGAGGCCAGCGTCAGCGCCAGCTACGGAGTGACGGCCCATGGGGACCCGAACACCGCCATGACGGCGGTGCTGAACGTGCCGTTGATCGCGAGCACCATGGCCGCGCGCGCGGTGGTCTACAGCGATCACCGCGGCGGCTATATCGACAACGTGCCGGCGACCTTCACGCGCAAGAACACCGATATCGGCATCGGCTTTGCCTACCTGCCCGCCGACGCCTTGGGAAATTGTCCGGACGGCCTGCCCAATAACGGCCACTGCGTGCCGCCGGGCAGCCCGGCCATCAACAACTACAGCCTCGCCGAGAACCATTTCAACCCGGTGAGCTACCAGGGCATACGCGCCGAGCTGCTCTACAAGTTCAACGATGACTGGGATCTGCTCATCACGCAGTCCTACCAGGACATGGAGTCGCGCGGCGTCTTCTACCAGCAGCCGTTCGCCTCGGACGGTGCGCCGCTGCAGCCGCTCGAAGTGACTCTCTTCAATCCAGGCCACGACAAGGACAAGTTCGAGAGCACGGCGTGGACGGTCAACGGAAAGTTCGGCGACCTCAAGGCTGTGTATACAGGCGGCTACCTGGTGCGCCACATCGAACAGGTCGGCGATTACACCAACTACGCGCGCGGTGTCTATGCCGACTACTATCAGTGCTACGGGCCGAGTACGGCGTACTATGCCGGCTTTCCCAATCAGGCGCCGCTGCCCTCAACTTGCTACTCGCCGAGCGCCTCCTGGCGCTCCCTCGAGCGCAACGAACACTTCCAGAACGAGCTGCGCTTCTCTACGCCGGACGAATGGCGCCTGCGCGGCATCGTCGGCGCCTTCTGGGAGGACAACAAGCTCTTCGACCAGACCACGTGGGCGTACAAGACCATCCCGGCGTGCACCTCGAGCGGCACGCCGGGTGTCGATCCGGGCAATACCGGCTGTCTTTCGAACGTCGGCACGATACCGGGCACTACGGTCCAGAGTCCCGGCGTGCAAAGTGACAACACCTCTTTCTACCAGGATCAGGTTCGTGAAGTTAAGCAGCTCGCCTTCTTCACCTCCTGGGACTACGACCTGATTCCCAAGACTCTGACGCTCACTGCCGGTACGCGCTATTTCCGCTTCGACAACTCCATGAAGGGCAGCGTGCTCTCGAGCTTCGGCTGCTTCCAGCGGGGACTGAACGGTTTTAACGCCACGGGCGCCAACAACGGCTGCTACATCGCCAACTCTCCGAATCCCTACCCGATACCGTCGTTCGGCTCGCTGTACTACAGCTACAACCTCGACTTCGACCATCTCAAGGACACCGAGAGCGGCTACCGGAGCCGTGTGAATCTGACCTGGCACGTCACGCCGGATGCCATGCTGTACTACACGTTCTCACAGGGCTTCCGCCCAGGCGGTTTCAACCAGAACGGCGGTGCGCCGCATGCCTACCTCAATCTGAACCAGCCTGGCGTCCCCGGAACCAACAACTTCGCGCAGTACATCATCCCGAGCTCCTACCACTCCGACGATCTGACGAACAATGAGATCGGCTGGAAGACCGAATTCCTGAACCACCGCGTGCAATGGAACGGAGCCATCTACCGCGAGAACTGGAACAACGTGCAGATCGAGTTCTTCAATCCCGGTGTGGTCGGCAATCTCTTCTACGACACCAACGGGCAGAACTTCGTGATCAAGGGGCTGGAGACGTCGTTGGTGGCGCAGATTATCGACGGTTTGACCGTTCAGGGAGCCGCCGCTTGGAATCGTAGCGAGCAGACCAACGCACCCTCGCTGCTCGTGAACAATCCCGCCGCCCCCGGCTTTGGCACGCCGATCACCAACGCCTGCAACCTGTTCCTGTTCGTTTGCTCGGCGGTATCCAACCCATTCGGCACCGTCGGCTCGCCGAGCGCCGATGCGCCGCCGATGCAGTTCAACCTGCGCGCGCGCTACCAATGGAACATTGCCGGGTACGTGCCCTACATTCAGGCAGGCGTGAGTCACACCGGACATTCCTTCACCCAGGCGGGCGCAAATCCCAACTACCACCTCGGGGGAACGGTGAGTACCTCAAGAGGCCGGTTCGAGAATCCCGCCTATACGACCTACGATGCCTCGATGGGCGTCGCCAAGGATGCCTGGTACTTCGCTCTGTCCGCCGAGAACCTCAGCAATTCGAACGCCAGTACTTTCGTCAGCTCTCAGCAGTTCATCACCGCGCAAACGCCGCTGCGGCCGAGGGTGATCACCGGTACCTTCGGTTATCAGTTCTGAGGGCAAGCCCCGTCGCCGAAGGGGCGGCGTAACATAGGGGCGTGTCGGCAGTAGAACTCGAGGTTCGGCGCATCCGCGAGCTCGTGAAGGAACGCGAGCTCGCGCCAGCGCTGTCCGCCACGGCGGCACTGCTCGCCACCGTACCCGAGAATCGTGACGTGCTCTACCTGCGAGCGCGCGCGCAGCGCCTCTCGGGTGCCACCGCGGCGGCGCTTGCCACCCTCGCCGAGCTCGAGCGGCTCCACCCGCGCTTCAGCCGCCTGTACGAGGAGCGCGGCCTGTGCCATGTGGTGCTGAAGGAAGCGCCGCAGGCGATCAGCGCACTGCTCGAGGCGGTACACATCAACCCGGCGCTGTCTGCGAGTTGGAGCATGCTCGAAGGCCTCTATCGGATGACCGGCCAGGCCGCCAACGCCGCCGCGGCGGCCGCCCACGTCGCAACGCTGAAACAGCTCCCTTCCGAGGTGGTGGCTGCAACTGGGCTCTTCTCCGACGGGGAGCTCGGGGCGGCCGAGGAGCTGGTACGCGCCTTCCTCCTGAGGCACGGCCATCACGTCGAGGCCATGAGGCTCCTGGCGCGCATCGGTATCGAGCGCGATGTGCTCGATGACGCGCAGCTGCTCCTCGAGGGAGTACTCGAGCTGGCGCCGGACTATCAGGCCGCGCGCGCCGACTACGTACGGGTCCTCAACGAGCGCCACCTCTACAAAGAGGCCCGGGAGCAGGCCGCCAGGCTGCTCGCCACCGATCCCGCCAATCGCGACTTCCGCACCGTCCATGCACTCACCTCCGTCGGGCTCGGCCAACACGAGCGTGCCATCGGCGAATACCGCGGCCTGCTCGAGGGCGCCGCGCAGCCTGCGGAGCTGCATCTGTCGATCGCGCACTCGCTGAAGACTCTCGGACGCACCAGCGAAGCCATCGGGGAGTATCGGGCCGCGGCCGCAGCCCGCCCCGGCTTCGGCGATGCCTACTGGAGTCTCGCCAATCTCAAGACCTACCGCTTCGAGGAGGCGGAGGTCGCCGCCATGCGCGCCGCCGAGGCCGCTCCCCTCACCTCCGTCGTCGACCGCTACCACCTGTGCTTCGCGCTCGGCAAGGCCCTCGAGGACGCCGGCGAGTACCCGCAATCCTTCCGCTTCTACGAGCGCGGCAACGCGCTGCGCCGCGATGCCAGCCGTTACCGCCCCGAGGCGCACGAGGAGAATACGCGGCTGCAGAAGGCAGTCTGCACGCCGGAGCTCTTCGCCCGTCACGCCGGCGGCGGCGCGACGGCGGCGGATCCGATCTTCATCGTCGGCCTGCCGCGCTCGGGTTCGACGCTGATTGAGCAGATCCTCGCGTCGCATTCACAGGTCGAGGGCACTCATGAGCTCGCCGACGTCCCGCGCATCGCCGCCGGGCTCCGGGGCCGCGAGGCCGATGCCGGAAATCCGCACTATCCGGACGCACTCGGGCGGATGAGCGAAGGCGATTTCCGCCGCCTCGGCGAGAAGTACCTCGCCGACACGCGGGTCTACCGCACCGGCAAGCCGCGCTTCATCGACAAGATGCCGAACAACTTCCGGCACATCGGGTTGATCCACCTGATGCTGCCGAATGCGACGATCATCGATGCGCGGCGCGAGCCGATGGCCTGCTGCTTCGGGAACTTCAAGCAACTGTTCGCGACGGGACAGGAATTCACTTACGGGGTCGAGGACATCGCGCGCTACTACCGCACCTATCTCGAGCTGATGCGCCACTGGGACCGCGTGCTGCCGGGACGCGTGCTGCGCGTCCAGCACGAAGACCTGGTCGACGATCTCGAGGGCAATGTGCGCCGCATACTCGGACACTGCGGCCTCGACTACGAGGCGGCCAGCGTCGAGTTCTACAAGACCGAGCGCAGCGTCAGGACCGCGAGCTCGGAGCAGGTCCGCCAGCCGATCTATCGCGACGGGCTCGAGCAGTGGCGCCACTTCGAGCCGTGGCTTGGGTCCCTGCGCGCGGCGCTCGGGGATGCGCTCACGCGCTACCGCGAATGACGGCGCCTGGCGCTCAGCGCTGCGCGCTCTCCCACGCCGCTGAAACGTAGTACGGCGCCGTCGACGGCGGGAGCAGCGTGCGGCCGCGGATGTGGTCGGCGGCCTTCTCCGCCACCATGATGGTCGGCGCGTTGAGATTGCCGGTGGTGATCGAGGGCATGATCGAGGAGTCGACCACCCGCAGCGCCTGCATGCCGATGACGCGCGCCTGGGCGTCCACTACCGCGAGCGGGTCCGACGAGCGTCCCATCCGGCAGCTGCAGGACGGGTGGAAGGCGCTCTCGACCTTGGCGCGGATGAAGGCGTCGATCTGCTCGTCGCTCTGCACGCCCTCGCCCGGCTGGATCTCGCGGCCGCGGTAGCGGGCGAAGGCCGGCTGCGCAAAGATCTCGCGGGTCAGGCGCACGCAGGCGCGCATCTCCACCCAGTCCTCGGGCTGCGACATGTAATTGAAGAAGACGCGCGGCTTCTCCATCGGATCCGCGGCTTTCAGGCGCACCCAGCCCTTGCTCTGCGAGCGCATCGGCCCGACATGCGCCTGAAAGCCGTGCTCGCGCGCGAGCGAGGAACCGTCGTAGCTCACCGCCATCGGCAGAAAATGAAACTGGATGTCCGGGTAGCGCATGCCGGCGCGGCTGCGGATGAAGCCGCCGGTCTCGAAGTGATTGGAGACCCCGAGTCCGTCGTGGCGCAGCAGCCAGCGCAGGCCGATGAGCGCCTTGCTCCAGGGATTCATCTGCGAGTAGAGCGTGACGGGCAAGCGGCTGGCGACCTGAAAATAGAACTCGAGGTGATCCTGCAGGTTCTCGCCGACTCCGGGGAGCTCGTGCACCGGGTTGATGCCGTGCTGGGCGAGCTCGGCCCGCGGTCCCACCCCCGAGAGCTTGAGCAGCTGCGGCGAGTTCACGGGACCGGCGCACAGCAGCACTTCGCGCCGCACCAGCACCTCGCGCAGCTCCTCGCCCCGCCGGTAACGCACGCCGATCGCGCGCCGCCCGTCGAAGAGAATCCGCGTCGCGAGCGCGTGGGTGCGGACCGTGAGGTTGGTCCGCTCCATCGCCGGGCGCAGATACGCGTTGGCGGTGCTGCAGCGCTTACCCTGGCCGACCGTCATCTCGAAATAGCCGAAGCCCTCCTGCTGGAAACCGTTGACGTCGTCGGTCAGGGGATAACCCGCCTGCCGGCCGGCCTCGAGCCAGGCGGCGTGCAGGGGGTTCTCCAGCAGGCCGCGGCGCGTCGCGAGCGGTCCGTCGGCACCGCGATAGTCGTTGCCGCCGCCGGCGCGGCTCTCGGCGCGCTTGAAGTACGGCAGCACGTCGCGATAGCTCCAGCCCGATGCCCCCTCGCTCTCCCAGCGCTCGTAGTCGAGCGGGTTGCCACGCACGTACACCAGGCCGTTGATCGACGAGGAGCCGCCGAGCACCTTGCCGCGCGGGGTGTGCAGGCGGCGGCCGTTCAGCTGTGGCTCGCTCTCGGTGTAGTAGCCCCAGTCGTACTTCGGCATGTTCATCGGGATCGACAGCGCGCTCGGCATCTGGATCCACACCGAGCGGTCCGAGCCGCCGTACTCGAGCAGCAGCACCTGGTCGCGGCCGTCCTCGGTGAGACGGTCCGCGAGCACGCAGCCGGCGGAGCCGGCGCCGACGATGACGTAGTCGACGGTTTCCTGCGTCACGCGCTGAGCCCTCAGTACGGCGACTCGACGTCGCTCATGGCGACGTAGACGCTCTTCAGCTGGGTGTAGTGCTCGATCGCGGCGTGCCCGTTCTCCCGGCCGAGGCCCGACATCTTCACGCCGCCGAACGGCAGCTCGATCGGGGTTACGTTGTAATGGTTGATCCAGCAGGTGCCGGCCTGCAGCTGCGCGATCACGCGATGGGCGCGCGTCACATCGTTGGTGAACACCCCGGCCGCGAGCCCGAATTCGGTGGCGTTGGCGCGCGCGATCACCTCGTCCTCGTCGGTGAACTCCAGCACCGACATGACCGGCCCGAAGATCTCCCGCCGCACGATGTCCATGTCGTCGTGACAGTAGTCGAACACGGTGGGCGCGACGAAGCAGCCCCGGGCGAGCTCGCCGCTCGTCACCCGCACGCCGCCGGTGACGAGCCGTGCGCCCTGTGCCCGGCCGCGCGCGATGAAGCCCAGCACCTTCTCCATGTGCTCCGCGCAGATCAGCGCGCCGACCTGGGTGAGCGGATCGAGCGGATCACCGACTCGCAGCCCTGCCGTGCGCTCGCGCAGCCGCTCGACGAAGGCGGCGTGGAGGCTCCGGTGAACGAACACCCGGGTGCCGTTCGAGCACACCTCGCCGGCGGAGTAGAAATTCCCGAGCAGCGCGCCGGCCACCGCGTTATCGATTTTCGCATCCTCGAACACGATGAGCGGCGACTTGCCGCCGAGCTCGAGCGTCACCTGCTTGAGAGTCGCGGCCGCCTCGGCCATGACCGCCTTGCCGGTTCCCACCTCCCCGGTGAGCGAGACCTTGCGGATACCGGGGTGTCGCGTCAGCAGCCGCCCGGTGGCGGCGAAGCCCTGCACGACCTGAAAGACCCCTTCGGGCAGCCCCGCTTCGCGGTAGATCCCGGCGAGCTCGATCGCGGTGAGCGGGGTGAGCTCGGCGGGCTTGAAGATCATG
>Ga0307469_10000999_pt1 | contig 10487 bp, 8 predicted proteins | sample atmos_gasesAM2C__FD_203084 | JGI IMG/M metagenome (GOLD analysis project Ga0307469, IMG submission 203084) | Hardwood forest soil microbial communities from Morgan-Monroe State Forest, Indiana, United States - atmos_gasesAM2C_515 | ecosystem: Environmental > Terrestrial > Soil > Temperate forest...
CGCCTCGGCGCGCGAATGCACCGCCGTCACGTTGCGCAGCTCGAGCACGCGCGCGGCGTGCGTGACGAAACGCACCTTCTTGCCGCTCGAATCGATCAGCGTGAACTGCCGCGCCGGGTTCACGATCGCGAGCGGCAGCCCCGGGAAGCCGCCGCCCGTGCCGACGTCCGCGATGCGCGTGCCGGCGAGGTCCGGGTTGATCGCGAGACTGTCGAGGAGGTGGTGCGTCACCATCTCCTCGCGGCTCTCGATGGCGGTGAGGTTGTAGCTGCGGTTCCAGCGCTCGAGCTCATCGAGCAGCGCGGCGAGGCGCGCCGCGTCGGCGGCCGCGAGGCTCACCCCGAGGAGCGCGGCATCGCGCGTCAGGCGCTCGGTCGGGCTCGGCTCGCTCGGGCTCATGAGCGCTCAATGCCCGAGCTTCTGCAGGAACGTCGCGGCGGTCTCGAGGTAGGCGTCGCGGTTGGCCTTCTTGCGAAAGCCGTGACCCTCGTCCTTCGCCGTGAGATACCACACTTCCCCGCCCGCGGCGCGCACCCGCCATACCAGCTGCTCGGACTCCGACGCCGGCACGCGCGGGTCGTTCAGGCCCTCGACGACGAGCAATGGCCGCTTGATGCGGCTCGCGTTGGTGAGCGGGGAGATGCGCTCGAGAAACACGCGCATGCGGGGATCGCGCTCGTCGCCGTACTCGGCGCGGCGCAGGTCGCGCCGGTAGGCCGCGGTGTGCGTGAGGAAGGTAACGAAGTTGCTGATGCCCACGACGTCGATGCCGCCACGCAGCCGCTCGCCGTAGGCCACGAGCGAAGCGAGCGTCATGTAGCCGCCATAGGAAGCGCCCATGACGGAGATGCGCTCGCGGTCGAAGGCCGGCTGCGCGCCGGCCCACACCAGGAGCGAGCCGATGTCGCGCACCGCATCCTCGCGCAGCTCGCCGTTGTCGAGCGCGAGAAAGCTCTTGCCGTAGCCGGAGGAGCCGCGCACGTTGGGGGCGACCACCGCGTAGCCGAGCTCGTTCACGAGGAACTGGATGAACGGATCCCACCCGGGGCGGAACTGTGACTCCGGTCCCCCGTGGATGTCGAGGACGACCGGACAGTGGATCGCGTTGCGCGGCCGGTAGACGTAGGCCGAGAGCAGCCGCGGGCGGCCGCCGACGCGATCCCAGGTGGGGTAGCGGATGAGCTCGGGGGCTACGAGCGCGCGGCGGTCGAGCGGCCCCGCTTCGCTGCGCGTCCAGCGCTCGAGCCGCTGGTTCCCGATGTCGTACGAGTAGACGTCCCGCGGCGAGTCGGCGGACTCCACCGATACCCCGAGCCGCTGCCCGGCGCGATCGAAGAGCACCCGTGTGATCACGCCCTCCGGGAGCCCCGCGGGCGAGGTCTCCGCGTGCGTCTGCGTATCGAGGAGCGCGAGATGGCTGCGGCCGTCCTGGTTCACGACGTAGGCGATCCAGCGCCCGTCGGCGCTCGCATCGAAGGTCTCGACGTCCCAGCCGAGCTCGGGCGTCACGCGGCGCGCCTGGTGCGTCACCGGCTCGACGAGCCGGAGCGCGAGGTACTCGCCGTCCTCGTCGGAGAGCACGTACACCCCGCGGCCGCCGGGGGCGAATTTCGCCTCGCGAATGCCGGCCTTGCCCCTCCCGGTCTCGAGCGGGGTGAGTGCGCCGGTCGCGACATCGGCGAGGTAGAGGTAGCTCTCGCTCACCGAGACGTAGCGCATCACGAGGAGCCGCGCATCGTCCGTCGACCAGTCGAGGGGATACCAGGCGTCCTGCTTGCCGCCGACGACGAGCCGTGGCGCAGCGCCGCCCGTCACGTCGGCGATGTACAGGTCGTAACTCGCGCCATCGCGGTCGTTGCCATAGAAGGCGACCCGCGCGCCGTCGTGCGCCCACACGGGACTTCCGTGGATGAAGTCGCCGTGGGTGAGCTCGCGCACGGTGCCGTCGGCGGAGCGGTAGTAGAGCTGCGAGTTCTCGCTCCCGCCCTGGTCCCGAAGAAACACGAAGCCGCCCGAATCGTTGGCCCGGGCGACGGTGACCGGCTCGCGGTAGAAAGTCAGCTGCTCGCGCATCCCCGAGGGCGCGGCGACCCGGTGCACCTGCTCGGTTTCCCCGAACCGGGTCGCGATGAGGAGCGAGCCGTCGGGGAGCCAGTCGATGAGCGACGCCCGGCGCGACTCGAGGTAAGGGTGCAGGCGCGCGGCGAGCGCGGGATCGGGAGCAGGGATGTTGTCGAACAGCAGGTTGCCGCGCTCGCGCCTCGGCAGGAGCGGCGGCATCCACACCGGCGGCGGCTTGGCGGGCAGCACCGCGTTCGGTTGCATCGGCGCCGGCTGCGCCGGCGGGGGCGGCTCGCCGGGTTCGCCGACGGGCGGCGTGGGCTCGGGCAGAGCGTCCTGCCTCGCCGCGGCGGCGCCCGCGAGGACGAGGCCCGCCGCGCAGGCCGCCAGGGCGCAACCGAGAGCACTGCCGGTGCGACTCATGTGTCTAAGCTAGCGTACGGGTTACGATGTGTACACGCATGTCGGCGCCGTCCGTCAACCCGAAGATCTATCGCCACCCGCACGGCATCTGCGCGATCGATGCCGAGTATCTCTATTCGGGGCACGCCGCCGCGCATCTGATCGAGGATTCAGGTTCGGCCGCCTTCGTCGACGTCGGCACCAACGACTCGGTGCCGTACCTGCTCGCCGCGCTTGCCCGGCTCGGCATCGTCCGCGAGGCGGTCGACTACGTCCTGCTGACGCACGTGCATCTCGATCACGCCGGCGGCGCCGGGGCCCTGATGCGCGAGCTCCCCAACGCGCGCGCCGTGCTGCACCCGCGCGGCGCGCCGCACATGATCGATCCCTCGCGGCTCATCGCCGGCTCCAAAGCGGTGTACGGCGAGCAGCGCTTCGCGGAGCTCTACGGCGATCTCGTTCCCATCCCGCGCGAGCGGGTGTGCGTGGCCGCCGACGGCGAACGCGTCGCGCTCGGCGGCCGCACGCTCGAGCTCATCCACACGCCCGGTCACGCCATGCATCACTACGCCGTGGTCGATGCCGCGCATTCGAGCATCTTCAGCGGCGACACCTTCGGCATCGCTTATCCGCAGCTCGCCACGCCGCGTGGCAGCTTCATCACGCCCTCGACGGTGCCGACGCAGTTCGACCCCGAACAGCACCTCGCCTCGATCGACCGGATGACCGCTTACCGCCCCGAGTCGATCTACCTCATGCACTTCAGCCGCGTCACGGGTGTGCCGCGGCTCGCCGGGCTCCTGAAAGAGCAGATCGTCGAGCTCGCGGGCATCGCGCGCCGGCGCGCGCACGCCTCCGATCGCTCGGCCGCGATCCGCGCCGACATGCTGGCTCTCTGGATCGCCCTGGCGCGGCGCGAGGGCAGCACGCTCGATGAGGGCTCGCTCGAGCGCGGGCTCGAGAACGACCTCGAGCTCAACACTCAGGGGCTCATCGCCTGGCTCGACCGCGCCGCGGAGCGAAAGTCATGAAACCCTTCAGGGCCTTCCGCATCCATTCCGAAGGCGGCAAGATCGTCGCGCGCTTCGAGGATCTGACGCTGGACGACCTCGCCGCCGGCGAGGTCGTGATCCGCGTCGCCTGCTCCGACATCAACTACAAGGATGCGCTCGCCGCGACCGGCGCCGGCAGGATCCTGCGCCGCTACCCGCTGGTGGGCGGCATCGATCTGGCCGGCAGCGTGGAGAGCTCGACCGATGCGCGCTTCAGGGAAGGCGATCCGGTGCTGGTGACGGGCTGCGGGCTCTCCGAGACCCACGACGGGGGCTATGCGCAGTTCGCGCGCGTTCCGGGCGACTGGGTGATCCCCATGCCCCCGGGGCTCGATGCCCGGACCGCCATGTCCCTCGGCACCGCCGGCTTCACCGCGGCTCTCGCCATTCACCGCATGGAGCAGAACGGCCAGACTCCAGAGGCGGGTCCGATCGTGGTCACGGGCGCGACCGGGGGCGTGGGCAGCGTCGCCGTCGACATGCTCGCGACGCGCGGCTACCGGGTGGTCGCGGTGAGCGGCAAGGCGGACGCCGCGGAGTATCTCAGGGCGCTCGGCGCCGCAGAGGTGCTCCCACGCCAGAGCCTCGACCTGGGCTCGCGGCCGCTCGAGGCCGCGCGCTTCGCCGGCGCGATCGACAATCTCGGCGGCGAGGTGCTCACCTGGCTCACGCGCACCGTGGATTTCTGGGGCAACATCGCCAGCATCGGGCTCGCGAGCTCGCCCGAGCTCAAGACCACCGTCATGCCGTTCATCCTGCGGGGAGTCGCGCTGCTCGGCATCAACTCCTCGGCCACCCGCCGCGAGTGGCGGCTCGCCGTGTGGCAGCGCATCGCGACCGACCTGCGGCCGCGCCAGCTCGCGCGCATCGTCACCCGCACCATCGACTTCGCGCAGCTCCCAGAGGCTTTCCCCGACTATCTCGCCGGGCGCGTCACCGGGCGCACCCTGGTGCGCATCGGCTGACGGCCGCCGCCCGCGGCTCGGGCGGCTTCAATCCTACCGACGAGTAGGTTCCGTTACTGGCCCGGGGCCGCGGGCCGCGTATAGAATTGCGGTTCCTTCCGAGGTCGCCTATGCCGGATCGAGCACCCACCGCTGGAGCGCGCCTGCGGGCCGCCGTCGAGGCTGAGCGGCCGCTGCAGGTCGTCGGCACGATCAACGCTTACGCAGCGCTGCTCGCCGAGCGCGCCGGCTTCCGCGCCATCTATCTCTCCGGCGCCGGGGTCGCCAACGCCTCCTTCGGCCTGCCGGACCTGGGGGTAACGACCCTCAACGACGTCTGCGAGGATGTGCGGCGCATCACCGGCAAGTGCGAGCTGCCGCTGCTGGTCGACGCCGACACCGGCTTCGGCAGCGCCTTCAACATCGCCCGCACCTGCCGCGACCTGATCCGCGCCGGGGCCGCCGGCATGCATCTCGAGGACCAGGTGTCCGCCAAGCGCTGCGGCCACCGCCCGGGCAAGGCGCTGGTGCCGGCGGGCGAGATGGTCGATCGCCTGAAGGCGGCGGCCGATGCACGCACCGATCCCAACTTCGTCATCATGGCGCGCACCGATGCGCTGGCGGTCGAGGGGCTCGACGCCGCGCTCGAGCGCGCCGCGGCCTACGTCGCCGCCGGCGCCGACATGATCTTCGCCGAGGCTCTGAAGACCCTCGATGAGTACCGGCTGTTCGTCGGACGGGCCGGCGTCCCGGTGCTCGCCAACATCACCGAGTTCGGCGCGACGCCGCTGTTCACCGTGAGCGAGCTCGCCGATACGGGAGTGCGGCTCGTCCTCTACCCGCTGTCGGCGTTCCGCGCCGCCGCCAAGGCTCACGAGGTGGTGTACGGCGCGATCCGCCGCGAGGGCACGCAGAAGAGCGTCGTGCCCTACATGCAGACGCGCGCCGAGCTCTACGAGGTGCTCGGATACCACGAGTACGAGAGGAAGCTCGACGAGCTGTTCGGAAAGAGCCCATGAACGACACCACCCCGCTGAAGCCGAAGAAATCCGTGGCACTCTCGGGGGTGCTGGCCGGCAACACCGCCCTGTGCACCGTCGGGCGCACGGGCAACGACCTGCATTACCGCGGCTACGACATCCTCGAGATCGCCGGCAAGTGCGAGTTCGAGGAGATCGCGTTCCTGCTGATCTACGGCAAGCTCCCGACCAGCGCCGAGCTCGCCGGCTACCAGACGCGCCTGAAGGCGCTGCGCGGGCTGCCGGCGGCGGTGCGCACGGTGCTCGAGGCCCTGCCGGCCGCGGCCCATCCCATGGACGTGCTGCGCACCGGCGTGTCGGCCCTGGGATGCATCCTGCCCGAGAAGGACGATCATCTGGCCGCCGGCGCACGCGAGATCGCCGATCGCCTGATCGCCTCCCTCGGCTCGATGCTCACCTACTGGTATCACTTCAGCCACTCGGGCGAGCGCATCAACACCGAAACCGGCGATGACTCGGTCGGCGCGCACTTCCTGCACCTGCTGCAGCGGCGCCCGCCGTCCGCCGACTGGGTGCGGGCGATGCACACCTCGCTGATCCTCTACGCCGAGCACGAGTTCAACGCCTCGACCTTCGCGGCGCGCGTCATCGCCGGCACCGGCTCGGATCTGTACTCCTCGATCGCCGGCGCGATCGGTGCGCTGCGGGGACCGAAGCACGGCGGCGCCAACGAGACGGCGCTGGTGATCCAGCAGCGCTACGAGTCGGCGGACCAGGCCGAGGCCGACATCCGCGCGCGGGTGGCGAACAAGGAAGTCATCATCGGCTTCGGCCACCCGGTCTACACGATCGCCGATCCGCGCAACGAGGTGATCAAGGGAGTCGCGCGGCGCCTGGCGCGCGCGGCCGGCGACCTGCGCCGCTTCGAGATCGCCGAGCGGATCGAAGCGGTGATGCTCGAGACCAAGAAGATGTTCGCCAACCTCGACTGGTTCTCGGCGGTCGCCTACAACATGATGGGCATACCGACCGAGATGTTCACGCCGCTGTTCGTGATCGCGCGCACCACCGGCTGGGCGGCGCACGTCATCGAGCAGCGTGCCGACGGCAAGATCATCCGGCCGGCCGCCAACTACACCGGCCCCGAGAACCTCAAGTTCGTGCCGATCGAGCAACGCAAGTAGGCAGCGCCTGCCATGTCCGCCCACGACGTGAAGTCCGCCGCGCGTCCGCCCTTCGACCCGGCGATCAGCGCCATCGCCGAGTACGCGCGGAACTTCACCATCACGAGCCGCACCGCCTACGACACGGCGCGCTACTGCCTGATGGACACGCTCGCCTGCGGGTTCCTGGCGCTGAAATACCCGGCGTGCCGCAAGCTCTTAGGCCCCGTCGTGCCGGGAGCGATGATGGCGGGCGGAGCGCGCGTGCCCGGGACCTCCTTCGAGCTCGACCCGGTGCAGGCCGCCTTCAACATCGGCGCCATGATCCGCTGGCTCGACTTCAACGACACCTGGCTCGCCGCCGAGTGGGGACACCCCTCGGACAACCTCGGCGGCATCCTGGCGGTGGCCGACTACCGCGCACGGCTCGCGGTCATGTCGGGGGAGGCGCCGCCCACGGTTCGCGACCTCCTCACCGCGATGATCAAGGCGCACGAGATCCAGGGAGTGCTCGCGCTCGAGAACAGCTTCAATCGCGTCGGCCTCGATCACGTGCTGCTGGTGCGGGTGGCTTCCACGGCCGTGGTGACGGCGATGCTCGGCGGGAGCCTCGAGCAGGTCGTGAACGCGGTCTCCAACGCCTGGATCGACGGCGGGGCGCTGCGCACCTATCGCCACGCGCCCAACACCGGCTCGAGAAAGAGCTGGGCGGCGGGCGATGCCACGAGCCGCGCGGTGCGTCTCGCCCTGATCGCGCTCACCGGGGAGATGGGCTACCCGTCGGCGCTGTCGGCGAAGACCTGGGGCTTCAGCGACGTGCTGTTCAAGGGCAAGCCGCTGTCGCTCCCGCGCCCCTTTGGCAGCTACGTGATGGAGAACGTGCTCTTCAAGATCTCCTACCCGGCGGAGTTCCACGCGCAGACCGCGGTCGAGGCGGCGATGACGCTCCACCCGCAGGTGCGGGATCGCATCGGCGACGTCGAGCACATCGTCATCGAGACGCAGGAGCCGGGCGTGCGCATCATCGACAAGGTGGGTCCGCTCGCCAACCCGGCCGACCGCGACCACTGCATCCAGTACATGGTGGCGATCCCGCTGATCTTCGGCCGGCTCACCGCCGCGGACTATGAGGATGCGGTCGCGGGCGATCCGCGCATCGATGCGCTGCGCGCGAAGATGCAGGTGCGGGAGAACCCGAAGTTCACCGAGGACTACTACGCCGCCGACAAGCGCTACATCGGCAACGCCGTGCAGGTCTTCTTCCGCGACGGCAGCTCGAGCGAGCGGGTGCAGGTGGATGTCCCGATCGGCCACCGCCAGCGCCGCGCGGAAGGGATGCCGGTGCTGGTGCGCAAGTTCGAGGCCGCCGTGAACGCCCGCTTTCAGCCCAGGCAGGCCGAGCGGGTGAAGGCGATGTTTGCGAAGCCGGCAGGGCTCGATGCCCTGCCGGTCAATGAGTTCGTCGCCGCGATGGTGACGAACGGAGCCTAGCCGACGCGCACCGGCACGAAGATGCGCGCGTCACCGCGCTGGATCAGCAGCGCAACGTGCCCCTTGGAATTCTCAACCGCGCTCTTGAGCGCCGCGGCGCTCGATACGGCCGAGCCGTTGGCGGAGAGCACGATGTCACCGGGCTGAATCCCGGCGTCGGCCGCGGGGCCCGAGGACTGCTCGACCAGGAGCCCGCCCTGCACGTTCCCCTGGCGCTGCTCCTCGCCGGTGAGCGGGCGCACGGCGAGCCCGAGCTTGCCGCCCTCGCGCTGCGGCTCGGCGTTGCGCGCGGTGCTGCGCTCCTCGAGGGTGCCGAGCTTCACGTCCATCTTGCGGGCGGCGTGGTTGCGCCAGACGTCGAGATCGGCCGTGGCGCCCGGGCCGAGCTCGGCGATCTTCTCCGACAGCTCGGTGGTGCTCTCGATCGGCTCACCGTTGAGCTTGAGGATCACATCGCCCGGCTCGAGGCCGGCGCGGGCCGCCGGACCGCCCTTCTCGACGGTCGACACCAGCGCGCCTTCGGGCTGCGGCAGGCCGAAGGAGTCGGCGAGGTCCTGGGTGACGTTCTGGATCACGACGCCGAGCTTGCCGCGCGTCACATGGCCCGAGGTCTCGAGCTGATTGCCGACCTTCATGGCCACATCGATCGGGATCGAGAACGACACGCCCTGGTAGCCGCCGCTGCGGCTGTAGATCTGCGAGTTCACCCCGACGACCTCGCCGCGCATGTTGAACAGTGGCCCGCCGGAGTTGCCGGGATTGATCGGCACGTCGGTCTGGATGAAGGGCACGGCGTCGCCGTTCAGCGGCCGGTTCTTGGCGCTGACGATGCCGGCGGTGGCGCTGTTATCGAAGCCGAAGGGCGCGCCGATCGCGAGCACCCATTCGCCCACCCTGAGGCTGCGCGAGTCGCCGACCTTCACGGTGGGGAGATTCGTGGCCTTGATCCTGATCAGCGCGATGTCGGAGCGCGCGTCGATGCCGATCACCTTCGCCGGGTACTCACGGCGGTCGGTGAGGCGCACCGTCACCTCGCTCGCGCCCCTGACCACGTGCGCGTTGGTCATGATCAGGCCATCGGAACTGATGATGAAGCCCGAGCCCTCGCCGTGCATCGGCTCGGGCCGCGGGGACTGGAATCTGAAGTTCTTGAAGAACGGCGCGAACGGGCTGTTGGGTCCGAAGGGATCTTCGTTGCCGTTGCCGTTGTCGCCGTTGTCCCCGTTCTCCTCACCCTGCCACGCCGTCGACACCTTGGTGGTGACCGTGATGTTGACGACGGCGGGACCGTACTTCTGCACCATGCCGCTGAAGTCCGGCAGCGCCGCGACGGGGTTGACGGTCGCCGGTGCTGCGGCCGCGGGGGCGCTGGCAATCGGCGCCGCGGTGCTGGCCGCCCTGCTGGGCGCGGCGTGCGCCGCGCTCGAGAAATACACCGCCCCGACCGGCACGGCGACGGTCGCCGCTCCGAGCATGGCGATGACGAGCGGCTTGCTGACGAAAGAAACGAAACGCATGGACGGCTCCTCGAAGAGAAAAAGCTGCTCTTCGGGCCAGCGATAGCCGGCCCTCATGGCGCGCAACGCACCCAGCGAGCGACAGGTTTGGAAGGCCGGGGAGGGCTAAAAGTTCCGGGGCGGGCGGCTGGCTGCGCCAGCCTCAAGAACGGCCCGTCGCGGGAATCACTCGCCGAGGCGCGTAGAGGGCCGGGGCTCCGTGGCGAGGGCGGGGGTGAGCCTGGAGAAATAAGCCGCGATCTGCGCAATGTCCTCGTCCTTGAGATTGGCTGCGAATCCCTTCATGACCGGGTTCTTGCGCCCGCCGTGCTTGTACTCATTGAGCGCCCGCACCAGGTAGTCCTCGTGCTGCCCGGCGAGCGAGGGGTAGATGGGCGCAATCGCGACGCCATCCTGCCCGTGACAGGAGACGCACAGCTGCGCCGCCTGCGGCACCGCACCCGGCGCCTTGCCGCTCGAGACCAGGGGCTTACCGGCGAGGTAGGCGGCCACGTCCGTCATGTCCTGCTCGGAGAGCGACTCGGTCTGCGCGTGCATGGTGATGTGCGAGCGATCGCCGTCCTTGTAGCCGTGCAGCGCGATCGCCAGGTACTCGGCGTTCTGCCCGCGCAGCTCCGGCACGCTGTACATGGGATAGGCGTTCTTGTAGTCCTCGATCCCGTGGCAGCCGAGGCAGGTGTAGGAGACCTCCTTGCCATGCTTCGGATCGGCCGCCTGCGCCTGCGGCGCGCCGCTGAGGGACAGAGCGCCGGCGGCGATCAGCGCGATCGAAACCGCACGCACGTGAGTGGCTCGCCCGCGCCCCATTTCGGCTGCTCCCCGACCGGTAAAACGGCTCAAAAATGGCCCCGAATCTTACGGACTCGCCGTGCCGAAT
>Ga0307469_10001000_pt1 | contig 10485 bp, 9 predicted proteins | sample atmos_gasesAM2C__FD_203084 | JGI IMG/M metagenome (GOLD analysis project Ga0307469, IMG submission 203084) | Hardwood forest soil microbial communities from Morgan-Monroe State Forest, Indiana, United States - atmos_gasesAM2C_515 | ecosystem: Environmental > Terrestrial > Soil > Temperate forest...
AAGCGCTGGAGAAGCTGGACGAGAAGCTCAAGGTCCTGGAGGACGGAGAGCTGTCGCTGGAAGACGCGCTGAAGGCGGTTGACGAGGCCCGCGTCTACCTGAAGATCTGCACGGAACGCCTGGAAGCCGCCCGCCACAAGATCGAAGTGAGACCAGAGGGCGCAGAGGAGTAACTCCCGCCGCCTAGGGCCCTGACGGGCTGCCCTGCGCCTCCAGCTGTTCGTCCATCACCCTGATCCGTTGGCTCAGGTTCTTGACGAACTCCAGCAGCACCTCCGGGTGCTCGTGGACGATCGCTCTCAGCTTGTCGCGTCGCAGGACCCGAACGGTCGTGTCCACGGTCGCCTGCGCGCTGGCCGACCGAGGCTGCTCGTCGAACACGGCCATCTCGCCGAGCACCATGCTTGGCCCGATCCGAGCGACCGTCACCTCACGACCCTCGTGATCCAGATGGATCCGGATCTCGCCGTCTAGCACCACGAACAGCTCCGATCCCACATCCCCTCGGGTGAAGACCGGCTCTCCCTTGACATATGTCCGCGTGACCATCAGCCGGTCGATGCTCGCCAGCTGCTCGAGCGTGAGCTCGCTGAACAGCGGCACCTTCTTGAGCGCGATCAGTTCCTTCATGCGTTCGTCGAGGCCGTTGGAAACCGCCGTCGCGGCCTCCTTGACCCACCGGTCGCCGTGGTTGGCGAGCGCTTGAATCTCGCCGTGCGACAGCGGCCGTGCCGGTCCCGCATCGAACGCGTCGGGATCCAGGAGCTGCGCCAGCGGCCCGGCAAGCCAGGCCGGGCCGAAGTTTAACAGCGTCTCCAGCCCCTCGATCCTCGCGACCGCCGACGTGCGAATCCCGCGCTCAACGGTGGCAAACCCCCTCTTGCCGTGCAGCGCACGCATTGCCGCAAGGCCGGACGAGGCCGCGTGGCGCGCGTAGTCGTCCACGGCGATCCGCAGATAGAGGTATCGATCATCGCCGGCTCCATCCCCGTCGATGCCGGCCACCCTGGACGAGAGCTTCGCCATCCTCAGGCCCTCGCCCATCAGCTGTTCCAGGTGGGTCCTGACCTCGCGGAACATGTCCGGCCGGCCGCTGCGAATGAGCGCCTCGACCGTCGCAGCCGCGGAGTCGTCGCGGAACGCGAGCAGCGGCAGCGTTCGGTCCAGCGCCTGCGGCGCCTGCGCGGCCATGGCCTCGGCAGCGAGCGTGCGAACCTCGTGGTCGCCGCTGGTCAACCCGTCGATCAGGCCCTCGACGTAGCCGCGGCTCTCGTCCGGCGCCGGCGCCCACCTCAAAGCCTCCTGTAGCGCCTCGCGCCGAACGCCGATGTCGGAGTCGGTCAGGCAGGCGATCAGCGCCCCGGACGAGCCGGGAACGTCGCCCTTGAGCTTGGCGAAGCTGCGAATCCCCTCCTGGCGGACGCGCGGCGCGGAGTCCTGCAGCCCGGCGACGACTCTCTGGTGGTCGCCCGTGAATGAGGCCGCCCACACCGCGGCGGCGCGATCGTCGGCGTTCTGCGAGGCCCAGAGGCGCTCGAGCAGCACCTTGGAACGCGGCCACGCGGGCTTGCGCCCAGCTCCCGCCACCGCGGCGGACGCCAGCACCCAGCCGTCGGGGTCCTCGGCGGCCTGGTCGAGCTGCTCGATGGCGACGATTTCCGGCGGCGCCATCTGGAAACCAAGCCTTCGAACGCGCCGGTCGTCGGAAGCGAGCAGCTCGGGCAGCATGCCCGCAAACGTGTCGGGCGCCAGCCGCGCCAATGCCGCGGCGGCAAACTGCCGGACCTTGTCATCGCCCTGTCGGATGAAAAGCTGCAGCTCGTCGATCTCCGACTGGCTGGGCCGGCCGACCGCCCGCTGATAGTCGCTGAGCGTCATCGCGTGCGTGCGCAGCCGCGCGTAGATGGCGCTCAGGTAGAGGCTGCGGACGCGGAACGCTGCCGCGATAAACAGAATCGCCGCGACGATTCCGATGATGGCCAGGACCTCCTCGCTCGCCGCGATCGTGCGCTGGACCACCAGCAGGATAACTCCGCTGATCACCACCGCGCCCGGCAGCACGAGGTTGTCGAGGAGAAACTTCAGCTTCGGTGCGACCTGCGCGGGCACGGCGCTACCGAGCACGTTCTCGGCCGGGTCGTCGAGCCCTGTCTGAAGCCCGTTGCGGACGACGAACAGAAACAGGGCGGTGACCAGCACCGGGCTCACCGCCACGGCCGCGAATCCGATGAGCGTGAAGATCGGCAGCGCGAGGATGGCGTTCTTAACGCCCAGCTTGTCCAGCACCCATGGCGCGACGAACAGGCTGATGACCAGCTGCACGACGTAGCTCGCGAGCCACGCGTTGCCGATGAGGATCGTGAGCGCCTGCAGGCTGTGGTGCGTCGCGTTCACGAATATCAACGCCACCAGGTAGTCGCCGACGCGGCTCGCAATCTGGAGCACCAGGGCGAGGAGGACCAGGGCAAGCACGAGCTGGCTGCTGGTCATGTACTGGATCGCCGACCGGAGGATCGCGATTGCGCTGAGCCGGCCGCGCACCACGTGCTCGTGCGCGAGAAGCTCGTCGGCATCGTCGTCGAAGGCCGGACGGTACAGCGTGCGCTCCAGGCGGTTGGACATCACGATGGCCACCGCGGCGCCAAACGCCCACACCAGCAGCAGAGGCTCGACGGCAACCAGTGCGATGAGGGTCGTTGTGAAGCCGGCCAGGATGTAGCCGATGCTCGAGCCCGCCGCGATGATGGGAAAGATGCGCTTGCCCTCCAGCAGGTTGAAGTGCTGGCTCACAAAGCCCCAGAACTGCAGCATCACGAGCTCGAAGCCGACCGAGTAGACGACGTACGTGGCAAACGCCACCGTCGCGCTTTCGTTGAAGAGGTAGACGACAAACGTGCCGAGGGCGGCTAGACCGTTGAGGGCGAGGATCACGCGAAAGGCCCGGCCAACTCCGAGCCTGCGCGTCAGGGCGCCCTGCAGCGCGACCATCGGCCACACGGCGAGCGCCAGGATGATGAAGAACAGCGGATACGCTGACGGCCCGGCCTTGTTGAGGAAGATGGCCTGCGTGCCGCTGAAGGCGGTGTAGGCAGCCCAGCCGAGGACGATCGCGAAGCCGGCGACCTGGAGCGTCCGGGCGAGCTCGGCGCGCCGGACGTGCAGGAACCTGGCCAGGAGCGGCGACGTCCGGTTCACCGCGAAATTATCGGGTTGGCGCCCCTAGGGTTCAGCCGCCTTTCAGCGTGCGCATGGCTTTCTCGATGTTTCGCTGGCGCGTCTCGGGGGTTTTTCCGTTCGCAACCGGCACCACCAGCAGCTGCTTTTTGCTGTTGGAGAGCCCCTCAAAGACCTTCTTCGCCTTGGCGTCGCGGTTGAGGGCTTGAGCGAAGTCTGCGGGCAGCTCCAGCACGCGGGGCTCGGTGTCGAGCTCGAGGTCGACATCCACGGTCTCGCCCGCGGCGACGCCGGCCGCCTTGCGGTTCTCGTTGCTCACACCGATCATGAACTTGCCGCCCATCACCGCCACGGCGCTGCGGTACGTGTAGCCGTTGATGGTGACCCGCACCAGCGGCACCTTGCTGGAGCTGAGCCCCTGAACCACCTTGGGCGGAACTTCGATCCCGGCGGCAGTCTTGCCGGCGGCCAGGATCTTGGTGCGGAATCTCAAGTCTGCTGGACCGACGCGATCTTCTCGAGCGCGGCGATTCGCTCTTCGATCGGAGGGTGGGTGTCGAACAGGTGGCCGAAGAAGCTGCCGTGGTGCTCCGAGGGGTTGTCGATGCACATCGCCGCCGTGGCATGGTTGAAATGCTCCATCGGCTTCTCGTTTTGCGCGATCTTCTTGAGCGCGTTGATGAGCCCGACCGGGTTGCGCGTGAGCTCCACTCCACTCACGTCGGCCAGCGACTCGCGCTGCCGCGACAGGGCGAGCTGCATGATCGGCCCGACGATGAACGCGATCAGCGTGAAGACGACGCCCACGGCCAGAACGACCAGCGCCCCCTGGCCACGCATCCGGACCCGTCCGATGCTGCGCCAAAAAATGCTGGCGATGATCGTGGCGAGCCCGATCATCGTCGTGACGATGAGCAGCAGCCGCACGTCGTAGTTCTTGACGTGGCTCATCTCGTGCGCGAGCACGCCCTCGAGCTCCTCGCGATTCATCATCTGAAGGAGGCCTGTGGTCGCGGTGACCGCCGCGTGCTGCGGGTCGCGACCGGTGGCGAAAGCGTTGGGGCTGGGATCGTCGATCACGTAAACCTTCGGCATCGGCAGCCCGTCGCCGATCGCCAGCGTCTGCACGATGTTGTACAGCTGCTGATACTGGCCCGGATCCGCCTCATGGGCGCCCATCACTGAAAGCACCGTCGCCGCGCCGAAGTAGTAGGAGAAAGCCGCAGCGCCCAGCGCCAGCAGGCCGAGGACGATCGCGCCGCCGATCGCGCCGCTCTCGTTGCCGGTGCTCAGCAGGCCGATGACCGCGCCGGCCAGCAGCCAGAAAGCGAGGAAAAGCACCACCACGATCGTGCTGTTGCGCTTGTTCCGCGAGATCTGGTGGTACATCGGCCTGGATCCCTAAGACGTCCGGCGCTCGCGCTTCACGACCGAGTCCTTGACCGAAGCCGCCACCCAGCGACCCCAGATCTGCGCCCACACCAGGCCGTTGCCGAAGGCTGACACGCCCTGGGCGTGGTGCTTGAAGTGGTAGGTCCACATGGCGCGGTGGCGCTGATAGAGCGCCTCCCGCTGGGCCTTGGTGGTGGCCGCCCTCTTGTGATGGATGGCGGTTGCACTTGGAAGATAGAAGACCTTCCAGCCGCCCAGCTTGAGCCGGTAACAGAGGTCGATGTCCTCGCCGAACATGAAGTACCGCGGGTCGAAGAAGCCGATCCGGTCGATGGCGGCCATGCGCAGCATCAGGCAGTCTGCCGACCCGGCGTCCATCTCATGGACGTCGGATTCCTCGACGTGGCCCATGTTGTGCCGGCCGAAGCGCGGGCTCTTAGGAAAGAGCTTGCTCAGCCCGACGGTGCGATAGAACAGAGTGCTCGGAACCGGGAAAGAGCGGCGGCAGTCTGGATCGAGGCTGCCGTTCGGCATCAGCAAGCGCGGACCGACGGCGCCGGCCTCGGGTCGTGTCATCAGAAAGTCGGACAGGCGGCCCACCGACTGCGGGTCGACCGTCACATCCGGGTTGAGCAGCAGCACAAACCGCCCCTGGCAGCGCTCCAGGCCGATGTTCGCAGCGCGGCCGTAGCCGAGGTTCTTCTTCTCCACGAGCACAGTCGCCTTGGGAAACTCGGCGGTGACCGCGGCGGCCGAGCCGTCGGTCGACCCGTTGTCCACGACGACGACCTCGACCGGAACGTCAGAGGTGGCGTGAAAGGCCCGAACGCACTGGAGGAGCAGGTCCTTGACGTTGTGGCTGACGATCAGCGCCGAGACCATGGGCTTTGTCTGTTCGGGCATCGTCGAACGAATTATCCGCGCCGGAGGGCGATGAACGTGTCCAGTAGAATGCCGGGGACTGTGGAGACCGGCGCGCGGGTGGGTCTCGGCCGGCGCCTGGCCCAGATCCGCGAAAGCCGGTTGGTCCGGCAGAACTTGACGCTTTTTGTCGGCGGCCTGGTCGCCGGCATCGGCGGTTTCGTCTACCACGCCATAGCGGGGCGCGTGCTCGGCCCTGCCACCTACGGGCAGGTCGCCTTCCTGATCGCCATCTACTCGGTCGGGACCGCTCCCGCGCTGATCCTCATCGTGGTGCTCGCGCGCTACACGGCCACCCTGGTGGCGCAAGGGCACGCCGGAGTTCGGACTTTGCTCACGCGCACGATGCGTCTGGTCGCCATTCCCGGCTTGCTTCTCGTGCTCGTGACCACGCTGATCGCCCGGCCGGTGGCCGACTTCGAGCATCTCGGCTCAGGGCTGCCGGTGCTGATCCTCGGTTTCTCGATCGCGCTGATCTGGCAGGTGGCGATACCGCGCGGCATTCTCCAGGGACTACAGCGCTTCACAGCGCTGGCGCTGAACCTGGGCCTCGAGCTGATCGTGAGGACGAGTGTCGTGTTCGGGTTGCTGATCGCCGGTTACGCCGTCTCGGGCGCGATGGCCGCTGTGTTCACCGGCCTGGCGTTCTGCTTCGCTTTGGGCCTCTTCTCGCTGCGGGACCACTTCGGCAAGAGCGGCACCACCCGGGTTCCGCTACGTGCGATGTTCGGGTTCTCACTGACAGCGGCGGCCGGGATCATCGGCATCCAGATCCTCTACAACCAGGACGTCATCCTCGCCGAGCACTTCCTGGGCGGCCACGCGGGCGGGATCTACGGCGGGCTCAACAAGATCGGGACGATCATGTTCTTCCTCACGTTGAGCGTGAGCCAGGTGCTCTTCCCGCGCGTCGTCGAGGCTGTGGCCAAAGAGCAGCACCCGGGGCGGATCCTCGCCCAGTCGGCCGGCATCCTGACCGTGCTCGGGGCGGGCGCGCTTTTCGTTTTCGCGGTTGTGCCGGGTCTGGTCGTCGGGATCCTGTTCGGACCGAGCTTCCGCGACGCCACGCCGTACGTCCTGGCGGTCGGGGGGATCGGGCTTGCGCTGTCGCTCGACAACCTGCTCGTCCAGTTCTTCATGGCGGTGCATGACCGGCTGTTTGTGCCCATCCTGGCCGCGGCCTGCATCGCGGAGGCGGCGCTCATCGTGCTGTTCCACGCGGGCGTCGGGCAGATCGTGGCGGATGTCCTCGTTTCGCTGCTTGGCCTGCTCGCCCTGCTCGCGATCAGGTGCTGGTTCCTGCTGCCGACCCTGCGTGCGGAGAGCCTGGGGGAGCCTGAGCCCGCTCTAAACAATTAAGTCCCGCCGGCCTTGCGGCCTGCGGGACTTAAAGAACGCTCGGCAACGACCTACTCTCCCACCGGGTTACCCCGACAGTACCATCGGCGCTGGAGGGCTTAACTACCGTGTTCGGAATGGGAACGGGTGTCTCCCCTCCGCCATAGTCACCGAACAGAGCAATTATAGCCAACACTCAAATTGACACTCAATCTGAGACGGTCCTGAGATTGACTGCCCCCGGGCCTAGGCCCACGATTGGCGCGTTATGGACGCCATGCAAAGCCAAGCCTCGTCGGAGACCCGCAGAGACAGCGGCGCTGTCGCGTCGCTTGTTCTCGGTCTGCTTTCGCTCCCGGGACTGGTCTTTCCGCCCCTCTTTTTCGTAGGGGCCGCAGGAGTGCTCCTAGGCTGGACTTCTCGACGGCGCATCGCCAAGAGTGGCGGCGCCTTGAAGGGGAAAGGTTTTGCGATCGCCGGACTGGCGTTTGGAGTGCTGGGATGCCTCCTGAGCCTCGTCTTTCCAGCCTTCGTCGCGTACGTGTACATCTACGCGGCGTTTCACGGCGGCCAAGCGCCGTGGGACAGCCTGCCTTAGACCCGGTACCTACCCCTCTCGCCTGTGCTCGCTCCGCGAGCAGAGCCGACCTCCCCACAAGTGGGGAGGAGCCCGGTAGGCTGACGCCTACCTGGTGCGGCGGCGGCGCGCGCGGAGGCTCTTGATCTTGCGGGCCTCCGACGGCGGGACGTAATGCGATCGCCGACGCATCTCGCGCACAAGCCCCTGCTCCTGCACCTTGCGCCGGAAGTCTCGAAGAGCCTGCTCGAACTCCCCGGGATCCTTGACTACGATTCGCACAGCCCGACAAGGATACCGGGTAAAGCGCCCGGTGCGCCCCACCTGGCCGCGCTAAGGCGCGGCCTGTCCTCCCCGCCTACGGCAGGGAGGTACCGGTCCGGCTGTTCGCCGGACCTACTCAAGCACGTCGGGCCGGACCGCGCGACCGATGGCGACGACCGCGAACACGACCGCCCAACTCCCGATAACGAGCAACGCATGCCGGCCGTCAATCGCATTCAACGGTGGCGCGAAGGCGCCCAGCGCTCGATGGTCGGGCTCGATCAGCCCGAGCACCACGTTGAGGTTGGGCCCGAGCAGGTATTCGGTGATGTTCGTCCACGGCCACTGGTTCCTGGTCGCGCGGGCGGTCAGGGCCATGATCCCGACCAGGAAGTTGTCGATCGGGAAGAACGCCAGCGAGGCGGCCATGGCGAACGCGAGGCTGCGCCCAAGACCGGCCGCCGCAGCGGCCAGCAGGATGGCCACGCCCATCGAGATCGCCTGGACGATCAGCCAGTAGCCGAAGTCCTGCCACACGTCGTTCCCGACCTTGTCCAGGGTCAAGACGTTCCCCGTCCACGACGCGTACATCGCGGCCACGAGCCCGCTCACGATTAGGAGGTAACCGGCAAGGAGAGCGATCGCAACCAGGACGAGTGACGCCATCTTGCCGAGCAGCAGTTGCAGCCTCCCCACGCCGCGCGCGTAGGCGATGCGGATCGTCCCCGACGAGTACTCCATCGCGATCAGGCGCGACCCGACGATCAGGAGCAGAATCCCCGACCCGACCTGGTAGACGGTCCCGTAGAGATCCAGCATCTGCCGGGCGAAGTCGCTCGGCGATGTCTTGGCGATGTCCTGGATGTTGCCGGCGGTGTTGATGCCGACCACCGTGATGCCCAGGAGCACCAGGCCGCCCGCGAGCATCAGCCAGAAGCTGAGCTGGCGCGACACCTTGATCGCCTCGCCGCGAATGATGCCCAGGAAGCTTGGACGCCTCACGGTTTGTCCTCGGTCAGGCTCAGGAAGATGTCCTCGAGGTCGCGCTGCCGCTCGCTGACGGAATCCGGCTGGTGCCCGTTGTTGACGAGAAACGCGATGAGGTCGCGCCCGCGCCCTTCCGGCGCGCGTGTGATGACGACACCTTCCTCGACGCGCGCCTCCTGGCCCCAGGGCTGGAGCTTCAGGGCGGTGACGAGAGCGTCGGGGTTGTCGACCTGGATCGCGAACTCGCCGGGTGCATCGAGAAGCTCTGCCACCGGCGCGAGCCGGATGAGCTTGCCGTGGTTGATGATCGCCACGCGCGTGCAGATCTGCTGCACCTCGCTGAGCACGTGACTCGAGATGAACACCGTCTTGCCTTCGGCGGAAAGGCCGCGAAGCAGGTCGCGCATCTCGACGATGCCGGCCGGGTCAAGCCCGTTTGCCGGCTCATCGAGGATGAGCAGGTCGGGATCGTTCAGCAGCGCGATCGCGAGGCCGAGCCGCTGTTTCATGCCCATGGAGTAGGTCTTGACCTTGTCTTTCTCGCGGCCCTTCAACGAGACGATCTCGAGCACCTCGTCGATGCGCTTGGTGGTGACGCCGCCGAGCAGATCCCCAAACGCGCGCAGGTTGTTGCGGCCGGACAGGTATCCGTAAAGCGCCGGCGACTCGACGAGCGCTCCGACACGCGGCAGGACCTTGGAACGGTTGTGACGGACCTCCTGGCCGAGGACCTCGATCGATCCGTTGGTCGGGGCGACCAGGCCGAGCGCCATGCGGATCGTGGTGGTCTTGCCGGCGCCGTTGGGGCCGAGGAAGCCGAAGAGCTCGCCGCGGTCGACCTCCAGGTCGAGATGGTCGACGGCCAACCGCTTGCCGTACGCCTTGGAAAGGGCGACGGCTTTGAACGCGGGTTGGGCGCTGTTCATCCCTGACTAAGCACCAGAGGCGGGGATTTTGTGACGGCGGTGCCTAGCGAACGAGGAATGACGAGATTTTCTCCGCGCTGGAATCCAGGTCGTCGAGCCAGGGCTCGTGACCTCCGGGGACAAGCTCGAAGCGCCCGTTGGGGATGAGCGCCGCCTTCCTCCTCACATCGTCGGGTGTCTGAAGGGCCTCCTCCCTTCCCCACACGATCAGCACAGGTTGGCGGATCGCGGCCAGCTCGGCATCGGTCAGGACGTAGCGCTGCGGCACGGCATCCACACCTCGGAACATCTCGCGGAGGTAGGTCGAAATGGTCGTTGCATACCCCCACCCTCGCGTGCCCAGATAGGTGGCCCGGATGAGCTCCGCGGATGCGGCTTCAACCGCATGAGCTCCCATCGTGTTTACAAGGATGCCGCGATACGCGGATGCAGGTTTCGGCATCGCCATCATCAGCGGGCCGATTACGGGCCTTGTGAGAAATCGCAGGCCGTCGACCTTGGCGCCCAACGCAACTGCCGGCGTGCCGATTGCGACCAACGATCGCACCCGTTCCGGTGCGTCAAGCGCAAGGAACATCCCGAGCATGGCGCCCTGCGAGTGACCGACCACGTTAACGGACTCGAGTCCAAGCTCATCCAAACAGCTGGTCAGCATTTCCTTGAACCAGAGGCGCAGGTCAACTCCGCTGTAGTCGACCTTATCGGTCAGCCCGTGGCCAGGCATGTCGATCGCGTAGCTGTGCAGCGATGGAAGTCGGGCCAGGAGTGGCGCCCAATGTGGGGTGCAGAGGCTGAAGCCATGCAAGAAGAGCGTGGGCTCGCCATCGCCGACCTCCGTAACCTGCACCGCCATCCGAGGCTTTTGAAGGCGAAGCTGGCGAGTTCCTGGCTTCAATGACTGCTCTG
>Ga0307469_10001001_pt1 | contig 10484 bp, 6 predicted proteins | sample atmos_gasesAM2C__FD_203084 | JGI IMG/M metagenome (GOLD analysis project Ga0307469, IMG submission 203084) | Hardwood forest soil microbial communities from Morgan-Monroe State Forest, Indiana, United States - atmos_gasesAM2C_515 | ecosystem: Environmental > Terrestrial > Soil > Temperate forest...
CGGCGCGCGTGCACGGGCCGCTGCTGCTGCAGCGCGGTGAGCAGGGGTCGTCCGGTGCAGGCTCAATCGCTGCTGACGCCCTACGATGTGCATCACGGCTTGGCCGAGTAGCGCGTGGCGGCGCGGGAAGCGGTGCTGGCCACGGCCTATGGCGCGCATCCCGAACGGTTCCCCGGCGGGCTCCCCCAGTCGCCGGCGTTGCCCCACGGAAGTCTGGATCAAGCCTCCCAATGCCCCGGTGCGCTCGCACCCCGCATCGAGGCCCCGGCCTTCCGACTTGCCCGCGAGGCCCCCGTCGCGTAGCCTGCCCCCGATCGCTGCGCAGCCGTCACGCCCGTGAAAGGCAAGGAGAGGGCCGATGCGTCGGGGTGCAAAGCCCGGGAGGGCGAAGGTCAAAGCTAGGCCCCCTATCGCCCGGAAGCCGCTGAAGAGCGAAGGCTCTTGGGTCCGAGACCTTGAGACGCGCCTCGCGGAGGCCCTGGATCAGCAGACGGCAACGAGCGAGATCCTGCGGGTCATCTCGAGTTCGCCCCCCAACGTCCAGCCGGTCTTCGACGCGATCGCCCGCCACGCGGTGGCGCTCTGCGACGGCGTGGGCGGCTTGGTGGTGCGATACGACGGGGCGGTCATGCGGCTGGCCGCCTACCACAACGTCAGCGCCAATGCCCGGGAGCTGCACCAGACCGAGTATCCGCGCCCACCGGACCGGACCGTCCCGCTCGGCGCGGCGATCGTCGACCGGACGATCGTGCACGTGCCGAACTTGCAAGCCTCGACCCGGTTCGCGGGAAGCCCGGTCCAGCGCTCCGGTCGTGCGAGCATGATCGCGGTGCCGCTCCTGCATCGTGGCGAGGCCATCGGCGCCATCGGCATCACCCGGGACGAGCCTGAAGGCTTCTCGGACCGGGACATCGAGCTGCTCAAGACCTTCGCCGACCAAGCCGTGATCGCCATCGAGAACGTGAACCTGTTCACGGAACTGGAGACGCGCAATCAGCAACTCACCGAGGCGCTCGATCAGCAGACCGCGACCGGCGAGATCCTGCGGGTCATCAGCACGTCGCCGACGAATCTTCAGCCTGTGTTGGACGCCGTCGTGAAAAATGCCGCGCGCTTCTGTGACGCTCCCGACGCGTTGATCTTCCGACTCGACGGGGAGAACTTGTGCGCCGAGGCTCATCACGGCCCGGTCTCGCAGCCGGTGGGCCTCCTCGTCCCGCTCCTGCGCGGAACTGTCGCGGGGCGCTCCGTGCTCGAGCGGCAGTCTGTAGCCGTGACCGATCTTCAGGTGGAAACGGAAGAATTTCCCGAAGGAAGTGGCCTGGCCCGACAGACCGGTCAGCGGGCAACGCTGAGCGCGCCACTGGTACGCGAAGGAGCGCCGATCGGTGTGATCCTGCTCCGCCGCGCGGAGGCCGTGCCGTTCACGGACAAGCAGATCGCGCTCCTGAAGACCTTCGCCGACCAGGCCGTCATCGCCATCGAGAACGTGCGGCTGTTCACTGAGTTGCAGCAGAAGAACGAGGCGCTGACAGAGGCGCACGCGCAGATCAGCGAGTCGCTGGAGCAGCAGACGGCGACGAGCGAGATTCTGCAGGTCATCTCGCAGTCACCTACGGAAGCCCAGCCCGTCTTCGAGACTATCGTGCGGAACGCCGTCCGGCTCTGCGGCGCTGTGCATGGAGGCGTGTATCGCTTCGACGGGCAACTCGTCCATTCAGTCGCACATGACGGTTTCACGACTGAGCAGTTGGAGGAGGCGTGGCGGAAGACATGGCCTCGACCGGTGACGGCGGCGAGTGTCGCTTGCCAGGCAATCCGGACCAAGAACCTTGTGCGAATCGCCGACATTGAAACGGCGCCTGAGCTATCAGATCTCGATCCAGAAGCGCGTGCGAACCTTCGCGCGCGTGGATCTCGAAGTGTGGTGGCGGTACCGATGCGACGGCAGGACGACGTAATTGGTGCCATCAGCCTTACGCATGGGCAAGTCGACGGGTTCTCCGATGCACATGTGGAGCTTCTGAGGACTTTCGCCGACCAGGCCGTTATCGCGGTTGAGAACGTCCGCTTGTTCAAGGAGTTGGAGGTCCGCAATCGCGACCTGACTGAGGCGCTCGAACAGCAGACGGCGACCAGCGAGATCCTGCGCGTGATCAGCAGCTCGCCGACCGACGTGCAGCCGGTCTTCGACACGATCGTCAGAAGCGCCGTGAGGCTGTGCGACGGACTCTTCAGCGCGCTCTTTCAGTTCGATGGCGAGCTGATTCACCCGGTCGCCCAGCACAACTTCACCCCCGAAGCCCTCGAGAGCCTGTATCGCGTATTCCCGGCGCGGCCAATCCAGGGCCTCTGGACAGGGCGGGCGATCCTCGAGGGTGCGATGATCCACATACCCGACGTCGAGGTCGATCCGGACTACCAGTATCAAACGCTGTCTCGGGTGATCGGTTGGCGAAGCGGCCTCTGGGTCCCCATGCTGCGGGAAGGCGCTCCCATTGGCGTCATCTTTGTGTCACGCGCAGAGCCCGGGCCGTTCTCCGACAGCGAGATCGAGCTGCTGAAGACCTTTGCCGATCAGGCCGTCATCGCCGTCGAGAACGTCCGCCTCTTCAAGGAGCTCGAGGCGCGGACGGGCGAGCTGACCCAGTCGGTCGAAAAGTTGACGGCGCTGGGCGAGGTCAGCCGGGCGGTGAGCTCGACGCTGGACGTCGAGACGGTGCTCGATACCATCGTCTCGCGCGCTAGCCAGCTGGCCGGCGCCGCCGGCTGCTCGATCTTCGAATACGACGAAGCCGCCGAGCTGTTCGAATTGCGCGCCACCCATAACTACGACGTGGAGTTCGTCGAGGCTCTCCGGGCTACGCCCCTCCGGAAGGGTGAAGGGCTCATGGGGCGCGCCGCCGAGATGCGCGAGCCCGTCCAGGTCGCCGACATCACCCAGCCCGGGGCCTACCAGAGCAGCGCCCGGGACACTCTCATCCGGTTCGGGTACCGGGCGGTCCTCTCCGTGCCCCTGCTCCGTGAGGACCAGATCATCGGCAGCCTGTCCTTCACGCGGAAGGCGCCCGGTGAGTTTTCTCCCGAGGTCGTGGACGTCCTGAAGACCTTCGCCACCCAGTCGGCCCTGGCCATCCAGAACGCCCGGCTCTTCCGGGAGATCGCGGACAAGAGCGCCCAGCTTGAGGCGGCAAGCCGCCACAAATCAGAATTTCTCGCCAACATGTCGCACGAGCTGCGCACGCCGCTGAACGCCATCATCGGCTTCTCGGAGATCCTCGCCGAGAAGATGTTCGGGGACATCAACGAGAAGCAAACAGAGTATCTGCAGGACATCCTGGAGTCGGGGCGGCATCTCCTCTCCCTCATCAACGACATCCTCGACCTCTCGAAGATCGAGGCGGGGCGCATGGAGCTGGAGCTGGCGGAGTTCGACCTCCCGAATGCCATTGAGAACGCGCTGATCCTGGTGCGAGAGCGGGCAAGCCGGCGCGGGATCCGGTTGGGGAGGACCATAGATCCAGGGCTCGGTACGATCGGGGGCGACGAGCGGAAGGTGAAGCAGGTGCTCCTGAACCTCTTGTCCAATGCCCTGAAGTTCACGCCAGAAGGAGGAACGATCGACGTCGGTGCCCGGCTGCACGACCGTATGGCCGAGGTGTCAGTCACGGACACCGGTGTCGGCATCGCCCCGGCGGATCAGGAGACGGTGTTCGAGGAGTTCCGCCAGGTCGGCACCGCGGACAAGAAGGCGGAAGGCACTGGGCTCGGGCTGGCGCTCTCTCGGAAGTTCATCGAGCTCCACGGCGGCAAGATCTGGGTGAAGAGTCAGCTCGGCGCGGGCTCAACTTTCACGTTCGTGCTGCCACTCCGCCGGTGACGGCCGACTCGATCCAAGCCCCTCAGCAGACTAGCGGCATTACTGGATCACTTCATCCGCCCGCGCCAGCAGCGACGGCGGGATCGTCAGGCCGAGGGCCTTGGCAGTTTTGAGATTGATGACCAGCTCGAATTTGGTGGGCTGCTCGACGGGAAGATCGGCCGGTTTCGCGCCTTTGAGGATCTTGTCGACGTAAGTGGCGGCGCGCCGGAACATGTCGAGACGGTGCGGCCCGTAGGCCAAGAGGCCACCCGCCTCCGCGTACTCACTCAGCCCGTACACCGCCGGCAGCCGGTACCGTGCCGCGAGGTCTGTGATTCGGGTTCGGTTACCCTGGAGCATCGCGTCTACGACAACGATGACCGCGCCGGCCTGCTCGCTGGCCATCGCCGCGAAGGCACTGTCGATCTCTCCGGGGCCTCTCGCCCCCAGGACTTGAAGCCGCACGCCCAGGGCACGGGCCGCACCCTGCGCGTGTCCCACCTGAGGCGCGTCGCCTGGGTTGGCGGGATTATGGAGGAGGGCCACCCGAGAAATCTTGAGGACGACCTCCTTGAGGATCTCCAACTGCTTCTCGACCAGGTCGGGCGACATCATGGACTGCCCGGTGACGTTCCCGCCTGGCCGCGCAAGACTCGTGATGAGCCCGCTCGCGACAGGGTCAATAATCGCCGCCATAACGATGGGGATCGTGCTGGTGGCCCGCTTTGCAGCCTGGCTTGCCGGCGTACCATAGGTCACGATGACGTTCACCTTGAGACGGACGAGGTCGGCCGCGAGGCCGGGAAGCCGGTCGTAGTCCCCCTCCGCCCATCGGGACTCAGTCTTGATGTTCTGACCTTCCACATAGCCGAGTTCGCGCAGGCCTTCGCTGAAGGCCGCAAACAAGACGGCCAGGTCGCTGGGCTTGCGACCTGCGTCGGAAGGGGAGCCCGGCGACAGGAGACCTATTCGAGCGACCTTCCCCGCCTGCTGGGCCTCAGCGGAGAGCGGCACCGTAAGGAGCACCGCTCCCGTACCAGCGAGGAACGTGCGCCGGTGGATCACTGGGTCCGCCCGCAACACGCCTGCGACTGTGGGCTATGCGAGGAGTGGGGCCATCGGGTCGGGTCCATGGGAGCCCTCCTTACAGGCTGGGCGGGAGTCTAGCAGAGGCGGCCTGCTCGTTGGCGAACGCGCATGAGGTTGATCCCTGCAGGTAACCGGACTCATAGAGCGGGAGCGCCTCCTCGCCTGTCGACGCTCCCTGTGACCGTCTTTTGCTCCTCGCGTGCGGCGCTAAACGTCTCTAACGCGCGAAGGCGCCCCAGGGGGTGGCAAGCATGCCCCTCACCCCCATCCCGCTCCATCCATGGGACTGCCTCGCTACGGCTGCGAGAGGGGGCGCCAGGCGCTTTCAAACGCGACGTCGGGGGCGATGGGCGCACCAGGCTCCTTTTGTTTTGGCGACCTGTGTGGGCAACGCGTGCCCACGCGCCCACAGTGCCTGGCCGCCCCACCTACCCGCCCCGTCCCCTCGGCTGCCGGGGCGGCGAGGAAGGCCGGAGTGCTGCCGGCATGACGTGCGCATGGAGGGTCGGGGTGTCGTGCCGTCGCGAAGCTAAGGCCGCGCCGCCCAAACCGACCCATGCGGGGCCCGTAGGCCGTCAGGCTGCATCCCGCAGATTGAGGAGACGGCACTAGGGTCACGAAGCCAACGCAATGGGCCTGCGTATAGTCGTGGATTTTGTCCAAAACCGTGTGGGCTTGCAAATGGCGTTCAGAAGGGGGAAGGCCTTTGCGAGGTTGACGCTGACGCCTGTGCAGTTCACGCGGGCCAACTCGGGAGACGAACTCGGCCTCGATTGCCTTGAAGTCGCGTTGCGACAGTCGCCGATTCTCGTAGAACGGTGGCTCGATCCGATAGAGTCGGCAGATTGTGGCGTAGACGCCTCGCGACGTCCAGTTCTCGTCGGCGCCCGAGGCCATAGAGCACTCCCCCATTCGCCAATCCGCACAGTTCCCGCACAATCGCGAGTCCCTCGGCCGATTGCCAGAAAAGCAAAGCCCCCAAGACCGTGAAATCTTGGGGGCCTGTTGGTTGCGGGGGCTGGATTTGAACCAGCGACCTTTGGGTTATGAGGACACTCCTGGTCGCGATAAGTGCCGACTTTCCCCTACCAACCCCGTGAGACATTTACAATGCCGACCAAGCACCTTGGGCCACGTTGGGATCTGTTGGGAGCAGTTCACGGACAGAAGGCGGACAGCCCCAAGAGGCATCGCAGACGCGATGTCGGTCCCCTGACAGAATCTGCCGGACTCGGACACCGCCCCCGGAACCAGCCTCTCTAGGAGCCAATGCCGCAGCGCGCCGTCTCGGCGCCGCGGTCGTCCCCTGCATGGTGCCCGTCGCGATTGACGCTCGCCCCGCTACTGGACCAGAATGACCCGCGCCCATGATTCCTCTCGCGATGCGTTCCTCGGCCACGCGACGGCTTTCCATGCGCCGAGTGCTTTCCTCTCGGCTGAGAATGGCCTTTATGTTGGCTATCCGCCATTTTCCTCAGCGGCTGCTCGGCATATTCCTCCGCGCCATTCTGCCTGGTCATCATTTGAACCAAGACTACAAGGACGTCGTGAAACTGTGATGGCCCCGGACCGGCGCGCCGTATCTGCTGAGCACCTATCTGATCGGATCCGGCACGCATGCCTCTGCAAGCCTCGCTGACGTTGATCGTGCTCGTCACGATGTTCGCGCTGATGGTGTGGGACAGGCTGCCGACCTGGGTGGTGTTCCTCGGCGCGATGACGGTTGCGATGACCCTGCAGCTGGCGCCAGCGCAGGGACTCTTGAAGGGCTTCAGCAACCCGGGGGTGCTGACCGTTGCGGCGTTGTTTCCGGTCGCCGCAGGAATGTATTCGACCGGCGCCATTTCGTTGCTGTCGCAGCGCCTGATCGGCACCCCCAAGAGCGAAACGGCCGCCAACCTCAGGATTCTGGCGCCGGTGGCAATCGGCAGTGCCTTCATCAACAACACGCCCATGGTTGCGATGATGATTCCGGTGGCGCGCGATCTCCGACGGCAGGCCGGGCTGGTTGCTCCCAGCTTGCTCATGGGAATCAGCTTCGCGTCCATCCTGGGGGGAAACACCACGCTCATCGGCGGCGCGGTCAACCTGATCGTCGCGGGCATGACCGCCGACGCGATCACGGCCGGCGAGCTCGTGGGCATGAAGCCGATCGGCATGTTCGACCTCTCCTGGGTGGGGGTCCCGGCTGCGGTGGTCGGCCTCCTGTACTTGATCTACGTGGCACCCCGTCTGTTGCGGACCGTGAAGCCGGAAGCCGCCGGTACCGCGCCCAGACGGAAGTACCTGTGCGAGTTCCAGGTCGAATCCGAAGCCAGCTTGGACGGAAAAAGCATCGAAGCCGCACAGCTCGCATCGTCGCCCGAGCGACTGCTGATCTCGCTCCGCCGCGACGGACTGCGGCTGGCCCCCGCTCCGGAGCTGACCCTGCGGGGCGGGGACCGGCTCACGTTCGCCGCCTCCGCCGACGCGGTGTCGGACCTGTGGGCCACCATCGGCCTGGTGCCGGCATGGGGCACGACCATGAGCAGCGCGCGCCATCAGCACCAGCTGGTGGAAGTCGTGGTGGCAGAGAAGGCTCCGGCGATCGGCAGCCCGATCTGCGACCTGCCGCTTGCGGACAGCCCCTACCGCGCCATGTTGGTCGGCCTCTCCCGCCAGGGGGACGCTCCAGCTGGAGATCTCGACGCCCTGCGGGTCGAGCCCGGCGATGCGGCGGTGCTGGAGGTGGATGAGAGCTTCTTCCACCAGCGGCGCCGAGAGGCGGATTTCCTCCTCATCAAGGCATGGAGCGGCAACCGGGTGAAGCGCGTGGATCGGGCGCTTATCGCGACGGCGATCACCGTCGCCATGGTCGCCCTCGCGGCCTCGGCGGTGATCAGCATGCTGAACGCGGCGTTGCTCGCCGCCTTCAGCATGTTGCTCAGTGGCTGTCTCACCACTGAGGAGGCTTGGCGCAGCGTTCAATGGAAGACGATCGCGGTGCTGGGGGCGGCGCTCGGCCTGGAATCAGCGATCACGGAGAGCGGTCTGTCGGGACAGATCGCTCGTCTGTGCATGGCGCTCGGCGGGAGCAGCCCGTACGTCGCGCTCTGCCTGGTATTCGTCTCGACCATCGTGATGACCAACCTGATCAGCAACGCCGCCACGGCCGCGTTCATGTTCCCCGTCGCCCTGTCGATGGCGAAGACGCTCGGGGTGAGCTTCAAGCCCTTCGCGATCATCATCATGGTCGCCGCTTCGTGTGCGTTCATCAATCCGGCAGGGTTCCAAACGAATCTGATGGTCCAGAAGGACGGCGGATATGGGTTCATGGACTTCGCCAGGGTTGGCGTTCCCATCACCTTGATCGTGGGAGTGGTGGTGCTGGTCCTGGCCCCGATTCTGTACGGGTTCTAAGCAGCCTGCGAGGATCTCGTTTCCGTGGAGGATAGTCAACATCAGCCCGCCGCGGCGGTGGTCGCCGCCCAGATGGCCCTCCGGCCCCCTGACAGAATCTGCCACACTCGGACGCTGACCACCCCAGAGCCAATGCCACAGCAGGCACCGCGATGAAAGCGGGAACCGGACGCAAGCTGGCGCGGAGGGCGGGTAGCCCTGAGAACGTCCAAACCACCATGCGGCTAAGTCTGCATTGGTTCCATGATCAATTCTCTCAACTATGAAGTGTGCAGTGAGCTGTGGTTACGTCGGCCTTTGGGCCTTCTGATCGAAGGCGACTTCCGCTTCTCGTCTGATTCGATCGAGAGACTGCTCCACCTGGAGCACCGCGAGCTCGACGTGTTCCTTCAGTCCAGGCGAATGCTTTTTTGACAACATCAGCTGGTAATTGGACACAGCGGTGAAGGTGCCTGCCGAGTCGATCTGGGCTCTCAAAGCGTCCACAAACGTTCCAAGTGCTCCTTGCACCGCCAGACTCCGCAAATCTCGCTGCGCGATAAAGGTGAGCAGCTCTAGTGTCGCCACGAACCGCGGGTCGTGACAATTTCGTGCGGCCCGGTAGCTGGGCGGCTCTCTGATATCGTCCCATTGCTCGGAGGTCAACCGCGGAAAGTGTACCGAGGACGGAACAGAAAACGATGCCACCACCAGCCGTTTCGATCTGGCAATGTCCGCTACCAGCCCAGCCGGTCTCGCCTCAACCGAGGTAGTGACCGAGGCCCTTAGCGTTGCGAGTGAGCAGTTGTCTGCACTGTGGACGAACAAGCACAGGCTATCCTGACCCAACAACTCCGTGACGCTGTCCACAATGGCGGCAATGTGCCTTCGCGTCTGGTCTTTGCCTTCTCGACTGTGGGCGTAATAGAGTACATGCCCCAACGTCGCCAATACATGGTCCATCGACGCAATGGGCAGTGGCTTACCATCGAGGACATCCGCCTGCCGCACGTCGATGACTCGAAGGTGTTTGGAGTCCTTGACCTCGTTCAGCAATCGGTCGGTGGCAAGAACGAAGCGCTGGTCAGCGTCGAGGCCGTAGTAATTGACGCCGTCACCTCGCGGATGAACGCGATTGATGGCGTCGATCATTTCACAGGCAGTATGACCCTCACCGCACCCCAAATCTACCAACACGGTCGGTTTTCCGTCTCTCAGCAGGACGCCCCGCTGCTGCAATGCGCGCAACAGTGCTTCAAGGATCAGGCCGTGGGCAATCTTAGAATCGGTGTGCTTGGTAAAGGTGATGAAGACCCGGCCATAGTCGATGTCGCCGCTCAGGACCGGATTTCCTGCCGTCGTCATACCGCGCCGTAGCCGCCGTCGATGAAGAAAACCTGGCCGCAGATGACGTCCGACGCCGGCGACGTCAGGAACAGGTCCAGGTCAGCGATTTCCAACGGCATCCTGAGCCGATGAGGTGGAATCCACACTTTCACGGGCGCGCTCTTCTCCTCGGCGTCCCAGGCCTTCTTCTCCATGTCAGTGAGGACGCGGTCGGCGCAATGGAGTTCGACCCTGCCTTTGGATGAGCTGTAGGCGGCACGTCTCTCGCATCCCACCCGCGCGGCCAGAGACGAGATGGTGGTGATCTTACCACGTCGTTGGGTCAGCATGCGGGGCACGACGCCCGCGCATCAGCCGCACGGGCGCTGTGCCTGCAGCTCCAGCGGGGGTCCTGGCTGCCTGAAGGTCGATCTCGTGCTCAACCTGCGCAGCGCACAGCACATCAGCATCACGATCCACCGACGATGCTCCTCCGGGCCGAGCGAGTGATCGAGTAGCCCCTCACACTTTCGAGCGGGCCATCCTGGCCGGCGTCGTGAGTGAGACGACCGCCGCCCTCGTGCAAGATCGCGAGGTCAGGCGCCGCTCACTGAAGGCGCGCCTCGTGGCCCTCGAGGCCCAAAACACGAAGCAGCCGATCCGGGCCGACGCCGACACGATCGCCCGCCGCCTGGCGAAGTTGGACGACATCCTTCACCGCGATGTCGCCCGGGCCAATGCGTTCTTCCGGACGCACGTCGCGCCGATCGTGTGTCGGCCAGTCAAGGAGGCGGGACGGAAGTTCTACCGGGCCACGGTGGCCGCCAAC
>Ga0307469_10001003_pt1 | contig 10480 bp, 6 predicted proteins | sample atmos_gasesAM2C__FD_203084 | JGI IMG/M metagenome (GOLD analysis project Ga0307469, IMG submission 203084) | Hardwood forest soil microbial communities from Morgan-Monroe State Forest, Indiana, United States - atmos_gasesAM2C_515 | ecosystem: Environmental > Terrestrial > Soil > Temperate forest...
CAGAAGCGAAAGCTACACATTGTCTGCCCCCGCCCATCGGTCACTGCTGAGGCACAACGTTCGCATGCCGTGCAACCTGTTGCCAGCGTCCTCCCTGTTTCATCCATACCCCCGTAAAGCGGAGATGCTCGGTTTTCCCCGCGTTCGGCATCTTCCCGCCCCACACCACCGTCTCGCTCCCTGCCACGATCGCAGTGTCGTCATAAAACCGGAGATACTCAATCTGCCGGTCGTAGGATGTGATTACCAAAAAGCCGGACTCAACCATCCCCAAAACCTGCTGCTTGTTTACGAATTTATTCAACGGATTGGTAACGACGAAATCATCCGACCACAAACGCGCCAATGTCTTCGGGTCCTTATGGAGGAAGGCTTCAGGCTCCTCGACATTCAGTCGCCGGATCTCTTCTTCTGCAGGGTTCGCCTTGCTCGTTGGCTGGTCGGTCATCTGAGTTTGACCAAAAAGCACTCCCCCGCACACCACGGCGAGAAGGATGATGCAGGCAATGAATATTTTCATCGATAGGATCCCTTTCGTAGTTCGGAGAGTGTAACGTACCGAATTGAACGCTTGGCTTCCATGAAAATCCGCGCCGACTAGAAAACGACTGGGACATTGTCCCTCTCAACCCGTGAATTGACTAGTCAGATTGCAACCAATAACATTGCGGCCCAACCGGGATGCAATCCTGATGATCGGCCAGACTGTTTCCCATTACCGCATCGTCGAGAAGTTGGGCGGCGGCGGCATGGGTGTGGTCTACAAAGCCGAAGACACAGAACTCGGCCGCTCTGTCGCCTTGAAATTCCTTCCAGAAGAAGTGGCTCAAGACCCTCAGGCGCTGGAGCGCTTTCGTCGTGAAGCGCGCGCTGCCTCGGCACTGAACCATCCCAATATCTGCACCATCTACGAGATCGCGAAGGACGAGACGCGCCCATTCATCGTGATGGAATTTTTGGATGGAGTCACCCTCAAAAACCTGATCGCCGGCCGGGCAATGGAACTCGAGACGCTGCTCAGGGTCGCCATGGGGGTCGCCGACGCATTGGATGCCGCGCACTCGGCGGGCATTATTCACCGTGACATCAAGCCGGCGAATATCTTCGTTACCAAGCGAGGGCATGCCAAGATCCTCGACTTCGGGCTAGCCAAAGTGACGGTCAACAGCAATCCGTCACAGCCCGCGGTTTCTCTTCAAGCAACTGCCTTGAGTGCGGAACACCTAACCAGCCCAGGCACGGCTTTGGGCACCGTGGCTTATATGTCGCCGGAACAGGCTCGCGGCAAGGAACTCGACGCCCGCACCGATCTGTTTTCTTTCGGTGCGGTGCTTTATGAGATGGCTACCGGCTTGGTTCCCTTCCGCGGAGACACCACCGCAGTAATCTTCGAGGCGATCCTCGGCCGCTCGCCAGCCGCTCCGGCGCGACTCAATCCAGATCTCCCGGCTGAATTGGAACGCATTATCAGCAAGACTTTGGAGAAGGACAGGAGCCTGCGTTACCAAACCGCCGCGGACCTGCGAACCGACCTGGCGCGGCTGAGGCGCGACACCGACTCGAGCCGCTCAGCAGCGGTTAGCGTTGACAGCGCCTCGGACGCGGGCAAGTCAGCGCTTCACCCGCAAGCGGAATCCATCTCCGATACCGTTCTTGCCGTTAGCTTGGTGAAACGTCACAAGACAGGGACGGCGATTGGTCTGGCGGCACTTGCCCTGCTGCTGGTAGTCGTTGGCTATGGGTTCTTCCGTTCCAAGTCCGGTTCGTCCAATGGAAATTTGATTGAGTCGGTTGCTGTGTTACCGTTTGCGAACACAGGCGGTGATCCGGATACCGAATACCTTAGCGATGGCATTACTGAAAGTCTAATCAACAGCCTTTCCCATATCTCAAAATTGCGGGTAGTACCTCGCAGCACCGTATTCCGATACAAAGGTCAAGCCAGTGCGCCGGAAAAAATCGGACGTGAGCTCAACGTTCAAGGCGTGGTCACAGGAAGAGTAACGCGCCGTGGCGACACTTTTGTTGTGGGCGCGGAACTCATCGACGTCTCCAGAGAGTCGCAGCTCTGGGGCGAGCAATATTCGGAAAAGCTGGCCGCCGTGCTTGGCCTCCAGGAAGAGATCTCGAAGGCCATCGCGGACAACCTGCGAATTCAATTGAGCGGCAAAGAACAGCAGCAACTGGCCAAACGCGATACTGAAAATGGCGAGGCCTATCAGCTTTACCTCCGGGGACGCTACTACTGGAATAAGCGAACTAACGAAGGCGTGAAAAAGGGGCTGGAGTATTTTCAACAGGCGGTCGATAAGGATCCGGGATATGCATTGGCCTATGCCGGTGTGGCGGATTCCTACGCCGTGGGAGACGGGCAATATCTTGGTCTGCCCTCACGAGAGGCTCGTCCCAAAGCAAAGGCAGCCGCCATGAAGGCACTGGAAATCGACAGCTCATTGGCTGAAGCGCACACCACACTTGCTGATACCTACCAGTATTACGACTGGGATTTCCCTAAAGCCGAAGAGGAATACCGCAAAGCGATTACGGCCAATCCGAATTACCCCACTGCCCATCAGTGGTACAGCGAGTTTCTAATGGAGATGGGACGGAATGAGGAAGCTATTTCAGAAGCGCGCCGCGCTCTGGAACTTGATCCGCTGTCTCTAATCATCGGCGCACAAATGGGGGATGCGCTTCACCGCGCTGGCAGGACGGACGAAGCGATAGCGCAGTTGAAGAAAACCAAACAGATGGATCCAAACTTTCCGGCCGCGCGTGGGGTCCTGGCTGACGCCTTTGCTCAGAAGAAGATGTATTCCGAAGCAGTGATGGAGTGGCAAGCAGCGATGAAACTTTCGGGCAATGAGTCCGGAGCCGCGGCACTGGGAGAAGCGTACAAATCCTCCGGCTACCAAGGCTTCCTGCAGAAATGGATCGACCAAATGTTGCAGAGACCGGCAGACCAGAGGCCCCCTTATGAGCTCGCGCGCCTTTATGCCAGGCTGGGGAAAAAAGAAGAAGCCCTGAAATGGCTGGAGAAAACCTACGCGGAGCACGTTGGCGCCATGGTTTTCTTGAAGAGTGAGCCGCTTTTTGATTCCTGGCGCTCCGACCCACGCTTCCAGTCTCTCCAGCGGCGGATGAATTTTCCCGAATGATAGATTCCAGAGCCAGAAGCCTAAACGCATTCCTCTAATAAATCGTGTACCCCGGCGCCGGCGTCCGTAGATCGGGCTTGGATGCCATCAGCAGCAGCGCTCCAATCCGCTTGAATGCCCGCAGATCTTCCACGCTGCGAAATGAAGTTGTCTTGTAATCATCCGGCGTAGGCGTGTCATCGGCGATGCGCCGCGCCTCCACATTCTCAAAGGCGTGCTTCTTGAGCAACTCGACATACTCCGCTTCCGAGCGCACGTGCACCGGGACTTTCAGCTTGTCCACCCATTGCAGGGAATATGGATTGTCTTTGTAGAGATTGATGAGAATAAACATCCTGCCATGTGGCGCCATGACGCGGAAAAGCTCAGCCAGCGCCCGGTCCTGATCCGCATAGTAGTAGAACGATTCGACCGAGAGCACCTTATCAAAAAAATTTTCTTCCCATGGAATCTGCTGTGCCGATCCCCAGACGTAAAGAATATTGTCGAAATCTTTCGATGCTTGACGCGCCCGCCGAATCATTTCATCCGAGACATCCAGCCCCACCACCTGGCCGAAACCTTCCGGACCTTCCCCCACCATCCGCGCCAGAAGCCTGGTTGCCCAGCCCGCGCCGCATCCCAGATCAAGCACACGTTCGCCCGGACGCAGATCCATCAGCCGGATAGTTTTCTCGGTGATGTCCAGGTGATGGCGTTCCATCTTTTCGCCTTCACCCTCACTTGCCCAGCGATTAAATTCCAGTTGTAACTTCTCATCCGGACTTGGAGCTTTGTCTGCCAGATTGTTCTCCTTCGTGAACCTTAGTGTCCTTCGTGGTTGATGCCCTTATCCATTCACGAAGGATATGCTACATTGCCCTCCTGATGGCTCCAAGTCCTCAACCTTCGCCACCACCCGATCCGCTTTATTGTCCGCAGTGTGGCGAAGAAGTCGCCGATCCTCTCACCTGCGGAGATTGTTCTGCGGTTATCTGCCGCCGCTGCGGCACTCCACTGGAATCTCCTGACGAGCTCGGGATGGGATAACGAATGAGCGTCCCCACCACCACCCCCCGTAAGGATATTCAGTCCGAAACCCAGCCCTCATTGATTCGCGGACTCTCCCTGATGGATTCCGTTCTACTGCTCACCGGCGGAATCATCGGCGCCGGCGTCTTCCTCACTGCCAGAGACATTGCGGCGGTTCTTCACACTCCAGCGCTTTTCATCGGAGTCTGGGTGATCGGCGGCGCTATCACTATGCTCGGTTGTCTCGCCTTCGCCGAGCTCGGCGCAATGTATCCCCAAGCCGGCGGACCTTATCTCTACTTGCGCGAAGCTTATGGAGATTTCGTCGCATTCCTGTACGGCTGGATGGTTTTCACGGTTTACAACACCGGCGGAATCGCCGCTCTGGCCGTTGGATTCGGCGCATACTTCGCCGCCGCCGTTCCAGGATTGAGAGATGCCGCGCCTCTCATTGCGGTCGGCGGCTACACGCTGAGTTGGGCGCAGCTGCTGGGCGTTATCTGCATCGTGGCACTGACTGCGGTGAACGTCTATGGCTTGCGACGCGGCGCTATCGTCCAGGACATCTCCAGTTGGATGAAGTTTGCTGCCATCGGTATCTTCCTTGCGCTTGGGATTTTCTCCAGCAAAGGAAGCTGGTCACATTTCTCTTCCGCTGCATACGTTCCGCAGAGTTTAGATTTGCGATCACTCGCCCCGGCTCTAGGAGTGGCGTTGATCGCGGTCTTCTGGGGCTACGACAGTTGGGCCTACATCGGCTGGGTCGCCGGAGAGGTCAAACATCCTCAGCGAAATATTCCGCGCTCACTGATCATCTCGATTCTGGTGGTCGCGGCGGTGTACGTTCTGATGAACGTGCTCTACGTATATGCCATACCCATCTCCGAAATCACGCGCCATGAAACCATCGCGCGTGCCGCCGCTGAGCGCCTATTTTCCCCCTCAGCCGGAATCTGGATTTCCGCCATGATCGCGCTGTCGTCGTTCGGCGCGACCTCGGCAGCAATATTGAGCGGCGCCCGCGTCTACTATGCCATGGCTGCCGACGGACTATTCTTTCGACGCATGGGTGTTGTCCATCCCCGCTGGCGCACGCCCGCTTTCAGCCTGATCATTCAGGGAATCTGGTCAGCGATTCTCACCGTCAGCGGCCGTTACGACCAGCTTTTTACGTATGCCATTTTTATGGGTGTGCTGGCTTCCTGCCTGACGGTCGCGGGATTATTCATCTTGCGCCGCAAACATCCCGAGATACCGCGACCGTTTCGCTGTCTCGGATATCCCATCGTCCCCGCTATTTATGTTCTTGTATCGGGAGTCTGGGCCCTAAATACTTTAGTGGAGCGTCCACTAGAAGCGCTCGGCGGTATCGGGATCGTTTTACTCGGCGTCCCCGGATATCTGTACTGGAAGCGAACCAGCCGGAAGGCGGTCACACACTAGCGCGTGGGATGTCGCAGTGAGCTCACGATGACCGAGCCCCGAAGGGGCGGAATAATTTAGCCCAGGACGTGAGTCCTCGGTAGGCACGACAAAGCGACGTAAGTCCCGGAGGACTACGCCCTCCTCATAAACCATCGCCAAAAAAACAAAAACGACCTACACCGGCACGCTCGTCTTCCTGGCAGGATTAAAAAACGGCAGCTTCACCACCCGTGCCGTCACTCTTTGCCGCATCGCCTCAATCGTGATTTCCATCTGCAGCTTGGTATCAATTTTTGCATGCTCGGTATCCACACTGGCCAACGCAATGAGCTTCTTCAACAACGGAGACCAGGTCGTCGAGGTCGCCTTCCCCACCTGCTTCTCTCCCATGTAGACGGGCACATGCACGCGCGAAGCCTGAGTGGGCGCCGCCGGCGTAAGACCAAATTTCTCGTACCGCGCTTCCACTTCCGTCCAATCGATTTCGAGTCCAACCAATTGTCGCGGCACGCCGTGCTTTTGAGCTTCCGCCAGCGCTGAACGTCCGACAAAATTCTCTTTCTCCAAATGCACCATTTTTCCAAAACCCAACTCGTAGGGAGAATACTTCTGCGAGGCGATCAGCGCCTTCTTGCTGCTGTTGTAGTCCACCTCGATCAGCAGCAACCCCGCCTCGATGCGAGCCACATCGAGCGCCAGCATGCCCGCAGCCTGAATATCAAATCTTTTGCCAACGTCCATCAGTGCGTCCCATACTTTCACCGCGTCGTCCCATGACACCCAAATCTCATAACCCAAATCACCGGTATACCCCGTGCGCGAGATGTCTACGGGAACTCCGGCGATTTTCCCTTGCGTCATACGAAAGTATTTGAGATTCGCGATCTCCGCTTCGGCTGCGGCTTTCAGCAGTTTGCCCGATGTCGGCCCCTGCAATGCCAGAGCTGCAATTTTTTCCGAGATATCCTCGACGCTCACATCCATATTGAGTCCGTTCTGCCGAAACCAGCGTAGGCTGGGATCGGCAGCCGTCCAGCGATATTTATTTTGTTCCAGCCGCGTAATCGTGCCGTCGTCAATCACTTTCCCCTGTTCATCGCACCAGCAGCAATAAATCACCTGCCCCACCGCCACTTTGTTGATGTCCCGAGTGATCACGCGATTCACCAGCTTGGTCGCATCTTTTCCGCTGATCAGATACTTGTATAGCGGCGTGATATCGATCAGCGCGGCAGCATTTCGAATAGCGTTGTACTCGTGGTCGTGATGCACCTCGTACACGCTGACCGTGTAATAGCCCGACCACTCGCGGTAGTTCAGGCTCTGGCACAGGGCAAACGTTCGATCATGAAACGCGGTTCCGACCGGCAAGGTGGCTCCCTCAAAAGTTCGATTCACCTACGGATAGCAATGTTAGGGAGCAGTAGGATTGAAAGTCAAACTTAGGAAGATGCACTGCGAAGCGTAGTGACCGCCCGGATGGAAGAAACACCCCAGCAAAGCGCCAAGTTCCTGTCTTAAGGTTCATGGATTGCAAGTTCTGAGACAGCGGACTCGACTATCGGGTAGAATGCGTAAGCTAACCTTCATGCGTCGCCTCATTCAATGGGCCGTTCTGCCGAGTGGACTCTGATCGAGGCTGCGCTAAAACTCTGCTGCGGCGATTATCCTTAGTCTTTTTCAATCGGAAACCAAGCGTTTAGGAGCTGGAAGCTAGTGGCTGGTTCTAACAAATACGATGTCGTCGTAATCGGCGGTGGCCACAACGGCCTGGTGAACGCCGCTTACCTGGCTCGTGCCGGGAAAAAAGTTCTGGTGCTCGAACGCCGCCACGTTCTCGGCGGAGCCGCGGTGACGGAAGAAGTTTTTCCCGGATTCAAGTTTTCCGTCTGCTCATACGTGGTTTCACTGCTGCGGCCGGAAATCATTCGCGACCTCGACCTGCCCCGCCATGGCCTGGAGATCCTTCCCCTCGACGGCACTTTCACTCCCATGCCCAACGGTGATCATTTGTGGCGGGTCAACGATCATGGCAAGACGCACCGCGAAATCGCTCGTCACTCCAAACTTGACGCCGAAGCCTACGACGAATTTGGCAAAGCGATGCAGGCCATGTGCCGCTTCGTTAAGCCCATTCTAAGCATGGTGCCGCCCGACCCCGCGACCTTGAATCCCAAAGAATTAATGAAGCTGCTGTTCATCGGACGGCGCTTCCAGGGGATGACCAGCGAGGACAAATATAACCAGGTGCAATTGATGACCATGAGCGCGATCGATTTTCTCGATCAATGGTTCGAGACCGACGTGCTCAAAGCCACCATGTCCGCGTCCGGAATCATCGGCACTTTCCTCGGTGTGCGTTCGCCGGGGACCGCGTATGTGCTGCTGCACCACTACATGGGAGAAATCGACGGCGCATTTCGCTCTTGGGGATTCGCCCGCGGCGGTACCGGCGCCATCTCCAATGCCATCGCCGACGCTGCCCGCGAGGCTGGAGCGGAAATTCGCACTGAGGCCGGGATCGCACAGATTGTCGTGAAGGCCGGCAAAGCTCGTGGTGTTGTCCTGGCCAATGGTGACGAGATCCAGGCCGACATTGTCTCCTCCAGCGTCGATCCCCGGCTCACGTTCATTCAATTCATCGAGAATGGAAATCTTCCGAATGATTTTCTCGACGAAGTCCGCCGCTACAAGTTTCGTGGCTCTTCCGGCAAAGTAAATCTTGCGCTTGACCGGTTGCCAAGTTTCACCTGCATGCCTGGTCCGGGCGCGCACCTGCGCGGCGCGATTTCCATTTCGCCCAGTGTCGAATACATGGAGAAGGCATACGACGACGCGAAGTACGGCAGGTACTCGCAGCGTCCCTACATCGACATGGTAATTCCGACGCTTACCGATCCTTCGGTGGCGCCACCGGGCAAGCATGTCATGTCCTGCTTCGTGCAGTACGCTCCTTACAAGCTGCGCCCGGGAATGAACTGGGACGAGCAGAAAGAAGCTTTCGGCGACAACGTCATCGACACCATCGCTGAGTACGCGCCCAACATCAAAAACATCATCCTGCACAAGCAGGTGCTGACTCCGCTGGATCTGGAGCGTGACTTCGGCCTGAGCGAGGGCAATATTTTCCAGGGAGAACTTTCGCTCGAGCAACTTTTCTTTCTGCGCCCGGTGCCCGGATACGCTCAGTTCCGCACACCTATCAAGAATCTTTATTTGTGCGGATCGGCTACTCATCCCGGCGGTGGAATCATGGGCGCTCCTGGACGGCTTGCAGCGCTCGAAATCCTCAAAGACTTTAAGGGAGCGGCTTAGCTCATGCCCGACCGGCGGGTGGTCATCATCGGCGGCGGCCACAACGGCCTGATTACCGCTTTTTACCTGGCTAAAGCTGGGTTTAAGCCGTTAGTTCTGGAACGCCGCTCACAGGTTGGTGGCGCTGCCGTCACCGACGAATTTCATCCTGGCTTCCGCTGCTCCACGCTCGCGCACGCTGCGGGACCGATCCGTCCGGATATCGTGCGCAGCATGCAACTCGCTAAGCACGGACTCAAACTGATCACGCCGGAAGTTGCAGTCACCGCACTCTCGCCCGAAGGCCGCGCCTTACATCTCTACAACGACACTAAGAAATCCACGGAGGAGATTGCAAAGTTCTCGCCGAAAGATGGAGCCAGGTATTCCGAGTTTCAAGAATCGCTCAGACAAATGGGCCGCGTCATCGCGAAAGCATTGATCCTGGCCCCGCCTAACATTGACAATCCCAACCGTGGTGATTTGTGGGGCATGCTTCAGACCGGACGCGCCATTCGCAACCTGGGCAAGAAGAACATGTATCGCCTGCTTCGCTGGGGCCCCATGGCGGTCGCAGACCTTGTCGCAGAATTCTTCGACACTGAGCTGCTGCGCGCGACCATCGCGGCTCGGGGCATCTTTGGAACGTTTCTTGGGCCGTGGTCGGCAGGCAGCAGCTTGGTTCTTCTCATTCGTGCTGCCGGCGATGCGCATCCTGCCGGCTCATCCACTTTCGCTTTAGGCGGGATGGGCGCAGTAACGCAAGCCATGGCATCCGCCGCTCAAAAAGCCGGCGCGGAGATCCGTACCGATGCTGAAGTAATCGAAGTCCGCGTAAAGGACGGCTCAGCTACCAGTGTCATACTTTCCACTGGTGAAGAGCTCAGCGCCGAGGCGATCGTGTCCAACGCCGACCCCAAGCGAACTCTGCTCAAGCTGGTGGATCCGATTCATCTTTCCCCGGATTTCGTGATGAAGCTCCAGCACTATCGCATGCCGGGCACGGTCGCCAAGGTAAATCTTGCTCTGGCTGGATTGCCGAAGTTCACCGCGCTTGATGGTGGAACTGATAGCGGCTCTTTGTCTGGTCGAATTCATATCGGACCTGAAATCGACTACCTGGAACGCGCATTCGACGAATCCAAATATGGGAACTTCTCACGTCAACCTTATCTGGAGGTCACATTTCCTTCCGTGACTGATCCTTCGCTTGCTCCCAGCGGAAAGCATGTGATGTCCATTTACGTGCAGTACGCGCCGTACAAATTGAAATCGGGCGATTGGGAGAGCCATCGAGTCGCGTTGGGAGACACTGTGGTTAAGACGTTGTCCCAGTATGCGCCCAATCTTCCGGAACTGATTTTGCGCCATCAGATCATCACCCCGCAGGATTTGGAAGATACTTATGGCCTCACCGGAGGTCACATCTTCCACGGAGAGCTGGCGCTCGATCAATTCTTCACCATGCGTCCGCTGCTCGATTGGGCACGTTATCGCACTCCCATCGGCAAATTATATTTGTGCGGCTCCGGTACGCATCCAGGTGCGGGGTTAACCGGCGGCTCCGGCGCGAATGCCGCGCGAGAGATTCT
>Ga0307469_10001004_pt1 | contig 10474 bp, 13 predicted proteins | sample atmos_gasesAM2C__FD_203084 | JGI IMG/M metagenome (GOLD analysis project Ga0307469, IMG submission 203084) | Hardwood forest soil microbial communities from Morgan-Monroe State Forest, Indiana, United States - atmos_gasesAM2C_515 | ecosystem: Environmental > Terrestrial > Soil > Temperate...
ATAGTCGGGTACCGTGCTGTTGCCGTCCAAGCCGTGACAGGCCTGGCAGACTTCCTTCGCCTTGGCGGCGCCGGCCTGCAGGTCGGCGGCATGCGCCGCGGCGGCGCTCCATAGCAGGAGAGCAACGGGAAGGGCGCGGAGAGCGCGAATCGTCATCTTCCCCTCCTCATTTGCCAGAAGCGGCACTGCCGCCGTAGTAAGCCGCGAGATCAGCCATGTCCTTCTCGGAAAGCGACGCTGCGATGGCCTTCATGCTCGGATGGCTGCGCTCGCCGCTCTTGTATTCCTGCAGCGCCTTGACGATGTACGCCGGATGCTGGCCGCCGATCTTCGGCACGCCGTACACCTCGGGGTAAGCGGTGCGCCAACCGGGAATGCCGTGACAGCCGGCGCACATCTGCGTCTTGCGCTGGCCCGCGGCAGCATCCCCAGCGGGGGCAGGCGCCTGACCCCACGCGAGCGCGGATACGCCGGCGAGCGCGAGGACGGTGCAGAACCTCGTGGTTTTCATCTTGTAGATTTTTTTCGTTTTGAGTGGTTTTGATGGTGGGCGATGAGACTAGCGTTCGAGAAGCTGCAGCTTCGGCATGACCGTCTTCCAGTCGTCGGCGTCCGCCGGTGCGGGCTTGCGCTCGATGATCGGCTTCCAGAGCTTCGCGAGCTCCGCATTGATCGCCTTGAACTGTTGCTGGTCGGCCGGCACGTCATCCTCGGCGAAGATCGCCTCCACCGGACACTCCGCGACGCACAGGGTGCAATCGATGCATTCGTCGGGATCGATAACCAGGAAATTAGGCCCCTCGCGAAAGCAGTCGACCGGGCAGACGTCTACGCAGTCGGTGTACTTGCAGCGAATGCAGCTCTCGGTAACAACGTAGGTCATCGGCCGGGAATCATTGCGAGACAACCTTCGGATTTTACCAAATTCACCTCCCGCGCGCGGTGGGGTTTCCTCCCTCGGCCAGCGGCCGCGTCTTGCGTCGCTGGAGCCTTTCCGCTAACTTAGCGTCTCTCTCGCCACAAGCGCTCGCCGCGCCGCAATCCCCCTCAACCGAGGTCCGCATGAGTGAAAACGTCAAGCACGTGACCGACGCCAGTTTCGACGCCGACGTTCTGAAGGCCGGGGTACCGGTGCTCGTCGATTACTGGGCGGAGTGGTGCGGGCCGTGCAAGATGATCGCCCCGATCCTGGACGAGGTAGCGAAGGACTACGCAGGACGGGTGACCGTTGCCAAGCTCGACGTCGACGCCAATCCGGGCACCCCGGCCAAGTACGGGATCCGTGGCATCCCGACCCTGATCCTGTTCAAGGGCGGCCAGGTCGCAGCGCAGAAAGTAGGCGCGCTATCGAAGTCACAGCTCACGGCCTTCCTCGACAGCCAGCTTTGAAAACCGGTTTGCGCAGCTTTTCCTTTCATTTGACACCATTCACCAGACCCGCTACGCTTCCTAGCTGACTCGCCCCTTGCAGCAGGTAGGGGGCCGGCACCACCGGCGCTGTGGAATTCTCCGGCGCCAAAATCCCCGTCACATTCGCGCGGCTCGAGCGCCGCACCGCTTTTCGCGCAACCCGTCCACCTATGCACCTGTCCGACCTCAAATCGAAACCCGTGACCGAGTTGGTCGAGATCGCCAACACCAACGAGATCGACGGCGCAAACCGCATGCGCAAGCACGATCTCATCTTCGCGCTGCTCAAGAACCAGGCGAAGAAGGGCGAGAGCATCTTCGGCGACGGAACGCTCGAGGTGCTGCCCGACGGATTCGGCTTCCTGCGCTCGCCCGACACGAGCTACCTCGCTGGCACCGACGACATCTACATCTCGCCGTCGCAGATCCGCCGCTTCAATCTGCACACCGGCGACACGATCGAGGGCGAAATCCGCACCCCGAAGGACGGCGAGCGCTACTTCGCGCTGGTCAAGGTCGACAAGGTCAACGGCGAGCCGCCGGAGAACGCGAAGACCAAAATCCTGTTCGAGAACCTGACGCCGCTCTTCCCCGACGAGACGTTGGTCCTCGAACGCGATATCAAGGCGGAGGAGAACATCACCGGCCGCATCATCGACATCATCGCGCCGATAGGCAAGGGGCAGCGTGGGCTTCTCGTCTCCTCGCCGAAGTCGGGCAAGACGGTGATGCTGCAGCACATCGCGCATTCGATCGCGGCCAACTATCCCGACGTCGTGCTGATCGTTCTGCTGATCGACGAGCGGCCCGAGGAAGTGACCGAGATGACGCGCACCGTTCGGGGTGAGGTGGTGGCCAGCACGTTCGACGAACCCGCCACGCGCCACGTGCAGGTCGCCGAAATGGTGATCGAGAAGGCGAAACGCCTCATCGAGCACAAGAAGGACGTGGTGATCCTTCTCGATTCGATCACGCGCCTCGCCCGCGCCTACAACACCGTCGTGCCGGCATCCGGAAAGGTGCTGACCGGCGGCGTCGATGCCAATGCCCTGCAAAAGCCGAAGCGTTTCTTCGGCGCCGCGCGCAACATCGAGGAAGGCGGCTCGCTCACCATCATCGCCACCGCGCTCATCGATACCGGATCGCGCATGGATGACGTGATCTATGAGGAATTCAAGGGCACGGGCAACATGGAAATCCATCTCGACCGCCGCATGGCGGAGAAGCGCACCTACCCGGCGATCAACGTAAATCGCTCCGGTACGCGCAAGGAGGAGCTGCTGCTCAAGCAGGATGTGCTGCAGAAGGTGTGGGTGCTGCGCAAGCTCCTCTACCCGATGGACGACCTCGAAGCGACCGAATTCCTGGTCGACAAGGTCAAGCAGACCAAGAACAACGCGGAATTCTTCGACAGCATGCGCAGGGGTTGAGGCTCGATCTGTCGGCCCAGAGGTCGGCAGCCGCGTTAAGAGGGCAAGCGTCTCGCGACTAATCGGCCGGCCAAAGCGCCTTGCGGCCGGTGTTCCTAGCCGCCATATTCAACGTGAGCCCTAGTAGTGTTGCAATGCAGCGTAAACGGGCGCATAATTTTTAGCTTAGGCTGCCGGGATATAAGCAAGTCGTTGAAAAGCTTGGTGTTTTTGAGCATCGACGAGCTTCGGGGCGCAGCCATGATCGAGGCAGATGATGAAAACCGGGATCCATCCGCAGTACACCGAAATTCAGGTGACCTGCAGTTGCGGGAATACCTTCACGACTCGTTCAACGATCAACAAGCCGCTGCACGTCGAAGTGTGCTCAGCCTGCCACCCTTTCTATACGGGCAAGCAGAAGATCGTGGACACGGCCGGCCGGGTCGAGAAGTTCCGCCAGCGTTATGGCGGGAAGACCAAGGCAGCGGCTTGATCGCCGCTCAAGGTTCCGCGCAAGAGGCAGCTTCGGCTGCCTTTTTTGTTCCGGTATAGTCCTGAACGCGCGCCAAGCGCGCGGAACGAGGGTGGCAGCATTGCCGAGTCATCTCGACGCTTTGCTCACAAGGCGAGGATCATTCCGGCGCGAGGACGCCATGCCGCTGTCCGACACGCTGAAACCCGAGACGGCTTCCGAGCTGTCGCCATCGGGCCCTTATCGCGCCTACAAGCAGCTTGGACTCGTGCTGCTTTGCGCCGCATGGATCCTGCTCGGGCTGTTCGGCCACGATCCATGGAAGTCCGAGGACGCGACCTCCTTCGGCATCGCCTACGACATGCTCAAGTCGGGAGACTGGCTTGTCCCGCACATCGCGGGTGTGCCCGCGCCTGATCGCGCTCCACTCTTCTATATCCTTGCCGCTGCTTCCGCCTGGGCGTTCGGCAACCTATTGTCGTTGCACGATGCCGCTCGCTTGTCGGTCGCGTTCTGCCTGGGATTGACCTTGTGGCTCCTCGGGCTCGCCGGGCGCGAGCTTTACGGGCGCGCTTTTCGCTGGATGCCCGTGCTTCTTTTCATCGGGTGCGTGGGTTTGTGGGATCGAGCGCATGCTCTCGCGCCGGAGGTTGGCGCGCTCGCCGCCGAAGTCCTCGCCCTATATGCTCTCGCGCTCGCGATGCGCCGGCCGGCGCTCGGCGGCGTCCTGCTCGGCGTCGCTGCCGGCCTGGCCTTCCTCTTTCGGGGGCCGATGGGACCGGCGCTCATCGCAGTCACCGCGTTGCTTGTCGTGCTCTTCGCGCCGTGGCGCAACCCGCGCTACGGCCTCACGCTGGTGCTCGCGCTCGTCGTGGCGGCGCCGTTGGTCGCGGCCTGGCCGATCGCGCTCTACCAGCGCTCGCCCGCGCTCTTCGCGCAGTGGCACGCTGCGCAGGACATCGCGCGCTTCTTCGGCAAAACGGTTGGCTCGCCTCCGATCGAGCCGTTTTACTACCTGAAGAACCTGCTCTGGTTCGCGTGGCCGGCGCTGCCGCTGGCGCTGTGGACCCTGTGGATCCGCGGCCGGGGATTCAACGGCAGCCTGACCGCGCCTGGAGTTGCTCTGCCGGTTACCGCCTTCGCCGTGCTTCTGATCGTACTTTCGGCGGCTGCGGAACCCCGCGCGAGCCTGGCGCTGCCGCTCCTCGTGCCGCTGGCGCTCCTCGGGGCGGCTGAGGTCGATACCCTTAAGCGCAGCTACTCGGGTGCGCTGGATTGGTTCGGCATTCTCACCTTCGGTCTGCTTGCACTCGGGTTGTGGGTGCTGTGGTTCGAGAGCCTGCGGCGGGGGCTGCCCGAGGAAGTCGCGCGTCTGTTTCGCGACACGCAGCCGGGCTACCGGCCGCCGTGGCAACCTGTGGCTCTGCTCGTCTCGGCGGCACTGACCGCGCTGTGGTTCGCGCTGGTGCGTCCCGCGCGACGTTCGAATCGCCGGGCGGTCCTCAATTGGGCAGCAGGCATGACCCTGGTGTGGGGGCTCTCGGCCACGCTGTGGCTGCCGTACATTGATTCGCGGCGCAGCTACCGTCCCGTGGCGGAATCGCTGGCCGCGCATCTACCCGCCGGATCGTGCGTTGCCAGCCGCAACCTCGGCGAGCCTCAGCGAGCGCTCCTCGAATACTTCGGCAACGTCGTCACCGTGCGCGAGGAATCCGAGCCGAACAACGGCTGCGGCGCACTGCTGCTCCAGGTCGGACGCGACGAGTCGGACATCCCGCCGGACTCGGCCTGGGAAAAGATCTGGGACGGCCGCCGCCGCGGAGACGACACGGAGCACTTCATCCTGTTCCGACGGGCAGGCGCGGCGCCGCCAACGCGGCGCGCATCGTGAACTTCGTCGACGAAGCGTTGATCGAGGTCGCGGCCGGCTCGGGCGGCAACGGCGTGGTGTCGTTCCGGCGCGAGAAGTACGTGCCGCGCGGAGGGCCGGACGGCGGTGACGGCGGACGCGGCGGCAGCATCTACGCGGTCGCGGATCGCAACGTCAATACCCTCATCGACTATCGTTTTGCGCGCGTGCATCGCGCCAAGCGCGGCGAGAACGGCCGAGGCGCCGACCAGTACGGCCGCGGCGGCAGTGACATCGTCTTGCGCATGCCGGTGGGCACCGTGATCACCGAGGCCGAATCAGGGGCGCCCATCGCCGATCTGGTCGCCGACGGACAGCGCGCGCTGCTCGCCAAGGGCGGCAAGGGCGGGCTCGGCAACCTGCACTTCAAATCGAGCACCAATCGCGCTCCCCGCCAGGCCACCCCAGGCGAGGCGGGCGAACAGCGTTCACTCAAGCTCGAACTCAAGGTGCTTGCCGACGTGGGGCTCTTCGGGATGCCGAACGCCGGCAAGTCGACGCTCATCCGCGCCATATCGGCCGCGCGGCCACGCGTCGCGGATTATCCCTTCACCACCGTGGCGCCGCACCTGGGGATGGTGCGCGTCGATGAAAGCCGCAGCTTCGTCGTGGCGGACATTCCGGGCCTGATCGAGGGCGCCGCCGAAGGCGCAGGGCTCGGCCACCGTTTCCTTCGCCATCTGCAGCGCACGCGGCTCCTGCTCCACGTCGTCGACGTCGCGCCGCTCGATCCCGAAGTCGATCCGGTGGCCGATGCGCGCGCGATCGTCCGGGAGCTCAAGCGCTACGACCAGGCCCTGTATGAAAAGCCGCGCTGGCTCGTGCTGAACAAGCTCGATCTCGTGCCCGCAGACGAGCGGGACGCGCGCATCGCGCGCTTCGTGAAAGCGCTGCGCTGGAAGGGCCCCGTTTTCGGCGTCGCGGCGATCCGCGGCGAAGGCTGCCCTGCCCTCGTTTACGCGGTACAGGAATGGCTCGAACGGCATCCTGCCGACGCCGTTCCGGCGGAGAAGGCCGAGACGTGACCGAAGGCGAGGTGGGTTGCGTTGCGCGCGCCAAGAGGCTCGTGGTGAAGGTCGGCTCGAGCCTGGTCACGAACGAGGGACGCGGCATCGACCACGCCGCGGTCGGCCGCTGGGCGGAGGAGATCGCGGCTCTGCGCAGCAACGGTCGAGAGATCGTCCTCGTGTCCTCCGGCGCGATCGCCGAAGGCATGCAGCGCCTCGGATGGATCGAGCGTCCCGCTGCGATGCACGCGCTCCAAGCCGCAGCCGCAGTGGGGCAGATGGGGCTCGTGCATGCCTACGAGACGGCGTTCGCCCGCTTCGATCTGCACACCGCGCAGATCCTGCTCACCCACGAGGATCTGTCGGACCGCCGACGCTACCTCAACGCGCGTTCCACCATCACGACGCTGCTCGCGCTCGGCGTCATTCCGATCATCAACGAGAACGACACTGTCACCACCGACGAAATCCGCTTCGGCGACAACGACACGCTCGGCGCGCTGGTCACCAACCTGATCGAAGCCGACGTGCTAGTGCTCCTCACCGACCAGCCGGGCCTCTACCGGAGCGATCCGCGTCACGATCCCGGCGCAACGCTGGTGCGACACGCGCGCGCGGCGGATCCCGCCCTCGAAGCGATGGCTGGCGGCAGCGGAACGCAGATCGGCAGCGGCGGGATGCTGACCAAGGTGCTCGCGGCAAAGCGCGCGGCGCGCAGCGGTGCCTCGACGGTCATCGCGTGCGGCCGCGAACCGAACGTGCTTACTCGGCTTGCCGCGGGCCAGACGATCGGAACGGAACTCGTCGCCGACGCAACCTCGCTCGCCGCACGCAAGCAGTGGCTCGCCGATCACGTGCGGCTCGCCGGCAGGCTTACGCTCGACGCCGGCGCAGTGCGCGCGCTGACGCGCGACGGAAAGAGCCTGCTCCCGATCGGCGTCGTTACGTGCAACGGCACGTTTGAGCGCGGCGAAGTGGTGGCCTGTTGCGATCCCGAAGGACGCGAGATCGCACGCGGGCTCGTCAACTACAGCGCCGCGGAAACCCAGCGCATCATGCGCAAGCCGTCTTCCGAGATCGCACAGCTGCTCGGCTATGTCGACGAGCCCGAGCTGATTCACCGTAACAACCTGGTGCTGCTGTAGAGTCGTCGCGACAAGCGTGTTAGACAGCCGCGAGACATTCCCCTAAACTCGCCAAGCTCAAGGTTTTTTTCGCACCGCGTTACTCTGCCGACGCCCACGCGGGGAGAACGGGTCGGTATCCTTTCTGGGAGGAGGATTCGTGAATCTGCTCGAGCGGGCCAAGAACATTCTGCTGCAGCCCAAACAGGAGTGGCCGAGGATCGCCGCCGAGAGCGCAACCGTCCAGTCGCTTTACATCGGCTACATCATGATTCTTGCTGCGATCGGGCCGATCGCCATGCTGGTTTCTTTCGCGGCGCTCGGCCTGGGGTTCGGCATCGGGGCCGCGGTGTTCGCGTACATCCATGGGCTCATCGGCGTCGCGATCCTCGCGCTCATCGTGGACGTGCTTGCACCGAACTTTGGCGGGACAAGAGACTATGTGGCGGCGCTCAAGCTCGTCGCGTACAGCTTCACGGCACTGTGGGTCGCCCAGATCGCGCTGTTGATACCGGCCGCCGGGATGCTCGTCGTGCTGGTCGGGCTGATCTACGGCTTCTACCTATTCCTGCTCGGCGTGCCGATCATGAACAAGAGCACGGCGGACAAGGCGGTGCCGTTCACCATCGTGGTCGTCGTGAGCGCGATCGTGCTCATGTACCTGCTGGCTCTGATCGCGCGAAGCCTCGGTTTCGGCTTCGGGATGGGGATCGGCCCCGTGGGCACGCCCGGCGCCGGGATGGGCATCGTGCGCTGACGCCGCTGCCGTTCAAACCTCGGAGGATGGGGTAGGGTATGGCGACGGCGCGACCGAGCGCGCCCAGCCGTACAGACGCTGGCGGCGGTTCTGCGGGCGGTGATGCAGGAAGCGCTCGAGCTCGTTCAGCGCACGGCGATAGACGTCGCGCTTGAAGTCGATGACGCTCTCGAGCGGGATCCAGTAGTCGTGCCAGCGCCAGGCGTCGAACTCGGGATGCGAGGTCGCGCGCAGTGACACGTCGCTGTCACGTCCGACCAAGCGCAGCAGGTACCAGATCTGCTTCTGCCCCCGATAGCTTCCGCGGAATTCGCGCTTGACCCACTGCGAAGGGACCTCGTAGCGCAGCCATTCGCGCGTGCGACCGAGGATCCTGACGTGCTCCGAACCCAGCCCGACCTCTTCCTTGAGCTCGCGGAACATCGCCTGCTCGGGTGTTTCACCCGGGTTAATGCCCCCTTGCGGGAACTGCCAGGCGTGTTCGCGGATGCGCTTGCCCCAGAATACGAGGTTTTTCGGGTTGGCAATGACGAGGGCGACGTTCGGGCGATAGCCGTCACGGTCCAGCATCGTGCCACCTGCAATTCAACCAGTTAGCGCCATTCTTCCACACTTTGCGGCGCTTGGAAAGCGTGCGCGACAGTAGCGCTAACTCTTGCGCTGGCTTGTTTCCCTCGGCGTCACTCTTACCGTCAGGCGCTGCACGCGCCGCAAAACGGTGAGCACGACGCCATCGCCGATGCGACCGTCCGTGAGCAGGCGTTGCAGATCATCGACGCCGGCAACCGTCGCGTCGTCGAAGCCGATGATGATATCTCCGGCCTGCACGCCCGCCGCCGCAGCGGGCGACTCCGGCTCGACCGCTTCGATGCGCGCGCCGGTCTCCTGCGCCAAATCGAAGTGACGCACCACGCGACGCGGGAGCTGGATATCCTGCGCGCTCACGCCGAGATACGCGCGGCGCACGCGACCCTCGCGGATGAGCGCGATGGCGACACGCTCGGCGGTATTCGAGGCGATCGCGAAGCAGATCCCCTGCGCGGGGAGAATGACCGCGGTGTTGACGCCGATGACCGCGCCGTTTGAGTCCACCAGCGGGCCGCCGGAGTTGCCAGGGTTGAGCGCGGCATCGGTCTGAATCACGTTATCCAGAAGCCGTCCTGTCGCACCGCGCATGGAGCGGCCCAAGGCGCTCACGATGCCCGCGGTCACGGTGTGCTGGAATCCGTAAGGACTGCCGATCGCGATGGCGATCTGGCCGACCCGCACGCGTGAGGAATCGGCGAGCTGCGCATAAGCGAGTCCGTCGGCGCCGATCTTCACTACTGCAAGGTCCGAATCGGGATCGTCTCCGACCAGTTCCGCGCCAAGCACGTGCCCGTCGGGCAGTGTCACCTCGAGCTTGGACGCGCCGCCCGCGACGTGGCTGTTGGTCAGGACGTAGCCGTCGGGCGTGATCGCGAATCCCGATCCCGAGCCGTCCTGACGGCGGCCACGGCGCCCTTCGCGCTCGACCCGAACGTGCATTACCGCCGGCCGCACGCGCGCGACCGCCGTACTCACCGACCGAGAATAGGCATCGAGGAGCTGCGCGTCAGCGTCGCGGGCAGGATCCTGGGCAGGAGTTGCCGCGGCCCCGGAGCGATCGAGCACCACCCAGGGTCGCGAAGTGAGGACGCGGTCGAGCGGAGCCATGTCACGTCAAATGGCGGTCCTCGGCGTGCCTTTCAAGGCGCCGGGCCATGGCCCCGTGTCTCGCGCGCGTCGACCGCCTCACGACTCGCTTTCGATCTGCACCCCCGCGGGATCCCTGCGCTGGTCCGATACCATCTGCGCCGCCTTAAGCCGCGCCTTGGCGTCGGAAACGGCACGTACATGCGTCGACTTCGCTTCCTTGAGGCACAGGTCGCGCTTGCTGCCTTCCGCCTCGTCGCACACATCCTGGGCCACCCGATACATGAGTTCGGCCCGGACGATCGCCGCCTCATAGTTCTTCTCGGGGCCCTGCAGCATCGTGTCCGCCCCGCCGGACGTGCCGACAGCGTATAGACACAGGGTCGCCGCGCACAGCGCTTCGATCAGAGTCACTGGCGCCTGCATCCTTTGCTCGCTCCTGAGGTCATCGGGGCGCCGCCGGCCGGCGGATCGTCTCGTCAGTGCCGCGTTTCCCAATCGTCGATCTGTCGTTCGGCCTCGTCGCGCGAGATGCCGTAGGTTTCCTGGATCCTGCCCACCAGTTCGTCGTGCTGCCCGTCGGTTTCCGTCGTGCTGTCCGCCGTGAGCCTTCCCCACTGCTGCTTGATCTTCCCTGTCACCTGTCTCCAACTGCCTTCGAGACGCTCCCAGTTCATTTGCACATCGCTCCGCTTGATCGCACCTTATT
>Ga0307469_10001005_pt1 | contig 10473 bp, 11 predicted proteins | sample atmos_gasesAM2C__FD_203084 | JGI IMG/M metagenome (GOLD analysis project Ga0307469, IMG submission 203084) | Hardwood forest soil microbial communities from Morgan-Monroe State Forest, Indiana, United States - atmos_gasesAM2C_515 | ecosystem: Environmental > Terrestrial > Soil > Temperate...
GCTTCAACCAGAGCGATGGAAGATAGAACAGCGCGGCCAGCAGGCCGGCGATGAGCACCGCCGCCGTCGCGAGCCGCGCAGCCAGCACGCCGTCAGGCGACCTCGGCGCGCTTCGCCGCCGCGGCCTGCTCGCCGGTCCGTCCAAAGCGGCGCTCGCGCTGCCGGTAGGACGCAAACGCGTCGTCCAGGGCCGCAGCATCGAAGTCGGGCCACAGCGTGTCGGTGAAATACAGCTCCGTATACGCCAGCTGCCAGAGGAGAAAATTGCTGATGCGCTGTTCCCCTCCGGTGCGGATGAACAGGTCGGGCTCGGGCGCGTAGCTCATCGCCAGGTAGGGCGCCAGCGCCGACTCGTCGAACGCCCGATCAGCCGGCGCGGGACGCTGCGCCAGCAGCCGCGACAGCGCCTGCAGAATGTCCCAGCGGCCGCCGTAGTTGGCCGCGACGGTGAGAGTCAGGCGGCGGTTTTCGGCGGTGAGCCTCTCGCCCTGCTCGATCAGCCGCCGGATGGCGGGATCGAAGCGCTCGGTATCGCCGACCACCTTCAGCCGCACGCCGTTGCGGTGCAGCTTGTCGACCTCGTTCGCGAGCGCGACCTGGAACAGCTGCATCAGCAGCGCCACCTCGTCGGCCGGACGCCGCCAGTTCTCGGAACTGAATGCGAACAGCGTCAGGTATTCGACGCCCCGCTCGACGCAGGCGCGCACGGTTTCGCGCACCGCCTCCACGCCGCGCCGGTGTCCCGCGATGCGCGGCAGCCGCCGGCCCTTCGCCCAGCGCCCGTTGCCATCCATGATGATCGCCACGTGGCGTGGCACTGCGCCGTGCCCGGGGATCTGTTGCGTCGAGCTGACGTGCGTCATACGGCCAGCAGCTCGGCTTCTTTCTGCTGCAACAGCTTGTCTATCTCGGCGATGTTCCGGTCGGTCATCTTCTGCACCTCGTCCTGGGCGCGGCGCTCGTCATTCTCGGAGACCTCCTTGTTCTTCAGGCCCTCTTTCAGAGAATGGATCGCATCGCGGCGCAGGTTGCGCACGGCCACCCGCGCGTTCTCGGCCTCGTGCTTCACCACCTTGATCAGCTCCTTGCGGCGCTCCTCGGTGAGCGGCGGCATCGGCACTCGCACCGTATCGCCCGAGGTGGCGGGATTGAGTCCCAGATCCGCTTCGCGGATCGCCTTGTCGACCGCCTGGATCATTTTCTTCTCGAACGGCGTGACGCCGATGGTGCGGGCATCGATGAGGATCACTTTCGCAATCTGGTTGAGCGGGGTCGGCGTGCCGTAGTAGTCGACCACGACGTGGTCGAGCAGGCCGGTATGGGCGCGCCCGGTCCGCACCTTCGCCAAGTCCGTCTTGAAGGCCTCCACGCTCTTGTGCATCTTCTGCTCGGTGCTTTTCTTGACCTCAGCGATCACCATGGCCGCCTCCGCCGTAAATCATACGTGAACCAGGGTGCCCTCGTCCTCGCCGAGGACCACGCGCCTCAGGGCGTCCTTCTTGAAGATGCTGAACACGTTGATCGGCAGCTTCTGATCCCGGCACAGCGTGAGCGCGGTGGCGTCCATCACCTTCAGGTTGCGCTGGATCGCCTCGTCGAAGCTGATGCGGGAGTAGCGCTGGGCGCGGGGGTCGCGCTGCGGATCCGCCGTGTAGACCCCGTCGACCTTCGTCGCCTTGATCACGATCTCGGCCCCGACCTCGCTGCCGCGCAGGGCAGCCGCGGTATCGGTGGTGAAGAACGGGTTGCCGGTGCCGGCGGCGAAGATCACGATCTTGCCCTCCTCCAGGTAGCGGATGGCCTTGCCGCGGATATACGGTTCGACCACCTGCTCGATGTTGAGGGCCGACTGCACCCGGCTGGCAATTCCCGCCTGCCGCATGGCGTCCTGCAGCGCGAGGGCGTTCATGACGGTGGCGAGCATTCCCATGTAGTCGGCCGTCGCGCGATCCATGCCGGCCGCGCCGGGCGCCACGCCGCGGAAAATATTGCCGCCGCCGATCACCACGCCGATCTCGACTCCGAGCCGCGCCACCTGCGCCACCTCGGCGACGATGGTCTCGATGGTCTGGCGGTTGATGCCGAACGGATCGTCCCCCATCAGGGCCTCGCCTGACAGCTTGAGGAGGATCCGCTTGTACTTCGGCGTCACGTTCGCGTCGCTCTAGTGGACGTTCTTTGCAATCCCCTCGCCAACGACGAGAAAGGCATATCCGTTGACCTTGGCTTTCCTCGCGGCCAGCATTTTCTCGATCGATTGCTTGTCGTCCTTGACGAAGGGCTGGCCGAGCAGAGTGATTTCGCCGAGAAACTTGTTGATCGCGCCTTCGACCATCTTGGCGGCGATCTCGGCAGGCTTGCCGGATTCTCGCGCCCGCGCCGTCTGGATGTCGCGCTCGCGCGCCACGATGTCGGCCGGAACATCCCTTCTAGTCAGGTAAGCCGGCTTGTGAAACGCGACATGCATGGCGAGATCCTTGCCGAGCTCATCCGGGCCTTCGAAATCCACCAGCACGCCGATCTTGGCCCCATGAAGGTATAAGGCAAGCTTGCCGACAGCTTGCAGGCGCCGAAAACGCCGGATCGAAATGTTTTCGCCAATCTTCTGCACCAGCGCGTGGCGCCGCTGCTCGGTTTTCGGTGAAGCGAGCTGCGCCAGGTCCTTGGGATTTTGCGTCGCGACGGTCTCGGCCAGCGACTGCGCGAAGGCGAGGAATTCGTCGTTCTTCGCCACGAAATCGGTCTCGCAGTTGAGCTCGACGAGAGCGCCCAGCTTCGCGTCGGGCGAGAGGTAGGCGCCGATCACGCCTTCGGCGGCGATGCGGCCTGCCGCCTTGCTCGCCTTGGCGCCGCTCTTGATGCGCAGCAACTCCTCGGCTTTTCCCAGGTCACCGCCAGTCTCGGACAGCGCCTTCTTGCACTCCATCATGGGCAGGCCAGTGAGTTCGCGCAGTTCCTTGACCTTGCCAGCACTGATTTCCGTCATTCCTCAACTCCTTCAGATCGAAAAAAAGGGGCGCTCGGCCCCTTTTCGTTCACGTGGCGCCCGCCTATTTGGCGCCCTCGCCTTCCTCCACCTCGACGAACTCGTCGCGCGAGGCGGCGACAACCTCTTCGAGGGATTGCGTGCGGCCTTCGAGGACGGCGTCGGCGATGCCGCGCGCGTAGAGCCGAATCGCGCGGCTGGAGTCGTCATTACCCGGGATGACGTAGTCGATCCCCTCGGGGTTGTGGTTCGTGTCCACCACGCCGATCACCGGGACGCCGAGCTTGTTGGCCTCGGCCACCGCGCCCTTCTGGTAGCCGACGTCGATGACGAACAGGGCGTCGGGCAGGCTGGCGAGTTCCTTGATGCCGCCGAGCGAGCGTTGCAATTTCGCCAGCTCGCGCTGCAGCCCGAGCGCCTCTTTCTTCGAGATGCGCTCGAGGCTGCCGTCCTGCGCCATCTGTTCCATTTCCTTCAGGCGCTTGATGGACTGCTTCACCGTCTTGAAGTTGGTCAGCATGCCGCCGAGCCAGCGATGGTCGACGTACGGCATGGCGCAGCGCTGGGCCTCCTCGCGCAGGATGTCGCGCGCCTGCCGCTTGGTGCCCACGAACAGCAGCGTTCCACGGTTGGCGGCCAGCTGGCGCGCGAACCTGAGCGCCTCCTGGTACATCGCCAGGGTGCGCTCGAGATTGATGATGTGGATCTTGTTGCGGTGGCCGAAGATGTACGGCGCCATCTTCGGGTTCCAGTACCGGGTCTGATGTCCGAAGTGGACCCCGGCTTCCAGCATTTGACGCATCGTTACCGACACGAATTTCTCTCCTAGGGTTGGGGTCTGCGCCCGATTCGAGAACCCTCGCGGGGCACCCTGTTCGATCGGGCGGAAAATTTGACTTGAAAGCAGCGCAAGTCAGCCCGAAATTCTAGCATAATCAGCGATCAATGGCCGTAGTCCTGAAGGGCCCGGAAGAGATTGAGCGTATGCGTGTCGCGGGCCGGCTCGCCTCCGAGGTGCTCGATTTCATCACGCCGCACGTGCGTCCCGGCATCACGACCGGGAAGCTGAACGACCTTTGCCACGAGTACATGGTCGACGTGCAGCACACCGTGCCTGCGCCGCTGGACTATGCGCCGCCGGGATACCGGCCGTTTCCGAAGTCGATCTGCACCTCCGTGAACCACCAGGTTTGCCACGGCGTGCCGGGCGATCGGCTGCTGAAGCCGGGGGACATCCTGAACATCGACGTGACCGTCATCAAGGACGGCTTTCACGGCGACTGCAGCCGCATGTTCTTCGTCGGCGAGCCGAGCATCCAGGCGCGCAGGCTGGTGGAGGTCACGTACGAGTGCATGTGGATCGGCATCCGCCAGGCGCGGCCCGGCGCCCGCCTTGGCGATGTCGGGGCCGCCATCCAGCAGCACGCCGAGAAGCACGGCTACTCGGTGGTGCGGGAGTTCTGCGGCCATGGAATCGGCCGCAAGTTCCATGAGGAGCCGCAGGTCCTGCATTACGGCAAGCCCGCGACCGGGCTGCCGCTGGAGCCGGGCATGACGTTTACCATCGAGCCGATGATCAATGCCGGCAAGCCGGGGATCCGCGAGCTCGCCGACGGCTGGACCATCGTGACCAAGGACCACAGCCTGTCGGCGCAATGGGAGCACACCGTGCTGGTGACGCCGTCGGGTCACGAAGTGCTGACGCGCTCGGCGGGCAGCCAGCCGCCGCCGGCCATTGCCCAGTAAGAGCGACCTGATCGCTGCGCGCGCGGCGCTGCGCGAAGCGTATCTGAAGCGGCCCAGCCCGCGCGCCCTGCTGCGCCAGCACGCACAGCTGATCGATCGCACGGTGAAGCTGCTCTGGCAGCACGCGGCCATGTCCGCCGATGCCGCGCTGGTGGCGACCGGCGGCTATGGGCGCGGCGAGCTCTATCCGTGCTCGGACATCGACCTGCTGGTTCTTCTGCCGGGCGAGCCGCGCGCAGCGGAGCAGGAACGCCTGGAACGGCTGATCCACACGTTCTGGGACATCGGGCTCGAGATCGGCCACAGCGTGCGCACCGTCCACGATTGCGTCGAGGCCGCGGCGAGCGACATCACGGTCAACACGACCCTGCTCGAATCGCGCTTCCTCGCCGGCAGCCGGCCTTTGTTCGCGCAGATGCAGGCCGCGCTCGGCGGCGTGGCGAATCCCGCGTCGTTCCTGAAGGCGAAGAAGCTCGAGCAGGAGCAGCGCCACGCCAAGCACCAGGACTCGCCCTACTCGCTCGAGCCCAACCTGAAGGAGGCGCCCGGCGGGCTGCGCGACCTGCAGGTCATTCAATGGATCGGCCGCGCCTCCGGCATCGGCCATCGCTGGGGCGATCTGGTGGCGCACGGCCTGATCGAGCGCGAGGAAGCCCGCCAGCTCGAGCGCCACGAAGCGCTGCTGCAGGACCTGAGGATCCGGCTGCATTACCTCGCCGGCCGGCGCGAGGACCGCATCGTGTTCGACTTTCAGGCGGCGCTCGCCGCTCAGCTCGGCTACCAGGATACGCCCCATCGCCGGGCGAGCGAGGCGATGATGCAGGGCTACTACCGCGCGGCGAAGGCGGTGACGCAGTTGAACACGATCCTGCTGCAGAACCTCGAAGCGCGCCTGCTGCCCGAGCCGGAGCACGCGCCCCGCCGGCTGAACGAGCGCTTCCGGGTGCGCGGCGAGCTGCTGGAAATCGTCGACGAAGACCTGTTTGAGCGGGAACCGACCAGCATCCTCGAGAGCTTCCTGCTGATGATGCAGCACCCGGAGCTGCGCGGCATGACCGCACCGACGCTGCGCGCGCTGTGGCGGGCGCGGCAGCGCATCGACGCGAAATTCCGCCGCGATCCGCGGGCGCGGCTGCTGTTTGTTCATCTCCTGCAGCAGCCGCGCGGCATCGTGCACGAGTTCCGGCGCATGAACCAGTACGGCATCCTGGGGCGCTATCTGCCCGAGTTCGGCCGCATCGTCGGGCAGATGCAGCACGATCTGTTCCACGTCTATACGGTCGACCAGCACATCCTGATGGTGATCCGCAACCTGCGCCGCTTCACCATGCCCGAGCTGGCGCACGAATTTCCCCTTTGCAGCGAGCTGATGAGCGGGTTCGAGCGGCGCTGGCTGCTCTATGTGGCGGCGCTGTACCACGACATCGCCAAAGGGCGAGGCGCAGACCATTCGGAGCTCGGCGCGCAGGATGTGCGCCGCTTCTGCCGCACGCACGGGCTTTCCTCCCAGGATACGGACCTCGTCGCCTTCCTGGTCGAGCATCACCTGGCGATGTCCAGCGCGGCGCAAAAGCAGGACGTGCACGACCCGGAGGTGGTGCGTGCGTTCGCAGACCGGGTGGGCAGCGAGCGGCGCCTGGTGGCGCTCTACCTGCTGACGGTCGCCGATGTGCGCGGCACCAGCCCGAAGGTCTGGAACGCCTGGAAGGCCAAGCTTCTGGAAGACCTGTTTCGAGCCACCCGGCGGGTGCTGACGGGTGAGCCCCTCGCCAGGGACGCCGCGCTGGCCGAGAAGCAGGCGGAAGCGGCGCGGTTGCTGCGGCTTTACGCGCTGTCCGACAACGTCAAGGACCGCTTGTGGGCGCAGCTCGACATCGCTTATTTCCTTCGGCATGACGCGCAGGAAATCGCCTGGCATACGCGCAATCTTCACTACCGCGTGGAGACCGAGCGGCCGGTCGTCAAGGCCCGCCTTGCACCCTTCGGCGAAGGCCTGCAGGTCATGATCTACACGCGCGACCGGGAAGCGCTGTTCGCCCGCATCTCGGGCTACTTCGAGCGCGCCGGCTTCGACATCGCCGAGGCGAAGGTCCACACCACGCGCCACGGTTATGCGCTCGACACGTTCGCCGTCATGGGCCAGGGCCGCGGCTCGCATTACCGCGACCTGATCAGCATGCTCGAAGCCGAGCTCGCCGAGGAAGTGCAGTCGCAGGCGCCGCTGCCGCCGCCGCGCGGCGGAAGGCTGTCGCGCCGCGTGCGCCATTTTCCCATCTCGCCGGTGGTCGACATCCGCCCGGACGAGCGCGGCACGTACCACGTGCTGTCGATCGTGGCGAGCGACCGGCCGGGCCTGCTCTACGCGATCGCCCGCACTCTGGCCGGCTATCACGTCAACTTGCAGACGGCCCGGATCAACACCCTAGGTGATCGCGCGGAAGACGTGTTTCTGGTCTCGGGCGAGGCTCTCGCGAACCCCAAGACCGTGCTGCAGCTGGAGCAGGACCTGCTCAACGGGCTTACTCTTCAGCAGGCAGCTCCTGTCCCGGAAACAGCGCTTCGTTGAAGCCGAAGCGGGTGAAGTCGCGGATCCGCATCGGGTAGAGGATGCCGTCGAGGTGGTCGCATTCGTGCTGCACCACCCGGGCGTGAAAACCCTCCACCTCGCGTTCAAAAGGGTTGCCTTTTTCGTCAAGCCCCTTGTAGCGCAGCGTGCGCCAGCGCGGCACCCAGCCACGCATTCCCGGCACGGAGAGGCAACCTTCCCAGCCTTCCTCCACTTCGCCGGAGAGCGGCTCGAGCACCGGGTTGATCAGCACGGTATCGGGCACTTCCTCCGCGTCCGGGTAGCGCGGGTTCGCATGGACCCCGAAAATGACGACGCGCAACCCGACGCCGATCTGCGGCGCGGCGAGGCCCGCTCCATTCAGGTGCGCCATGGTGTCGCGCAGGTCGGCGAGCAGCGCCTCCAATTCCGGCGTGCCGAAACGCTGCACCTCCACGGCCTTTTGAAACAGCCGCGGATCGCCCATGCGCAATACGTCCCTGATCATTCGCGGCAAAGCCCGTCGATGATTTTTCGTACCCGGCCCATCGCCTCCTCCAGCACCGCGCCGATGCGATCGAGCGGCACCGCCCGCCGACTGTCGCCGCGCCCGGCCGCGTAGTTCGCCACCACGGCGATGGCGGCGTATTGGAGGCTGATCTCGCGCGCCAGCGCGGCCTCGGGCATGCCGGTCATGCCGACTACGTCGGCGCCGTCGCGCTCGAGCCGGTCGATTTCCGCCGCCGTCTCGAGCCGGGGACCCTGGGTCGCGGCGTAGATGCCGCCGTCGAGCACCGGCTCGCCGCTGGCGAGCGCCGCGTTCAACAGCCGCGCACGCAGCGCGCGCGAATACGGCTCTGTGAAATCGATGTGGTTCACCGGCGTTCCGGGTCCCTCGAAATAGGTCGAGCGGCGGCCCCAGGTGTAGTCGATGACCTGATGCGGCAGCAGCAGCGCGCCCGGCTCCAGGTCCTTGCGAATGGCGCCTACCGCGGCTACCGCGACGACCTCGCCCGCGCCGGCGTCCTTGAGCGCCCACAGGTTGGCGCGGTAGTTGACCTCGTGCGGCGCGATGCTGTGGCCGTCGCCGTGGCGCGCCAGGAACACCACGTCGCAATCGGCGATGCAGCCGATGGCGAGCGCGCCGGAAGGCTCGCCGTAGGGCGTGCGCGCTCGCTTGCGGCGTCTGACCTCGAGGTTGCCTAGCTGCGCGAGGCCGCTGCCGCCGATGACGGCCAGCACCGGATTCAACCTTCCTTCATGGCGCGGATCTCCGGCAGGTTGCGCCAGTATCCTTTCGCGTCCATGCCGCAGCCGAACACGAAGCGGTCCGCAATGCGCAGGCCGACGAAGTCCGGCGTGATCGGCTTGGGACGCGCGAGCGTCTTCTCGACCAGCACCGCGCAGTGGAAAGCCCGGGCGCCCTGCGAGCTCAGCCGCTCGCGGATCGCGCGCATCGTCTCGCCGCCGTCCAGGATGTCGTCCAGCACCAGCACGGTACGTCCCTCGACGCCTTCGGGCGAGCTGCCCCGCCACTGGATGCCGCCACCCGCGGTCGCGCTACCGTAACGCGAAGCGTGGAGATAGTCGAAATCGAGCGGAAAGCGAAGCAGCGGCAGGATCTGCCCGGCGAAAACCACCGCCCCGCCCATCACCGCGAGCACCAGCGGGTAGCTCGCGGCGAGCTTGCCTTCGATCTCGGTCGCGACGCGGCGGATGGCGGCCTGGACCTCTTCGGCGCTCGACACCGGGTCCGAATTGCGCAGAAAGGCCCACGCCTTCTCCACGTCGGGCATGGATTCAGTCTAGCGCGTCTTCAGGAAGCGCGCGAAATCCTGGCCGATTTCGGGGTGGCGCACGCCGTATTCCACGGTGGCCTGCAGGTAACCCAGCTTCGAGCCGCAGTCGAAGCGCCGCCCCGGCAGGCGCACGGCGAGCACGCGCTCGTGGGACAGGAGCTTCGAGATGGCGTCGGTGAGCTGGATTTCCCCCCCCGCGCCGGGCGTCAGCTCGCCGAGCAGCTCGAAAATGCGCGGCGTCAGGACATAACGGCCGATGACCGCGAGAGTCGACGGCGCTTCGGCCGGCCTGGGCTTTTCGACGATGCTGTGGATGCGGGCGATATCGACGCCCGTGCGCTCGACGGTGACGATACCGTAGCTTTGCGTCTGGTCGCGCGGCACTTCCTCGACGCCGAGGAGCGAGGCGCCTTCGCCCGAAAAAACCTGCGCCATGCGCGCCATGGCCGGAGGCTGCGAGTCCATCAGGTCGTCGGCGAGGATCACCGCGAACGCGTCGTCGCCGACGACCGGCCGGGCGCACAAGACCGCGTGGCCCAGGCCGAGCGGCTCGGCCTGGCGGATATAGATGCAGCGCGCGCCCTCGGGCAGCACCGAGCGGACCATGCCGAGCAGCACGCCCTTGTTCTTGCGCTCGAGCTCGGTCTCCAGCTCGTAGGCCTTGTCGAAGTGGTCCTCGATCGCGCGCTTGTTGCGGCCGGTCACGAAGATCATCTCGGTGATTCCCGCCGCGGCCGCCTCTTCGACCGCGTACTGGATCAGCGGCTTGTCGACGATCGGCAGCATTTCCTTCGGGCTCGCCTTGGTCACCGGCAGAAAGCGGCTGCCGAGCCCTGCGACCGGGAATACCGCTTTTCTCAGCTTGGGGTGCATCAGGTCCTTGTAAGCAGTTCGAGAAATTTTTTCTCGTCGAGTATCGTCACGCCGAGGCTGCGGGCCTTGTCGAGCTTCGCTCCCGCGTCCGCGCCGGCCACGACGAAGTCCGTCTTCTTCGACACCGATCCCGCCACCTTGTGGCCTTTCGCCTCGAGCGCAGCCTGCGCCTCGTCGCGCGTCATCGACGACAGGCTGCCGGTGAGCACGAACGTGCGGCCCTCGGCCGCCGGCCGCGCACCGGCCCGCTTGACGTCGATAGCGCCGGCCAGGCGGCGGATGACGTCGCGATTGTGCCGCTCGTGGAGGAATTTTTCCATGCTGTCCATCAGCTCCGGGCCTATGCCTTCCAGCGGCACGCTCTGGACAGGCTCGCCGCGCTTCTTTCGCTGCGCATTGTCCTTGCGCGCCGCCTCCTTGTCCGCCGCGGCCGCAGCCCAATCGGCCTCGAGAACCGCCTCGAGGGAGCCGAAATGGCGCGCCAGGATCTTGGCGACCTCCTCCCCCACGCCCGGGATGCCCAG
>Ga0307469_10001006_pt1 | contig 10471 bp, 9 predicted proteins | sample atmos_gasesAM2C__FD_203084 | JGI IMG/M metagenome (GOLD analysis project Ga0307469, IMG submission 203084) | Hardwood forest soil microbial communities from Morgan-Monroe State Forest, Indiana, United States - atmos_gasesAM2C_515 | ecosystem: Environmental > Terrestrial > Soil > Temperate forest...
CAATGACGGCGGGACGTGCTCCCCGAAAGGCATGCGTTTTATCCCCGATCCCATCGATGCGACCGCGATCCCGGAATGTTTTCAGGGCTTTCGCACAATTTTTTCCTCGTTTCATCATCTCAGTCCGGCGCAGGCACTGCAGTTTTTGCAGGAGAGCGCACGCTGTGGGCGGAGCATCGGCATCTTCGAAGTTGCGTCCCGGCGTGCCTTCACATTGGCCTCGATTTTTATGGTGCCAGTTCTCGACTGGCTGTTCGCGCCGTACCGGCGGCCGTTTCGTTGGTCACGAATCGTGTGGACTTACGTGATCCCGGTCGTGCCCCTCGTATTGCTCAGCGACGGGTTAATTTCCTGTTTGCGGTCTTATTCGCTTGCGGATTTGCGCACGATGACCACCAGAGTCCCTACTAACGACTATGAGTGGCAAATCGGCGAAGAGCGTAGAGGCCGCTTGCCCCTGCGCGTCACCTACCTGATCGGCTACCCGAAAAGATCCCTGGCCACCGACTGATTCTTGATTCTCAGCAGTTGGGACACGCGCAAGGTTTCAGCGCATATAGCAAAAGAGCCGCGTGTTTCGTACGATTCGCGCGACCCTGCGTGTAATAGACTACGGCCTAGCGAGCGGTGACACCTTACGAACAACAATTCGATGCCGTGATCATCGGCGCGGGGCCGAACGGCCTCGCCGCTGCGATAACGCTCGCGGAGGCGGGGCGTTCGGTCGTCGTCTTCGAAGCCGAGGACACGATCGGCGGCGGCATGCGTTCAGCGGAACTCACCTTGCCCGGCTTCACGCACGATGTTTGCGCCGCGGTAGTGCCGCTCGCGCTCGCGTCGCCCTTTTTCCGCACGCTGCCGCTCGGCAAGCACGGCCTCGCGTTCATTCATCCCGATGCGCCCCTCGCGCACCCACTCGATGATGGCTCGGCGGTCATCGTCGAACGCTCGGTGGAGCAAACGGCCGCCGGCCTTGGCCGCGACGGTGCAAGCTTTGCGAAGCTGTTCGGTCCGCTTGTGCGTGATTGGACGAAGCTCGAGCCGCTGCTGCTCGGAGCGCTGAAGTTTCCCCAGCATCCGCTGGTCGCCGCGCGGTTCGGCTTGAACGCGCTGCGTTCCGCCTCGTCGCTCGCGAAATCGAAATTTCGCGACATGCGTGCCCGCGCGCTCTTCGCTGGCCTCGCGGCCCACTCGATTCTCCCGCTCGAAGATTCGCCTAGCGCCGCATTCGGCCTGGTGCTCTGTATTCTGGCGCACGCGGTCGGCTGGCCGATCGTCCGCGGAGGCACGCAAAAGCTTGCCGACGCGCTAGCAGCGCACTTGCGCTCCCTCGGAGGCGAGATTCGCACCGGCGCTCCCGTATCAAGCATCGACGAGCTCTCGCCGAACGCTGCAGTGCTCTGCGACATTTCGCCGCGCCAGCTCGCTGCCATTGCTGGGTCACGCTTTACCCCCGGCTTTCGTGCTGCGCTCGAGCGCTACCGCTACGGGCCGGGTGTGTGCAAAGTGGACTGGGCGCTTGACTCGGCGATTCCGTGGAAGGCGCGCGAGTGCGCCCGCGCGGGAACCGTGCATGTGGGCGGCACGCTCGAAGAAATTGCCGCGTCCGAGCGCGATGCATGGCGGGGCGTCGAATCGAGCACGCCCTTCGTCCTACTCGCGCAGCCGACGCTCTTCGATCCCTCGCGCGCGCCCGCTGGTAAGCACACCGCGTGGGCGTACTGTCACGTGCCAAACGGATCGAGCAAGGACATGTCGAGCGCGATCGAGGCGCAGATCGAGCGCTTCGCGCCGGGGTTTCGCGCGCGCATCTTGCAGCGCAGTGTGATGTTGCCCGGCGACTTGCAGCGACATAACGCGAATTTAATCGGCGGGGATGTGGGAGGAGGCGCAGTGACGCTCGGGCAGCTTTTCACGCGGCCCACGTGGCGACTCTACGCTACGACGGATCCGCGCCTCTACATCTGTTCCGCGTCAACGCCGCCCGGCGGCGGCGTCCACGGCCTTTGCGGCCACTTAGCTGCAACACGGGCTTTGCGTAAGTAGCCGCGCCGGTGGCAACAACTCGGACACTGTGCGGCTGGGGGTTACTTGGCTTGCAGCTCCGTAAGCGCGGCGAGCACTTCTTCGCTGTGCTTGCCGGGGTTCACGTCCATGTACTCCTTCACGATCACTCCATCGGGATTGATCAGAAAAGTGTGCCGTGCGGAAAGCTTCGTGACACCGAAGTTCATCATCGAGCCGTACTCTTCCGACACTTTCTTATCCGTGTCGGCGAGCAACTTGAAATTCAGCCCCTCTTTCGCGCAGAACTGCTTGTGCGAATCGGCGTCCTGCACGCTAACGCCCAGGATCACCGCGTTCTTCGCCTGATACTGCGCCAGGTCGCGTTGGAAATTGTGCGCTTCAGTGGTGCAGCCGCTGGTGAAATCTTTCGGATAGAAGTAGAGCACCACCCATTTGCCTTTGAAGTCGTGCAGGCTCACAGGTGTTCCGTCCTGCGAAGTCAGCGTGAAATCGGGCGCGGTCGATCCGATAGCGGGAGTTTTCGAATCGGCGCCTCGCGTGAGGGTATAAGCGGCCAGCACCACCACCAATCCTATGACGGCGAGCAGAGCCTTACGATTTGTATTCGACGGAGAGGGTTGCAGCATTTGTACTCCTGGGGCAATTTGAGCCGCCGCTATTATGCACGGTTTCGAGGGGTTACGAAACGAGTAGCACAGGCGCTAGACAATCGCGGCGGCTTCGTCGCGAATCCGCTGCCACGCGCGCTCGATGTGGCGCAGTTCCGTCTGCGACTGGCCGATCGACATGCGCAGAGTGAACCGGTCGTTCAGTCGCGTGTGCGTCAAGTACAGTTCGCCACTCGCATTCAGCCGGTCCATGATGCGCTGGTTCGCCTCATCGCCCGCGCGATGGCGGAAGCACACAAGATTCAGCGGCGCGTGCGCAGCCAGTTCGAAGCGCTCGTCGGCGCGCACCCACGACGCAAACTTTTGCGCGAGCTCCACGTGCCGCCGCACGTGATGCCGCAGGCCCTCCATGCCGTAGTGGCGAATCACGAACCACAATTTCAGCGCGCGAAAGCGCCGCCCAAGCGGGATTTGCCAGTCGCGATAGTCGATCACCGCACCCGATTCCGTAGCGCGGTTGCGCAGATATTCCGGGAGCACGCTGAGCGAGCGGATGAGCGCCGCGCGGTCACGGACGTAGAAGCAGTCGCAATCGAAATTCGTGAACATCCACTTGTGCGGATTGAAGCAGTAGCTGTCGGCTAGCTCGATGCCATCATGCGTCCAGCGAAATTCGGGGCAGAGCGCGGCGGTGCCGGACATCGCAGCATCAACATGCAGCCAGATGGAATTTCCATGCGCGTCCTTAGCGGGCGCATTTTCCTTTTTGCAAATTTCTCCAATGGCACGCAGCGGGTCGATCGCATTCGATGACGTGGTACCGATCGTCGCGCAGATGAAAAAGGGAATTTTGCCGGCGGCGCGATCGCGCGTGATTTGCGCGGCGAGTGCGTCGGGACGCATCGCGAAATGTTCGTCCACTGGAATCGCGCGCAAATTCGCGCTGCCGATACCGGCAATCTTTGCGGCTTTCTCGAGCGATGAATGCGCCTCGGTCGAAGCGTATGCGACGAGCTGCCCGTCGCAGCCGCGCTCGTTGGACGCGTAATTCGTCGCGCGCTCGCGAGCGGCAAGCAGCGCGCACAGCGCCGAGCTCGATGCTGTGTCCTGAATCACGCCTCCGCCCGTGTCGCTCGACGCGAACTCCGCCGGAAGTGCGAGCATGTCGACGAGCCAGTCGAGCACGTGCGTCTCAAGCTCCGTACACGCAGGGCTCGTCGCCCACAGCATTCCTTGCACGCCGAGTCCGGCCGAGAGCATTTCACCCAGAATTGACGGAAACGAGTTGTTGGAAGGGAAGTAGGCGAAAAAATTCGGCGATTGCCAGTGCGTGATGCCGGGAAGAATCAACCGCTCGACGTCTGCCATCATGGCGTCGAACGATTCGCCGCGCTCGGGCGCGTGTGCTGGAAGCGCGGCGCGAAGCTCGCCAGGCTTCGCTTGCGAGAGCACCGGGAAAGATTCAACGCGGTCGTAATAGTCGGCGATCCAATCGACCATCGCCTTGCCTCGCCGCCGGAACTCCTCGGGTGTCATGTGAAAGCTTGTCATAAGAATTTAGTAGGACAGACGAAGTCTGTCCTACTGAAATCGACCACATCGCGCCTGCGTCGTGCGATAAACTGGACTCACGCGAAGGGGCGCGATTTCCGATGACGACGGCGAATCTCAGCGCAAGGCTATCCGAAATCACTCTCCCCGATGCCGACGAGCGTCCCGTCCGTCTCGGCTCGCTGTGGGAGTCGCAACTGGCCGTCATCGTTTTCCTGCGCCACTATGGCTGAGTATTCTGCCGTGAGCACGTCGCGCAGTTGCGCGAGCACGAGCGCGAAATCAAAGCGCGTGGTGCGAATATCGCGGTGATCGGCCTCGGCGATTTCCACTACGCTCGCATTTTCCGCGAAGAAACGGGCATCGCCTTTCCGCTGCTGGTGGATTCAAACACGGAAGCTTACCACGCGGCGGGCCTGAGAAAAGCGAACCTGCTCCACCTGCTGCGCCGCGACAACGCTATTGCGCGCAAACGTGCCAACGCCGCCGGCCACCACCAGCACAAACTCGGCGAAAATCCCTTCCTGCTCGGCGCAAGCTTCATCTTCGGCCCCGGCAATATCGACCGTTTCGCCCACGTCAGCGAGACATTCGGGGATAATGCGCCGATGTCAACGCTGCTCGCCACAATTCCCAGCTAAATCTTGCCCGTTTGAGCGCGAATCGTTTCGCCCAGCGCGTTCATCAAACAATCCATGGCGCCTGACCTAAACTACCAGCTCTCGGTGCTCGACCTTTCGCCGATCTCGACCGGTTCGACAAGCGCGCAGGCTCTGCGCAACACGGTCGATCTCGCTCAGCTCGCCGACGAGCTCGGCTACACGCGCTACTGGCTCGCCGAACATCACAACACGCGCCTCATCGCCAGCTCCGTCCCCGAATTGATGATCGGCCACGTCGCGAACGCGACGAAGCGCATCCGCGTGGGCTCGGGCGGGGTGATGCTGCCGAATCATTCGCCGCTGCACGTAGCGGAGACGTTTCGCGTCCTCGAAGCGCTGCATCCGGGACGCGTGGACCTCGGTCTAGGCCGTGCTCCCGGCACCGATACGGTAACCGCACTGGCTCTGCGCCGCTCCCGGCAAGCCGTTTTCTCTGACGATTTTCCGCAGCAGCTCGACGAGCTGCTCAGCTTTCTCTCCGACGATTTCGTCGAGGAGCATCCTTTTCGCGACGTGAAGGCGATGCCGGCCGACGTCGGCACGCCCGAGATTTGGCTGCTCGGCTCGAGCGATTTCAGCGCGCAGCTCGCCGCCAAGCTCGGACTCGGCTTTGCCTTCGCGCACCATATTCAGCCGTCACCCGCCATCACCTCGCTGCGCATGTATCGCGACTATTTCCGCCCCTCGAAATACTTTGCCGAACCGAAGGCGCTGGTGGGCGTTTCGGTGGTATGCGCGGAGACAGACGAGAGCGCCGCGGAACTCGCGCGTCCCATAGAGTTGGGCCTGCTGCGGCTCCGGCAGGGAAGACTGGGCCAACTTCCAAGCGTCGCCGAAGCAACCGATTACCGGTATACAGCTGAAGAACGCCAGCTCATCGCGTCCAATCGCGATCGCGTCTTCATCGGCTCGCCCACCACGGTGCGCGAACGCCTTGCCACGCTTGCGGATCGGGCCGGCGTGAGCGAAATCATGGTGACCTCGCTGATTCACGACCACGGCGACCGCCGCCGCTCGTATGAGCTGCTGGCAGAGGCCTTCGTTACCCGGGCAGCGATTACGGCTCACCATTTATGACGTCTTATTGCGCCCCCTCGGCAATTGAAAAAGCCTCTGAAACTGTGCTAGAATAGCGGTGCGTTTGTTGCTCTTGAGACTCCTTTTGACGCGTTCGAGAAGGCTGCTGGGCAACCGCCCTGCGGCCTTTTTTTGTGACGGGGAAGGGAACCAAAGCACCAAATAGCCTTCCGGAAGTCCCAGCTAAGGGTCTTCCTATGAATGAATTAGGAGTTGGGAAAGTGGCTAGAGAGCAAGGTACAGTGAAGTGGTTTAACGCAGCCAAGGGCTACGGGTTCATCCAGCGCCAGTCGGGCGAGGACGTTTTCGTACATTTCTCGGCGATCCAGGCCGAGGGGTACAAGTCCCTGAACGAAGGGCAAGCGGTCGAATTCGAAGTCAAGCAGGGCCCTAAGGGTCTGCAGGCAGAGAGCGTTACCGCCCTCTAATCCCGTCAGAACGCGCAGTAGCTTCAGATTCAAAGCCGTAGATCGATCTAAACTTTGGTTCCGAGGGGGCGGCCACCCGCCCTCTCGAGTATTCGGCCGGAACGATACCTGCTAGGCTTTGCGGGTCTCAATTCTAATCGTGTTAGCGGCGGCGGTCTTAATTCACGAGGAGGCACAGTGCAGACATTGGTTGAAGGGCAGGCGATCAAGCACGAGCAGTACGGAATGGGCGTCGTCACTGAATCCAATACCGAGCGGACGACGATCGATTTCGATAATCACGGAGTGAAGAAGTTCGTTACTTCCATTTGGACCGCGGAACTGATTGGTGAGCCTCCCGCTCAGCCACCCACGCGCCGCCGCGGTCGTCGTAAGTCCGCGAAAAAAGTATCGGCATAGCACGAGCACGTTCGCATCCCCGTCGAAAATCAGCGCCACCGCCTCGGGCCGGAAATTCGGCCTTGAGGCACCGGTGTGGCCGCGCTGATCGTAACCTGAAGATTGCTCTACGGGGAATTTTCCCGGTTACGGCTCGACCAGACTTTTGCGAATCGCAAAGCGCACCATATCGCTGAAGCTCTCGAATTCCATTTTGTGCATGATGTGGTTACGATGGCTCTCGACAGTGCGCGTCGAGACCCCCAGCACGGCGGCCGCTTCCTTATTGCTCTTTCCTTGCGCCAGTAACTGGATGATTTCGGCCTCGCGCGGCGTAAGCGGTGTACCGGCGATCGCGGAATCGTCCGAACCATTGGCTTTCGTTTGCGCAAAGTTTTCCGCCATCGTGGCGGCGAGCAATCCAGTGAAATACTGTTCGCCACGACGCACTCGATTGACGGCCGTTACCAGTTCCGCATTCGCGTCCGACTTCAGCATATAGCCGCGTGCGCCCGACCGCAGCACCTCACGCGCGATCTCCTCGGTGTAATGCATCGAAAGGACGAGGATGTCGGTGTTCGGCGAGATCTCACGTATTTGCCGCGCCGCGTCGATTCCGTTCATTTCCGGCATGGTCAAATCGAGAAGGACCATGTCCGGCTTTGCTTTCCTGACGTGTTCGATCGCTTCAACCCCAGTCGTCGCCTCGCAACACACCTCGACGCCCGGCTGGGTCTCGAGCAATTGCTTCAGGCCGCTCCGCACGACGGCATGGTCATCCGCCACGAGCACTCGATACGATTTCTGTGCCACGGTCATTTCAAACCTCCTTGTTACCACTTTCTGCTCGATCCTCCGGGGCCGGCAGAACCGCCCTCACGATGGTTCCTTGCGTCGGGACACTCTTGATCTCAAACGTGCCATTTAACTGCGCCACGCGCTCGCGCATTCCGGCCGTTCCCACGCCAAGCTGCACCTCGCTCCCGCCTGCAAGTTCGGAGGCCCGAGACATCCCTCGGCCGCGGTCCTCGACCTCGACGCGGACATTCGCGCCCTCGCGCACCATGCGAATGACCGCGTCCCGGCTGCCGGAATGACGGTGAACGTTCGTGAGCGCCTCCTGAACGATTCGAAAGATAGCAATTTCGGTATCTCGCGAGAGTCGGCCGAACTCCTTGTCCATTTCGAGATTCGTCTTAATGCCGCTGCGCTCGGCGAAGCCTCTCGCGTACCAGTGCAGGGCGGGGTAGAGTCCACTTTCATCGAGCAGCGGCGGGTGCATCAGGTGCGAGATCGTGCGCACCTCGCGGATAACTTCGTCAGCAACAGCCGTCGTGGACCGGACAAGATCGCGCACGCGCTTGCTCGATTTGGGAACCAGAGCCCCGATTCGGCCCAGCATCATCTTCATCGCTGCCATGTTCTGCACCGCCGTCTCATGGAGATCGCGCGCCACCCGCCGCTGTTCAGTGTCGCGGGCGTGGAGCAACTGCTGCGAAAGACGTCGCAATTCGCCCTCACGCTCTGTGCGGTCGGTGACGTCTTCGGTGGTGCCAATCATGCGCGGCGGTTCTCCCGCGCTGCTGTGCGCTGGCCACGCGCGCGTGCGCAAGATGCGGACACTTCCGTCGTGCAGTTCCCAGCGCACTACCGACTCGATAGGATAACGTCGCACCGCGGCGGGCGGTCTTTCGCGGCGGAGCTCTTCGCGGAGGTCGATCTGAATGAGCTGAGAGAACTCGGCGAATGAGGGCGTAGTCTGAACCGGATCGTAACCCAGAATACGATAAAGCTGCAGGGACCAATTCATCTCGCCCGATTTCAGATCCAGCTCCCAGCTACCGATATTCGCCAGGTTTTCCGCCTCCGCAAGCAGCGCTTCGCGCTTCGCCAGCTCCTCTGCTGCTTTTTTTCGCTCCGTAATATCGCGGGTGATGCTTGCGAATCCCATCAGCTGGCCTTCGTCATCGCGTCGCGGCACAAGGACGGCCTCCGCCCAGAAACGCGACCCGTCCTTTCGAACGCGCCATCCCTCACCTTCAAACCGCCCTTCCCGCAGCGCGTGGTCCAATTCGCGAATCGGTTTTTCGCTGGAGATATCTTCGGCCGGATAGAAGCGCGAGAAGTGCAGCCCCAGAATTTCTTTCGCTGTGTAACCCATCAAGCGCTCGGCGCCATTGTGCCAGCTGATTACATCGCCATTTCGGTCAAATCCCAGCACCGCGTGGTCTTTCAGACTGTTGATCAGAATTTGGTAGTGCTTTTCGCTCTCCCGCCAAGCCCGCTGCGCTTTGCGCTGCTCAGTCACGTCGCGCGTCACGCCCACCAGTCGCGCGACATTTTTGCTTAGGTCCAGCATCGGTACGCAGCGAATGTGCAACGTCCGCAGCCGTCCGTCGGGCAATCGGTAGCGAATCTCCTGCTCGAAAGCGGCGCCCTCGTTCTGCGCGCGGTCCAGATTACGCCGCACCCGGTCGGCATCGACCGGCTCGGTTCGTTCGAGGGCTTCTTCCAATGTAATCGGGAATTGTTTGGGATCCTCTCCGAGGATGCGATAGAGATTTTCCGAGAGCATTCTCGTCTCGCCCTCCACGCTAAGCTCCCAGCTCCCGAGATTCGCGATTTGTTCCGCCTGTGCCAACAGTTCTTGGCTTTTCCGAAGCTCGATTTCGGCGGCCCTCCGCTCCGTCACGTCCTGCGAAAATCCGCGGATTAGCCGGACGGCACCGCTCTCATCCTTGACCGGAATCGCGCGTGAGAAAAAAGTGCGGGTCTCGCCGCACGCGGTCAAGAAGCGCAACTCGTTTTCCAGCGGCTGACCAGTTTCGATCAGCGTCGTCACGTCCTGCCACACGCGCGCTCGATCGTCGGGGTGGAACATCTGGCACGCTTTGGTTAGCCCGATCGCTTCGCTTCCGTTCCCGAGGCCCAACATGCGATACATCTGCTCGGACCACAAAAAGGTCCGGCGCTCTGTGTCGTATTCCCAGCTTCCTACCTTCGCGATCTCCTGTGTGTGCGCTAACAGCGATTCCATCTTGCGGGAATGCGCTTCGGTCTTCCGCAACCGCGTAACGTCTTGCACAAGGACGCGAATCGTTCGCTCGCCGCTGTCGGAAGCTACAACCGGAATCGCGCGTGCTATAAACCAGTGCAGGCCGTCTGCCAGGTTCAGTGAATATTCGAGATCCTCAGCGACTCCGCTGCTGTGGATGCGCTCGAAAAGACCGCAAAATGGACGGTATTCGTCGCCGCCGATGATGTCGGCCCACGGTTTCCCCATCATCTCGTCCACCGGGCGAATCAGCTGCGATTCGTTCCCTGTCCATACTTGGAGGAGCACACCGGTTTTGTCGAACTCGGCGATAAAATCTAAGAGCGAGCCAAGAAGCTCGCCAAGACCAGACATGATGGGTTCAGCGCCGGCGATAGCCCGGAGGGCGATAGGTTGCCGGGAACTGATTTCGGCGATTGATGCGGGATTCCGATGCGGCTGCGAATCTGCGGCCCGTTGTGATGGTGGCGCCGGCTGCTGCGGCTTACTTTTTTGCGGACGCGACCTGATGGGTCCAGTGATATTTTTGCCCCTCGACATGCCCCGCTCCGAAGCAGGAGTGCGGAATTTCAATCGCTTCGCTACGGTGTCGATTTCAGAGCCTGGTAATTACGGAGTTAAACGATACGGGCAGGCGAATGCCCCGTACATTCGCCAGGTTCTGGGGCGGAGATTACTTCAGAG
>Ga0307469_10001007_pt1 | contig 10463 bp, 13 predicted proteins | sample atmos_gasesAM2C__FD_203084 | JGI IMG/M metagenome (GOLD analysis project Ga0307469, IMG submission 203084) | Hardwood forest soil microbial communities from Morgan-Monroe State Forest, Indiana, United States - atmos_gasesAM2C_515 | ecosystem: Environmental > Terrestrial > Soil > Temperate...
AAGTCGAGGTTGGCGGCGTCCATCTTGGCGTAGAACTCGCGCCGCGGCTCGTCGTGCATGTAGCCGGCAGTCACGGCCACGGCCTTGACGCCGACCTCGCGGCAGGCGTCGGCCACGTCCATCGCGTACTCCGCGAAAATCACCGGGTCGTTGTAGGTGAAGGCGACGCTGCGGCACCCGTAGTCGAGCGCGGCGCGCGCAAGCTGCTCCGGGCTTGCCGCATCGGCCAGCGTGTCTACGTCGCGCGACTTGGAGATGTCCCAGTTCTGGCAGAACTTGCAGGCGAGATTGCAGCCTGCGGTGCCGAAGGACAGGATGCCCGAGCCCGGATAGAAATGATTGAGCGGCTTCTTTTCGACCGGATCGATGCAAAATCCCGAGGAACGTCCGTAAGTCGTGAGCACCATCCGGTCGTCCTCACGCATGCGCACGAAACACGCCCCGCGCTGGCCCTCGTGCAGCCGGCAGTCGCGCGGACACAGGTCGCACTGCAGCCTGCCGTCCGCGAGCATGTGCCACCAGCGGCCGACGTAGGGTCCCTCTCGCACGGCGCTCATCGACGAAGCTCCGCTTCGCGCCACTTGAGCACGGTGTAACGCTTCACCTGGCAACGCCGGATGTCGGTGTTCTGCGCAATGCCGGCTTTTTGCCTGAGGTGCGCGATGAACTGTTCCGGATCCGGCAGGCCCTCCCACACCTGCGGCAGGAAAGTCGCGCGTTTGCCTTCCTCGCCTTGCTCGAGAATGATGCCGTCCACGCCGGGGTGCAGCCGCGCAATGAGCTCGGCGTGGTGCTCGAACGCGATGCGCTTGGGCGTCGACAGAAGCGATACTTCGATGTCGATGCGCCCGAACTCGTCGGGGATGAGCGGCTTGAAGCGCGCGTCCTCGAACGCCGCAGCGCGGGCGTTCTCGGCGACGTCCTCAGCGAGCGGACGCTGAGCTTCGAGCGAGCCTACGCAGCCGCGCAGCTCATCACCCAGCATCAGGGTGACGAAGCTAGCGCGCGATTCGCGCAGCCAGGACTCCTCGGCGACCGGCGTGCCAGGCTCCCCGCGCGCGTCCAGCGCCACGGAAATCGATTGACGCGCGATTTGCAGCAGCTCTCTTCCGTGCTCCGCCCCGTAACGGGGGCTTCCCGATGCGAGCGCAAAGGAGGCGTAGCCGACGACCCGGCTCTTGTCGCCGGCGGTGTCGCCCGAGTTGCGGCAGTCGAGAAGCTTGGCCGCGAGTCCCTTGCGCTTGGCCGCGATCAGCATGCCCGCCACCGGCGTCGCCCCGCAGGCCTGCTCGTGAGAGATTCCGGCGTCGAAGCCGAGAATCGCCCGGACGGTGGCACCGTCGATCTTTTGCGCGTTCTCGTACGAATGGTAGTGCGAGAGATCCGAGCTGATCACGATCAGCGTCTCGATTCCGCCCCAGATGCGCTCGAGCACGTCGGCGACTTTCTCCGGGGCCGCGTCGCCCACCACCAGCGGCACCAGTGAGAAGGCGCCCAGGACTTGCTGCAGGAAGGGCAGCTGCACTTCCAGCGCGTGCTCTTCGGCGTGCGTCGCCGCCGATTCAACGACCTGGGGCAGGCCGCGGATCGAGGCGATCGCCTCTTCGTCCAACGGTACCCGGCCGAGCGGCGTCTCGAATGCTTTCGCCCGCGGCAGCGCGAGGCCATGGACGGCAACCCGGTGACAGGGACCGAGGATCACGACGCGCCTGACGATACCCCGCGCGGGACGTAGTAGATCATAGGCGCTCGCCGCGACCGGTCCGGAATAGATGAAACCGGCGTGAGGGACGATCACCGCTTTGGGGAATCCCGGCGCGAGAGGCGCCTCCTCCGTCTGGTCGAGATAGGAAGAGACTTCTTCGGCGAGCGCGCGCGCGTCCCCGGGATAGAACAAGCTGGCGACCGCGGGCGGGCGCACCTCGGCGTTACGGAAGGAGCTCATCCTCTCAATATAGAGCACGGGCCTCGCGGACCCAAGCCCCGCGCGCCCGCCTTCAGCGTAGCGCGCGGTGCCGTGCGGTCCAGGGCCCGTGTTGGTCGCGGACTCGCACTTCGCCCGTCATGGCGTCCCCGGCCACGGTGCCCTCGAACGCCATCAGCCTGCCCTTGTAGAGCAGCCCGAAGCGGATCTGCTCGCCCCGCACGGCCAGGTCCCTGAGGGTGAGCTCTGCGCCGCCATCGCGCACGAATCCGCCCACGGCGTGGGGTTCCTGCGTAATCCGCAGCAGGAGCGGGGCACCCGCAAGCGCCTTGGGCAAAGTGAGCTCCCACGCGCCCTGCACGCGCGCCGGGACGACGTAGTAATAGAGCCTCGTCCAGGAAGTTCCGCTGATCATCTCCTTTTCGGCGACGTCCATGGAAAGCTCCTTGTCGGGCGGCCAGGGAGCGAGCGGATAATCGTGGGACACGATGCGCGTTCCGGGACGCAGCTCCGCGCGCAGCTTGGGCACGAGACGCGTGACAAAGCGCGGCAGCAGGTACAGCATCACCACGCTCGCCGGCCGGATATCGGCCTGGAACAGGTCGCCCTGAACGAACTTGACGCGATCCGACACGCCTTCGTGCTTCGCGCCGATTCTCGCCATCTCGACGAGCTCCGTCTGCAGCTCCACGCCGACCCCGCGCGCGCCGAAGCGCTTGGCCGCCGTGATCACCAGCCTCCCGTCACCCGAACCGAGGTCGTAGACCACGTCCTCGCCGCGGATATCGGCGAGTTTCAGCATCTCCTCCACGATCACCCACGGCGTCGGTACGTAGGGGCCGGCGACGTTGTCCTTCGAGTCGTCGAGGTCCTGCGCAGATGCGAGCGCGGCGGCGCAAAGCGCGAGCGCGGCTGCAACACCGCGGAAAAGCGGATTCATCCCGTTTCCTCCAGCCGCTCGAGCAGGCCCTTCAGCGCGAACGCCACCGATTGCCTGCGCACGCTGTCCCGGCCGCCGCGAAAACGCCGGGTATCGCTACCGATCGCGCGCCGTTTCCGCGACCAGGCGAAGCACACCGTGCCGACGGGTTTCGCCTTCGTGCCGCCGGTCGGTCCCGCGACGCCGGTGACGGCGATCGAAACCTGCGCGCGGCTGCGCGCGAGCGCGCCTGCGGCCATTTCCTCCGCGGTTTCCCGGCTCACCGCGCCGTGCCGCGAGAGCGTCCGCTCGCGCACGCCGAGCAGCTCCTTCTTGGCCTCGTCGGAGTAAGTCACGAACCCGCGGTCGAACCACCCGGAGCTCCCCGACACGGAAGTCACCGCCTGGGCAATCCAACCGCCAGTGCAGGACTCGGCCGTAACGAGCTTCAGTTTGCGTTTCTTCAGGCACGCGCCCATCCGTCTCGCGAGCAGCTTGAGCGTATCGCGAGCCATCAGCCGAGGAATCTTTTCACCAGAGCGATGAGAAGCAGGGTGTAGAACGCCGCGACGGTGTCGTCGAACATCACGCCCAGGCCTCCTTTCATCGCGCGGTCGATGTGGCGGATCGGCGGCGGCTTGACCACGTCGAAGAAGCGGAACGCGAGAAAGGCGAACCCCCACCACACCCAGCCCGAGGGCGCGAGCAGCAGCACGAGAAGCATCGCCACCACCTCGTCCCAGTTCATTGCGCTGTGATCGGCGATGCCCAGATCGCGCCCGGTGCGCGCGCACGCCCAGACCCCCACCCCGAAAAAAGCGACGATGACACCGAAGAGAGCGAGCGGCGCAAGCCAGAGGTCGAGCAGGATGAAAATCGGAAACGCGAGCAGCGTCCCCACGGTGCCCGGGGCGAGCGGCGCAAGCCCCGTTCCGAAACCGAGCGCGATGAAATGGGCCGGATGGGCGAGGACGAAAGCGGGAGCGGGCCGAGTGATCATGCGAAGTGATCGAAGCCCCTGCGCGGACTGGGAACGAGCTTGCCCTTGGCGTCGCGCAAGCGCGCCACGGGATCTCCCGCTACCGCCGCGCCGATAAGAGCGAGCGGGATTTCGAGGTCCCTTCCCACGGCCTCGATCTGCGCGCGCTTCAAGTTCGACGCGGTAAACAGCAGCTCGTAATCGTCGCCGCCGGCGAGCAGGCAATCTTCCGCGAGCGCCTTGTCCGGGCACTCGGCGATCGCCCTCGCCCGCGGCAGCGTGTCCCAGGCGAGCTCGGCGCCGACGCGGGATGCTTCCAGGATGTGGCCGAGATCGGCGAGCAGGCCGTCGGAAACGTCGATCGCGCTCCGAGCAAGGCCGCGCAGCCGCACGCCGAGATCGACGCGCGGCTCCGGCGTGTGCAGCCGGGCGAGGCAGGCTTCGAGCGCCGCGCCTTCCAGCTTCACGCGCCCTTTGAGGTGGGCGAGAGCGAGCGCCGCCTCCCCGGTGGCGCCCGAGAGCCATATATCGTCCCCGGCGAGGGCCGCGTCGCGCCGCAGCGCAAGCCCCGCCGGCACCTCGCCCAACACGGTGACGGACATCGCAAGCGGCCCTCTCGTCGTGTCCCCGCCGATGAGCTCGGTTCTCCAGCGGCTCGCGAGACGGAAGAACCCCTGCGCGAACGCCGCGATCCATCTCTCGTCCGCCTCGGGCAGCGCGAGCGCGAGCGTGGCCCAGCGCGGGCCGGCGCCCATCGCTGCGAGATCCGAGAGATTCACCGCCAGCGCCTTGTGCCCGAGCTTCCCGGGCTCGGCGTCCGGGAAGAAATGGATTCCGGCGGTCAGCATGTCGGTCGAAACGGCGAGCAGCATTCCCGGGTCGGGCGAAAGGAGCGCGCAGTCGTCGCCCACCCCCAGGACCGCGGTCGGCGCTTCGCGGGTGAAGTATTTGCGGATGATGTCGAACTCGGAAGCCACGTCTTCAGGCTTTTCTCTCCCGCGGGCGCAGCTCCGAGACGAGCTTGTCGAGCACGCCGTTCACGTACTTGTGGCCGTCGGTGCCGCCGAAGTCCTTCGCGAGCTCGATCGCTTCGTTGATCACCACTTTGTAGGGCACATCGGTCGCGTTTTGGAGCTCGAACGCCGCGAGCAGCAGGATGCCGCGCTCAACCGGCGAGAGCTCCTTCAACTTGCGATCGAGGAGCGGCGCGATCAGACGCTCGAGCGACGCGGCGTGCGCTATCGTGCCCTGCAGAAGACGCGTGAAATACTCGGCGTCGGCCTTACCAAAGCTCTTTGATTCCGCCAACTGGGACTGAAGGCCGGCCGCGTCGTCGCCCGCGAGCTGCCACGCGTACAGACCCTGCAGCGCGAGCTCGCGCGAACGGCGCCGCGCCGATTTCATTTGTGGCTCTTCGCGACGCTCTTGGACAGGTTCGCCATCTCCACGGCGACCTCGGCGCAGTCCCGGCCTTTTTGCGCGGCGCGCGCCTTCGCCTGCTCCTCGGTGTCGGTCGTGAGGATGCCGTTTGCAATGGGGATACCGCTGTCGAGTTGCACCTGCATGAGCCCCGATGCCGATTCGTTCGCGACGGTCTCGAAATGACGGGTTTCGCCGCGGATCACCGCGCCGAGGGCGATCAGCGCGTCGTACTTTTCCGTGTTGGCGAGCTTCTGCAGGGCGAGCGGCGCCTCGAGCGCGCCCGGCACGCTGACCACGGTGAGGGCGCTCACGCGCAGTTCCGCGAGCCGCTTGCGGCAGGCTTCCAGCATCGCGACGCCGATGCGCTCGTTGAAACGCGAGCGCACGATCCCGACGCGCAGGCCGACCCCGCTCGAGTCGGGCTCGATCTCCGCCATCAGGCGTCCCGCGCCCTGGCGGCCTTTTCGACGTAACCCGCGATTTCCAGCTCCCACCCTGCCATGCTGGGCATTTTTCTCGGCGAGGCCATAAGGCGCATCTTGCCGACCCTGAGATCGCGCAAGATCTGCGCGCCGATTCCGTACGTGAGGAAATCCATCTTGGACGGCCTTTCGGGCCGTTCGGCCGATGCGACGCGCTCGATCAGCTGCGACGCGCTCTCCGCGCAGTTGAGCAGCACCATGACGCCCTTGCCTTCGGCGGCGATGCGCTCGAGCGCGTCGGGCACCGACCAGGAGTGCGCCCGCGGCCCGGCCTCGAGCAGGTCGAGCGCGGAGAGCGGCGCGTGCACGCGCACCAGCGTCTCCTTGTCGGGCACGATCTCGCCCCGGACGAGAGCGAGCTGGGTTTCTCCGCTGATCTTTTCCAGGTAGGCGACGAGCCTGAACGGCCCGAAGCGGGTTTCGATCACGCGCTCGGTCACGCGCTTGATGAGCGATTCGTTCTGGCTCCGGAAGTGGATGAGATCGGCGATCGAGCCGATCTTGAGCCCGTGATGCCTGGAGAACTCGATCAGGTCGGGCAGGCGCGCCATGCTTCCGTCGTCTTTCATGATCTCGCACAACACCGCCGCCGGATGCAGTCCGGCGAGCTGGGCGAGGTCGCAGCAGGCCTCGGTGTGCCCGGCGCGCACCAGCACCCCGCCTGCCTGCGCGATGAGCGGGAACACGTGGCCCGGCTGGACGATGTCCGCGGGCGTCGCCTTCGGGGAAGCCGCCACCTCGATGGTGTGCGCCCGGTCGGCGGCCGATATTCCGGTGGTCACGCCGGAGGCCGCTTCAATGGACACCGTGAAATTCGTTCCGTGCACCGAGCGGTTGCGCGCCACCATCGGCAAGAGGTTCAGGCGCTCGGCGTGCGCCTCGGTAATCGGCATGCAGACGAGGCCGCGGCCGAACTTCGCCATGAAATTTATTTTTTCCGCGGTGACGAACTCCGCGGCGAAGATGAGATCGCCCTCGTTCTCGCGATCTTCGTCGTCGACGAGCACGGCCATGCGGCCGGCTTTCAGCTCGGCAATGATTTGCTCGATCGAGTTGAGGCTCATGGGAGCGTGAATTTTACGCCTATCGGCGCTGCGCCGTTCCGGCAGGAACGCATTGCGGGAAAGGGGCGTTGAGTTCCCCTCCTTGGATAAGGAGGGGTGGCGCGAAGCGCCGGGGTGCTTTGACCAGATCACCCGACCACCCCGCCGCCTGCGGCGGCACCCCTCCTCGTCGAGGAGGGGATAGACCGTGCTTACTGCTCGCCCTGCTCGTGACCTTCGATCTTCTCGCGGATGCGCGCGCCCTTGCCGGAGAGCTTGCGCATGTAGTAGAGCTTGGCGCGGCGCACGTCGCCTTTCCTCTTGAGCTCTATCGAATCGATCATCGGCGAATAGGTCTGGAAAGTGCGCTCGACGCCCTCGCCCGAGGACACCTTGCGCACGGTGAACGAGGAATTGATGCCGCGGTTCTTCTTGGCGATCACCACGCCTTCGTAGGCCTGCACGCGCTTGCGCTCGCCCTCGACGACGCCGACGTTGACGATCACCGTGTCGCCCGGCGAGAACTCGGGGAGCTTCTTCCCCATGCGCTTGATTTCTTCCGCTTCGAGCTCTTGAATGATGTTCATCGCTTCGCTCCTTCGTCCAATTCCTGCCTGAACTCTTCAAGCAGTTTGCGTTCGCCCTCGCTCATCCCGCGCCGCTCCAGCAGCTCGGGCCTCCTGAGCCAGGTGCGGCCGAGGGACTGCTTCAGCCGCCAGCGCTCGATCTGCGCATGGTGGCCGGAGAGCAGCACCGGCGGCACCGCCTCGCCCCCGTACACTTCCGGCCGCGTGTACTGCGGGCAGTCGAGCAGCCCGTTCACGAACGAGTCCTGCTCGGCCGAGAGCCCGTCCCCGAGCGCTCCGGGCAGCTGCCGCACCACCGCGTCGATCAGCACCATCGCAGCGAGCTCGCCGCCCGAGAGGACGTAGTCGCCGATCGACAGCTCCTCGTCCACACGGCGGTGAATCAGGCGCTCGTCCACGCCTTCGTAGCGTCCCGCGAGCAACACCCAACGCGACCCCTCCGCCAGCTGCATCACCTTGCGGTGGTCCATCACACGCCCTTGAGGCGAGAGATAGATCACTTTCGGCTCGCCTGGCGCCGCGGCCCTTGCCGCGGCGATCGCCTTCTCCAGCGGCTCGGCGAGCATCACCATTCCGGGCCCGCCCCCGTACGGCCGGTCGTCGACCGTGCGGTGATTGTCCGTCGTGAAATCGCGCGGATTCCACAGCGAGAGGGTCCACAGCCCCTGTTCCAGCGCCCGGCGCGTCACGCCCGAGTCCGTGACCGCTGCGAACGCCTCGGGAAACAGCGTCACGCAATCGAAGCGGATCACCAGTCCGCTCCCCAGTCGACTTCGATCGTGCCGGCGGCGAGGTCGACCTTGCGGATCACCTCCGCAGTCGCCGGCACGAGACGCTCGCCGGATTCGTGCGCGACCCGCATCACGTCGTTCGCGCCACCGGCGCTGAAGAATCCCGTTACCTTGCCCAAGCGCTCGCCCTGAGCGTTCACCACCGCCAGGCCGATCAGATCGGCCTGATAGAACTCGTGCGCTGCGGGCTCAGGCAGATCCTCGCGTCTCAACGCCACCTCGGCCCCGCGGTACGCACCGGCCTGCTCTGGGCTGCTGCATCCCTCGAAGCGCGCCACCAGATAGGCGCCGTGCGCGCGGCACTCCGCCACCGCGACCTCGCTCAGCTTCCCCGGCTTGCCGACCCACCACGCGGAATGCCTGCAGAGACTGCCGCTTGCCGAGGCGAACGGCTCGATCTTCAGAGCACCCTTCACGCCCCAGGGCGCCATCACGCGCCCCATCACCACCCACCCGGTTGGCTCGCTCGTCGCCAACCCGCCTCGCAAGCCCGAGCTACTTGGCCGCGGCTTCAGCCGGCGCCTTGTAGCCCTTGAGAAGCCGGGCCACCGTCGGGCTCAACTGCGCGCCCTTGCCGCGCCAGTACGTCAGGCGGTCGGTCGCGAAACGCAGCGACTCGCGCCCTTCGGGCGCCTTCGGATCGTAGAATCCGACGCGCTCGATGAAGAGCTTGCCTGCTGCGCGGCGCGAATCGGCGACCACCACGTTGAAAAAGGGCCGCTTCTTGGCGCCGCCGCGGGAAAGACGAATCACCACCATGACGAATTGACCGGAGCCGAAAAGGGCGTGATTTTACGCGAGCTTAGGTGTGATTGGCAAGGGAAAGAGCAAAGAAAAACCCCGCGAGGAGCGAAAGCTCCCGCGGGGTCTGTGGAATGCGCTATCGCGCAGTCAGTGCGATAGCTGAAGGCGCGCTACCGTGTCGCGAATATGTTGATTCCGCCCCCGGGGAACGCCGGTCCCCCGCCGGACGCGCTGTTATTCGTGAACGGCGTGATTACTTTGCCCAACGCCGAATCCACGGCTACCGAGTGCGAGTTGTTGCCGTTGGGTATCATCGCCACGATGGCATGCGTCGTTCCGTCGACGACGCCAAGCTTCGGCGTCAGAGGACAGGTACCGGCCGTACCTCCACCGCAGGAAGTCCCGGCCGCTGTCTGGCGGCTGTCCGCGAGGTACCATTTGTTCGAGGTCGGGTCATAGGTGATCTGGTCTCCGCCGCCCGCTCCCACTACCGTTGCAACGACCGCTCCGCTAGTCTTGTTCAGGATCACGAAGTTCAACGACCGGCCCAGCGTCCCCGTCCTGCACATTGCCCCGATGTCGGTCCCTGGTCCCAACGCGATGCCGGTTGGATCGCACTGGCCGGCCGCCCCGACGACGTCGGGCAGCGGGTACTTGACGGTACCTGCAAGGGCGGTGAACTGCACGGTCGCACCGCCTAGCGCAAGGATAGACGCTGCGGTCATCCCATCCATTTCGCCGCGGGCAGCAGTCGCGGAGGCAGCCGGGTCGTTGTTGCCGTCGTTGTTGACGAACACCATACCGGTCCCTCCAACGCCCGTATCCCACACGCACGCTTCGAGCCCGGCCGAGGCCGTGCCTGCCGGCTGGTCCATGATCACAGTACCGAGGAGAACGGGATTGCTCGGAGCGGTCACGTTATAGAACGTCATGAACGGGTGGTTGGCGCCCGGTGTGGATATCCCGTAAATGTGATTGACCGGATCGAAACAGCCCTCATCCGCGCGCAGCCCCCCCGGGACGGACGGAATGACACGTTTCGCGACGAGCGCCCCGGTCCCTTTATCGAGAACCCACAGCGCGTTGACGTCTCCGACGTAGAGGTTGGGTCCCACGATATCCAGGCCATCGGGACCCGAGGTGTCGTTGTTGACGACTTGCGTGCCGGCGGGCGAAGGGATGTTGACGCAACCGGGCATGGGAGTGACGGTCAACGGATCGGTTACCGGGTTGAAGCTCGTCGAGCCGCAGCCGGCAAATGCCACTCCGGCCGGCTTGAACTGGAACACCGCCTTGGTGTTGAGATTGACGGCGGTGATGGCTTTGTTGGTCCGGTCCGTCACGTAATAGATGTGTGTCGCCGGATCCACTACTCCCAGGTCAAACGAAAAAGTGACTGCGTTGCTGACACCCGGCACCGTTATGGTCGACTGCGCTTGGCTGATAAAGTTGGGGTCATGTTGGTCGTCGACGCTGCCGCTGCTGCAATTGACAAGGATGAGCGCAGCGGAGACGGCAGCAGAGACGCCCGCAGCGTGCTTCAAGTATCGTTTTTGCATTTGTGTTGCCTCC
>Ga0307469_10001009_pt1 | contig 10455 bp, 10 predicted proteins | sample atmos_gasesAM2C__FD_203084 | JGI IMG/M metagenome (GOLD analysis project Ga0307469, IMG submission 203084) | Hardwood forest soil microbial communities from Morgan-Monroe State Forest, Indiana, United States - atmos_gasesAM2C_515 | ecosystem: Environmental > Terrestrial > Soil > Temperate...
ACTGCTGCGCCGCCTGCAGCGCCAACTCCTGGGTGCTGAGCTGGGTGACCGCCGCCGCGTAGTCGGTAGAGGAAAGCTGCGAGACCGTGCCCTGCAGCTCCGTCTGCGTGGTCTGGGCGCTGTTGGCCGCGGCGGTGACCGCGTTCAGCCGTCCGCCGACGGATGCCTGCACGTAACCGAAGCCGCTCAGGGCATTGTCGATCTGCCGGAGTGCGGTGCCGATCTGCGTCGTCACCTGCCCGCTGCTCAGCGAGGTCGAATTCAGGGTCGTAATGAGGTTGCCAATGGTGCTGAAGACGCTGGCCTTGCCCGCCGGGGCCACCGTGAACTGATCGCCGGCGGCCGGCGCGCCGCTTACGGTGACCTTGATGCCGGCGAAGGCGATGGCGCTGCCGCTGGCATAGTTGCCGGAAGCAACCACGGTGCCGCCGCTGTTGGTGACCTGGTACTGCGTCGGGCTGGTGAAGGCGATGGTGTAGCTGTCGGGGACCCAGGCGGTGGCGTTGATGACGCTGCCGGTGTCGATCGAGCCGCTGCCGGTATTGGCACCAGCGGCGCCGGTGCTGAAGGTACCGTTACCAGCCGGGATGTTCATGAACACCGTGTTGCCGGCGTCGCCCGCGGAGATGCTCTGGTCGGGGGCAATCTGCACCTGGTTGACCTGACTGCCGCCCTGGTAGCTCACGGAGCTGCCGGTTTGGGCAAAGGGCTGCGTGCCGCTCGCCGTGCCCGCGAACAGGTAGTTGCCGGCCGGATCGGTGCTGTTGGCGGCGCCGAGCAGCGCGTTCTGCAGCTGCTGGAGCTGTGTAGCGATGTCCTGGCGGTCGGCCAGACTCAGCGCGGAATTGTTGGCCTCGACCGCGAGGTCGCGCGCGCTCTGCAACGCATTGGTCGCCGTGGTGAGCGCGCTCTGCTCGAGCTGCAGGTTGGCGCTCGCGGCGGTGCCGTTGCTCACGTACTGCTGCGAAGCCGCGAGCGTCATGTTGAGCTGATTGACCTGCTCCATGGCGGCGGGATCTGCGGCCGCATTCGGCAGCTTGCTGCCGGTGGAGAGCTCGGTCTGCGTCTGCGTGAGGGCGGTTTGCAGCGCCTCCATCTCCGCGAGCGCGTTGGTCTGAAAGGTGAGTGTCGAGATGGTCATGGTCAGCCGTACTTCAGAGCGTCCATCAGTGAATTGAACATGGTGCCGGAGGCCTGGATGACCTGCGCCATCGCCTGGTAAGCCTGCTGGTACTGCAGCATCTTCGCGGCCTCGGCATCGAGGTTGACGCCCGAGAGGTTGCTGCGCGCCGTAGCGGCATCCTGATTCACCGACTGCTGCGCGCTGGCATTCGCCTGCGCCTGCTGCGTCGTGACCCCGACCTGCGTCACCAGATTGTTGGCGGCGCTGATGAGCGAAGTGGTGCCGCCGGCGAGGGTTCTGGCCGACAGCGCGCCGATCATGGCGAGCACGTTGCTGTTGTCGCCGCTGTTGGCGGCGGTGCTGCTCGCGATCGTGAAGCTGTCGCCGGCCGCCGGCGCGCCGCTCACCGTGACCTGCGCGCCTGCAAATGAGATCGGCTGGCCTTGGGTGTACGCGCCCGAGGCCACTACCGTACCGCCGCTGTTGGTGACCTGGTACTGCGTCGGGCTGGTAAAGGAGAGCGTATAGGTGCCGGGTACCCAGCTCGCGGGCGCAGTGATGCTCGCCGCGGAGATCACGCCGCTGCCGCTGTTGCCGGCGCTCGCCCCGGTCTGCGCGAGCGAGGCCGCGGCAATTTGCACCGGGCTCGTCAGGAGCAGCGCCAGACCCGCGGGAGCCGCTTCCGTCGGCTGGATCAGATAGCTGTCGCCGTTCGCCGCTGCGGCCCCGCCCACGACGATCGAAAGGCCCGCCGCCTGAAAGGGGCTGGCGGCGGTGCCGGCGCCGCTCACGGCCACCGACTGACCGCTGCTCACGTCCTTGAGTTGCCACGCGCCGCCGGTGTAGCTCAGCCGGTAGTCGTCTGCGGTGAGCGCGCTCAGGTTGGTGCGCGTCACGGAGAGAGTGGCGCCGCCGGTATTGTGGCTGCTCGGGTCGGTCTGCACGGGGCCGACCGCGAACATCGGCTGGCCCTGCGCCCCGGTGAGGTCCATACCCGAGGCCTGCTGCTGATTCACGATGGTGGCGAGGCCGACACTGATCACCCCGAGGGCGTTCTGCGCCGGAGCGAGCACCTGGCTGCGGGCGGACAGCAATCCGCCGAGCTCGCCGCCCGAGATCTCGGAGGTCACGTTGGTCGTGCCGCCGGCGCTCGTCACGCCGATGTCGGACTCGGTCGGGTTGTACTCATTCGCGATCGTCGCGAGCTGCTGCGGCACCCCGCCCGTCACCAGCGCCTGGCCGCTGCCGATGTAGACGTTCATCGAGCCGTCGGACTGGGTGGACGTGGTGACGCTCACGTACTGGCTCAGCTGGTCGATGAGCTTGTCACGCTGATCCATCAGCTGGTTGGGCGTCTGCCCGCCGGCGATGTCCGTGGCGATCTGAGCGTTGAGCTTGGCGATGCCGCCCGCGATCGAGTTCACCTGCTGAACGTCGACGCCGATCTGCTGCTCGAGACCGGAGCCGTACGTCCGGATCTGCGAGTCATAGGAGTTGATCTGTTGCGTCAGCGCCTGCGCCTGGCTGAGCAGCGCCTGGCGGGAGGCGGTCGAAGCGGGGGAGGTGGACAGCGTCTGCAGCGCGTTGACGAAGCTCTGCAGGCTCGCGGTGAGCCCGGTGCCCGAGCCGCTCAGCATGTTGTCGATCTGCCCGGCCTGGGTCGCGAGCGTGTTGTAGCTCGCGTAGCTGGCCTGCGAGGAGCGCACCTGCTGCGCGAGCAGCTCGCTGTAGGAGCGCGTGACGCCCTGGACTTCGACGCCGCTGCCGATATAGCCGCCCGCCGTGCCCTGTGCGGGCTCGGGCGTCAGATCGATGTTCTCGACGCTGTACCCGGGCGTCGAGGAGTTCGCGATGTTGTTGCTCGTAACGTCGAGTGCCTGCTGAAAGGCCAGCAGGCCGGAAACGCCGGTCGAGAGTATGTCACCCATGGCCTAACTCCTCCCCCGGAGCGCGCCGAGTCGCTGACGTCATCGGCGGGTCGTCGGCAAACTTTAGGGCGGGGGAAGCCGCGGGCGCGGCTCCCCGGCCGAGCGTCGCGAGCACCTGGTCCGCGACCGCCGTCACCTTGCGGGCATAATCCGGATCGGTGGCATAGCCGCCCCGCTGCAGCGCCGCGGCGAAGGACGCGACGCCCGGGCCGCTGCCGAGCGCGCCGCTGAAGCGCGGATTTGTCTGCAGCAGCGCCACATAATCCTGAAAGCTCTCACCGCGACTCGCGTAGGCGCGGAAGGCGGCGCGGGTCTCCTGCGCGGCGCCGCGCTCAAATTCCTGCGTGCCGGTAGTGACCGAGGCGCCGCCCCAGCCGGTGCCGGCCTTGATGCCGAAGAGGTTGTTGCTCGAGGCGCCGCTGGCGCTGCGCGGGATGCTCCTGCCCCAGTTGGTCTCGAGCGCCGCCTGCGCGATGAGACTCACCGGGTGCACGCCGAGCTGCTGCGCGGCCTGCTCCGCCTGCGGCCACACCTGGCTGACGAAGCTGGCGCGGTCTGCGCTCGAAGCGGATCCGGCGGCCGGGGCGTGCGGCGTGGCCGCAGCACTGCCCGCGGCACCAGCGGCGTGGGGGGCGCCGGCCTGCTGCAACTGCCGCCTGAGCATGTCGGCGAGCCCCAGACCCTTGCCCCTGGTGAGCTCGAGCGACAGCTGATCGTCGTACATTCCCTGATAGGTTTGCGCCTGGTCCGAGCCGAAGATCGGATCCTTGCCGACCGCAGCGCGCATGCTCTTGATCATCATGCGCGCGAACAGGCTCTCGAACTGCCGCGCCACCTCGCGCACCGCAGCCGGATCGCTGCGGGCCGCGCCGGACTTGAGCTTCTCGAGCCCGGCGAAATCGCCGTACACGCTCGCATTGTTGACGGGGGTGGTCACCATGGCCGCGGCTTCAGATGACGATGAGCTCGGCGCGCAGCGAGCCGGCTTGCCTCAGCGCCTCGAGGATTGCGACCAGGTCGCCAGGAGCGGCGCCCACCTGATTGACGGCGCGCACGATCTCATCGAGCGTGACGCCCGCCTGGAAGACGAACATGCGGGCATCCGCCTGCTGTACGTCGATGCTGCTCTTGGGCGTGACCACGGTCTGACCCTGGGAGAGCGGCGTCGGCTGGCTCACGTCCTTGCGCTCGGTGATGGTCACCGAGAGCGAGCCGTGGGCGACGGCCGCGGCAGTGACGCGTACGTGCGCGCTGATAACCACCGTGCCGGTGCGTGAGTTCACGATGACGCGAGCCGGGGCCTCGCCGGGCTCGACCTCGACCGCTTCCAGAGTCGCCAGGTAGGAGATGCGCTGATTCACATCGAGCGGGGCCACCACGCGGATCGACACGGCGTCGACCGCCTCGGCACTGCCGGCGCCGAGGGCGTTGTTGATCGCGCTGGCGACGTGGGCGGCGGTAGTGAAGTCGGGGGTGTTGAGGTTCAGCACCAGGTGCGGATCGGCGGCGAAGTGCACCGGCACCTCGCGTTCGACCGAGGCGCCGTTGGGGATGCGGCCGCTGCTCGGAACGTTGAGCGAGATGCGCGAGCCATCCTTGCCGGCGATGCCGAAGCCGCTCACCACCACGTTGCCCTGGGCCATCGCGTAGATCTGGCCATCGGCGCCGCGCAGCGGTGTCATTATGAGAGCTCCGCCGCGCAGGCTCGAGGCGTTGCCGATGGTGGCGACGGTGATGTCGATCGTCTGGCCGGGCTTGACGAACGGCGGCAGATCCGCGGTGACGGTCACGGCCGCGACATTCTTCAGCTGCGGATTGGTGTTCGGCGGGATGGTCACGCCAAAGCGCTGCAGCATGTTCTCGATGCTCTGCACCGTGAACGGCGCCTGCGTGGTCTGATCGCCGGTGCCATCGAGACCCACGACCAGGCCGTAGCCGACCAGCTGGTTGGTGCGTACGCCGGCTACGCTGGCGATGTCCTTGATGCGCTCGGCGTGCGCGGGGCGGGCGAGCCCGGCGAGCAGCGTGAGCGCGACAGCCGTGAGCAGCGCGCGCATCAGAACGGCACCCAGGGCGAGTTGAAGAAGCGCGCCAGCCAGCTTTGCGTGTTGGCGTCCGCGATCGCGCCCTTGCCGTTGTAGGTGATCCTGGCGCTCGCCACCCGGAACGAAGGCACCGAGTTGTCGGCAGCCAGGTCGCTCGGGCGGATGACGCCGGTGACGCGCACGAACTCCTTGCCCTGGTTGAGCGCGATCTGTTTCTCGCCGGCGACGAACAGGTTGCCGTTCGGCAGCACCTTGAGCACCGTCGCGGTGAGATAGCCGGTCAGGCTGTTGCTCTGGGCGCTGGCGCCCTCGCCATTGAACTTGCTCGCGTTGTTGAGGTTGCTGTTGAGCCACGACACGTTCTTGTTTAGCAGCGTCGGGGCGGGCAGCGTCACCGTGTTGGCCTTGCTGGTGGTGGTGGTGGCGCTCTTCTGCGCCGCCGTGGCTTCGTTCAGCACGATGGTCACGATGTCGCCGATGTGATGGGCGACCGGGTTCTCCGCCAGCACCATCTCGCGGCCGGCCTGGTAGATGGCGCCGTCGTTGGGCGGCGGCAGCTTCTCCTGCGTCCAGGCGAGGCCATCGTCGGGCTTCGGGGGCGGCGCGCCGCTGTGGCAGCCGGCCACGCCGGCGAGCGCCGCGAGGAGTGCCGGCAGGGCATTGAAGGTTCGCATCGCGTACCGCTTACATGTTCTGCGTGGAGTAGGTGAGCATCTGGTCGGTGGTCTGGACGGCGCGCGAGTTCATCTCGTAGGCCTGCTGCGTCTCGATCATGTTGACCAGCTCTTCGACTACGTTGACGTTCGAGGCCTCGACCGAGCCCTGCAGCATCGTGCCCATGCCGTTCAGGCCCGCGTTGCCCGTCACCGGCGAGCCGCTCGCGGCCGACTCGACCGCGAGATTGCCGCCGATGTCCTGCAGACCCGCCGGGTTGATGAAGTCGGCGAGTTGCAGCGTACCGACCGTCTGCGGCGTTGCCTGGCCGGCGAGCGTGACGCTGATCGTGCCATCGCTCCCCACGGTGACGCTCTGCGCGCCCGTCGGGATGGTGATCGCCGGCTGCACCTGGTAGCCGGCGGCGGTGACCAGCTGGCCCTGGGCATTCAGCTGAAAGCTGCCGTCGCGGGTGTAGGCCACCTGCCCGTTGGGCTGCAGCACCTGGAAGAAGCCGCGACCCTGAATCGCCATGTCGAGCGAGTTGCCGGTGTTGTTGACGCTGCCCTGGGTGTAGTTCTTTTCGGTGGCGACCACGCGCACGCCGGTGCCGACGTTGAGCCCGGTCGGCGCCTGGGTGTTCTGCGAGGTATTGGCGCCCACCTGCGACAGGTTCTGGTAGAGCAGGTCGTCGAACACCGCGCGGCTCTTCTTGAAGCCGGTGGTGTTGACGTTGGCGAGGTTGTTGGCCGTGACCGTCATCTGGGTCTGCTGGGCGTCGAGGCCGGTTTTTGCGGCCCACAGTGCGGGTTCCATGTCAGTTGACCTCTTTCAGGAGTATTGGGATCAGCCGGGGGTGCCGGACTGCAGGAGCTTGGTGGAGGACTGCGCGTTCTCGTCCGCGGTATGTATGGCGCGCACCTGCAGCTCGAAGCGGCGGGAGAGCTCGATCATGTTGACGAGGCAGCTCGACAGGTTGACGTTGCTCGACTCGAGCACGCCCGAGGCGAGCCGGACGTTGGCGTCGGCTTCGGCTGGAGTGCCGTCGCCGGTGCGGTACAGGCCGTCGGTGCCACGCGCCAGCGTGCCGACCGGCGGGTTCACCAGCTTGATGCGGCCGACGGAGGCGATCGAGTTGGGTGTCTGGCCGAGCCCCACGACGGAAACGGTGCCGTCGGCGCCGATGGTGACCGATGTGGCCGGCGGCACGGTGACGGGGGCGCTGTCGGAGAGCACCGGGCGTCCGCCGGCGGTGACCAGCTGCCCGGTGGGATCGACGTGCAGGTCGCCCGCGCGGGTGTAGGCCTCGCTGCCGGCGCCGTCCTGGACCGCGATGAAACCCGCGCCCTGCACGGCGACGTCGAGCGGATTGCCGGTGGTCTGCTGCTCGCCGGCGATGTCGCTCCAGCCGGTCGAGCCGGCGGTTGCGTAGGCGCGCGAGGCGAAGCCGGGGCCGGCGACGCTGCGCGTCTGGAAAGCCGACAGCGCCGCCTTGAAGCCGGTGGTGCTGGCGTTGGCGAGGTTGTAGTTGTTGGCTTCCTGCGTGGCGAGCGTTTCCTTCGCCCCCGACATCGCCACATACAACAGCTTGTCCATGACTTACCTGCGTACTTCCTGTGGGAGCCTCAGCCGCGGATGTTGATGATCGACTGCGTGACCTGGTCTTCGGTCTTGATCATCTCGGAATTCGCCTGGAAGTCGCGCTGCGCCGTGATCATGTCGACCAGCGCCGCGGTGGTGTCGACGTTCGATTCCTCGAGCGAGCCCGACTGGATGGCGCCGAAGCCGGAGTTGCCCGCCACGCCGTTGACCGCCGCGCCCGAGGCGTTGGTCGGCGCCCAGGTGGCGTTGCCGAGCTGCTGCAGGCCCTGCGGGTTCTCGAAGTTGGCGAGCGCCAGCTGGCCGAGATTGAGCGAGCGGCCGTTGGTGAACCGCGCCTGCACCACGCCGGTCTGGCCGACGCTGATGCCGGTGAGCTGGCCGGTGGTGAAGCCGTTCTGCTGCACCGAGCTGACGCCGAAATTGCCGCCGTACTGGGTGGTGTTGCTGAAGTCGAAGGTCATGTTCATCGCCTGCGCGCCGGTCGCCGGCGTGTAAGCGGGGAACGCGACCTGGCCGTTGGCCGGGGTGGTGAGCGCGCCGGTCTGCGAGTAGTCGAGCGTCTGCGGCGTGCCGACCGCGGTGCCGTCGACGGTCAGCTGTACCGACCAGGCATTGGGCGCGGTATTGATGAAATAGAGGCTCGCCGTGTGCGCGGCGCCGAGCGAGTCGTACACCGTGAGCGAAGTGGTGTTGTTGTAGCTGTTGGGATCGGTCGCGGAGAAGGGCGCATCGGCTGGCGGCGTCGCGGCCGCCGGCAGATTCGCGGTGATCTGCGCGCTGCTGGTGGCCTGCGGCTGGCTCAGGTTCGTATTGAGCGAGATGTTGGCGAGTCCGCCGGTGTTGAAGCTGCCGTTGGCGAGCGGCGGGTACGCCTGCAGGGCAAGTCCCTGGGAGTTCACCACTTCCCCGGAGCTGTTCAACTGGAACTCGCCGTCGCGGGTGTAGTTGAGCGCGCCGTTGTTGCTCAGGACGAAGAAGCCGTTGCCGCTCACTGCCATGTCGAGCGTGTTGCCGGTGGTCTGGATGTTGCCCTGGGCGAACTGCTGGGCGATCTCCGACACCGTCACGCCGTTGCCGGTGGCGATGGCGCCCTGCTGGGTGGAGGCGAACAGGTCGGCGAACTCGGTGCGCGAGCCCTTGAAGCCCACCGTGGCGACGTTGGCGAGGTTGTTGGAAGTGACCGACAGATCCTCGTTGGCGGCGTTGAGGCCGGTGAGCGCGATGTTGAAGGACATGAGAAGTCTCCTACTGAATGTTGACGACCGAGCTCAGCGGCACGGTGCCGTTGACCGTGTTGAGCTCGAGGGTCTGGGTCGAGGGATCGATGGTGACGCTCTGCACCTGGCTGTAGACGAGCGGGCTGACGGACTGGCTGGTGCCGCCGACCGAGGCGCTCACGTTGAGCGTGTACTGCCCGGCGGGCGCGGCGCTGCCGCTCGCGGTGTTGCCGTTCCAGGTGAAGTTGGTGTAGCCGGACGACTGCGGGGCGACCGTGAAGGCATCGACCAGCGCGCCGCTGGCATCGGTCACCGACACGGTGAGGCTGTTGGCGCCCGCGGGAGCGCTGACCGCGCCCGACACGGCGCCGCCGGCGGTGAGCCTGGCGCTGTTGCCGGGCACCAGCACCGAATGGCCGAGGAGCGAGGTGCCGTTCAGCATCTGCGCGCCCTGCAGGCCCGAGGCGAGACCGGAGATCGAGGTCTGCAGGCTCTGCAGGCTCGATACCTCGGAGAGTCCCTCGATCTGCGCGAGGAACTGTGTCGGGTCGGTGGGGTTGAGCGGATTCTGATTCTGCAGCTGCGTGCTGATCAGCTGCAGGAATCCCGCCTGACTGATCTGCATGTTGGCCGGTATGCCCTTGACGGTGCCGGCGGCGCTGCCGCTGGCGCCGCTCGCCGCGGGCGAGGTGGGCGTCGTGCCGATCGGGAGAGTGGAGGCTGACATCAGTGATCCTCGAGAGTGGTGTGGGGCTCGCGCTCTATGAGCCGAGCTTCAGCGTGGCGAGCATCAGGTCCCTGGCCGTGCCCATGACTTCGACGTCGTTCTGATAGGCGCGCGAGGCGGAAATCATGTCGGTCATCTCCTCGATGACGTTGACGTTGGGGGCGTAGACGTTGCCCTGCGCGTCCGCCAGCGGGTTGCCGGGATCGTTGCGCACGGTGGGCGGCGCGTTGCTCTCGACGATGCCGGTGACGCGCACCGCGGCGCCGGCCTGCTGGGCCCGGGCGTGCGCGCCGACGGCGGCGTGCACCGCCTGGAAGACCGGGTGGCGCGCCTTGTAGACCGTGTTGGGATCCCCGCTGACGCTGTCGGCGTTGGCGAGGTTGCTGGCGACGGTGTTGAGCCGCACCGATTGTGCGGACAGTCCCGAGCCGGCGATCTCGAATACCTTGAAGGATGACATGGTGGCTCCGTGCTTGCGGCGCGTTACTGGCCGGTGATGGCCGTCATCAGGTCCCTGAACTTGCCGGAGAGGAAGCTGAGCGCCGCCTGGTAGCGCACGCTGTTGTCTGCGAACGCCGCCTGCTCCATCTGCACGTCGACGGTGTTGCCGTCGAGCGAGGGCGCGAGCGGTACGCGGTACTTGAGTTGCGATGCCGTCCCCGGGCCCACGGCGGCGCCGGCCAGGTGCGCGCCGTTGGTGGCGCTGAGCGGCAGCGCCCTGGCGCCCGAGCCGGCGGCCGTGCCGGCCAGCACGGCGCGGAAGTCGATATCCTGCGCCTTGTAGTTGGGCGTATCGGCGTTGGCGATGTTGTTCGCCAGCACCGCCGTACGCTGGCCGTACAGCTTCAGTGCATCCTGGTGGACGCCGAGATAGGCATCCAGGTTGAGTGGCATGACAGACTTCCGACGTAAACCGAACCTGGGTCTGACAAAGCAAGACGCGTGCCACGGCCCGGCGGGGCCCTGGAAGGCGTGGGCGGGGGGCAGAACCTCCGCAATGAGTGAACGCGGTCACGCCCGGGCGGCAAGCCGTTGCCGCATGAGGAGGGGACGGCGCAGCTGCGTGCGCGCGCAGCGCCGGGAGTCCGCCTGGCGCGCCGTTTGCACATCCCAGGTCATGAACACCTTTATTACGTCGGGATTCCGTCGCCGCACGGCG
>Ga0307469_10001010_pt1 | contig 10452 bp, 6 predicted proteins | sample atmos_gasesAM2C__FD_203084 | JGI IMG/M metagenome (GOLD analysis project Ga0307469, IMG submission 203084) | Hardwood forest soil microbial communities from Morgan-Monroe State Forest, Indiana, United States - atmos_gasesAM2C_515 | ecosystem: Environmental > Terrestrial > Soil > Temperate forest...
TACGGGCTCCCGGGCACTTTATGGCTCTCGGGAGGGATACCGTGGCCGAGACGTGTGATGTCGCGATCATTGGGGGCGGCGCTGTCGGCAGCTCCATCGCCTACTTCCTGGCCTCGAACCCCGATTTCCGCGGCAAAGTCGTGGTCATCGAGCGCGATCCCACTTACCGCTTCGCCTCCTCCGCGCTCTCGCTGAGCTCGATCCGGCTGCAATTCTCGACGCCGACCAACATCCACCTCTCCGCCTTCGGCATCGAATTCCTGAAAGGCGCGGCGCGCTACCTCGAAGTGGATGGCGAGCCCGCCAATGTCGGCTACATCGAGCGGCCCTACCTGTTTCTGGCGAGCCCCGAAGGCCGGGCAGTGCTGGAGTCAAACCACCGCACGCAGACCGAGACCGGCCACGGCCGCAACATCCTGCTGCTCGACCCCTCGGCGCTGCGCGACCGCTTTCCCTGGCTCAATACCGAGGGCGTCGTGCTGGGCTCGCTCGGCGTCAAGGACGAGGGCTGGTTCGACGGCTATGGCCTGCTGCAGGCGTTTCGCCGAAAGGCGCGCAGCCTCGGCGTCACTTACGTGAACCAGGAAGTGGTCGGCATCGAGCGGCGCGGCCGGCGCATCGAAGCCCTCAAGCTCGGCGACGGCACGCGCCTCGCCTGCGGCGTGGCGGTCAACGCGGCGGGCCCGGGCGCCGGCAAGGTGGCGGCGCTCGCCGGGGTCGATCTCCCCGTCGAGCCGCGCCGGCGCTGCGTCTTCGTGTTCGACTGCCGCGAGAAATTGCCGGGCTGTCCTCTCCTGATCGATGCCAGCGGCGCCTTCTTCCGGCCCGAGGGCCAGTATTTCATCGGCGGCATCTCGCCGCCGCCGGAGCTGGAGCCGGAGGTGCCAGACTTCGAGGTCAATTATTCCGAATGGGACGATCTGGTCTGGCCGCCCCTCGCAGAGCGCGTGCCTGCGCTCGCCGCGGTCAAGGTGATCAACGCCTGGGCCGGGCACTACGACTACAACACTTTCGATCATAACGGCATCCTGGGGCCGCACGTCGAGATCGACAATTTCTTGCTGGCGAATGGCTTCAGCGGCCACGGGATCCAGCAATCGCCGGCCACCGGCCGCGGTATCTCCGAGCTGATCGCCTATGGCAAATACCGCAGCCTCGACCTCACGCCCTTCGGCCACGCACGCATCGTGGAGAACCGGCCGGTGAAGGAGATCAACGTCGTCTGATCAGCTTGCAGACCCTCACAGCACCTTTCGTACGATGTGGCGGCGGTTCTTGGTGAAGGGGCGGACCTCCTTCGTCCAGCGGCCGAGCTCGCCCGCTTCGGCCCAGGCGGCGCTGATGAGCACGTCGGGGCTGTCGATCTCGTAGACGGCCGTGTAGCGCGGCATGCCCTCGCCGGTCAGCTGCTTTCTCTCGCCGCCGACGATGAAGCTCGCGGGCTCGGTGCGCAACCGCGTGGCAGCGCGCACGCCCGGAACCTTCAGCAGGTTCGGCAGGTGCTCGCGGTCATAGACCTCGTTGAAGAGCGCCTCCTTCTCCGGCGCCACGTCCATGCTGACGATGAGCACGTATGGGGTCGAGAACGGCATGGCGTTTCTCCTGCTTCGGGCTTCCCTCACGCAATCTCGCGCAGGTACCAGTCGACGTAGGCGATGGTGTTGTATTCCATGGCGGCGTAGGGGCCCGGCCGGTAATACCGCGAGTTCACGCCGAGCTGGTTGTGCTCGATGATGCGCTTGTCGGCCTCGCTGGTGACCTTCCAGAGCCAGGTGAGCTTCTCGGGGTCGTAGTCCCGCCCCTCCCGTGCGTCGCTGCGCACCAGCCAGAGCAGCTCCATCTCCGTGGTGTCGGCGGTCCGAGGGATGAAGCGGTAGATCACGCCATGGTCGGCGTAGGCCACCAGGAAACTCGTAGGCCCCGCATGCACCGAGGTGACGGCGCCGTCGTAGTCCCGCAGGCCCATCAGCGGAGCCACGCCCTTGCCGTCGAGGCTGGCACTGTCGACGTCGTCATAGAGCGGATAGCGGAAACCGCGGCAGGCCTCCTCGCCGGTCTCCGAGCCCACCCAATGCTCGCTCGCGGGAATGTCGATGCCGAGTGCCGCCGAGCGCTCGGCGAGGCGCGCCCGGAGCTTCTCGACCCGGGCCGCCGGCTGCTCCAGCGCATGGAGGCGCGAATATTCGGGATGCGCGGGCGCGCAGTGATAGCACTCGAGGTAATTCTCGACCGCGAGCTTCCAGTTGGCCGCGAAGAAATAGAGCTCCCGGTGCGCGACGCGCGCCCCGGCCCAGCCGTAAGGGCCGTAGCAGGCACGCATGGTCTCGCCGAGATAGGTGGTCCCAAGCGGCTCCTCGGCGAAGGAGACGAAGATCAATCCCTCGAGGACGCGGAGATGGATCTGCTGGAGCCCATGGCGCGAGCGGTCGAACTCCGCAGGCATGTGCCGGGCCGCCTGCAGGCTGCCATCGAGCCCATAGGTCCAGCCATGATAAGGGCAGGTGAAGGATTTGCCGTGGCCCGATTGTTCCCAGCAGACCCGTGAGCCCCGGTGCCGGCACACATTGACCAGCGCGCGGAGCTGGCCGTCCTCGCCGCGCACAATGATCACGGATTCGCCCGCGATCTCCAGCAGTTGGAAATCGCCGGGCTTCGGCAGGCTGCTCTGGTGGCCGGCGCAGATCCAATGGCGCATCAGCACGCGCTCGACGTCGCGGCGGAAGATATCGGGATCGCCGTAGAAAGCCTGCTGCAGCGAGTGCGCAGGCGGCTGGCGGGCGATCAGCGCCGCGAGCTTCGCGTCGATCTCGCTTTCCCGCCCGCTTCCGTCGTGCATGCGATGCGCCTCAGGACAGGATCTGGTAGTGCGCGTCGTGGATCTTGCGCTCGGCGCCGTTGATCGGCAGCAGGTCCTGCGGGCAGGCCGACATAGCGACGATGCAATCCATGGTCGCGCGCAGGATCACGTAGTCGCCGGGCTTGGAGACCGGCTCGCCGAAGGTCGTGTTGCCCTCGCGGTCCACGGGGATGTTCATCCAGAGATTGAGCGGCGCCGGCACCTCCGGGGCGTTCAGGCCAATCTGGCGCATGCCCGCGATCAGATTGTCGGTGCAGTTGTCGTGGTACTCCTTGCAGCCCAGGAGCCCGTAGCGATAGTCGTCGCAAGCGGCCATGAGCGTGTCGTGGATGCCCGGCGAGGTGTCCTCCTCGAAGTGCAGGATCGGCCGCCGCCGGTTGGTGTGGAGGTAATGCCCCTTGCGCGGGAAGATCGTGCCGATGGTCGGCCGCATGTGCTCCATCGACATGAACTCGCGCAGGTCCTCGGCGCTGAAGGCCCAGGTGTCGATCACCTGGGTCCCATACGTGTTGATGATCTTGATCGCCTGATCCTTGTTGAGGCGCGCCGCGCGGCCCTTGCGCGCGGGAACCGTCATGAGGTCGTTGGCTCTGGTCATCGGATACCTCCAGGGATGGTCGGAAGCCTAGGCGCGCGCGAAGCCCGCGGTCAATGCGGGCTCAGGAGGCCGCCACCGCGTCGTTCGCAAGCTCGGCATTCTCCTGCTCCACCACGAGCCGGTCGATCACCAACCGGACCAGTGACAGACCGACCGACGGGTGCGTGAAATAGACCTGCTGGAAATCGTCGGCCGAGACGCGCGCCAGCACGCAGTCGGTCTTGGCGACGACCGTCGCGGTGCGCTTGCGCGTTCCGCTGAGCACGCCGATCTCGCCCACCACGGTGCCGGCGCCCAGCTCCGCCTTGGCCTCCTCGACCAAGAGCGAGCCCTCGAGCACCAGGTAGAGCGCGTCCGACGGATCGCCCTTGCGGATGATGACGTCGCCGCGCTTGGGCGTCAGGCGCCGGGCGAAGGGCATCAGCGCATCGAACACGTGGTTCTGGTTGGCGGCGTCGCGCACGTTCCGGATCAGGCGCCGGATCTCGATGAGGCGCCAGACATTCACGGGCAGAATGACCAGGTTCAGCGCCAGCACGAAATAGAGATGCTCGAGGGCGCCGTAGGCGACGAAGATCAGGTTGCCGACCAGCGCGAAGATGCGGAGGGGCAGCATGGTCTTCATGCTCAGGCTACCCACCGTGAGCGCGCTCGCGACGTAGGCAAGCAATGCAGTCATGGCCCGCAGCCCGTCCCGGCTCGATTGTCAATGGCTGCCGCAGCATAGCAAGCGGAAGCGGCTGAGTCCTGCGCCCCTACCAGACCGGCGGCCTCGCAAAAAATTCCTGCGCAGCGGGCGCGGATGGCCCATAGTTCGGGCCGGTCGCAATTTCGAGCACACGAGCGACGGCCATGACGGCGGCATTTCCGACCCAGGCGAGGGTGGTCATCGTCGGCGGCGGCATCGTCGGCTGCAGCCTCGCCTACCATCTGGCGAAGCGCGGCTGCGGCGACGTCGTGCTGCTGGAGCGTCGGCAGCTGACCTGCGGCACGACCTGGCATGCGGCCGGGCTCGTGGGGCAGCTGCGCGCGACCCAGAACCTGACGCGGCTCGCCCAATATACGGCCGGGCTTTACCGCTCGCTCGGCGAGGAAACCGGGCAGGAAACCGGCTTCAAACAGCGGGGCTCGCTGGCGCTCGCCGGGACGCCCGAGCGTTTCGAGGAGCTGAAGCGCGGCGCCTCCATGGCGCGCTGCTTCGGCCTCGAGGTTGAGGTGTTGACGCCCCAGGAAGCTCAGAAACTCTGGCCGCTCATGGAGGTCGGCGATCTCGTGGGCGCGGTCTTCCTTCCGAAAGACGGGCAGACCAACCCGGTCGATACCACACAGGCTCTTGCCAAGGGCGCCAAGGCCGGCGGCGCGCGGATCTTCGAGGAAACGGCCGTAACGGCCATCCTTCAGCGCAACGGCACCGTGACCGGCGTCAGGACCGGCCGCGGGGAGATTTCGGCCGAGGTGGTGGTCACGTGCGCGGGCATGTGGTCGCGCGATCTCGCGGCCTCCTGCGGGGTCACGCTGCCGCTGCACGCGGCCGAGCATTTCTATGTGGTGACCGAGCCGATTCCCGGCCTGCCCTCGACCCTGCCGGTGCTGCGCGACCCCGACAGCCGCGCCTATTTCAAGGAGGATGCCGGAAAGCTCTTGCTCGGCTGGTTCGAGGCCGTGGCGAAGCCCTGGGGCACGGACGGCATTCCCGAGAGCTTCTGCTTCGACCAGCTGCCGGCAGACCTCGAGCACATCGAGCCGCTGCTGGAGCAGGCGATGCGCCGGGTGCCAGCGCTGGCGAAGACCGGCATCCAGCTGTTCTTCAACGGGCCGGAGAGTTTCACGCCCGACGACCGGTATCTGCTCGGCGAAGCGCCGGAGCTGCACAATTTTTTCGTGGCCGCCGGCTTCAACTCGATCGGCATCCAGTCCGCGGGCGGCGCCGGCAAGGTGCTGGCGGATTGGATCCTCGACGGCCATCCGCCGATGGATCTCTGGGACGTGGACGTCCGGCGCGCGATGCCCTTCCAGCGCAACCGCCGCTATCTGCGCGAGCGCACCGTCGAGACGCTGGGCCTGCTCTACGACATGCATTGGCCGTTCCGGCAGGTGGAAACCGCGCGCGGCGTACGGAGATCGGCGCTCCACGACAGGATCAAGGCGCAGGGCGCCTGCTTCGGCGAGCTCGCGGGCTGGGAGCGCGCGAACTGGTTCGCGCCCGCGGGTGTGACGCCCGAGTACCGCTACAGCTACGGCCGGCAGAACTGGTTCGAGCACAGCGCCGCCGAGCACAAGGCGGTGCGCGAGGCGGTCGGGCTCTTCGACCAATCCTCCTTCGCCAAGTACCTGCTGCAGGGCGCGGACGCCGAGCGGATCCTCAACCGGATCTGCGCCAACGAGGTGGCGGTGCCGCCGGGTCGCGTGGTCTATACCCAATGGCTCAACGAGCGCGGCGGCATCGAGGCCGATCTCACGGTGACGCGCGAGAGCGAGGACCGCTATCTCATCGTCACCAGCGCCGCGAGCCAGACCCGCGACTTCGCCTGGCTAAAGCGGCACATCCCCGATGACGCGCGGGCCGCCGCGGTCGACGTGACCTCGGGCTATGCCGTGCTGAGCCTCATGGGACCGCGCTCCCGCGCCCTGCTGGCGAGCCTGACGGACGAGGACCTCTCGAACGCGGCTTTTCCTTTCGGCGCGTCGCGCGAGATCGACCTGGGCTATGCGCGCGTGCGTGCAACCCGCATCACCTATGTGGGCGAGCTCGGCTGGGAGCTCTATATACCGACGGAATTCGCGGCTTCGGTCTACGGCGCGATCGTCGTGACCGGCGAGGGCTTCGGCCTCCGCCATGCCGGCTACCACGCGCTCAACTCGCTCCGCATCGAGAAGGCCTACCGGCACTGGGGCCACGACATCACCGAGGAAGACACGCCGCTCGAAGCGGGCCTCGGCTTCGCCGTCGCCTTTCGAAAGCGGGATTTCATCGGGCGCGAGGCGTTGATGCGCCAGAAGGAAACCGGCATCAAACGGCGGCTCGTCACCTTCGCGCTCGAGGATCCCGCTCGCATGCTCTATCACAGCGAGCCGATCTGGCGGGACGGCAAGCTTGTGGGGCGCCTCACCTCCGGCATGTTCGGCCACACCGTGGGCCGGCCCATCGGCCTCGGCTATGTCGAGGAGCAGGGCCAGTTGGTTGGCGACAACTGTGTGCGGGACGGAAAGTTCGAGATCGAAATCGCCGGCGAGCGCGTCCCCGCCAGCGCGGCGCTGGGCGCGCTCTACGACCCGAGGTCGGAGCGCATCAAGGCATAAGCCGCCGCCGGCGCCGCGGACTGTTGCAGGGCTTGCCGCCTTCGCTATGATGCCCGCAGGAACAGCCGAGTTCATTGTGGTTGAGCGGCGTTGCGGGGCGCTCTGCTTTGGAAGCTGCGAGGCGAGCGCATCGCAGGCCTTGCCGCTCTGGTGGTTCACAATCGAGTGCCGGCGCCGACCCGGTGACCGGCTTTGAGGGGAGGTCTCATGAACAAAGTCAGCCTGTGCCTGCTCGCGGGAGCGGGGCTTGCCGTCGCCTCGGTGCTGGCACCCGCCCAAGCCGCGACACCGAAAGACACCTTCGTCATGGCGAAGAACATCGACGACATCGTCTCGCTGGATCCCGGCGAGGCCTTCGAGCTCAGCGGGATCGAGATCGAGGCCAACATCTATGACCGCGTGATGCGCTACGACGCCGAGGACATCAAGAAGCTCGACGGCGGCGCGGTGCAGAGCTGGACCGTGAGCCCCGACAGCAAGACCATCACCTTTAAGGTGCGTCCGGGCATCAAGTTCAGCTCCGGAGCCGGCTTGACCGCCGACGACATCGCCTTCTCGCTGCAGCGCGCGGTGATCCTCAACAAGGCGCCCGCGTTCATCCTTCAGCAGCTCGGCTGGGACGACAAGAACGTGAAGGACCTCGTGAAGGTGGTCGATCCCATGACGGTGTCGGTCACCATCAAGGAGGATTTCGGCACCACCTTCGTGCTGAACTGCCTGAGCGCCGGCCTCGCTTCGGTCGTCGAGAAAAAAGTCGCGCTCGAGCATGAGAAGAACGGCGACCTCGGCAACGAGTGGTTGAAGACCAACTCGGCGGGCTCCGGCCCCTATGTGCTCAAATCATGGAAGGCCAACGACTCCGTCGTGCTCGAGGCCAATCCCCATTACTGGAAGGCAAAGCCGAAGCTCGCGCGCGTCGTCGTCCGCCACGTCGCCGAGCCCGCCTCCCAGCGGCTGCTGCTGGAGAAGGGCGACATCGACATGGCGCGCAACCTGACGCCCGACATGATCGCGACCTTGAGCGAGAGCAAGGACCTCACGGTCAGCGATTTCCCCTTGGCCGACACCTACTATCTCGGCCTCAACCAGACCGTGGAGCCCTTCAAGAAGGCGAAGGTCCGCGAGGCCATGCGCTGGCTCATCGACTATCAGGGCATGTCGAACACCTTCCTCAAGGGCCAGTTCCAGGTCCAGCAGGCGTTCTGGCCGGCGGGCTTCCCCGGCTCGCTCACCGACAACCCGTTCAAGCTCGACCCGGCCAGGGCGAAGCAGCTGCTCGCCGAGGCGGGTTATCCCGACGGCTTCGAAGTGAGCATGGACACGCCGACCAGCTCGCCCTTCCCGGAGATGGCGCAGTCGATCCAGAACACCATGGCGCAGGGAGGCATCAAGATTAAGCTGGTCAGCGGCGAGCAGAAGCAGGTGATCACCAAGTACCGCGCGCGCGGACATCAGATGGTGATCCTCTACTGGTCGCCGGACTATCAGGATCCGCACGCGAACGCCTCGACCTTCGCGCGCAATCCCGACAAGCCCGGCTCGGAGAAGGCATCGACGCTCGCCTCGCGCAATTCCTGGTTCTCGGACGGCATCGCCGAGATCACGGCCGAGACCGAGGCGGCGGCACGCGAGCGCGACCCCGCCAAGCGCAACGACATGTACATCGACCTGCAGAAGAAGCTGCAAAAGGACTCGCCGATCATCAACATGTTCCAGGCGATCTCGCAGACCGTGCAGCGTAAGAGCGTCAAGGGCTTCATCGCCGGCCCGAACCCGGACACGGTGTTCTTCCGTCTGGTCAGCAAGTGACGAGGTGAGAGCTGTCGGGTCGCGCTGAACCACCCTCACACCTCACCCTCCCATCGCCTGACGGCGATGGGCCCCTCCCTCTCCTCTCTCCCGCCTCGGGAGAGCGGAGAGGGGTAATTTTCCGGGCCTCGCACTATCTGCCGATCTTTGCGCTGGTGGCTGTCGTCGTGGCGCTCTGGTTTGTGCCCGGCGGCGATCCCAGAACCAAGACGCTGATCGACGCGGCGCTGCTGGTGGTTTCGCGATCGCCTGCTGGGCCTTCGGATGGCTGGCGGAGCCCGCGACCACGCTGGCGTTCTTCCTCTTGGTTGTGTTGTTCCGTGTGGCGAAGCCGGCGTTGGGGTCCGCGCCGCGAGCAAGCTCTGCCTGAGCCTCGCCGCCGTCACGCTGCTCGTGCTGCTGCCGCTCGATTATCTCTGGTGGCGGCTGCTGGGCTATCTGCCGTGAGCGCCGTCGGGCCGCGGCCGCGTCACGGAACTCCTATGCTAGATTGGTTCCTGAGGAGAGCGGCGGCGGAAAGCCGCGCCTTTACCCGTGGGAGGAGGCCATCGTGACCAGTCGGGCTATTTCAGCGCTGATCGTGGCCGGCTGCGTGCTGGCCGGTCTCGGCTGTGCCGCGGCAGCGGAGCCGAAGCACGGCGGGATCCTGCGGATCTATCATCGCGACAGCCCCGCGAGCGCGTCGATCCACGAGGAGGCGACCTACTCCACGAACATCCCGTTCATGGGCGTGTTCAACAACCTCGTGATCTACAAGCAGGACGTCGCGCAGAACAGCCTGGACAGCATCGTTCCCGAGCTCGCGACCGGCTGGGCCTGGAGTCCCGACAATCTGCAGATCACCTTCAAGCTGCGCGAGGGCGTGCGGTGGCATGACGGCAAGCCCTTCACCAGCAAGGACGTCAAGTGCACCTGGGACATGCTGATGGAGAAATCGAGCGCCAAGTTTCGCAAGAATCCGCGCAAGGCCTGGTATGACAACGTGACGGAGGTCACCACCAACGGCGACTTCGAGGTGAGCTTCAGGCTCCAGCGGCCGCAGCCGGCGCTGCTGGCGCTGCTGGCCTCCGGCTATTCGCCGGTTTATCCCTGCCACGTCTCGCCCGCGGAGATGCGCACGCACCCGATCGGCACGGGCCCCTTCAAATTCGTGGAGTTCAAGCAGAACGAGTCGATCAAGCTCACGCGCAACACCGACTACTGGAAGCCGGACCGCCCCTATCTCGATGGCATAGAGTTCACCATCATCCCGAACCGCTCGACCGCGATCCTCGCCTTCGTGGCGGGCAAGTTCGACATGACCTTCCCGACCGAGGTGACGGTGCCGCTGATGCGTGAGGTGAAATCGCAGGACCCCAAGGCGATCTGCGAGCTGAAGCAGAGCAACGTCGCCAACAACGTGATCATCAACCGCGACGCGCCGCCCTTCGACAATGCGGAGCTGCGGCGCGCCATGGCCTTGGCGCTCGACCGCAAGGCCTTCGCCGACATTCTCGCCGAGGGCCAGGCGGATATCGGCGGCTCCATGCTACCGGCGCCCGAAGGCGTCTGGGGCATGCCGCCGGAGATGCTGGCGGCCATCCCGGGCTATGGACCGGACGTCGAGAAGAACCGGACCGAGGCGCGCGCGATCATGACCAAGCTCGGCTACGGTCCTGACAAGCCGCTCAGGATCAAGGTGTCGACCCGCAACATCGCGGTCTACCGCGATCCCGCCGTCATCCTGATCGACCAGCTGAAGCAGATCTACATCGAGGGCGAGCTCGAGGTGGTCGAGACCGGCAATTGGTTCTCGAAGGTGGCGCGCGGCGACTATTCCGTGGGCCTGAACCTCACCGGCAACGCCGTCGACGATCCCGATCAGACCTTCTACGAGAACTACTCCTGC